>JAABUL010001332.1_pt1 | contig 47761 bp, 59 predicted proteins | sample 5559151 | NCBI WGS metagenome assembly JAABUL01 (sample SAMN10711876, study PRJNA513368) | rock metagenome | isolation source: Antarctica rocks | place: Antarctica: Victoria Land, Pudding Butte sud
CCGCTAAACCCTAGTTGGGTAGCCGCTAGACCTATTGGGGGGGTGTATGTGTAGTAAACGGGGGGCGTTTATGTAGTAAGTGGGGGGCGTCAATGTAGTAAAAAGGGGTGTATGTTTAGTGGTACCCTAAATAATAAGGATTAAGCCAACATTCTTAACCGGGACGTCGGGGAGAACTTAGCTGTTATGCCGGTATTTTAATGAGGGCGTGTGGCAGGGTACTGGGCAGATAAGATTACAGTCCAGGTACAACAAATAAAGAATTGTTTCAGATCCCTTGAGTTGCATGCCTTGGCATGTCAGCCCATCGTCTAGATCGCTCGACGTCGACGACACTTGATTGGCACCGTCGACGGTGTAACCGCACCCCCTACAGATCCAAGAGGGGTAAAGAAGTATTCCAGAGGTGACGCTGTCATCTTCTGCATAAGGGTGTCCTGTTCACTTGACGTCCGGCAGTTCAACGGATTGTAAAGGGGGTGTGGGGAAATGGCCTCATCAGCGCACAAGAGGACGCTCGGACAGCCCTGAGGGTGTGATCTGGTTCCTGCTCCTGCTCCTACTCCTGCTCCTGACAATTTGCTGCTCTTTGATGTTTCTTTACAGTTGCTTCCTTCTGTCAGCCCCTCCCGTCAACATCCCCCCCTGTGCCGCCCAAATGGCAGGGTCTCGAAACTGTTCCGGGCGTGTACGGCTTTGTCCGCCAGCTCACCATACTGCTTCGGTCGCCGGTGCATCTTTTGTGCCTTCTGCATGCCTTTTGGGTTGCAAGGAAAGTGAGATTGCAATGAATCCCAGGACTGAGGGGACTGGCATTGATGGTGGCCTAGTGACGGGTACTGGGGTAAGGGTGAGTTGGTGGGTTGAAGTGTTGGTGAATGATATAAAACAAACTTGGCGCGGTCCTTCGAGTCTCTTTCTTCTTCACCACCATACCTTCATTGTATCAATCTTCCTTCAAGACGTCGTGCAAGGCCTCGATAGTCCATCACTTGAGCATCTGCTCGTTCTCTCTTTGAAATACTCATTCTATCTTGCAATCCGTACCGAAAAATACTCGCTTCACCGCAGCGCAATTTACATTTAAGCCTGGGCTAGCACCATGCATTTCTCCACTACTCTCCTGACGCTGAGCGTCACTTTGTCTGGTGTATATGGCGCTGCTATCCGTCGTGATATGTGCTACGAGGACAACGCCCTACGTGCACTTCAGCGTTTCTCTACTCAAGCAGCAGCATTCTGCCCAAAGTTTCTGGCCGGCTCAGACAGTACTCTGCCTGATTGGGTAGGCAAAGAGGATCCTTCCAATGTCTCCAGTGCTTGCAAATGCTTCGATAAGACTGCCAGCCAGGTCTCTGCTAGCACTACTGCTCCGTCGACAACCGCGCCTGCTACTACGGCTACGACCTCCACTGCTGCTCCTGTTACCACTCAGGACTTGTCCACATCGACAACCGCTTCTGCATCGGCGCCGTCAAGTGTTGCCCCATCCTCCACGACTTCCAGCACTGCCACAGCCCCCGCGAGCACATCCCCATCTACTCCGAGCAGTGGCTCTGATGCCTCAAGCACCAAGCGCGGCCTCGTGTACGACTACAACTCCAAGACCTCCTACGGCGATTTATTCAAAGGCAGCAAGTACGTCACCTGGGGCTCCAACTGGCAAGCCCAGCGCGCAATCGGCAGCCTCACCCTCGACTCCTCCTTCTCCTTCGTTCCTACCCTCGGCGTCGACTCGAGCCTCAAAAACACCAACTGGATAACCACCGTCACCAACCTAATTAGCACCGGCGGCGTCACCAAGCTCTTCGCCTCCAACGAACCCGACAATGCCGGCCAGGCCAACCTCAAAGCCGCAGACGCCGCCACCGTCTACAAAGCCTACATGCAGCCCTTTGCTGGCAAAGTCAAACTCGCCACACCTGCAGTCACTAACGGCGGCGGCTCAGCGGGGCTCAACTATATGTCTGATTTTCTCAACGCTTGCAACGGCTGCACTTTTGACTTCATCAATGTGCACCACTACCTGCAGCGTACAGACGTCAACGTCGACCAAGCAGTTTCGGCCCTGAAGTCGTACCTGCTCAACGACGTGCCGAAATTCCAAGCCGCGCATCCGCAACTTAAAGACGCCAAAATCGTTGTCGGTGAAGTATGTTTCCCCCTCCCCAAAACCCCCAAAACCCTAAAACTTCATACTAACACCCCCCTTCACAGTTCTGGCTCTGGGGCGCCTCCGCCTCCGAATCCTCCACCTACCTCGAAGCCATGATGCCTTGGCTGGACGCCAACCCCGCCATCGACAGCTACCAAGCCTTTGGCGGACTCTGGACGACCAACTTTATCACTGCGGACGGGACGAGCTTGACGCCGGCGGGGACGGCGTATAAAGATTTCGAGGCGACTGTTACGAGTTTAACGTAGGGGTAGGGTCGATGGGGCCTCTGGCGGCGCTGGTGGAAACAAAAAACTTTCGCTTCTTCACTACTTCGGTTACTATCGATAAGGTACTTCTTGTAGATACTTTGGTTACGAGGAAAATTTAGAGATTCGTTTGGGTCCTTAGCTTGCCTAAACAATCATTCATCCTACTTACGTACCCGCAGGAACGCACCACTCGCCCTTCTGACTGCCTTTTCGCTCTCTCTCGTTAGCGCCCTTTGCTTCCTCCTTTTATTAACCCATATGCGTGTGACTCGCGTACACCTTCTATTTCTATTATTAGAACAATGCTTTCTTCTCCCCCCGCCTCCCCATCCACCCAACCATATAACCACTATTTCAATCCCTCTCTGTATCCCACCTTTCTCTAAATCGTCTCATGTTATGATATTGAAAACTTCAATCGTGGAATAGAAAATTCATATCTGGTTTGATGTTTAAGGGGAGATGATGAAGAGGGGATATCAAGGGGAAGGGGTTGAGGGACAAAGTCTAGGCTTTTGATATCGATCAATGATGGTTGGTGGTACGAAAGCTGACGCGTACTTCAGGAGGACAGTTGAGGTTTGATGAAGAGACTGACTGTTGCGTATGGTCGTTGCTTGAGCAAAGGATGAGCTTTGACTTTGATGTTCTTCCACATGGATATCCTCTGCTTGGCTGTTTTTGACTTCTCACCTGGTGTTCTTTGTAGCATATATGGCTATTGGTGGACGAATATTGTTCAATTTCCAATTTAGCAACGTACAAAAAACAATGTTCAGTGGAGTTATCGACAGCATAGCTTTCGTTTGATACATATATCAATCAGTACGATGATAGAGGTTTTTGCGTTCTGCTTCGTGTGTGATATACAAGCAATTGGATATTTAGTTCACTTTGGTGTTGGAAATCTCATCTCCTTTCGAGGTCTCATCGTAGAAAAATGACACCATTGGGTTCTGTGTACAGATACTCATAAAGGCGACGTATACATCGAAGGAAATACGCAGAATGGACGACGCGCTTGGAGTCATCAAGTCCGAATTAACTCTAGAAAGCAGTCTTTTGCACATGCGCAAAGGACAAGCATACTCGCAATCAGTCAATTTGCAGTTCTTAGATGCTGACGATAGGAAGGGATGAATGCTACGTGAAGAATTACGAGTTGGTAATCTTCTCCTCATAGGGCTGAGGCCCGCTAGTAGAGTTTTCGCCTACTCTAAGGTACTGGCTAGGGATCGGTAATGACCGTCATTTCGATGGTATGACAAGTCATGTGACGTCAAGTCCTGACATGGATCTGACCTGACAAATGACATGACAGCAGTCTAGCCAGATCGGGTTTTACGCTAATCATTTCGAGGTATAGGCTAGCCCTTTTCGATAGAACATCTTGCAATTTCCGAACAACTTCCGAAATCTCCCTTTCCCCAAACTTTCTACATCAATCATCACCTCTATTGACTGTTATTCCTACTCGATATAAGCACTATGCTATCTGATCCAGCTGTATACGCCGCGTTTATCGAGTCAATCGTTCCAGGAAGAAGAGAAAAAGTAGTGAAATGCCGCGAGCGTACACTACGAAAGATAGCCCAAACAATGCCTACTGAAGAGGAGCTCATAGAGGTAGAAGATCAGTGGTTGAAGAGAAGAGACGGAAATTACACCCTAATCTGCTCTGTTTTCTCTGTTTACTCCGGGTTCTCAGGCGTCTGCGGCTCCGGGAGTTTTAGAACGCTCAGCTCTATAGTCGATTTCTGGGCTCTGATTGGTCAAAAGCCTTAGTAATATATACATAGGCTGTCTTATTGGCTGTCAAGTAGAAACATGTGACGTCCGCATGACCGAAAACATCTGACCTGACCTGACGGTCATATGACCATCCGTGATCCCTACTACTGGCAACAACCAATATCAATGTGCCCCCCATATGACCTTGTGTTCCGACAGCTTCATGTATCAGGCTGAAAGATATCGTCATGGAGAGTGCCACTATCAAGTGACTACAAAGAAGCGTTGCTCCTTCGCCTACCTACCTACATACATGGCGCCACGAACCTCGTCGCCTGGATCTCGTTGTCGAAAAGCTGATACTGCAAAGTTTGACTTTCCAGGCTGTTAATAAACAAGAGAGCATGATGAAGTAGATCATTAAAAACCAATAATCGAAAAAAGAAAAAAGTCTTAATTCATAGACTGTCCTTAACTACATAATGAACTGAATTTCTGTACTTTCGGATATCTAAAGGATTAAATTTGCTCTCTGATATATCTGGCCCGTTGCTTGTATGCCTTGATCATAGGCTAGTGCTTTATATCCCCATATGCGTCTGACACCGCAGCTTTCTGCCATGGCGACCAATCTCAAGATTGGACAAACGTTGCAAGGCAGACGGGGTAGCTACATTATTCAGGCGCAGCTGCATAGAAGAATCTGGGCAGCGATTTGAGAATGCTTCAATCTAGTAAAACCGTTCTATTCAACATTAACGTGCTACAGGAGCTCCACGTCCCAGAGGGTAACGGTCAAAATCGTCTCGAACTGGCCTCTAAAGAACGAACATCACATTCTCGAGGCCGTTTGTGACATTCGGCCCATTATCGATACGAGTGACGATCCGCCCTCACTCATACTGAAGTATCTGGATGACAATCTTCTCGACTCCTCGAATGCGAAGAAGCTAGAGAGAGCAGAGATGAAGTATGTCGCGAGAAATCTTTTGCGAGCTTTGAAAGCGCTGCACAGCGACGGTTATGTTCACACAGATATGGTGCAAGCCGTTCAAACAAGTCATCACATCACTTCTAACTAATCTCGTAGACATTAAACGTGACAACATTCTTGTCAACAATGACAGTGCATCGGATCGCTTCAGCGACGTTCAGCTCGACGACTGTGGAGACGCTTTCATGGTCGACCTAAAGGCGAGCCTATTCGAAGAGGTCACGTCATCGAAGCAGCAATATTTCGCAGCTCCGAGGCAATGCTGAATCTGCGTTGAAGGGCGTCAACGAACATCTGATCTTTCGAAGCGACTGAGTGATCAGAGTCATTGTTTCGAGATTTCCTTATCTTAACTTCTCACTAGCTGATCAGCTTAGTATGAGGCCACAATTGGCACATATTCAAGTTAATCGACGTTTCGTTTGAGAGTGATGAATATGCTCTGCAAGTGTTCATCAAGCAGATCAGCATCTTTGAACCAGTCTCTTTGAGCTATGATAAGATTGCTGATGGCGAAAGGCTCGGCATCCTTACAGCCATCATTAATCTTGTCAACGAGCACAATCTACAGAAACCTTTCCATCTGTCAGCGGACAAGGAGCTTTCAAAAGAAGACAGAGTCTTTATCTGCAAGATCATGAAACTCGATCCAAGGGATCGACCTACCGCCAAGGAGCTTCTGCAGGACGAATGGTTTCGCCAGGAATGACGCTTTGTTATATTTGATTACTTCTGAAATCCGGAATTATTTCTCTGAATCGGATCCGATGCGATTCCTCTCTACCGCTGAAGAGAAGCTTCGCATGAAATGTCGTATAGACGTTCCCAGTTTCCATCACCGCTTTCTCTCGACAAGGAAACCGACCCAGTCCAACACTACCCAACCAACCACTCAAACCTACCATCTCTAACTCCTATCACTTACAAGCAAGGATCATCCCTCAATAAAAAAGCTGCCCGCACGCAGTATCTCGTTCAACAACAACACGCCTGGGTCAATGGTGCTCGTTTCCTCGCTCGGAATGGAGGTGGACGATGGGCTGCCAATGGTAGGCGTTGAGAACGGGTTTTTGATGTGGGGTGATAGATGTATAAGCGCCTGTGACAGGGACGAAGATGGGGGAATGGTGGGGAGAAGTGTGTTGAGGGTTTTGTTTCTTGGTTTTTGGGTGGGTGAGTGCTTGGTAGGGGTTCCGTCGGGGCTAGAGTTGTGATGTGGGGGTGGTGGGCGGGGTGGGGTTTGGTAGGGGGGATCTTGGGATGAGGGATTGAGGGGATGAGCGTTGGGTATGAACGGGGGGGGGGTAAGCGGACTCTGGAGTTCTTTGGGGAGGGTTTGTTGTGAGCGGAGGGATTGTTCTATGGTGATTTTGGTTGCGGTTGCGGGAGTTGTATATTTTGGAGCAGATAGGGGAGCTAGATGCGTAGAGCTATGTAATCAGCATGGGATTGAGACGAGCTCTGGTGGAACTTGGTTCTGGTGGATTAGGGCTAGATTAGTGCTCTGTGAGATTTGGGGTTCTCAATTTCATCCTTTCTATGTCGGGGATTGTGAAGTTGGACGAATCTAGAAATGGTGGTCGTTCTGCCGTTGGTGTGGAAGATGTTGATGATACTGGTCTACGAAAAGGAGACGACCCCTCCCCCTAACCTAACTCCCGGAACCACCACCACAACCACCCCTTCCAATTCATCCCCCCCGGCTACCATCACCCCTCACCTCGCCAGTCGCCTATCCACATAAGCATCCATACGCACCCCAAAAACACACCAACAACAGAAGAAGAAACTCACCTTCCTCAACTCCTCCATCGCATCCGTCACAGCCTCCACGCTGTCCGGGTCTCGCGCGAGCCGCTCTCTCAGCGAATCGAGTTTGGATTGCAGTTCCTCGAAAGCGTCGCGCTGGTCTGCGCCGTGGGCACGGAGGAGTTCCGTCTCGCTTTCGACGATGAGGGCGTGGGCTTGCTTCAGACGGGTTTTCTGCGCTTGCTCGGCGAGGGTGCGGAGGGGTTGTGTGGCCTGCTGAAGTGTCAGCATGGGCGTGCTATATGTGGCATGCTTGCTTTGGGGTTTAGGCACCTCGTGTAGTTTGTTGGATGCTCCTTGCACGGTTTCTTTGTCGTCCATGTGGTCGTGTAATGCTAGCCTGAGCCTTTTGATCTGCTCATCTATCCTTTCGGCATCTTGGCCGTCTAGTGCATCGTGATGGGCTGCTATTTGGCTGTCGACTTTCCGTAGAAGGTTTTCGGCGTCTTTGGCTGCATCTTGCGCTTCACTTCTTTGCCTCTCCAAGATATCTTGTTGCTCAGTCCAGTACTCTTTGATTTCCGTAGGGTAGCTCGTAGACTCGAGGTCAAGTTCCCATTCCGGCAAGTGTCGCTCAGCTCGGTCGAGGAACTTTCTCATTATTTCATCCCGCTGAGGATGGCCAGGAAAATGGACAAGCAAGTCGCCGCGTCGGACTTGGAAAGACCGGGCTGAATCGTCGCTGAGCTCGCCCCAGATAGCATTGAACCATCTCTGTGGTAATAGGAGAAAGTTCTTCTTAAAATGCTTCTCTTTCAGTACGTCTTCGAGTGCCGACTGATCGCGGTACTGGAGTTCTGTATCTGGCTGATATACTCTGTAGGCCACCACTGCAGACAACAGTTCAATCGACCATGGGTGCACTTTGAGAAAGAAAACTCCATTATTAAGACCGTGTGGATCCGCAGTTACGAGAAGATGAAGATGGGGAAACTCTGCTGGAGGCAAGAATACTTCGAGCGGGATGTTATGGTTCATTATTATAGTGTCTGCATCGACCCACCTAGGCAACATCAGCATCTTACAAGTTCAACAAGTCGTCCGAGCGCACATCAGCCATCTGAGACGATGTTCTTCGGGCTTCCTCATTTCTTCAAGAAGTACTGCAAGTAGGTACGCAGGCTTACTCCAGGTATCGTCAAGGATTCGATGGCGCAGAACAAGCAGTGAATACCCGTAGCGTCGGCTATGGGCTTCGTGCGTTTGAATTGCTCGCACCAAGGTCGGGTCTTTGCCATGAAATACCGCCGTCACTTTTCCGATGAATGATTCTGCTCCAATCCCACGGCCTGGTTGTAGCGGTAGGATCAGGTCATTGGGGTGATTGCATTTATCAAGCAAAGCAAGCGAGGATGAGAAAACCGATCGAAATCCTCTCGATGAATTCAAAACATCATAGTGGAATAAGCGAATGAAGGCACAGAAGACGAGAATAGCAGCCAGAGCGATGCCTACTACTCTGACTGGGCCAAAGCTGGGGGACATTGGGATCGGAACTGCGACTTGTCACTTTGAAAAGGTGGAAAAGTAGCATTGATGCCGTTATTACAGCAACATGGCTGCATTCCTTTGCTTTGCAAAGAAACAGCGACAGCAAGGGATGAACCCGCGACGCGTGGAGTGAAAAGAATGTACGAAAGCACGTGATGTTTGAAGTCTGTACGCAACAACGTTTGACCGTCTCGCTTCGCAATCGTCACACTTCCTGCATGATTCGGGTCTTTCCCGGCTCACCAGCAATGTAATGTCGTCAATAACTCGGAAGACTTGAAGGTCCCATAGTGCTGAACAGTCATGGTATAGCTAGTACAGTATACATATGTACCGGGTATGGGCTTTTGACCTTGATATCAGCTCCCCGAGCGAAGCCAATCGATGCGTTCCAAGAGACAATCAGCCAATCAGGTCGTCTCTGTGCGCCGTAAAAGCCCCGGAGACGCGTAGAACTTGAGGACACGTCAAACGGGCGGAAGAATGTGTGGGTTCCTGCCAGGTAAAATTCCTCCGCAGGGCCATGTGGTGATTACCAACACCAAAGGCTTTGAAGCCGCCAGCTGTCCGTCCGTCGAGTTTCGCTAAAAGGCGATCACGATCTGGATTCGGGAGTGATGAGCATTTGGGAGTTTGTGACTAGAACCAATCAGAACCAATCTCAGCCGCTCTAATGCAAGCCCCATTTCCAACACTGGGCCGCTCTGCCGAATCCGGGAATTTATACAGCCGGGCCAGAGAGCTCGAACGGTATAGCGTCGATCTGTTCACGGCTGGATCATCTTCCGACAGTTCAAAAAGGTTAGCGCCACCCAAGCTAAGTCTGACCCTAGCACGCCTAGTGTGCCCATGCCGCCCAATGACGCCACAAGTCTGATAATCCGGAGCTGGACTCATGAGATTTGTTTCCCCACTACATACTTTTAGGCCCAGTGTCCTGGAACGCTCGCTGGCCGAGCGCTGCTGCTGCAATTTTGGACTGACGGCTGTACATATACCCCATCATGCTGGTCGCCGTCTCGCGGGGTATCCTTCATGCCCGTCCCATGTGGTTTTCTGCTTCACAACTTGACTTTGCATTTCTTCACCGTCGTTGAACTCGAGAGACCTCCTCTCACTTGCTTTGCTAACTGAAGACCCGGACAAGCTCAGCATGCCCCAACCATTCGGATCTGCGGCGGCACCGCTTAAATTGCAGCAGACGTCTTTGTCTGCTGAAGGAATCGGTCGGCCTCTCTTCAGTGGTGCATCGAGTCGAAGCTCGTCGCCAGGCAATCCGGGGCGTCGAATAACGAAATTAAACCTCTACTTGCAACGTCTAGCTGCCAATACCGCGGAACAGCTAGATCGTGCATCTGCAGCTGGTACAAACACCCGGGTCACGAATATCAAACGGTGGGATGGCAATCAGAGAACGACCACTAACTGGGACGGCCTGAGGAGGGTAAGTCGCCAACGATTGGCTGCTTCCAATGTTTGTATGAGAGTGACTAGCTAAGAAGTTCGCATTCCACAGGACCCCGAGCTTTGGTTTCCAAACGGTGACTGCGTGATACATCTTTACGAACGAGGTCAATCAAGAAGAGGCGCTTCGATGCGGCTTTCGCTGGCTACGATTGAATCCAGCAATTGCAGGCCTCTCCTCGAACAATGTTCTGCTCAGCCGGTGCCCGAAGATCCTCAGTTAACGAGAATGAGTATGGCATCTTCTGTGGGAGATTCGCATGTCGATTTGTCGCCTCCTGCAAAGTATGAGCTCTACATTCCGGCCCCGGTTCATCTGAGCAGAGAAGAAGCTTTCCGGTACCATCTGACCACACGGAACTTCTTCGCATGGATGTTTGAGAAGCCAATGGTTGGGGATCGACTAGGCGACGCGTTGGCCGCACTTTACAGTAGGATGAACGATTTTCGCCCGGACGAAGAGGAAAACCAAGATGATATTCTGGCCTATCTTGACAGCCAAGACTACACCGACTTTCGCAATTGCCCGGACCACGCCCTAGCTGTCCTCCAGTTCGGCGAGAAATTCGAGTACCGCGAGCTGTGGACAGACGCTTTTGTACATTGTACAGGCATGAACGATGACCTGGCGAACAGTGCCGAATTTGAGGTGAGACCACGTGCACGATTGGAAGTGAAACTTGCTGATTTCTTCACAGTTCGTTTCGCGCACAACGAAAGCCTTGATCATGAGAGCACATTTAGAGATGCAACTACGTCTTGAACATGCTGGAAAGTCCCTCGAGAATTTCCTAGAGGACCATGTGTCTGGTGCATGCTTAGGGCTTGGCAACGAAGCCCAAATGCACCTCGAGCGGTTTCGATCGTTCCTCCACTCTTACTACGTTGGAAAACACGGGTATTGGCCACCTCCTCAATCGAAAGAGAACTCCACTGCTTTACCGAAAGCTGTCTATCGCTCAATGTATTTCGAATTTCGTAGACTGTACGAATATCTGGTTGATTCGGAATCAACCACATCAATGCTAGATAACAGGCCTGCCGACGGCGGTATTTGCGTCCTCCAAAACATTCAGGCATTTGATAGGAGACGTCGATACACTTCGCTACCGCACCCCCTTCCTCTGGTACCAGAGATCTCCAACGACATGATGCGCCAGAGGTCTAATGGAATATCAAAGTTATTCGGCAACCGCCAAGCCAAGCTAGAGCGCCGTGCGACCGCATTAGCTGCTTTATCGGCAGCCACCAATCCTGGCGACTTGAGAGTTATGGAATGTGGTCTCGTTCGCGAATATCTGCGCTTCGAGAAATCGTGGACGATGAAAGAGGAGGAGACAGTCTCCTGCGCAGATGCTCGAAAAGTCCGATGGATTCTCATCTATGCGGTCTTGCAAACGCTGATTTCAGTCACCCGAGCGCCGAAAGAAGTCAGAGATACGGAAGGGGTATCGTATCCGCTTTGCTGCCAGATTGCTGGCACACCACCGTGGGATTATGGTGTTAGAGACTCCAAGAGTACGACAAAGATACCGCCTGTCGAAATAAAGAAGGTCAGGAAGATCATTGAAATCAGGCCTGACGATGACTATACCGTCCCAAAACCGAAACCCTTGTCACCAAAGAAGGTTCACCGCACCTTATCTTTACCTTTATCGCTACCTCGGAAGGTCTCAATCGGTCAAGGTCTCGCCCTCAACTCGCCGCAGCCCGTCAAACCTGGCTTTTGCGAGATCCTTATTCAAGGTTACGGTAACGGGATCAGTAACGCTGACGTTGATTCGGTCCACTCGGATCCAAGCACTCCGTCTACTGGCACAGGTGGAGCAGACAGCAGCGGATGGAGTACAGGCTCTAGTGACGATGATATGGAGCATGGAAGCGTGAGTGGTGGTGTAAGCTTGAGCTGTTATGGAGACGATGAGGCCGAGTTTGATCACGATCCAAGCTCAGACGATTCGCTTACACCAACGAAAAAGATCTCTGTTGGCAGTTTCAACGTGGACAAACTTAATCCGGAGATTGATCGTTATGTTTGGTCTTGAGTCTCCTTTGTTCTGTTGGCTTAGCGATGGCGTTTCTTGGAAACCGGAGGGCAGATATCGAGGATTTTGGTTCCTTGGCGTCAGATATCCACCTCCTGCACATATTCTTAGCTAAGGAACATACCCTAATCTATTCGTTATGAATTTGAACCATGCTACAACGACTTGATCGAGCATTGTCAAATGTGTGATAATTGTGTCTCGGCTCCGAGGCAGCTGGGGGGGAATAGTAATCACCCATTTAGTAATGCAGTCATCATGAATGCAAACACACAGACGTAAAGCTGATCGCTACAGTACGTGGTTGGTAAAATGCAATTCCTCCATTTCTCCTTCACTGCTCTTCAATCTGATTAAATCCGTCCCCGGCATCAGACCGTTGCCCCTCCGTATAGATCAACCATGGCTTCAGCGAAGCAGGTCGCCTTGGTAGTGGGCGCATCGAGGGGAATAGGACGACAGGTCGCCATTGATCTTGCAAAGGATGGCTACAAAGGTACGCCTGGCGAACCAAACACTGGCAAAAGCTCATACTATCTATAGTTGTTGTAGCAGCTAAAACAACCTCAAATGCTTCCGACCTTTCAACGTTTCCGCCTGATCCCAACTCCGCCTCCTCTACCATCAACACTGTTGAACGGGAAATCCGAGAAGCTGGCGGAGATGCCACGGCCATCGGCGTTGACACAAGAAGCTTCGCCAGCGTGCAAAACTTGATCGATCAAACGGTTAAGCTATATGGTGGCCTGGATGTGCTGGTATACAACTCCGGAGCGATCTGGTGGGCTTCGGTCGAAAACACACCCATGAAGAGGTTCCAGCTCATGCAGAAGGTTAACCCTGAGGGGCTGTACGGCACGGTCCAAGCAGCCCTGCCACATTTCAAAGCCAATGGCTGGAAGGGCCGCATCATTGTCGTATCTCCACCACTATATTCTCGCTTCTTCCGCGGTAAGACTGCTTACGCTATAGGGAAGGTGGGCATGAGTGTGCTCACCAAGGGGTTGGCTATGGACTTTGTACGGGAGGGCAAAAAAGAGATGGCAATCACCAGCATCTGGCCTGCTACGGTATGTCATTTTGACTAAATTTCGCTAAGCTTCCTAATGAAATCAGTTAATTGAATCTGCCGCCTCTGTAGCCGTCGCTTCTGGAGATCCTGCGGAAGCTCGCGACCTCCGGAAAGCCGTAAGCTCGAGTCAATGGTTATTTATATGAGCAGATCCTGACATTGCTGCAGACAATCTTCTCAGATGCAATCCTCGCAATGCTCAAGGCTCCAACAGCTGTGGTCAATGGCCTCCTCGACCTTGACGAGGACTTTCTCCGCAGATACTGTGGTATCTCTGACTTCTCGAAGTAGTCTTTGGTCGAAGGTTCTGACCCTCGGCGCGTCATGCCCATACGCTTCCCAACGTTGTCTGTCGAGGAACAGGACGATGAAGGGAAACGTGTGGATAGCCTGGAATTGAGAAAAGCCAAGCTCTAATTCTACGAGTGGAATGTGTGTATTTTCTAACAACCTAATCTCGTCTGGAATGGTGGTCCCCACGTCAACATTGCACATACGTCCATTATAAAGGTCAAGATACGCGGGTGTGCCTTTTCTTTACTTATTAACTGCAAGACGTTGCTTGCCACTCTCCTGTTTTCTCTATAGTGGCACGCAATACCTGTTTACTACTTGAATTGATTTAGTCCTGTTGCCGGCCAAATCTGGTGTTCATCCTTTGCTTCATCCGCATTCGCAATGCTTCGGGGTTGCGCGCTCGCACTTCTGTGCTTTGCAGCGCAAGCATTCGCCCAAGGTAGCGCCGGAGGCTCTCAGGCATCATGTAGCGCAGCGCAATCATTTGTATACAAGGGATGTTATGACGACACCAACAACGGTGTCCACGTCGGGTTTACTTTTCAACCGAGCTCGAATCCGAGCTCTGAAAAGTACTATCCCGGATTTTCTGGCAACGTTACCGTCGACATGTGTAAAATGGCCTGTCGTGGGCATGGGTTCGAATGGACTGCGCTATACTCTGGAACCGAGTGCTTTTGTGGAGCAAAGTTCCCCAGTCCCAATCCACCTTCTAGCGGATCTACCTCTGGTGGAGTTGGAAACCCGTCAGGAAACAATCCAGGACTCCAATCATCGGCAAGTCAGTGTAGCTCCCCTTGCGCTGGCAATCCAAGCCAGATTTGTGGCGGCAGCACCGCTACCCGCCTTTACTTTGATCCTTCGTTCACCAACAGCACTGCACCAGCTGGGGCTGCTTCCAATTACAATTACCTTGGATGTTACAATAATGTCAACCCTGGTCCTATGTATGTCTCCATTGAGACCACCGACACTATCTCTTGCGTGCAGTACTGCGCTGCATTAGGCTACCCATACTCCTCTCGGTCTGGTTTCGACAGCCAGACAACCTCAAATACGTGTGGATGCGGAACCGAAATTCAGTCGGGATTGCAGATATCTGAGAGCAACTGTGCCTACTATTGTAATGGATCCGCTACTGCTCAGTAAGTGTATTGATATTCTCGCATATCTTAACTCCCATATTATAGCAGATGGAGGATTGCCTGCTAATCGAAATGACAGAGGTGGCCCTGCGTCCTGTGGTGGAACCAATGCTTACTCAGTGTTCTTGAATGCACAATTAGAGGGCTGTTACAGCCCCACGATTCCTGGTGCTGATGGACAACACGTATATGTCGCTCCTGCTGACGCTGGCTCGCCTCCACCACCTCCAGCCCCCAGTTCAAGTTCAGTACCGACCAGTATGTATCTCCTGTCAACGTATCATCAAGAGCTCAAGAGACAAGCATCTTCAAGTACGTTCTCTTCAAAATCTTTGCTTTTATTCTGGCTCGTTCTCGAGCCTGGTACCTTCCAACCCACGAATGAGTTCATTACATTATGTGAAGGCATTTGCTGTACAAAACAACTCATCCACAAGCTGCAGCGTTTGAGCGTGACATTCAAGCATTAACGCTCGAATCTATAATTTGGGTGCCTTGCTGACTCGAATATCGCAGGCTCCTTGTCCTCAAGTACTTCAACGTTCTATGCGACCACGGTCTACACTACAACCTCTGTGGTGACCACCGAAACTACTTCCGTGACGGTAACCACAGTTTCGAATGTTCCTACTACAAGTCAGCAAATCTTAAGCCTTTGGTAAAGATTAGCTACTGATTTCCAGTTACAGTAACCACAACCTACTCGACAACATATACCACAACAGTACCAACTACTGTGACTCAGACTTCGACCACCACTATGACGTCGGACATTATTTTGACTAGTACTGTGAAACCGACAACGACCTTCTATCCTGATGTGTCCTCCTCTAGTCAAAGCTCCACAAGCTCGAGCAGCGTGTCTCTAACATCTTCTACCCCATCTCTGTCAAGCAGCATGACATCCTCGTCTTCCCTCTCGGCTTCCCCATCTTCTGCGCCTGTGACAACCGATGGAACTTGCGGTTCTGCGAATGCGAACAACAACACTGTTTGCGGCAATTGGCCGAATGGGGCTTGTTGCTCGCAGTATGGATATTGTGGAAACGATACGGCTCACTGCGGTACTGGCTGTCAGAGTGGACCCTGTCTCTCCCAAAGTTCCTCCAGCATTTCCTCCAGTTCCACAAGCAGTTCCCAGAGCTCCTCCGCTACGGCTCCTTCCTCTACTGCGCCAGTGACAACCGATGGAACTTGTGGTTCTGCGAATGCGAATAACAACACCGTTTGCGGCAATTGGCCACAGGGATCATGTTGTTCACAATATGGATACTGTGGAAACGACACTGCCCACTGCGGTGCTGGATGTCAAAATGGACCTTGCTATGCTCTCTCAAGTTCCTCAAGCAGTTCTCAAAGTTCCACGAGCAGTCCCATTTCCGCAAGCAGCTCCACAATCATTTCTACAAGCATAACCTCAAGCTCTTCTGCAAGCTCATCCCCGACAGCTTCCTCTGCACCAGTGACCACCGATGGAACTTGCGGTACGGGCTTCGGCAATACTACGTGTGGCAATTGGCCAAATGGAGCTTGTTGCTCTCAATACGGCTATTGCGGAAATGACACTGCCCACTGCGGTGCTGGATGTCAGAGTGGACCTTGCTATGCTCTCTCAAGTTCCTCAAGCAGTTCCTTGAGTCCCACCAGCAGTTCCCTAAGCTCGACAAGCAGTTCCCAAAGCTCTATCTCAATTTCTAGTGGAATTTCTTCTACGTCTTCTGTTTCGAGCACTAGCACAAGCACATCTTCCACCGCTTCCCCCACGGCTTCTGCTAATGTAACGACCGATGGAACTTGCGGTACGGGCTTCGGCAATACTACGTGTGGCAATTGGCCAAATGGAGCTTGTTGCTCTCAATACGGCTATTGTGGTAATGATACTGCCCACTGCGGTGCTGGATGTCAAAGTGGACCTTGTCTTTCCGCAAGTAGTTCCACAAGCAGCCCTGCGAGCAGTTCTACAAGCAGTTTCATGAGTACTTCCTCCACTAGCTCCGTGACAGCTTCTCCTACGCCTTCGGCCAACGTCACCACTGACGGATCTTGTGGTACTGCAAACGGTAATACTACATGCGGTAACTGGCCACAGGGCTCTTGCTGCTCACAGTACGGCTATTGTGGTAATGACACTGCTCACTGTGGGGCTGGTTGCCAAAGTGGACCTTGTCTATCAACGAGCAGTTCCACGAGCAGTCTCACAAGCACGTCCTCCACTAGCTCCATCACAGCTTCTCCCACGCCTTCGGCTAATGTCACCACTGACGGAACCTGTGGTGCGGCTAATGGCGACACGGTCTGTGGAAACTGGCCACAGGGCTCGTGTTGTTCACAGTATGGTTACTGTGGGAATGATACGGCCCACTGTGGGGCTGGCTGCCAGAGTGGACCGTGCAGCGTGTCATCGGTTTCATCTCTCCAAAGCTCCACCTCCAGCACAAGTTCCTCCTCCACGGCTTCTCCTACACCCTCAGCCAACGTAACAACGGATGGAACGTGTGGCGCAACCAACGGTAATACTACGTGTGGCAATTGGCCTCAAGGATCATGTTGCTCCCAGTATGGCTATTGTGGAAACGATACAGCTCACTGTGGGGCTGGCTGCCAGAGTGGACCTTGCGACTCGTCGTCAATTTCGTCCCTTCAAAGTTCCACTTTGAGCACTAGTTCTTCATCTATCTCCAGCACGGTTACTACCCTCGCCTCGAGCACGAGTTCCTCCCTCATCTTGAGCACGGATTCTTCCTCCACGCTCGCTTCTTCTTCAGGCACATGCACGCCTACGACAGTCTATGTCACAGTAACGGTGACTCCAACACCTACACCATCTGGAACAGTAGCACCCACGAAGCGCCGCAAGAGAAATGAGTGAGCGTGGCTAGCTCGTCCGACTGAATTGGGGTCCGTCGGTGAGATTTTTGAGCGGCCTCTTTTTTAGCAAATGCCAGTACGAAATTGCTTTGTGATTGATGCACGGAAATGAAATCTATAGCCATTGACGGATATGCGATATGTTTGGGATGGTCTTAATGAATTGAGTACGCAATGTTTGTCGGCGATCTTTTGTAGTGCCTAGAATGATATGAATCCATCGAAGTTCAAGCGTGACGCAAAGGGCACGCTACTCGTACCGCGGCAAGAAAGTAACTCAGCAAGTCCAAGTATTTGGGACTTCTGGTGTGTGTATTTTTTTCGCACCTTACTACTACTCCTACTACTAACAATACCTCAAGAACTTAGCGGAAGAAATGGCTATATATTCAAAAAAGAATTGGTTCGCATATGGAGACTTATTGGGAGCGAGACGAAGAGTGTTGGATCAACTTCTGGTATCAATCAGTATTGGTACCCGAAATGCCTTCAATCAAAACTTCCCCGTGCAAAAATGTTGGACTTTTTGCATGGTGGACCTGATGCTTCCTCTAAGTAGTTCTGATGTTCTCGAACTACTCGGATGTTCAATTCGAATGGCGGTACGGCGACATCAAGTGATTGACTGCTCAATTACTAGGAAAGTGTTGAATGGAAAGGATGATTCCGCGACTGTTCAGAGTGTCTATGTACTATGTAAAGGCAACATCGTGCTTTTTCTTTATACCCTTCCTTCCGTAAAGCGAAATATACATATTTTCACGGCTTTTTTTCTTTTTACAGCGTCAGCTCACCATGACAGTTATGGAATAACCATTTGTGCAGCTTTTTCGGGAAAAGGCAAAGGCGGCGCGGCCACAAGCTCACAAAATTCTCCATCAGCTAGCTTATCTGGCTTGGTGCTTTTGGCTGGAGAAGCGGTTTGATCGATATCTGAGGATCAGTGGTACTGTCGCCTCGATATCGATAGCACTGCTGAATGGGAGCTCGGGATCCAGTATCTTGGGTTTTATACACGAGCGTACAGTTACAATCCGAAGCCGATCATCATGGAACTCTACGATGTGTACGAGAACATCTTCTCAAGCTCCGGACACACCGACTTGCCGATGTTCAAGGATAGTTTTCTCGTTAGGGAGGCGGAGGTTACTGCGTTGGAACGATTTTTTCGGCCTGGCTCCGATTTCGGTCGGTTTTTTAATACTCGAATTTTGGACGAGTGAATGGAGCTGACTGCTTCCAAGACTCATGGCATTCCATCCATGGGATAATATCTGCACAAAATCAGCAGAACCACGAACCTACCGATACAAGAATTACTCTCGCGTGCGTGCTAGAAACTAGGCTTTGGTCTCGAGGAGTAACCCAACAGCGGCAGGATGGTTTTATCAGGACCTTCTAAACACAGACTTTTGGTTTGAAATTCTCGGATTCTTGGACACGCAAACATGAAGTTAAGTAGCAGGTACATGTACAATTGCATCAACGGCTCGAGTCTCTAATGTGATCTGAAGAAAGCGACCATGTTCACCAGAGTATTAGATCGGGTGGAGAATACCAGTAACTTCCAACAGATTCCCGTTACTCCAGCGACCATGGAAGGTCAACTGTTTTGGCATCTCGAAATCCGTGGAGATCGCAACAAGAACAACGCAAATACGACTTTATCTCCAGGCATCGTTTTTATCAAGACCATGGCATGTTTCAGCCATTCACGACGTCTAACTGGGATATCCATCCACTCAGTGGCTGATGTTCCACTGATGGTTCTGGTATGGAAAGCGTACTTACAGAAGCTGCGTAATTTGCGGTACCTGACCATAGTCGGGTGCTAAGAGTCTTTACCTGTTGAGATCTTCAAGACACACAAGGCGCTGAACGGCTTTGAATATGTGATGGCTGATATCGACGAAGCCATAGTGACGGAGAAGGGCAAGAGAAGGCTGCTGTGGATTTATCAACCCACCTCATCGAGTATACAACCGGCAAGACCTCTAGGGACAAGAATTCAGGTATTTTAATCCTTAGGTTTTAGATGGAGAACAAGAATGACAACCCCGTAAGCTACTGTATGAATACTTTTTGACCTGCCCTGTTGGTTAAATAAAATACCATACCCTTTGGACGCTAAATTAGCCGTATCGATACAGCCCTAAAGTAGTCACTTCATAAGGTACAGTAACCTCATTGTCTACCTGCTTTACAAGCCCTTGTCTTCCATCTGCCAGCACAGCGTTATCTCACCTTGTGCACATTCAAGTTCTTTTGAGAAGGGTATACTGGTCAGCCTATCGCTGCCGGCAAGCCTTCCCAAGCTGCCAATGGGGAAATGGAGAATAATTCGCATCCAAACAGCCATGCGCCAGCACAGATGACAAGCTCATCATGGGCTCTGAAGTATCGCGGGGTAAACTCAAACTTTTCGCTATATCAGTTGCCCCAAAGCTGATCGCCCTTGATCCTTTAGGCTACGGTCGAAGATCTTGATCCACCCCCCGCCCTCTCCGCAAAGCCCACCGACTCCATCTCTTACGCCCTGATGAACGCATATGAAAGAGACTACACCCATCTCACAGTCATCTCGGAAGACACCCGAGCCTTGCTAGGCTACCTAAACATACCCCGACTGAAACAGCTTTTGAAAAGTGGGTCCGTCAAAGACACGGATCTTGTGGAGATGGCTATGCAGAAATTCAGAAGGAAGGGGAGTGTTTATAAAGTTATCACCATGGACACGCCGTTGGAGGAGCTTGAAGCGTTCTTTAATGGCGGAGTTGATGGGGGATCGCCGCAGGATTTTGCGGTTGTTACGGATGGGACGAGGAGGTTTGTGTTGGGGGTGGCTACGAGGGGGGATCTTGAGGAATTTGTTAAGAGGAGGCCCGCATGATTGATTGCAACGGCTGGAATTAATTCGCGGATTTTGCAAAACTTGGGCTATGGACCGAACCATTGGAGCACAATACTGGCGTTGCACGGGGCCCGGCCCAACAATTGGTGTCAAAATGTTCTAAAAGTCCGAGAACGTTGCACAAGTCTTTCCTGCGTATCTAACTGCATCTCCTTTGTAGTTTCTCCATGTCCTACTCTCTATTTAAGAATGCTCGCCTGTTCCAGCTTACCCTAAGACCGCCAGCTCCATAATTTTAGCTGGACTAGTGTTCTCTTTAGCCTTGTCGTTGGCGAAATATCGATCACCTCAATTGCGTCCTGGCTGTTAATCGAATTCGACCCACCAACGGCAGTGACTGCAATAATGTGCTGGGACTACGAGCATGTTTTAGTATCAACATTGAGTCACCGAAAGAAGCACACGCCGTTTACGGCCAAGAGGAATCTCCCTATGATATGTAAACTTGGCCGAGTTAAGGCTCAAGCATTTATCCAACATAGACACGAGCATTCACAGGTCTCTTGTATCAATCATCCAATGCTACGAGATCGATTTCTGGATCCTTCATAATTCCGGAATCCTCTTCGTCTGGTATTAAGCCTTGACTCACCGTTCCCATCAACTAGAAGACACTCCAGTCGTTGGTGAAGGCCGTCATCGAACCAATAAATGGCAAGCACCAAACGTAAGCTCGCGGAGCTAGCTTCTCCTTCAATAACCGACCACGACACCGAGGGAGCAGCCAGTGATGAGGACCAGCAGCCCATACAAGCAGATTGTGTCGAGTGCCTTTTCCAGGTCGAAAGCCTCCAGCAACCTGCTGCAGCGTCTAGTTCATCTAGCTCCCCGCAAAAGATGGACAATGTCTTCATCGTAAGGCCAACTACAATCTGGGACTCGATGACAAGATACACCAATTTCGTCGGTGAGCTTTCCCTCTGAATAAATCTACCACTATCTACTAACCCACCGATCAGTCAACGACGAACAATTAACCTTCCACGACAACGTTCACGTCCTCCGCTCGACCCACGCCGACTCCAACCCCAACGACACCAACTCCAGCCTCTGGATCGCCCGCGTCCTCGAAATCCGCGCTCACAGCCCAGCTCACGTCTACCTCCGCGTCTTCTGGCTCTACAGACCCGCCGACCTCCCTGACGGCGAACAAGGCTATCATGGCAGCCAAGAACTGGTTGCCAGTAACAACATGACCATTGTCGACGCATCGGCGGTTGTCGGTCGAGCAGATGTGAAACACTGGGATGAAGATACAGAGGATCTGCCCCCTGAGGGACTCTTCTGGCGGCAGACAATGGATATGAGTACCAGGAAACTCTCCGTAATATCCTCACCCCCTTTCCCCTATTCATCTAAACCTAACTTATCAACCCCCCACAGCCACCAAAACCCCACTGCACCTGCCTCCACCCCCTCAACCCCTCCACCCCCTTCCTCCGCTGCCCCCACTGTTCTATCCGCCTCCACGAATCCTGCATCATCGACGCCGCCCTAGCGACCCTCCACGAACGAGCGGCCTTCGACGACACGATTGTCGTGGCGCCAGCTACAGGTTCGAATAGAAAGAAGAAGCAGAAAGCGAAGAAAAAAGATCGATGGTTTGAGGTCGAGGTAATAACTGAGGGTGGGGATCAGGGCGGCGGGGCAAAGCTTTTGATCTCGGATAAGAGGGGGGGGAGGCCGGAGAGGTGGGAGGAGGGGGTGGTGTGTTTGGCTTGCCAGCGGCCGTTTAACTGAATTTGATTGGGTGGCTTGGGAGGTGGTTTCGGGGGGTTTATATTCCACCTCGACACTGTGAGGGGGCAGCGGATATATCGGGGTGTGCGAGATTATCCAGTCCAGGAAGACATAACGAGCTCCATGGTATCTCTCCTAAAAAAAACCTCTTCGTCTCAACCTTACAGAGGAGATTACCCAGAAAGACTACTAGCTACAAGAAACCCACCCAACCGCAACGTTCAGTCCCCGTCCCCGGTAACGCCCATGCACATCAACATCTTCATCACCGACGTATCTATCGCTTCAGCACATAGTTGAAAGGTTTCATAAAAGCATCCAGCGTACACCCTACACCGCTAGACCTAACTACTTCCCCACTTCCCCAATTCCCAACATCCCTACCTCCTTGCCAATCATCCCAGCGCTCATCCCTTCCATTCCCTTACCCCCTTTCCCCCACACACCCCACAACCCATCTACACCCCCTCTTTGACGTCCAAAGATTGCCAATCCAGCCCAAGAGTGCGAAATCCGCAAAGTTGTATAGGTAGGGACGGTATATGTAGGTGTGGAGGAGACAGCCGGGATGGACGGATATGGGTGTGGGTGTGGTGAGGGAAAAACATTGTTTCAAAAGGGAGCAAAAGGCAGGGTGAAATATTCTTTTGGAAGGAAAGTTTTGGAGGGGGAGATGATTGTGGGGAGAAAAACAGTCCAGAGGGGGGGTGAATTACTAGGAATCGGAGTTGAAGTGGCTGGGGAAGGTAGAAAAAGCTGCAGGATCAAGACACGTTCCACATGTACACAGAGGTTATTGAGCAGAAATACGATAGATACCACACGCTCGTAATATTCAAATTTTTACGGAGTATTTACAGAAAATCCCCCAAAACTACACGCCTAACTATGCGTCGGCATCTCGGTACTCGCCCTCGCCGCCACCGCATCCTCGCTCCGCCACAGACTCGTCACTGTCTTCGTCTGCGTGTAAAAATTGATTCCGGATTTGCCGTAGAACGTGTGCCCTCCACCGCCGGCAATGGATTTTTTGTTGCCGGTGAAGGAGAACATTGGTAGGGGTACTAGACCGGGCGATAAGTTATCAGCACATTAAGAAGAAATTTTTTCTCGTTGAAAGGGATGAATAGGGGTATGTATGAGGGATGGTATCTAAGACTCACCTGGTATGGGAACATTGATACCGACTTGACCGGCTTCGATATCTCGCTGGAATCGAGCGGCGATACTACCATTGCCCGTGAATATAGCGACGCCATTGCCATACTCGTTTGCGTTTATGAGGTCGATGGCATCGTCGAGGGTAGGGACGTTTACGCAGACGAGGACTGGGCCGAAGATTTCTTCGGTGTAGCAGCGCATATGCGGTTTGACGTTTGTGATCACTGTGGGGCCGATCTGCAGTGCGTGAAGGTGTTAGGTTTCGCCTTGTTTGGAGAGGGGGTTTGAAACGGGTGAGGGTGACGACTGACCCAGTTGCCATTAGGATACTTCTCTGGACTGTAGCCTCGTCCATCCAGAAGAATCGTCGCACCTTCTTCTTCGGCGCTGGCGATGAGCTTCTCGATTCGCTGTTTGCTCTGTGGACTAATCAGGGGACCAAGATCTGCGCCTTCTTCGAAACCACCATTAACGCTTAATTTCTTTGCTCTCTCTGCGATTTCAGGCACCCAGTCTTTTGACTCGCCAACTAAAACAAGCGCACTGAGTGCCATACATCGTTGCCCCGCCGCACCGAAAGCTGCTCCCGTAATCGCATTCAAAGCGTGGTTCTTGTTGCAATCCGGGACCACGGCGGCATGGTTCTTCGCACCTAAATTGGCTTGAACACGTTTGCCCTGAGCGGAGCCGCGGGTGTAGATGTACTCTCCAGCTTTGTTGCTGCCGACGAAACTTATGGCTTTAATGTCTGGATTGTCGATTATGAAGTCGACTGTCTTGGCGGAGCCGTGGACGATGTTGATGACGCCGTCTGGAAAGCCAGCAGTCCGGGCAAGTTCAGCGAGGATCATCGCGGCGCCCGGATCTCGTTCCGAGGGTTTCAGGATGAGGGTGTTTCCGGTGATTGTGGCAACGGGAATGGACCATAATGGAATCATAGCAGGAAAGTCTGAAAAGAAAAATTAGCTCAAGGTCCACGACCTGAACGAGGCACTCACTGAAAGGGCATATTGCCGCCACAACTCCAAGCGGTAATCTATAACTCCTCGTCTCCATATCCTTTGCGACTTCCAGCACCTCTCCCGTTATCTGCGTCGTAATCCCACATGCTGTCTCCGCAACTTGCAGTCCTCTCAGCACGTCACCCTTTGCGTCCGCAAACGTCTTCCCTTGCTCCAAAGTAATATTTGCAGCTAACCTATCCCAATGCTCCCGTATCAATGCAACGAACTTGAACATAATCTGCTGCCTGTGAAGTACGCTTGTTGCCCGCCATGACGGGAATGCCTTCTTGGCGCTTTCGACGGCCGCGTCGAGCTCTTCAACTGTGCTCTGGGGGACTCGAGTGACCAGGTTGTTGGTTGCTGGGTCATGCAAGTCAATCCATTGTGAGGCCTTGGAGGGTAAGAATTGATTGTCGAGGAAGTTCTGGGTATCGGCTGGGGAGCTTATCTGCTCGTGAGTTGTAGGGTACTCGGTAGGGGAGCCCGACGCTGCAGCTGCAGCTGCAGGTTTGAGATGTTGCGCCGAGGCGTGAAGATTTCTGGTAGCCATCAAGCTTGGTCTCGGAGATAAAGGTGCTCTAGTTCTTCTTGGTAGCAAGCGTGGTGTTGGTTGTCGAGTTGTGAATGTTATGATGGATCTGAAGATGACTTTTTGTGCAGCCATTGCCAGTTCCCTAGTGTTGAGCAACACAAAGGACAAGATTTACTGAGGCTAGAAATATTGTTGATTTCATGGGCGGACGAGCTCATTGGGAGAATGATGTCGGTTTGGCGGGGAGGCGGGCACAGCGGGGAATGTCCGAGCATCGGGCAACTCGAGTCTACGTACGAAGGATATCAACACATCGTGTCATCCAACTTGGGATGACAGAAGTGGTAGAGAAGTAGTCGGTTGCGAAATTGCCATACTCTTTGCTGCTCAAGTACTGTACAAAGAAACCAGCAAGACAAGATCGGGATGTGCAAACTGCTCGTCCAAATCAAATGCTTCACCCTCATTTCCCCATTTACTCAAGCCAGTCTTACAAATCCTCCTAACCGTCTGATACCAGAAGTAAATCTTGACCCGCGGGACATTTGATGAGTCGTCTACTCTGCTGCAGCTCCCGACGACCTGGTAGTCCTCTTGTTAATCTCTGTTTGCGCCTTGTCCGCCCCAGAAGCTGCGGCGTCCATGACTTGATCCTTGGCGTCAAGGGCGGTCTTTTTGACTTTCTCCGCGGCGCTCTTCACTTGGGGAGGTGGGCTCGCTCCACTCATACCGACTGCGCCGATGATGACTGCGATAAGGGTAACGGCGAGGACACCAATACCTCCAGCAACTTCAGGGACAAATTTGATGGCTTGGACAGGGTCTTTCTTGGCAATGGTCATGAATAGATCAACTTTCTCACGCACGTAGAGGACTGGGTCATCCATAAACTTCAAGTCCATAGGAGACTTCGGTGGGTCGGCAGGCTTGGGCTTCGTGGCTTCGTCTTCGGCAAGCTCAATTGGGTGCTTGACATCCCAGGTTTCCGCCTTGAGCTTCTCTGCGTCCTCGATGGAGTGACCGATGTAAATGTTGTCGAAGAGGATATCGTTCTGCATCGTCCATATCTCAAAACCAATCTATTGTGATCATTAGCGGTGTCTCCCTAATTTCTTAAACGGTGTACTCACAGCTCCCATGGGCTCAAAATTTGCTGGAGTCTTGTCCTCGAAGTAACCTGGGTTCTTGATCGTCCTTGGCTTCCAGACGCCCTTGTACGCGGGGTTTTCAATGTACTCTGGAGACCATTTGCCCTTGTAGTCGGGGTTCTTCTTCATTGGCGGTTCCCATTTACCGCAGCCAGAGGCCTCTTCACATTTGGGGTTTGGTACCATCGGAGGAATCCAGTCACCGTCTTCTTCGTCATCCCAGTCTTCTGGCTTTTCAGCCTCTGGGTCTGGTACCATGGTGGGCTCATCTTCAAGCCAGTCCTCGGGTTTTGTAGCCTCGGTGTCAACAATCTCAAAGGGAGCTTCCTCGTCCCAATCTTCGGGTTTCTTCGCGTCTGGATCAGGGATTCTGGCCTCATCAACCCAATCCTCGGGTTTGGAGTCCTTTGGATCGTCAATTTCCTTTTCAGGGTTGACTGGTGGGTCGAAGTCCTCAAGAAGACTGCCTTTCTTCATTTCTTCTCCATCAATTTTGATAGCGAAAGTCTGGTCTGGGTTGACAATCAAGGTATATAGAGAGGTTTTCTTCTCAATGCGGGCCATTGGAGGGCTCTTAAGGTGTTTCTCCTCGTACTCGCCAGTCTTGGGATTCTTGTGCTTGAAGATAAAGTGTACCTATGATATACTTAGCAGTATTCGACTATGGACCAAATAATATCTTACCTTGTTCGTGGCACCGCACTTGTCGGGACCAAACATGATAACATATGGAGAGGCGTTGGAGAATTCTTCAGCGTGAAGCTTCTTGTTGTCCTGGAGAAGCTTCATGTAGGCGCCACCACACTCCAGGCCGTCTGCATTACAATATTAGCACATGCATAGCCAATTGTTGACCAATGCCCCTCACTTTGTAGCTTGACTTCGTATTGAACCACTAAGGTTTTACCCTTGTTGTCGACTTTCGCGTCGAATTTGGCGGAAATAGCGTGGTGAGCAGCGGGGTTCTTTACGACAAGTCCCTTGTCACCCACAATGGCCGGGAGAACGTGGGGCTCTTCAACGGCCCACTCGCCCACGTACGCCCACTCCTCTGTGGTCTTTGAGTCCTCTTTCTTCGCGTGAGAAGGGGACCACCGCGATTCCCAATCATCTGTAAACTGTTCGAAGAAGGGTGCTTTAATATTGGATGGCTGTTGATGGATTAGCAAAGATCTTATAGACCGAGCTCCGAAGAAGCCCATGAAGAGCTGTCAGCGAGGGGCTAGCTCTTACCGTAAAGGTTGGCTTCTCTACAGGTACGGTTGCAGAAGATTCTGCTACCGACGTAGAGGAGGACTCTGCAGCTTCATCGTCTGCGTGCACTTGACCCAGCAGAGCGGCGGCGGAGTAAAGTGCTGTTGCCAGCACTGCGTTAAGACGCATCTTGAAGGTATGCTATTGAAAGCACTAATACCTCAGGAGGTGCAATTAATAAATGACTTGGAGTATGTGGAGAAGATCAATGAATGGGAGAAAGGGACGAAGTGGTAGTTGATAAAGCTTATGCGCTTAAATTATCCTAGCTCTGAGAAGAGGACACCTTGACTTTGTTGCTGAAGAAATCCACAAATTTCCGTCCAGATGCCACAAAGAGCTAGCGCTTGCCGGCTACATCCGCGAAATCAGTCCAATCAAATTGTCCCTACAATCACCTCCACCACCGACCTGCCAACTACGAAGTCTGTAAAGTAGACTCATCTACAAGTGTATCAGGAGGCTTCGAAGGCACAAGACCTTTCCCTGCATCCAACGTCTAATGTCATGGCAGCCAAAAGCGGAAGCGAGTTGGACCCAAATGATCATCTCATCAGATCTATCGATGCGCAACATCCGGCAAATCTTATTTGTACTCTTTGCCGCAACTTCTACCTTCTAGGGTGGGTGACCGGTACAGGCGGTGGGACTTCAATCGTCCACGGGCCTCACATATATATCGCACCATCTGGTGTGCAGAAAGAATTGATGAAACCCGAAGACATGTTCGTCATGGATTATTCCACCCGCTCATATCTTCGCAAACCTTCAGTACTCAAGCCGTCTGCATGTACACCGTTGTTCCTTGCTGCGTTTGATACGGGAGCTGGCTGCTGTATTCATACTCATAGTCAATGGGCAGTCCTAATTACCTTGCTCGTGGAGAGGGATGCAAAAGGAAACCATAAATCTACACTCGAGAATTGCTTTGAAGTAGAGATGATTGAACAGATTAAAGGTATCCCGAAGGGAAAGGGAAAACCGGGAATGTTGGGCTACTTTGACAGACTTCGCGTGCCAATCATCGAAAATACCGCACAGTAGGTTTTTCTAAAGGTGATAATGGGAGAATAATGGCGAAGCTGATCGTGGCCTTAGTGAGGAGGATCTTACTCATAGTCTAGAAGAGGCAATGGAAAAGTACCCGGATACCTATGCCGTGCTCGTCCGGAGGCATGGCGTGTAAGTCATTCTGGCTTTCCAGGATTCACTACTGATGGCATCAGATATGTTTGGGGTGATAATGTCCATAAAGCGAAGACCCAAGCAGAAAGGCGAGCATGTTTACCAAACATCAATCGGCGTTGCTAATCTGTAATAGCTTGGACTATATATTTCGTTTGGCCGTAGAGATGAGGAATCTAGGACTGCCATGGACATCAAGTGGCTGATTTGCACCCGAAGTGATTAAATCGAATCTACGCTTGTAGTATCAATCGCTTCAGCTCAACATTGTGATGCGTTGGTCCTACAGCTATGCTGTGCTGTTGCGTAGCATTAGCAACGGCCAAATACAACCATACGTTTGCCTACTATAGCAACCGCTAAGTCTCTGACGACCTCAGTGTGTTGCTGTATGCCGCAAATGCTGTTAGATCTTATTCTATATAAGGTCGTCCGAATGCTTCCTCTACTTCTATTGCTCAGACCTCGAGATAGCGGCTGAAACGATTCTAAACTCTAACGGACGGCTTCAATTGAGAACATATTCCCGGTGAGTGGGGCAATGGAATTACAAATTGAGTCCGAAGTTGACAATACTTTCTCTAACAGATGGCTCCGGAATCTATCTACTCCCTGTTGGTTACCGTTACTTCGAAACCCCGACAGGGGACAATCATCCCCCCTAAATAACATGGCATGACTGTATGAAATTGATTTGCCACGACTCTAAGCGTTACGTCCCATAGCCGCCTCCAAATCGGACGCCGCCTCCGCCTACCCCTGAAACCGCACCTCAGAAATCGACCTCACTATTAGGGTGCAGTTTTGGATCATCATAACAATTCTAACATAGCTTTGAAATCACTATTGTACTGAAGAATGGCCATTGGAGAAGATTTGCTCATTACTGTTCTGATTTCTTTTAGCCTATATGGATATACTTTCCAGCAGAATTGTCATAATATGGTCAATCATGTGTTGGACAATGAGCAAGTAGGTCGGCAGAGCCATGTCGGACGAGATTCCTGGGAAGCTTCGCATTCCACGACCACAAAAACCTGATGCGGGTCGCCAGCGATGATATTATTGGCTTGAAGAAATAAGGGATAGGAATGACGGAACAAGCAGGCCTCCTGCCAAATAAGCCTACTCCGATTCCTGACTGAAAATGGCAGACACCCGTCCAATCTGGCCTGTACTCTAATTGAAGCTATTTCTAGGCGGCATCCGGCCTTTCGAGGCGTTGTAGAAGAGTTTTATCTTTCTCTGCTACGAGTTCTGGACCATTGCTTTCCCCAAAGACTAGTTCGCGCATGTGATGAAAAACAGCATTCGAAGAACGATCAGGGAAGGCACCAATCATTTGGATAATCATGCCCTTGGTGCTTTTCGTCTTCCGCTTTTGTCCACCGATCCGGATCGTTCTCAACTATGCTTAATCGTCTTATTTGATCGTCGAGTGCGTGGTGAGATTGGCCTGAGCGTCCGGAATTGACGTCCGGAGGTGCCAAGATCTCCGATTTCAATTTGATTACTCTGGCTGTTTCCAATTTAGGTTCAGAGTCATCGTGCCCAGAATCGTAGCCCTTGTGTTGGGCTATGTTGTTCCTAGCATGACCTTTGTTTCGGGACTCCTTGAAAATTTCCTCGGTAGAACGGTCTTGTCGGCGCATGCGAACACTAGGCGGTTCCGGGGCTCTTGTATCTTCGTTTCCAAGTCGAGCCCTATCTGTTTCATGCGGACTAATTTTGCCGTACCTTGATCTCAAGGCGTTCGTGCTCCTAGAAGGCAGCGCCTCGCTTCGGATATCCTCATAAGTAAAGCCTATCCGTCACATATCTAGGAGCAACCTGTCTTGATAAGGTATCTAAGAATGTTTTAGATTATTTGTTCTAGTTTCTCTTGCTTCTACATTGGCCAGAGAGATATTGATTGCCGCCTGGTTAGCTGCCCGAGCACTACGGACCGTCTGATCGACGGCGCCTTTTGGGGAGAACCTGAGCACTAATGTTTGTTTCTATGGCCTCTGAGCCAGAGTAAGATTGGTTGTCGTTATCATCATAATCATTAGAGCCAGTGCGGGAACCGTTTTGTCTGCCACGCTGGGTGGATATCAGCATTAGCAGCTACCTCAATACGACAGTGAATCCTGACCTTTCGCTTGTCCTGCACTTGTTCGACGCGCGTATTCCATATTTGCAGATGAGCTTCCTGGGTACGGCTATTGAGCTTCACTTTAACCAAGCTATGTGGTCATCTTTCCGTGCCGTCTTTGGAAGACTTTGCATCATACACTCCATACCGCAGTACGGGGGAAGCACCGAGACCATCCTACAACCGTGTATTTGTGCATCGTATTGTCACGATTGTGTCTCCTATGGGCTCGAAGCATCCCGATACTTGTTTTGCCCTTCTCGATGCCAAGGGTATGCGCTAGAGCTTGCATTTGTTTCTCTTTAGTTCTCCAGGCCCTATGCTGTAATCTGAATACAAGTTTTGTTCCAGGGAGTGACAATACGTTGGGCCTCGAGAATTGTCTTTCCTGCGTCCGAATTTGGAAGACTTGCGTGCTCCCGAAGCGACTAGGCAAGTTTCAAAGATTCTGCTAGTTTCGATTCATCATAGGTACGTCTCACTGTAAGGACAATCTTCTGCTACCCCACTGAACTTTCTATCTCACAGGCATACCTCACCGTAAGCCTCGCCAGTATCGCTGAACAACCCATTCAACGCGTCATGAACAACAGTCTAAAATCTGCATTGCATTGCACTGCGGGTCTTCATTAGACGTGTCTACAGCCCAATTCCAATATACAGAAAGTAACCTGGTTGCTGAACGAAGCCTCAGTCGGAATTGCATAAGCAAAGATTCATCTGAAAACATACTGATCAGAAGAAATGTAACTAGAGTAAAAATCAGTACGAATATATAATGTCAAAATGGAACGTTGTCCAACTGAAAAGGCCATTGAACAATTCCTTCAACCGAGTCTTAGTTGCACAGCTACAAAGAAATCGAAAATCTATCAGAGAACGGGTTGACCGGCAGGAAGGTAAGTGGAACAATACCTTAATGGGAGTGATGTTTGTAGAAATAGAAGGTTTCCTAATTGGAAAAGCCTTCAAAGATTTTAATCTTCGGCCCAGGTTTTCAATCGTCGCTACCTTACCCTCCCTGTTACCTTGCTATGATCACATCGTTTGTTGTTGTTTAACTCGTACTGAACTGCTGAGGGACCCGCCGTCTACAAGCCCAATTTCGAATATCAAGATTATATTGAAAATAACGCTGACAAGAAGCCATCGCTCAAAGTGCTTTTCTAATTGATCTCTGGTGTAGCGGGTGAATTGGGTAAGCAGGGAGAGCATGTGAAGTTTGGTGGGGTTGGGGAAACGGGCTGTCACTATAGGATCTTGATATTGGAAACTTGTATCGGTTCTGATGCAGAGTCTAGTTACTAGGAAATATTGTACATTGCTTATTGATCTTCGGACGCAGACGCTCCAGTGATGATTTCCACCAGCTCTCCAGTAATGACGGCTTGACGGGTACGGTTGAATAGAATTTGGAATCTGGTGATCATGTCTCCTGCGTTCTTTGAGGCATTCTATAGACCGAGTATTAGTCGTAGAGTTTGCTAGCAATGCGTAGAGGAACGCTGCACTTACGTCCATGGCATTGCGGCGCGCTGACTGCTCGCATGCGTGACCTTCGGCAAGTGCCTGTTTTATTCGTGAGCAACTGGTTCAGAAGATAGCAAATACCATGGACTCACCCAGTATATCGAGTTGGCAAGGGCATATTCCCGGAGGTTGGCGAGAACTTCGTCGTCAATTTCAAAGGCCGAAAAGTTGGCTAGTTCATTGTTAGGGAAAATCATTTGGAAGCCCGGGATGGAGCTTACGTGAGTTGGCAATAGCTTCTTCGGAGAAAGCTTGAAGGGGAGTAGCTTCGTAGCTCTGAGCGTTGATGAATTTGTTGTACATAATCTGAACGTCATCGTAGTCCGTTGGCAGTAGACAAATCTGGTCGGCAATGGCTTGAGCATCCGCAAATGTCGGCACATCCTTTCCAACGCCAGCAAAGCTAAGCACCATGTTTTTGCCGTTTGCCCTTCCTAACTGTGCTTTTGACTTCTCTCCAATCACAGCAAGATCAGCGTCAGGCTTCTTGGCCAGCATCCTCCTCGTTGCCTTAGTGAGACCAGAGTGGATACCGCCGCAAAGACCTTTGTCGGAACTGACAACGATGATCAATGTCTTTTTTCCCTGGTCCTCCATTGCCTTTGTTTCCGCCTTCTCAAAGACCGTGTTCGAGGTCTCTCCGTAACTTCGAGACTCAGTCATTGCGCGTTGAGCTCTTGTCAGCTTGGTGGAGGCAACGATCTTCATAGTCTTGGTGATCTTCTCGATGTTACGGATGGATTTTAGACGGCCTTCAATTTCTCGAAGAGTCGCGAATCCGGCGACATTGGCGACGACCGGCCTATAACAAGCACCCTCAGCAAAACTGTGTAAGAAGCATAAGTGTCGTTCTCAGGGATCATTAAATTTCTGGAAAGGTCTACTTGGGCTTGGGTTTTGGATAGCTTGCGCGGAGAACATACCGGGCGGATACCGCAGCTCCAGCCCTCATGGCCGGTCGGGCTCCTCGGGAAAGCATCGTAAATGTAGTGACAAGGAAAAGAGCTGAGAACGCACTTGACGAGTCAATGGTCAATGTCGCGTACCTGAACCTCCGCGTTCGAGGAAGATCTGACGTTCGCATGGAGCAAGTGTTGACTAGTCCCATTTCGGCTTCCCGGATCCTCTAGCCAATCAGGATTGAATATCCGCTTTGCGCTTTCCTCATGGTTTCCCGTCAACTTTAAGCCTCCATTTCTCTTTCTTCGGAATTCACTTCAATACATTCACTTCGCTCAACCTTGGAGGGCTTTGTCTCGCGCAACCTGCTTGGGCGGCTACCTTCTCCAAATACACCCTCTTCGTTCTACGACCAGGTGTCACTACTGTCTTTTCTATATTTTGCATGTGTTGACTTCTACTTTACTGCGTCGGCTACTTGGTCCTCCAACTCACCGAAACACGTCTAATATTGAAGAACCCCCCGGGCGGCCCTGGGAGTTCTCAGCTTCACCGCCAGCACCATGAGCTCTTCAGATGATGACGTCCCTTTGGCAAATGGGACCAAGTCTAATGGAGTCAATACGAACCGTGAGTGGATTATTTTACTGCAATGTCAGCTCCATCAGCTGATTTGGCGCCTGAATCCTTACTTGCGCAAGTCGCCTCTGATTGCATGTCCATGTTCACTAGTACCTCAATCCTGCTTTTCTATATTCCTTCAGATATCTATCAGTCACCATAGACACTTACTGATTGCATTCGAATGCTGTTAGGGAATGTTCACAAGTCGAAGGACACCATCCCCAAAAGCCTCGACCGATCAATGGACAAGGCAAACCCTGATGCTGTAAATGCAGCACCGGGAATATCAATCCGTAATGGTCCGTTGGAAGAAATGGATATAGATAAGCCCGGGACCGGGGTCCCAGAGACCAACGGCAAACGTAAATCTCGCCACAGTAACGCAAAGAGCTATAGAGAATCTAGCGGCGAGGATGATAATGACGATAAGCCTTTGGTATGCTGTTAGGCGTGTGAACCATGAGACTGAGGTATCTGACTTGTCACAGAGCAAACGGCGACGTGTTTCCAAAATCAAAGCCGAACCCGACTCAGACTCAGACGATGCTCCGCTTGTTTCTAAGACGGCTCAGGGTAAACCCATAGTGCTGAAGAAGCCTCCCAAAGCAAGCGAGACAGCCATCGGCGAATCCGAAGATTCCGATACTCCTCTGGGTGTAAAGCTCGCACAGCAGAAGGCCAATATCGAGAAGCGTGCAGAGAAGGAAGCTAAGGCTTTACGGAGGGAAGAAAAGAAGGCTTCCGCTGCTCCGCCGAATAAACGGACCAAAAAGGAGAATAGTGACGACGACGATGAACCGATTGCGAAAAAGAAAACCAAAAAATTGCAGGCGAATGGCACACCAAAATCAGCTCCTGCCAAGAAACCGAAAGTTAATGGGGTAAAGAAGGAAGACGATGACGATGACGTGCTACTTAATCGGAAACAGTCCGCCAGAAAGGAAACCAAGAATAAGTCTACTTCAGCTCCTGTGAAGAAAGAATCGAAAGGCAAAACTTTGAAGAAAGAAGAGACGGAGCAAGATCAAGAGGCCGAAGAGGAAGAGGAAGAGTACCGTTGGTGGGAGGACCCTACCAAAGGTGACGGTACCACCAAATGGACCACACTTGAACATGCCGGCGTCGTCTTCCCTCCGCCTTACGAACCTCTACCAAAGAATGTTCAAATGCGCTATGATGGGTCACCAGTCACGATGGCTCCAGAAGCCGAAGAGATTGCTGGATTTTTTGGAGCTATGCTGAACTCTACCCACAACGTTGAGAATCCAACTTTCGTAAAAAACTTTTTTAAGGACTTTCAGGACACTCTTGAGGAGACGGGCGGCGCAAAAGACAGGGACGGCAAGAAGGTTAACATTAAAGAATTCACCAAGTGTGACTTCCAACCTATTTTTGATTACTACGACGCCCAACGTACCGAGAAAAAGGCCCTTCCTGGTGCAGAGAAGAAGAGACTAAAGGCAGAGAAAGATGCTGCTGAGGCGCCATATATGTACTGTATGTGGGATGGCCGTAAGCAAAAGGTAGGGAATTTCCGAGTCGAACCTCCTGGACTGTTCCGCGGTCGAGGCGAGCATCCAAAGACTGGCAAGGTCAAGGCAAGGGTATTTCCTGAGCAGATCACAATCAACATCGGCGACGAAGCTACCGTTCCTGCGCCTCCTGAAGGCCATCGCTGGAAGGATATCAAGCACGATCAAGAGGGTACTTGGCTGGCAATGTGGCAAGAGAACATCAACGGTGCCTACAAGTATGTTATGCTGGCTGCCAACTCAGATGTCAAGGGCCAGAGCGACTATAAGAAGTTTGAAAAGGCACGAGAGCTCAAGGTGAGAATCCGTAGTTGCTCTGTATTGGTGAGTCTAGCTAAGAGTTCAGAAACACATCGATCAGATCCGCAAAGACTACACTAGGGAAATGAAAGATGAATTGATGGCCAACCGTCAACGAGCAACGGCTGTTTATCTCATCGACAAGTTCGCCCTTCGTGCTGGTAATGAGAAAGGCGAGGACGAGGCCGATACTGTTGGTTGCTGTTCGCTCAAGATCGAGCATGTAACACTCAAACCTCCGAATACTGTCATCTTCGACTTTCTTGGAAAGGACAGCATCCGATTCTACGACGAGGTCGAAGTGGACCCTCAAGTCTTTAAAAATTTGAAGATTTTCAAGAGAGACAAAGGAGAGCAAGATGAACTATTTGACCGCCTCACCGTACGTGAGGCCGCGAGTTTGTACCAGCTCACAGCTGACAACTGAACAGACTAGTAGCTTGAACAAGCATCTCTCAAATTACATGACCGGCCTGACTGCTAAGGTATTCCGTACCTACAACGCTTCCTTCACAATGTCGACTCTCCTACGGGATCTAAAGTCCTCTGGTACCATAATAGAAAAGATCAAAGATTACAACGATGCTAACCGTAAAGTCGCAATCCTCTGCAACCACAAACGTACTGTAGCTGCTGGGCATGGCGCACAGATGGAAAAGCTTGGTGACCGAATCAAAGGACTAAAGTATCAAAAGTGGCGTGTCAAGCAGATGATGATCGATGTTGATCCGAAGATCAAGAAAGACCAGAAGTTCATGAAAAGAAATGGCGCGAACTTTTTCGAGCTTGACGATGAGCTAGATGAGGAATGGATCCATGAGCACCAAAATTACTTGGTGGGAGAGACGCGCCAGAAGATTGACAAGAAGTTCGCTAAGGAAAATGAAAAACTCAAGGCAGAGGGAGACAAGGAGATGAAGCCTAAAGAGCTGGACGAACGACTTGAGGTTGCAGATGAATTGGCCAAGAAGTTCAAAAAGGAAAATAAGACCGGCAAAGTTGAGGCTGAAGGCAAGGGGCCAACGGTTGAGAAGCTCGAGAACAACCTCGAGAAAGTCGATCAACGTATCAAGACTATGCTCTTGCAGGCCGAGGATAAGGAGAGCAACAAGGAGGTTGCGCTGGGCACATCTAAGATTGTAGGTACCCTCCGCTTCTAGGCACTGCTATTCCCACTAACATTGAAACAGAATTACATTGATCCCCGTCTGACCGTCGTATTTTCAAAGAAGTACGGAGTGCCGATTGAAAAGTTCTTTTCGAAAACCCTACGGGAGAAATTCGAATGGGCAATCAAATCGGTAGACGGAGACTGGGAGTTCTAGGTCGGGAGTTTCCGTCGGCATTCTGCATTGTTCAAGGGCTTGGGGCCCTTTTCTTCTCCTCATGAGATAAGGCCGAGTAATGGCCAAGCCGAGGTGTGTGAACGGGATGGTACCAGCACATCCTGATGGAGGCGCACACAGCTCTTGTTACCTGTTGCTTCGTTGCATCTTCATTGCATCCGTTAGATAGATAGATAGCATTGCAAAATCAAAGTTTGTGGCATCACACGAACGCTCCTGCTAATCTAATCTAAAGATGAGACAGCGTGGGAGACAGTTTTGAATGGCTCTGAGAACACGTCTGAGTTCCAACCACCCCTGTGCAGCTCCTTCAAACGTTTCCTCATGCACGAGGGATTCTCGATGCAAGGATGCGTAAGATGAGGAGTTTGTCCATGCATGAATTCGATATGAGGCTGTAATCCTCTCGTTCCTGAATAGGACGAATCAATATCAAAACCAAACGACTGTCGAATTAGAAGTCAGTCTCTTTCCAATGCCGCCATCCTCTGAAACAACGTCATAGGCAGGTAGGAGTAATTTGACATGTTGGTACGACCACTAACCCCCCACGGCCCCTAAGAAATCAGGTACCCGTCTGAGGAACCACAAAGCTTGGCATCTCAACGATACCATTTGGATTTTTTGAATCGCTTCATTATCTTGTTTCAACTAGAGATATCAGCTGCCTGTGTCGCCCGTTCTCTGGGTTGACCGGTGAGGCCGTCTGATTTGACTGGATCCCCTGGCGTGGAGCGAGTGCAGTGTCCACTCGATCAGCTGCTGCTCCAAAGTCGAGCCTTCCTGCATTGTAATAACAACCTGCATCTACCTCCATCCACCCTTCTATTGGAATTTCAGCGTCTGTATAAGAGTACCTGTATCTCCATGTCCTGCACGTATATGCAGCAATTAGAAATACATCTCCATCATCGTCCACGTCTCCACTCCATAGCGCATTCAGTTCAGCATAGACCCGAAGACGCTGAACACACGAGCAGCTATGGCGGACGCAGGAAACCATGAAGTTACGGCCGAAACAACCTCCGCATCCACAGCCAAGGATGATAGACCTGCGGTTCTCATCGTCGGAGGGCTAGGTACGTCCTTCCTGTCAAAGCATTCAACATGTCTTCTCTACGCCAGTCATGGCTGATACTGATCCCATTGCAGGCTACATTGGTCGCTTCCTCGCCCTCCATATCCATAAGAACAATCTTGCCTCTGAAGTCCGGCTAGTCGACAAAGTTCTCCCCCAGCTCGCCCGTCTTGCACCTGAGTTTACCGAAGCCTGCTCGCCAGATAAGTTCATGCAAGCAGATGCCAGCCGAGAACGTGCGTCTCCCTCCGCTTTCTCCATTCGCCCTAGATGATTCTAACCACCCCTCCCCCATAGAATCCTTATCAAAAATCTTCACCCTCCCATCCGGTCGCTCTTTCGACTATGTTTTCAATTGCGGCGGAGAAACCCGCTATTCCCAAGACGACTCCGTCTACACTGCCCGCTCCGTCGCCCTCTCCATCAACCTCGCCCGCGAATGCGCCCGACGCAAAACCCCTGCCCTCGTCGAATTCAGCACGGGAATGGTCTACAAACCCCCCTCATCATCAACGATCTCTACAGGCGGCTGCAAGGAAAACGCTCCTACGAAACCATGGACCAAAATCGCAAAACACAAACTTACAGCTGAAGAAGAGCTAGAAAAATTGGTAAAGACAGAAGGACTTAAATACGCCGTCCTCCGCCTCGCGCACGTCTATGGTCCCTACGACGTAGGCTTCCTGGCAAGAGGCTTATGTCTCGCCCGCGTCTATGAGGCTCAGGGCAAGGAAATGAAATGGCTCTGGGGCAAAGACCTCCGCGTCAACACCGTCCACGTCCAGGACGTCTGCACGGCCGCCTGGGCCGCGGCCCAATGGTGCGCCTCGCCCACCAACAACTCGGAACCCAACCGTGCCTTCAACATCGTCGACCGCGGCGATACTTCCCAAGGCACACTCGCCACGATCTTCAGCTCCATCTTCAACATCACCACCGGCTTCCAGGGCACGCTGATAAGCCAATTCGCGCGGTTCAACCTCGACAGCGTGGTCGATGATGTGAATGAAGAAGTGCTGCAGCCGTGGGCGGAACTGCTCAAGGAGAAGGGGGTCAGCAATCCGGGCCCGCTGAGTCCTTTTATGGAGAAGGAGTTGCTGAGGGATTGCGATTTGTGTCTTGACGGGGGGAGGGCGAGGGAGGTGTTGGGGTGGAAGGTGGAGAAGGAGAGGTTGGGGGTGGAGGAGGTGAGGGAGGTTGTGGAGAGTTATGGGAGGATGGGGTGGTGGCCTTAGGGGTGCAAGGCGATAGGGCGGGGAGGGAACAAGGCAGGCTGGGGAGAAATAGGTTGGGATCTCAAGTGGGAGTGAGTGGGTTGGGGGAGGGGATTTGTGTTCCTGTATTAGGGCTAGGAAAATCGGGTTGGCAGCAAATAAGTGGGAGCACATCACGGCAGAGCCGCCATTTCTCCGGACTGGCTTCTCTACCTAGCCCTTATGAATATTGAGAGCGGTTTATGGGAGGTCACAGGTGCTTTGTTTGGAGCCGGGTTTCGGTTCTTAAGGGCAGTGGAGGCGGGGTGGTAGGGAAGCAGAAAAGTAGGGCGTAGGATGCAAAAGGGACGGGGCTTTGGGAGAGTTCGTCGCTGTTGAGAGTAAATCTGACTGAGCGCTTACGATTCGTGCATGGGATTCACACGTTGCAAGAGGTGAAGTGGGATGTAGTGAGGGTTTGGAGGTAGATTGGGTGCAGGCTGCACTGCACGTCTTCTTTCCCTTGTGTTTGCAGTATTACGTACGATATTATTGAAATGCTCACTTCGATCAGTGGAGATTGGTAATTATCTTCGAAAAGGAGAACGTCCAAAGAATTCCTACAGGGTTATCGTACCTCATTCACCGCCACCGCCACCACCCCCTTCCCTCCTCAACACCCAGATCCTCGGCTCCATCCTCAGCTCCACCCAATACCCCCGCGTCACCCGCCTTCCCGCCCCCTGCGCATATTTCCAGCTCCTCTGCATCTTTTCCCCAAACCCGATATCACTCCCGTTCGCCCCCGCCCCCGTCACGTTCCCCCACCATGTGCCCACCAGCTCCTTGGTTGAAATACTGCCGATCCAGCCATACGTTTCGTCTACGCCGTCATCCGGGCGGAGAAAGCGCACGCCTGCAAAGCCGGAGATGTTGGCGATGGGGGTGAAATTGCCTAGAGGCGCGTGGGGAGATTCGGCGAGGGCGTAGTCGATGTGGGACCAGAAAGTGGGGGAGAGGAGGGCGGTGGGGTCTTCGGTTTTGGAGTAGAGGAATGTGATGTTGGAGTTCGGAAGGGAAGGGAGTTGCAGGAAGCGTGTGATGCCGGTGGTGCAAGTGAGGGTGTCCATGTGGACTGTGACGATATCTGATGAAGGGGGGGTGAGTTGATGCAGGCGATTTAGGGCTTCGGCGCCGGGGTAGTTGAGGCGGGAGATGGCGAGCATAGCGAAGCTTGTGAGGAATGAGGCGAGGGTTGAGGCAATGAGGGCGGAGGAGAGAATGCGGTAGGCCAGGGTTTTGGTGCGGCGGGTCCAGATCCAAGATGCGCCTGCTGCGGCCACGGCGAGGAGCGGGGGAACAATGTAGATGATGAAACGCCATTCTTTGTGGGGCTGGAGGCTGTAGAGTGCTACGAATGCGAGATTGGTTATAAGGATATCGAGGGCTGGGCTTCGGAGCGCTTGGACAGCAAGCGCGAAGGGCATGCACAGAGTGAACGTTAAGGGGTTGAAAAGGAGGCGGGGGATGGCGGATGAGAAATAGAAGTGCCATGGTTGAACGCCCCAGTTCGAGGATTCGCCGTGAAGGACGTTGAAGATGAAGCCCTGGAATTCTGGCCAGAGGGGTCGTTGCCAGAAATAGGAGTCTATTGGGATCGTAAGCCCGAGGCCGATTAGCAGGCCAAGCATGCCGGAAGGTATGATGTCGTGGATAGGATGTAGACTGCGTCGCTGTAGGAGAAGATAGGCAGTATGTGTGCCGAGCAGGAGAGCGATTTCCGAGCGAAATATAATGCCGACAATGGTGAGAATTGTCAAAGCTCTCTTATAGCGGTCTCGAGGTTGGATGCTGGACCGGGAGGCCGCGGAGTAGGGCAGGAGATCACGAAGGGCTAGTGTAGCTTATAACATTTAAAATATATATTGAGAGATAGAGGGGAAGGTATGGACATACTCAAACCAAAAGCAAAGAAATTCGGTAAGGTACGTGAAGCGTAGTACATGGTGTGAAACTGGCTTGCTTGTAGAACAACAAACCAATTGGCAGCAGTTCTGCCAAACGTTTTGGCTACACCATTACGGAAAGAGAGGATGCAGAAGGCATTGAACAGGCCGAGAATAGCCCTGACTTCAATCTTTATGATCAGCACGCTGTCATCGAAGCTTCTCCACATCTGAAACTCCAGCAGGGGAAACACTCTCACCGAGTATCTGCTGATTGAATCCCTTCACCACGCTTGAAAAAGGCCATGATGCTGCAGCCAAAGCAAGCGGTCCTACAAATGTTCTTGGGACAGAGCCTGGAAACTCAAGATGGTCATATTGTTCTCGTAGCTTGGATACTATGTTTTTATATGGCAGCCCATAAGTCAGAATATCATACGTAGCCTGAATATTAAACGATTCTTCGACTTTCGTGTACGGAGCGAGCAATAGATGAATGAGGATGAGAAGGGGGATGAGGGAGGCGAGCATGATATCTGTTGAAAAAGTTAGTTCTGGATGTCGCCTAATATACATAAAAATTTCTTGGATATGGATACCTGTGTGACGCCGCATGTCGGCGGGTCTTCCAATTCAACAAAAGCATACCCTCGATAGTCGAAAAGTAGATGTTCAAATCTCGAGTCCGAGAGGAACCAACCCCCTTGCAACCCAACAAACCGCTACGCCCTACAAGGCGAGAGCTCGAAAAGTCCACGAGAGCCAGACCACTATTTCTGCTTTCCAGCATCCGATCCTCACAAGATGATGCTCTTTGGCCTCGGCAACCTATTCTACGGTATACAAACCTCGCTCACAATATGCTTCTGATGCACTGACCGCCCCAGTCACAATCCTTCTCGTCAACGCCGTCGCCATCCTCTCGGAAGATCGATTCCTCGCGAGGAGTACGTTTTCCCCCTCTCATCCTGAATTTCTGTCTGTTCGCATCATACACGCTACGGGCCGTCGAGGCAGGCTGTTCTACGTCTGTGTTCCTCATTGATGCAGGGCTAACGTAATTCTGGTTATACAGTCGGATGGGGCAACACCCCCACGGAGCCATCCTTTGGCGGCGTAAGAGATGACGCAGCGAGCGTGAAGGGGAAATTGGTGAATCTGATATCAAGCGTGAGGACGTTGATGAGAAGTAAGTGACGTTCTTTCTAAGGTCCCTTTGGGGAGACGTGGGAGTGAGTAAGGGCAGCGGGGAGTTTACCGCTGACGTGTTGGGATTTTAGTACCGCTGATTGTGATAAATACGTTGGTGATTGCCTATGAGCTTGTGCTGGGTTGAGACTTGGAAGAGGAAGAGGAAGGCATCTGATTGCCGGTTGAAGATGGGCCGTAGCGCATAGCATAGGTGTATGGCGTTGCGAAAGGGGACCGTGGTTATGGACAACAATACCAGTGAGGTACACAACATATACAAAAAACGACTCGCTGCAATCTTACGAGCCCCTTTGGCAGCTTCATGGCAATTGTGTAACGCTTGAACATAAATCGTTAACATTTGCATATAACTCGGTGATTAAACAGAACCATTGAAGCCTGGAAAACGAGAACGACCAATTCAGATCATTCTCTCAAGCCTATCTCTCAAGATATAGATACTACAATAATGTACCATTACTTAGCGCCCACAGTTTGCCAAGTATCATGAGCTCTATAAGCACATTCGCTATGATACACATGTGAAACCGTCGCCGATGGTGGTATCATGAATAAGAAGACGCATCTATCCAAAAGCAGATAGCTGTATATTCGACAGTATTCGGATTACCTCCCTTTGGCGGAGCCTTCTAGACACGCACTAGTATTACAACATCATATTCGACGTTTTCTTTCGTAAACTGCTAAACCGATTTTTGGATTTCTCTGCCTTTTCCGGCGGCTGCAGAGCTGAGCCAGAAGCTTCTTCTCCGTTGGCAGTAGTCTCGTCCGATGTCCTAGAATCTTTGGAACCCCAAAACTTTGGTCTCCTGCTCATACTTTTACTATTTGGCCGGAATCTGCTCAGGGTTGAAGTCCCTGTAATACCGTTGGTCGCTGCATCAAAGGCAACCTTTGGATTTTCTCCAGATTTCGAAGTTTTGCTGGTTTCCATCGCGGCTTTGAGGTCTGCCGATTCTTTCTTCTCATTTTCTTTCCTTCTAACTTCAACGCTCTTGAGCCTCAGCTTCTCGGCTTTTTCCCGCTCTTTTTCTGCCGCTTTCCGCTCTTTCTCTTCCTTAACACGTTCCTTCTTGGATTGTGAGTCGGTTTTTGTGGGGGTTGTGGCAGGCGGCAGAGCTGTTAACGAGGTCACATTCTCATGCGCGGTAGGAGGTTCTGGTGGAGGCTGAAGTACTACAGGTGGTTCCGTGGCTGATTTATCGAGGCCGTCATATCCATCATCGTCTTCAGAAAGTGGTGATACGGCGGTTCGTACATGTTGTAGACCGTTCATGAATGCACCATTAGTCTTAAGACCTAGCCCGTGATTCGGCTTCGGCGTTGGAACCGCGTGAGCGGCTGCCGCCCGCCCTTCAGCTTCCTGCTCTTTCCTCACAGCCTCAAGGGTTGTTTCCTGATAGAAGAGGACGTAAGCGCATGCCAATCCTGGTCGATCGCCGAAGAAATTCCTGACATAGCTTTTGTCCACCGGTTCAACGTTTTCATCGTCAAAGAGCAGCCAACCACGATCTTGTGTCTTTACTATTGAGACGTAATGTCCATGGTAGGGACCCCCTCCTATATGCACGACCACTGCATAGAGTTCGTACAGCCGGTCCGGGTCTTCCGCATCATCGGTCGTATTGAAAAGTCGTAAGTGATACGGATACACAACACGATGGAACAACTTTTGTAATCGCTGGAGGTCTTCCGTGTATTTAAATCTCTTTAGGTGCAGAGCTAAAATCTTTGGTAACCTCTTGATCTTCATGCGTTTTTCCGCCTCTTGCAATCCTCCACATCGATCACAATGGAACTTGTTCCTTTCGCAAAGCATTTCCTCTTCGGAGAATTTCCGCAAGCATGACGTCACTGAGGAGTGTTGGTCCAGATCAACCGAAAGATCCAAGAATGCTTCGTCTCGTTGTGAGACGTTCTCACAAGTCAAACACTTTGTTTCGGACGTCAGTGTTCCTTCAAACAAATCGTGCACCCAACCTGAGTTGCTAGGTGGCCGCGATCCATTTGTGATAGCGGGCATCGCAGAAGCAAGTGCCTTTTCGAAACTATCACCCTCTGCCGAACCATTCATGCCCTTGTCTGCCTCAATTTGTTTCGAGTTGGCTTCTACATTTGCTACGACCTCATTCAGGACAAGATTCAAGAATTCGTGAGCGTCCTGATGCATAGAAGTCCTAAACATCTCGTTTTCCTTGCGCAAAACTTCGAGGAATTTAGTAGGCTGGATGACACCAGTCCTCGACGGGTTTGCTAGTATGGCCTCGAAGATATCCTTCAAAGTTGTGAAAAGCGACTCGGGCATGCTATAAGTGGTTGCGTTGTCCAGATGCAGGTTCAGGAGTGGTCCCCTAGCTAAGGCCTGTTTTTTCTTGTAGTCGGGTGCCTCCTTGTCGTCAGGCTTTTGAGGCGGCATTGGCCCACCTGGATTGCGTGCTGAAGGGCTAAGTGTTGGCGTTTTGGCTCGTGCAGGAGATAATGCGTTGCTCTGAGCAGCCGCTGGGGCCGTGTTAGCAGCGAATTTGGGTACTCCATTAGCTATCGTATTTATCGTCTCTAAGGGTGTTCGTTGGGGGTAGTTGATGACCTGATCTCGGAAAGGAACGGAATAGTAAAGACATTGTAGTATCGAGTTGCAGTAGCTAGAGATTCGATGAGTTTTGCGTACTCGACACGAGGGAGCTCAGCCCGCGTACCATGTGTTGCCAAACTGCAGACAAAATGGCCAATGTCAGTATATCATGCTGTCAAGTAGCGGACATGTTCTTCACATTTTCGAGTCCCCAAAATTTATCACTTCCATCGTTGCGCAAAGGCCCATAATCCACAAGGTGTTTCTCAAGCGGAGTTAATATGGGCGCATTGGGATCTTTCTTGGAGGACGGTGATCCAGTCGCTGGACTCGAGGCTCCCTAGAGTAAGGCATGCCGTCAGCACGCAGACTTTATCGTGAGTGACATTGGTCATTCTCGTGGCCATCTCCCTTTAGATTACCCATGCAAACGGGCGCTCATATGGAATATTTCGGTGCCTAGGAAGTATATACTGACAGCACCGGAGCGTATCTTTGCAAAGAAAGACGTCATATCAAAAGCGCAGCGTCACGACGCTGAGCGCCGGGGGAAGAGAAGGCCCAACTCGGCAATCGGATTGTCTCCGTCTCAGGCCAAGTCTATGCTAGTAGCAGGCTCATGAGAATCTGCACAATGAGCGCTGATGGAACTATCGTAGGTATAGATGACTGAAAGGCAAGGTCAGTCTCGTGAATCTGCCTGACGTGCCAGGCGCCTTGAGCGGCGGGGCGGTTGGTGGGACCGTGCAGTGAAGGCGAAGTTAGACCGAGTGGTCGGTGGGGATTCGAAGCGATCTACGGAGTACCTTGCGGTTAATAATAGCCCGTTGCTTTTCTAAGCCGGTGTGTATCTAGCAGTGGAGTCCGCTGGGAACTACGATTGTTCCTGCGGCAGCAGTGGAGGAGCAGTGGTGGGGTAAGGCATCTATGTAAACGCCGATAAATGGTTTTGATTAGGCTGTAAGCGTTGGAGGACAGGATGCTTCGGAATTAGTTCTAAGATCTTTTGGTGATTCTAGGCGAGGCTCGTGGCCCGCGACTCGTGGCAATTGCGTTTCCAAGCAACTCTAATTCGAAAGCTATCTAAAGTAATTCCGTAGCCCGTGGAAATCTCTTACGAAGTACCAGCTCTGGGATCTTCGCGTTCCCACTGATGATCAATGTCGTCGATCAGCGATGATCAACGCAACATACTCGTTCTGTCGCATTCATATGGATTCGTGAGCAGCAGCTCTCGGCGATGCTTGATTTCTACTTTCCGGGGGAAATCTGTAGATCGGGTGATATCCCAGTGCTACTGTAAAACAGTAACCGCACTTGACTGGGGCATTATCGACGAGTCGACCATGACTCCATGAGAAGTCGTTGTATCTTTCGTGTGTAATGTACATACAGTAGAAGGGTCCACCTAGCACTCGGCTAAACCTAGCAGTCGTCAGGCTATAGGGCTGAAAATTCACATTTCATATTTTATTGCTGCAATTCTTCAACATATCAGCAAAACAATGGCAGCCACCCCCCCCACCCCCCCTATGTCCTCCATACCTTCGGAAGATATAGAACTTTCACAGGAAGAGCGCATAACGCTTGCTTTCGCCCGTTGGAACGAGGCTTCAGCAGCCAACGAAAATCCTTCCAAAGCAAAACTCGCTCGTCAATATGGAATACCAAGGAGTACTCTTATGGATCGAATCAATGGCCGAAGGGCTGCTTCTGTACGCAATCAGCACTTTCAAAGACTTAGCCCCGAAGAAGAAGAAGCTATATGTGCCTGGATTCTACGTCTTCAGGCTTGGGGCTGGCCTCCTCGTGTGGAGCAAGTACGTTCAATAGCCAAAGAACTACTAGTTAAAAAGGGAGACAATAAGCCAGTCGGAATCAATTGGCCTCAGAAGTTTCTAAAACGTCATTCGCAAATCAAAACAGCATATGTTTCTTCGCTTGATAAAGAGCGTGCTATGGCTCAGGATCACGATATTTTAGCTGGCTGATTCAACCTTTTTCAGAGTTTGAAAGAAGAGCATGAAATAGAGATAGAAGATATCTACAACATGAACGAAAAGGGGTTCATGCAGAGGGTCATTGCTAAGCTTCGGATCATGATTTCCAAGTATGAAAAGAAGACTCATATGACTCAATGTGGCAATCGAGAGTGAGTCTCATTGATTGAGTGTATATCTATGAATGAAAGAGTCTTGAAGCCGTGAATTATCTTCAAAGAAAAAGTACAGTAGAAGACCTGATACGAAGTGTTAGGGGCCTGCCTAGAGCGAGTCAGATAGGGGTGTCATTTAACTAGAAGATAAATGCTAAGGAAGAAAGGTAGCTACAGGAAAGAAGCTGGCTACATATGTGTGTTCCTCAGCCGACGCTAGGCCCAATAGGGACTAGTCAAGGTGACGGAGCGAGGATAGGCCTGGCAAGGCTAGAAGGCTGAGCCTGGCAAGGCTAGGATCGTGACAGAATCAACGAACAAAGATATGGCAAAAGGAGGTCAATTCTCTACTACGTCTAGGTCCTGAGCTATTTACTTCAAAACCTCCTATCCGAAAACGAGCTGTCGTTTCAGCTCAACAGACAAAGATGTGGAATAGGGAGGTCAATGATCTACTACGTCTAGGCCCCGAGCTCTTCACTTCGGTACCAATGACAGCAAGCTCTAGACAAAAGAAGAAGAAGCAGCTGATAGTTAAGCTACGGGTCAGACAGCTGGAGCAGAAGCAGGAGCAGAAGCAGCTGATAGTTAAGCTACGGGTCAGACAGCTGGAGCAGGAGCAGGAGCAGGAGCAGGAGCAGGAGCAGAAGCAAAGGAATAACGTGATATCTACAACTGGCCAATCAGGGCGAGGCATGCGTATCAGAAGGGCCCCAAAGAGGTCCTATTAGCTACGTAGTGAATCGTTTGAAGCAATAAAATATGAAATGTGAATTTTCAGCCCTATAGGGCCTGACGACTGCTAGGTTTAGCCGAGTGCTAGGTGGACCCTTCTACCCCTCTGGACATGATCACGAAAAAGTTCTCCTATTCGCAGCGCATAAAATAACCGGCCATCCCTCTTATTCGACAAGACGTAGTTAAAGCATGAGCTCTACTGATTACGAAGACCGCTCATTTC
>JAABUL010001333.1_pt1 | contig 47716 bp, 46 predicted proteins | sample 5559151 | NCBI WGS metagenome assembly JAABUL01 (sample SAMN10711876, study PRJNA513368) | rock metagenome | isolation source: Antarctica rocks | place: Antarctica: Victoria Land, Pudding Butte sud
CGTCCGCGCAGGAGCATGCGGCTCCGGGCTCCGCCCTCCGCCGCATCCTCCCGCACCACCTCAACCCGCCTCAGACTGGGGAATTTTCAAACAACACAAAGTGGGGAATTTTCAGTTGACAATGACAGCCAAATACCATGTTCAACAAAATCACTCTCATCGGCCGCCTCGGACAGCATGCAGAGGCAAAGACAGCCCAGAACAACCGCGAGTACGTCGTCCTCAACCTCGCAACCCAGGAGAGCTGGAAGAACGACAAGGGCGAGTACGAGACCCGCACCGAATGGCATCGCGTCTATGCCTGGACCAATCTCTCGAAGTTCGCCAGGACTCTCCAGAAAGGGCAACTCATCACCCTTGAAGGAACCCTCCGGTATCGCGAGGTCACCGAAGACGTCGAGGGTGCAAGCTTCAAGCACCGAATCGCCGAGGTCCACGCCACCAGCATGAAGCGGCTCTCAAAGGTCGAGGCCGCCGATGATCCTTCAGATGAAGCAACCGACGAGTAGATCGTCGGCAGGTGGGTGAGGTGATGTGCCTCATCCACTTGTCTCAGTGCCTCTCGCTGGCTAGGCGTCCGGCGGCCCTTTTATTTGCGTAGCCAACTGGTTGCGTTCTCGATCAAGCTCAGCCCTGAGCTCTTCCTCCGAAGGAAGGACAAGTTTGTACCTGCTGGCGAAGATCTGTTCGTTCTCATGGAGAATGGAATAGCGTACGACCGACGCATCTTTCTGTGTGCAGAGGATGATGCCGACAGTCGGGTTGTCGTCCGGTCCTCGCTTGAGATCGTCAGCCATGCGGACGTACATATCCATTTGCCCGATGTTCTGATGGGTCAACTCGCCCGATTTGAGGTCAAAGAGCACGAAACACTTGAGCAGGTAGTTGTAAAAGACAAGATCGATGTAGAAGTCCTTCGACTCGGTGCTCATCCGAAACTGTCTGGCTACAAAAGCAAAGCCTCTGCCCAACTCCAGTAGGAACGCTTGCAGATTATCCAGCAACGCTCGCTCCAGGTCGGCTTCGAGCAACTTCCCGACCCCCGGGAGCCCCAGAAACTCCAACATGATTGGATCGCGCACGAAGTCACGGGGCGTTTGCAAAGATGCAACGCTTTCGTCTGCTTCCTTCTCCACAGCCGCGCGATCGGTGCTGGTCAGGAGCCGTTCATAATAGAGGGTGTTGATTTGCCTTTCCAAAGCGCGGGTCGTCCAGCCCAGGCTCGCCGCTTCATTCATGTACCATTGGCGGGCCGGCTCGCTATCCACTCGAAGAAGCGTTCGATAGTGCGTCCAACTCAATTCAGGACGCAGTGCGTCGCGAATTGGGAAGGCTTGGTAAAAGACCCGCATATGCCTCAAATTCGAGATGTCGAACCCTCTGCCAAACTCGGCCGAAAGAGAACGAGCCAGCGTTTGTAGCAGGCGGCTTCCGTACTCGGCGCGGTTGGAGCCGCCCTGCTCGAACTCCACGATGTGTCGGCCTATTTCCCAGCAGGTTTGAACCTGAACCGCATCGACAGCCCGCAACGCCCTCTGACGAGCACCCTGAATCAGATCACGAAGACTGCGGAGAAGGTCGGCTGTTCCTTCATCCTGAAGGCGCGCTTTAGACAGCTCGTTCTTCATTTGCAAGCCGATCCGAGCAGACGCCCAACCACTGCTAGCGCAGCGATGCAGTCAACTCTCCGGCAGGCAATGTCGGACATGGCCGTTCTAAGCTTCATTAGCTTTTCGTGTGGTCCGTCGGCGATCGGACAGCTCCGCTTCCCTAAGAGCGTGCAGGAAGCGCACATCGGTTTCCATCAGGGAGAGTGCAGCGCGGACAATCATGCTGTCGTTAGCCCGCACTCCATGCTCCGTCGAAGCATAGCCGCTTAATTGGCGCAGTTTCGTTGCATCCTCGGGATAGAGGTAAACAGTGTTGCGGGAGGGCTTCAAGGTGGCGGACAGCGGTTTCACAGGGGCACTGGAAAGCCGTGTATCCGTTGCCACTCGCGGAGGCGACTGCGGGATGGTGTCAGATTGCAACTGGTCGTTCTGACTGTTCGGCCCGACCGCGTCAGACTCAGAGACCGTCCCCAAGACTGCTGAGAAAGTCGTTGCAGAAGGCCGCTCAGTCGTTGCCTGCTTCAGCCCAGCAAGCGGATCTTCCTTAATCGCGCTGAGGGGGTTGTACTTTGTCTTCGCCATGATTGTCTCGCTTATGCTTCAGCCTTACGCTTGTTTCCCTGTTCCAGTGAGGCAGTCTGCGGAAGACTGACGATCTCAAGAGCCAATTTTCCTGCAAGAGCCTGTGCTGCCCGATCCAGCACGTTCCACCCGCCGCCGCCAACGAAGTGTGCAAAGACCTGCCGGTCGGGGATCTGCGTCTTTAGCGCCTTGATCTTCAGTGTTGAGACCGACTCTTCGACGCTTCGAGCCAAGATCGTACCGGCCTTTACGCGGTTGACGAGGACACGAACTGCCGCCTTCGGATTTGTCTTCTCCGCGAAGTTCACGGCTTCGCTCACCTCCCAGAGATCGACGACGGTCTGGCCGGTAACGATGATGACGACATCAGCCTGCTGGACCGCTACCAGGCTAGCTGAGTGTTCAAGGTTTGGAGGCGTGTCGAAAACGATGTAGGTGTATTGGCTCTTTGGCACTGCAATTTCCACTTCCGAACCGGAGTGTCGAATGCTTTTGGTGCTCGATCCCTGCTTGTCGAAGTCCTGCAAGGCGACGTGGTTCCCTGCTTGCCGCAGAGCTTCTGCCACCAGGAGGCTGGAGGTCGTCTTCCCCGCTCCCCCCTTCTTTGCCAAAAACGCAATCTTCACGTCACTCTCCTACTTAACCGAAGGTCCGATACTCATACAGTAGGACAAAGCGCCCTATTGAGCGGCAGGAGAATGGAGAACGTACCTACTCTCATACTGTCATAGGCATTACTCTCACACTGTCCTACATAGGGCGTCCCACTGGTAGCTGGAGATCGGACTCTCATACAGTAGGACAAAGCGCCCTTGAGAGCGACAGATAATGTAGAACGTAGCTACTCTTGCACTGTCATAACAAGTACTCTCACACTGTCCTACATGTGCATACCTTCTGGTAGCCGAAAATTGGACACTCATACAGGAGGACAAAGCGCGAACGGGAGAAGCGCCCTACAGTAGGACATACCTACACTCATACTTTAGGATGCCACGCAACAGTACTCTTCCCACAAGTAGCGCCTAGGTTCACGTGCGACTAGTAGGAGTATCACACTATCACACAGTAGAGCGAGGCTCGGTGATGAGATTCGTGATGGCCCTCTTATAGGCTTCCGTCTTGCCGAGATATCGCTCGGTTGTCTGAATGGACGCGTGCCCTAACAACTCCTGAACGTCTTCAAGTGCGGCGTTTCCGGTACGGCATAACCGGGCGCAGGTGCGGCGAGCATCATGGGGCCGGAATGTACCATGCCCGCACACTCTCGCATAGTGTGACAGTATGAGCTTCACACTCTCTTCCGACATCTGCTGTGTTCCTAGCTTTCCATGCCGGGAAATGCTACGGAAGACGTTTCCCTGAACAATCCCGGTCGCTTGGAGCCAGTCTGTGATCGCAAACCGGACCCAGTCGGGCAAGCTGATATTTCGCAGCTTGCCCCCTTTACCCCTCAGCCCAATGAATCCCCACTGCCCATCTCGTTCCTGAATGATCGAGACATTGAGTTCTACCAACTCGCGCCGCCGCAGGGCGGTTGCGAATAGGACCGAAAGGATTGCGTAGTCCCGCTTACCCCGGAGCGTAATCCGGTCTACGGAATTGAGCACTTGGTCAACTTGGGTCTTCTGAAGCCAGTTGCCGATCCGCGAACCCGATGTCTTCTCTCCGCGCACCCGGCGGATCGCAGCCGCCTCGCTCTGTTCCAGCAGTCCGGAATCAGCAGCCTCTTGGGCGAGAGCCCGCACTGCCGCTAGACGTAGGTTGACCGTTGCCGGCGAGTACCGCCTTCGGGGACCCGATGGAAGAGCTATCGTCGCCGCGATCAGGGCGTCCTTAAACTGCAGAACCGCTAGACGCGAAAAAGCCCCGACCCTGGCCTCCGCTCGGCACCAACGCAAGAAATGGAGCAGGGAATTGCGATAGGCCCGGCGCGAGTTCTCGGCGGTGAGGCCGCGCTCCACCCCTTCCATGAGAAGGAGGACCGTGGGAGACAGGAAAAGCTCTTCTTGGGCGGAGTACTCGGTGGTTTCCGGAGTGAGGAGTGCAAGTTCCATGTATTCTTCACTCCAGCATGCCACACTTTGGATAACGTGCATTATCAAAAGCCAGGAATAGCCGTTTTGAAGGTAGGGGAATAGTGCGCTTATGCGCACCAATGGCAAAGCTGATGTTGACACTCGCCCAGATACATCTCATGATGGGTAACAGTTGAGGTATCCCAATGCCCCTGGTCGAAAAAGCCCGCGTCTTCCGCAACGGCCGCAGCCAGGCCGTCCGCATCCCCGCCGAGTACCGCTTCAAGAGCGACGAGGTGTACATCCGCCACAACGCGGCCACCGGTGAGCTCACACTCTCCGAGCACCCGCTCAAGCCATCGCTCGACGAGATCTTCGCGGAACTCGACGCAGCCGGGGCCGCCGACTTCGTCATCGAGCGCGACCTCTCGCCCTCCCCCGAACGGGACCTCGTTTGAGCGGAACGGCGATCTTCCTCCTGGATACCAACATGGCCTCCTACATCCTGAGTGGACGCTCCCCGGCAGCCCGGCAGAAGATGCGAGAGGTTCAGATCCACGCCGGCGTCGCCGTCTCTGCCCTTACCCAGGGCGAGATCCTGTTCGGAGTCGAGCGGAAGCCCGAGGCCCACCGTCTGCGGGCCGCGGTCGAGACCTTTCTGGGTGCCGTCGAGATCCTCCCCTGGGATGCGTCTGTGGCTCCCGCCTATGGAAAGCTCCGGGCCGGCCTCGGGACAGCAGGGAAGTCGCTCTCCGGTCTGGACATGCTGATCGCTGGGCATGCCCTCGCCCTGGGAGCCACGCTGGTCAGCCATGATGGAGCGTTTCAGCACGCGTCGCACTTCCTGCCGGTCGTGGACTGGGCCACGGATCTCTAAGGACTCGCCATGCCCCGGTCGCTCTCCTGGCTCGATCGCATCGTCCCGATCTCGCGCACCGTGCAGGAGTCGGCTCGGTCCCACTACGACCGGAAAGAACTGCAGCGCCTCTTCGAGCTGCAGCCCCGGTCTGCTCAGCAGCTGATGGCCGCGCTCCCCAGCATCTCCATCGGCCGAGCGCATCTGGTCGAGCGCGAAGCTCTGAGCGACTTCCTCCGTCGTTTGAACGAGTCCGACCATCCGGCTGAGACCTTCGCCCGCATGCGGTCCGAGGGCGGAAAGGCAGTCAGCCGAAAGCTGCGTGATTTCTCACTCCGGGACTATCCGGCAGACGTTGATGCACCCCCTCGCATGATGACGCTCGCGCGAGGCGAGCTGCAGGTCAGGTTCAAAACGCTCGAGGAGCTTGCCGAGGCCATGCTTTACCTCGCAACGGTCTTTCAACACGACCTCGACGGCTTCGCCGCTCGGTATGAACCTCAGCCCGAGCGGAACGATGAGGACCTGCAGAGACAGGAACAGCTCAGGGCGGAGGCTGCTTACTTGCGGGATTGGCAATCCGATGAATAGGACTTAAGTGTGAGTGTATGAGTGTCACATGATGACGTGAGATGGAAGCGAGCAAGCGTTTAAGACCGCGCAAACACCATACTGAGACAGCTATGAACCTGATGATTGTAGAGAGTCCGAACAAGGTGAAGAAGATCAAAGCCATTCTTGGCTATGGTTGGGACGTTGCCGCCAGTGTCGGTCACGTCCGCGATCTTCCCCCAAGGACACTCGGCATCGCGGCGCCAGACTACCGGCTGGTATACGAGTTCAACGAGCGCGGAAAGGGTGTCGTCGATTCCTTGAAGCCGCGCGCAGCCCGCGCCGAGACTGTCTATCTCGCTACCGACCCCGATCGGGAGGGCGAAGCAATCGCTTGGCATCTCAAAGAAATGCTGCAGTTGAAAAGGTACCAGCGGGTCACCTTCGACGCGATCACCGAGGCTGTCATCCGTAAGGCCCTCACGGCCCCGCGACAGCTCAACATGAACCTGATCCACGCGCAGGAAGCCCGTCGCGGCGCTGACCGCTTGGTGGGATACCAGGTCTCACCGATGCTCTCGCGTCAGACGGGCATCGCTGGCCTGAGTGCCGGCCGCGTCCAAACTGTTGCGGTGCGCTTCGTGGTCGACCGCCAGCGCGAGATCGAGAACTTCAAGGTAACCAAGCACTTTGGAGCGGAGGCGATCTTCGAGGACGGGAAGTGGACGGCGCAGTGGGACACAAGCCCGTTTCTGAAAGAAGAAGAGAAGTACATTCTCGATCCAGCTCTCCCTGAGCAAGCCGCGCAATGCAAGGACTTCCGCGTCGTAGATGCTGCCACCAAACCGGCACGACAGGCGCCTCCTCCTCCATTCACGACGGCGACTCTGCTGCAGGCAGCCAGTGTCACTCTTGGTTTCAAACCGGACCAGACCGCGCAACTGGCCCAGAAGCTCTTCGAGCAGGGACTGATTACATACCATCGAACCGACAGCCAAAACTTCTCAGCCGAGGCGTTATCTGATATTCGCGAGTTCGCCCAGGCCAACATCCTCCCGTTGCCACCGAAGCCGCGCACATGGAAGTCGAAAGACAGCGCGCAGGAAGCTCACGAGGCGATCCGCCCGACTCACCTGGAAGAGCGCACAGCAGGGGAAGATGACGACCAGAAGAAGCTTTATGCGCTCATCTGGAACCGGGCTGTAGCGTCCCAGCTCGTCGACGCCGAGTTCAGTGTCAATACGCTCCGCTTAGAGGCCGAGCAGGGCTCACAGACGTTCGTCTTTCGCAGCACGGGTCGAACTCTTACAGCACCGGGTTGGAAGAGCCTGACCCCCGAAGACACTGCGGAAGAAGCTGATGACGCATCCGACAGTCAGGGTGAGAACAACGGCAGGGTACCCTCTCTGCCGCTCGGCGTGACCCTGCATTCGACCAGTACAAGGCTTCTCAAGCGTCAGACCAAACCGCCGAGTGGGTATACCCAGGCCAGCCTTATCAAGCGGCTTGAAAAAGAGGGAATTGGGCGCCCATCAACCTACCCTTCGATTCTCAAGAACATCCTTGCCCGCGGCTATTTGGCTGAGGGTAAGAATATGCTTACTGCAACCGACCTCGGCAAGTTGCTGATCGACTCTCTAACCGGAAAGTTCCGCTTCGTGGAGTACGACTACACGAGGGAGTTGGAGCAAGAACTGGACGATATTGCCAGCGGCAAAGCCGCCTATCTCACCGTTGTCTCTGCCGTCGACCAGCAGCTTCAGACGGAGCTGGCGCAGCTGCACATCGCTCCACAGTTTCCGCCAGCCGAGCCTCGTGTTTCAGGTGGGGCGACGTCCACCTCGGGCCCAGAAGGAGCCATCCCCTGCCCAAAGTGCAAGGCTGGCCATCTTCGCCGTCCGAATGGAAAGGACTTCTACGGATGCGACCAATATCGCGCAGGCTGTACCTTTTCAGTTAACGTCACGATCGCGAAGAAGAAGCTGGCCGACGAGCAGATTGAGACCCTTTGCAGGAATGGGGCGACCGGGGTTATCCAAGGATTTATCAACAAGCAGGGCAAGCCCTTCGGCGCGATACTCCTCTGCTCAGAAGCTACGGGTTGGAGAACCAAGTTCGAGTTTGTGGACAAGCCGCCGGAGCCGAAGAGGTATTTCTGAATACGCCAAAGCCATGATGAGGTCGGGTGAAATGCGAAGTTCATGGAATACCGTCATGTAGCCTTGGAGCAATAAAAAGCCCCCAGCGTTCGCAGCGCCGAGGGCTCATATTTCTGAACCCGCGTTGGAGTCGGGCTTATGAACAGTCTATCTCACGAGCGATCTCAGAACCGATCATCCGCGAATACAAATTTCGGACTGCAAAAACAGCTTCCGATTTGGCCCGAGGCTGTCAGAGGCGGACCAAACGCCATTCTCCGCTCGGCCCTCTTCGCCGGCATTCAAAGTAAGAAGCGTCAGGTGCTTGGGACGCAGACACGGCCAGACAAAAAGCCGGAAGGCGTCGCCGTTGCATCACAGGATGGAATCAGAATTACGTTTGCAGGTACTCAGTTCAACCAGTACGACGCCGACGTTTTCTTCGAGACGCTTCATCGCGCCCGGCGCCACCCGTTGGAGACGGCGTGTCAGTTCAAGGGTGCCGAGTTTCTGAAGGCTATCGGCAGAAGCTGCAACAACCTAAGCTACGAGGATCTTGAAGAGAGTCTGGACCGCCTGCGTCGTGGCTCCGTCGATCTCGAATGGGAGGTCAACGACCGGCGTTACAAATTTTCCGGCAGCCTCATCGCTTACTACCTTCGAGAGACAACAACGAAGACATACAAGGTCACGTTCGCCAAGGAGATCCTTACGTTGTTCGCGCCGGCGAGCTGGACACAACTGGAGTGGGACGAGCGTCAAGCCATTAAGGGGAAGCCTTTGGCGCAGTGGCTGCATAGCTACTACTCGACCCACGCGGCTCCCTTCCCGGTGACTCTCGCCTTCCTCCACGAGAAGTCTGGAAGCCCTACAACGCTGCTAAAGCACTTCAAGACAGAGCTGCGAAACGCATTTGAGACGCTTGAGACCACATTGAAGTGGACGGTGACATGGGAGCGAAATCTTGTGACCGTGGTCCGCACTCCTTCGGCGGCTCAACACCGGCACATTGTCAAGAAGATTGCGAAAACAAAGAGACTGAAAGAAGCCAGAGAAGCCGAGGAACGTCACCGCGAACAGCATCTTGCTGCCACTGGCCCCGGTGTACCAGCGCGACAAAGGGAGATCGGGATGTTCTCGACACGCCAAGTGCTCGATCAGCTATTGAAGGTTCGTTGAGCCAGGGAGAGGCTTCGCATTTCACCCGACCAGCGGGCTCTCCGGCGCAGCGAAGACACTCTCTCCAGAAAATCATCGAAGGGGTGTCAAAAAGTACGCTGCTCACCACGCGTACTCAATAGATGCCCAATTCAAGAACAAGCGCACACCTCGCACGTACAAGCCACCCCCCCTGAATGAGCGCCACGTTAGCCCTTTGAGGGTTATTCGGTGCCTCGCCAGTCTGGATACGCCTGCACTGGCCACTAACGAACGCATTTCACCCGACCATATGAGTTTGTCGGGCATTCTGAAGTTCGCATTTCACCCGACCACAGGCATCGTCGTGCCCTTTCTGAGGTTCGCATTTCACCCGACCACAGGCATCGTCGTGCCTTTCTGAGGTTCGCATTTCACCCGACCATAGGCGTTTGTCGGGCATTCTGAGGTTCGCATTTCACCCGACCATAGGCGTTTGTCGGGCATTCTGAGGTTCGCATTTCACCCGACCATAGGCGTTTGTCGGGCATTCTGAGGTTCGCATTTCACCCGACCACAGACATCATCGTGTCTTCTTAGGTTCGCATCTCACCCGACCTTTTGCGAAGCCGGGAGAGATTGAGAGAGATCCGCCGCAAAGGCGTAAGGCCAGCCTGGCCAAAACGCATTTGACCCGACCAACTATCCACAAGCTGCTAGTCCCGCTCGCATTTCACCCGACCGACTGGAGGATTTTGGGTCCACAGTTTCGCATTTTGACCGGAACTCACAACGGCACCGGAAGGCGTCCTCTGCGTCGCATTTCACCCCGCCTTTGGAAGGCTATTGAGGTTTCTCAAAGAGGCCGGCGGTCCTTGTGGATAGCTCTTTGTGCAGCTTCGATGGGTTCGCATCTAGCCCGACCGAGTTTAGCCTTTGGCCCGACCGTGGTCGCATCTGGCCCGACTTCGGCCGCATTTGGCCCGACTAAAGATAACTATCAAGGCGCCATAACTGACCTCAAATCAGTCACTTTCGACACCTTCGCGCCACTCTCTAATCCTTTTAAATCCCCTTTTAATCAAAGTGATAATCCCCATCCCTTCGGCTACACAACTGTGGAAAACCCCCGGTCCCTTAGAATCAGCCCTCAACACCGAAAGCAAATTAATATTATTGGATGGAGGATGGAACAACTTACCTGTTGAGGATGGCGTTATTCGAGACGCAGCGGCTTACCTTGTGGGCCTATTACCCTTCGAGCAGAAAAGCTGGAAGGCAAGGCTCCTAGACTAATGTTGACCTCCGCACCTACCGAATGTTCATTCAGAAGCAGCTGGTGCGCCTATTGTCGGCGAACACCACGCAGCGTGTATGTCTCCGGTACGATCACACGATGAGGCTCCGGTCCCAGGTGAAATTTCTTGCATTGGCGGCGGGAGCCATCTTGGTAGTGCTAGGGTGTGCGTACTTCTACGCAATCACGCCGCACCAGTCCTCAGCACCATCAGAGTCAGCGGTCGGCTTGCTTGAACATGCAGATGAGCTGTCATGGGGAAACAACTGGGCCGAGGCGCAGCCCCTGTATGCCAAGGCGGAACACCTGTTCGAGGTTGAGAACCAGCCTTCCAAAGCTCTATACGCTCAGGTGAGCCAGATTCCTCCAAACGAATCAGTGAGCGTCCCGAACACAATCCTTCAATTGACTGATGACCTCGAAACCCCAGGAGCACAAGACAAAGAGACCAGACTTCGCATCCTCACCATACGGGGGATGCTTCAGACCAACTACGATGCTGCCCAGGCCCGCGCAACGTGGCAACAGGTCGGCGCGCTCGCGATCAAGCTGCATCACTATGAATTGGCAAGCAGAGCCGAAGAGACGATAGCGAAGATCGCAGCTCTCGCGGGGTGACAAAATGCTTTGGCTTCGTTTCCTCTATTGGGCTATTCCGAACCGCCCGATCCGACTTCTAATCCTTGCGCTGGCCGTTGTTTCGATCATCGCAGGTGTCTTCTATGCCGTCTTCATTTTCAACCTAGCCGCGAATGGGAGTCCTCCTCATGGCCACGCAAACCGCATTCACCGCACCCCTCACACCCCGGCAAGCCTTGCTCGCTGACGAAATCGGCAACGAGGTTTACGCTTCCCACTACGCCGAGCGGAAGATGAGCCGCTTCATCATCGGAGCCGAAACCCTGCTTCTACTCGGATCGTTCGGGTTAATCTTCTCTCTCGCACACCGGCCAATCGCCAATCGCTACATCCGCATCGACGAGATGGGAAGGGCGCAGGCTATCGCCTACACCGACCTGAACTACAGCCCGCGAGAGGGCGAAGTCCGCACCTACCTCACGGATTGGGCCAACTACCGGTACACCATCAACCGGGAGACCATCGCCAAAAAGTACCCCCTGAACTACTACTTTCTTTCCCAGGCGCTCTCTTCCCGGCTCATGACGGAGGACAACGGCAACCACATCGTCTCGCAGGTTCTCGCCGGTCAGGTGGAGCAGAGCGAGGTGGAAGTTCGGAACGTAACCATCATTTCGATGGCCGAGGAGACGGTTGCCGGAGCCAGGATGTCACGGGGAACGGCACTTGTGAACATCGATCGGCTTTACTCAGCACAGAACTCCCGCGAGCCCAGAACCGAGCACTGGATGCTTTCGGTGACCTACTACCTGAACCCTGCCCAGGTGAGCGAACAGTCGCGTGTCTTCCCCCAGTTCGAGACCATCAACCCGCTTGGCATGACCATCACTGAGTTCCACGAGAACCGCATTTCCGTCGAGCTAGCACAACCCGGAGGTGCCCTAAGATCGACAGGAACACTCATGCCGCCAGCACTCCCCGCGGCTCTCAAACCGGGAACAGGAGCCAGCCGTTGAGCTTCGAGCTGATACTTCCGTTCTTTCCCCCGGAGCTGCGACTTTTACTGCAAGACCCGACCATCTCCGATTTGATGATCAACGGAACGATGGGTGTCTATGCGGATAAGAACGGGCGCATGGAGCCTATTCTGCTCGCCAATCCTTACAGTTGCGAACGGCTTGAAGGAGCAATCCAGCGCGTCGCTCGCATCCTCGGTCAAGACCTAACGACGCAGAACCCCATCCTGAGTACCCGGATGCCGGACGGCTCGCGCGTAGCGGTTGTAGGTGCGCCATCGTCTCTCAACGGCCCCACACTGACCATCCGGAAGTTCAATCGCTGGTTCACGTCAGAGGAGTTGATCGACTCCGGCAGCATCCCCAGGGAGGTCCGAGACACCATCGTCAGGTTCATGGGCGAGAGAAAGAACGGCATCATCAGCGGCGGGACCGGCTCAGGAAAGACGACGCTAATGAAGTCGCTCCTAGACCATATACCGGCGCACGAACGTCTTGTCATCATCGAGCAGCCAGCCGAATTGAAGGTGTCGCATCCCAACGCCGTTCGCTGGGAAGCCGTCGATGCGATCCCCGGCCAGATTGCGATAACCCCGAGCGAATTGCTTGCAGCAGCACTCCGTCACAGACCCGACCGGATCATCTTTGGCGAGATCAGGAACGAGTCAGGCTACGACTTGCTGCAGGCCATGAACACCGGGCATAGCGGAACCTTGAGCACCATTCATGCGAAATCCGCATGGGACGCGCTCGGCAGATTGTCGAATCTCGCCCTCAGCGCCAGACCGAATCTCAATCACGAGTTCATGCGTTCGGAGACGGCAGAAGCCATTGATTACGTACTGCATTGCGAGCGCGACCACACCGGAAAGCGCCGGGTCCGAGAGCTTATCGTCGTGCACGGATACAACTACGCCGACCAGACTTTCCAGACCGAAGAGCTTTACCGAGCACCCAATATCAACGCAGCGTAACCCCAGGAGACCCCGAATGCCCCTGCTCGAAATCAAGCTATCGAAGAAAATCGACACCCTCTGCTCCCTTGAAGAGTCAACCGCAATCCGCGTGGAGCAGTACGCTTCCTTCCTGAAAGTTCCAGCTGATGAAGTCATCAATGCGTCGCTTGAGCACGTCTTCACCAAGGACAAGGACTTTCAGGCTTACCTAGAGAAGCACCCCACGACCCCTGATTTTTCCTCGCTCCGCGTGCAGAGCAACGGCAGCAAGCCGGGTCGAAAGTCTGGAGCATCGCCCAGCCTTTAGAGACTTGGAGTCCATCGGCATTGAGCCGACAGGCTCCAATCCCACGAGCATTCTTGGCAGTCCGGACGTTGTGATTCAGGGAAATGTATCGCCGGGGCGGAGGATGTGCTTCGCACATGGAAAAGTTGACACTCCACCCCTGGAATGGTTGAGTCGTAGGGCGCAGCGTAGACATACGTCAACGGCAGGTAAGTCAGCAACATAGAAGAAACACGTAGACGTATGTCTACGCGCCGTAGACGAACGTATACGGAGATTGGAAGGGAAAAGTGGAAGCTCCAGCAGGTCCTGTTGAGTTGAACTTTGCGGAGCGGCTTGCCGCGCAAAGAGGCCGAGCCGTCCGCGACCGGATGGCCAGTGCACGCGTCACCAAACATGAGCTGGCGAGGTTGGAACATGCGGCCAAGCGTCGGGGCCTGCTCCTGGGCGAATGGGCGCGGGAGGTGTTGTTGCGCGAGGCCGAACCTCAGCAGGTCGATCCGCTGTGGACGGAGGTCATCGCGAACCGGATGCTGCTGATGGCGGTCCTCCGGCCGGTTGCGACGGGCCAGAGAATCACGCCGGAGCGCTTCGACGAGCTGCTGTCGAAAATCAAGACCGAGAAGCGCAGCGCGGCTCACGAGGTGATGGCCCAGTACAAGGCAGCCGGGACGAAGGAGCGGAACGATGGCGAGTGAATGGGGACGGAAGGAGACCATCGTCTGGCCGCCGCACTCGCCGGTCAACAGCATCGGAGCTGTCTTTGTCGCTCTCGTCTGCACGCTCTTCTTCGTCTGGCAGGGCTTTCGTTCGGAGACGCTGCTCCGCCGGACCTACACGACGGACTACATCGAGTCGCAGATGGGAGCGTTATTCCATCACAGCGGAACGTACCGGCTGATCTACGTCGGCGGCGCGAAGCGGCCGCCGCGTTATGCGCTTCCGTTCGACTTCGTGGAAGAGGGACAGACGACGATGCCAGACGGCAAGACCGTGCCGGTCACTCTGTCCGAACTGTCCGCTAAGGAGGGTTATCGCTTCTTCTACGCGGCGGCACCCAAGGCGTACTCCGACGCTTCGATCCACCGTTGGCTTCGAGCCGCGATCTTCGACGGCCAGGGCATCGTCCGGACTTACGCGATCAGCCTGAGCGAAGGGCTGTTCGTCCTCATCCTGTTTCTCGCGTTCGCCATCCCGCGCGACCTCCAGCGCTTCCGTACTTTGAAGTACGGCCGCCGCCTGAAGGGGCCGGTGATGCTCACGCCGAAGCAGTTCAACAAAGAAGTGCGGGGCGACGGCATCGGGTTCCGAACCAGCGACATGAAGGAGAGGATGCGCGTTCCCGCAAGGAACGAGGCGCAACACTTCCAGTTGATCGGCGACACCGGCACGGGCAAGACGACGCTCATCTCGCAGATACTCACGCAGATCAGGGACCGGGGGCACTCGGCCATCGTCTACGATCCGGCCTGCGAGTACATCCAGCGGTTCTACGACGAAGAGCGCGGCGACATCGTCCTCAATCCCCTGGACGCCCGCTGTCCTTACTGGGGACCGGCCCAGGAGATCAGAAAGAACGCCGAAGCCGATGCGATTGCCGAATCGCTCTACGCGCCGACGACTGATTCGAAAGACGAGTTCTTCCATCAGACGCCCGCGCAGATCTTCGCTCATCTTCTCAAGCAAGGGCCGACACCGCACGAGCTGGCGGCATGGATGGCGAACGCGAAGGAGATCGAGGAGCGGGTCAAGGGGACCGAGATGGAGCACTACATCGGCATCAAGGCAGGGCCGCAGCGGGCCGGTGTCCTTTCATCGCTCGGCTTGGTTGCGAAGAGCCCTCGCCTGCTTCCAACGCTGGAGCAGGCGGGCGGGCGAACCTGGAGCGCGAACAAGTGGTCCGAGGATCGGAGAGGATGGATCTTCATCACCTCGCGTCCGAACGAGCGTGTCGCGTTGCGTCCTCTGCATTCGCTTTGGATCGACCTGCTGGTCATGCGTCTCCTCAGCCGTCCAAGGTCAGGCCAGAAGCCGGTCTGGTTCGTGATCGACGAGCTGGCCAGCTTGCAGCAGCTCCCGAAGCTCCATACCGCCATCACCGAGAACCGGAAGAGTCAGAACCCGTTGGTGCTCGGCTTCCAGGGCAAGGCGCAGCTTGAAGTCATCTACGGCCACCTTGCCGAGGTGATGCTCTCGCAACCGGCAACGAAGATCTTTCTGCGGACGACGGAGCCGAAGGCGGCGGAGTGGGTGTCGAAAGCGATCGGCAATATCGAGATCGAGCGCCTAAAGGAGACGAAGCACGACGGGGCGCGTTCGGGTAAGAACTTCACCGTCGACCGGCAGATCGAGCCGCTCGTTATGGATTCCGAGATCGAAGGATTGGACGACCGTCATGCCTACTTGAAGCTTGGCAACAACGTCACGCGCTTCTCTTTCCTCTATATGGATATGCCTCAGCACACGACTGACTTCATCCCTCGCGTGAACGAGGAAGACGAGCTCTCCTACGATCCCGACACCCTGGCACCGAAGAAGCCCAAACCCGAGTCCAGACCTCAGGCCGTCACCGAAGCGCTCTCCGGCCCACTGCCACCAGAGGCACTTATCCCAGCTACCCTCACCGAAGCTGTGCCGACCACGCCGGTGACCGCCGCCGCACCCATCGCGGCCGACACAGCGCCACGACAACAGCTTGTTCTGAAACCCAGAGAGGAGCGCAACCCGGACGCAATCGCCGTCACCCGAGACCTTCCCAGCGCGCCGGACGAAGAAGCCAGGCAGATCGAGGAAGAGGACGAACAAGAGCTGGAGTACGAAGTCTCGCGGGTGAGGGGGAGCCTCTAGACCATGCTGACGATCTCGAAGCCCCTCAGCGCGGGCCAGGCGCAGAGTTACCACAAGCTGGAGTTTACGTCCGAGACGCAGAGCTACTACAAACAAGACGGCGCTGTGCAGGGCGAGTGGCAGGGAAGACTCGCTGGTAAGTTCGGACTGACGGGACCGGTGGAGGTGGTGGAGTTCGCCCGGCTCTCGGAAGGCAAGCACCCGGAGACCGAGGCTCCCCTGGTGCGGCACAGGGAAGCGCAGGAGTACACGAATGCGGACGGCACGAAGACCAAGGCGGTCGAGCACCGGGCCGGATGGGACGCGACCTTCTCCGCGCCGAAGTCCGTCTCGCTGACAGCCTTGGTTGGAGGGGACGAGCGGGTGAGGGAAGCGCATGGAGCCGCAGTCACCAATGCCCTTGCGGAGCTGGAGCGGTACACACAGGCGCGGATCGGCGGCAACCATGCTGCCGAGACCACCGGCAAGTTCATCGTGGCGAAGTTCGAACACGACACCGCGCGACCCGTGGATGGCTACGCCGCGCCGCAGCTCCACACCCACGCCGTGATCTTCAATGTCACCGAGCGGGCTGAGGGCGCCCGAGGGCAGACCCAGACGAGGGCGATTCAACCTCAGGCCTTTTTCGACAGCCAGAGCTTCGCCACGGCTGTTTATCAATCGGCCTTGACCTACGAGCTGCGCAATCGTGGATACGAGATTGAGACCGGACGGAGCGGCGCACCGGAGATCAAGGGCTACTCCCAGGAGTACCTTGATGCTTCCAGCCCCCGCTCCCAACAAATCCGTGAGCACCTCGAAAAGTTCGGGCGCAACACCCCAGAGGCAGCGCAGATCGCCGCTCACGCAACTCGCGACTCGAAGAAAATCCTCTCGCCCGAAGATGTGCTCTCCGCTCATAGGGAGATGGCCGCTGAGTTCGGCAACCAACCCGCAAGGATCGTCGCCGCAGCGCGGGAACGCATCCGCAGCCAGGAGAGAAAGCCGGACGACTCGGGCAAGGCGCAAGAGGCAGTCACCTATGCCAAGCACAGCATCTTCGAGCGCGAAGCGGTGTCGGACGAACGCGGCATCTTGCGGGACGCCCTACGGCGCGGGATGGGGGAGACGACCTACGCGGCGGTACGGGCCGCCTTCGAGGCCCGCCGAGCCAAAGGCGAGTTTAAGGAGGTTCAAGGACAGAAGCACGACACCGGACGCGGCTTCACCACGCCCGAGACCATCGCCAATGAGCGAGCGAACGTGGCCCACGTCATGCGCGGCCAGAACGTCGTCGAGCCGATCATGACCCGCGACCAGGCAAATGAGCATAGTCAGATCCGCGTTTTTCTGAATTCGGCTCAGAAGGCTACCATCGAGGATGTACTCACCTCACCCGACCGCATCCACGGCTTGCAGGGTCTGGCGGGAACGGGGAAGACTACCGTCCTTCAATTTATCCGCGAAGGGGCCGAGCGCAACGGATACACCGTTGAGGGATTTGCGCCGTCATCGAGAGCAGCGGGCCAGCTCCGGGAGGCCGGGATCAGCGCAATCACCTTACAGAGCTTTCTGGTTAGAGGCGGAGGCCAAGCCCAGCCACGTTGTCTCATACGATCCAAAACGGCTGAAGGGAGTCAACGTGTACCGGGAAGCCCCGCGAGAGATCGCAGCAGGGGAGCGTATCCAGTTCACCGCACCGATCAAAGACCTGGGAGTCGCCAACCGCGATCTAGGAACCGTAACCCGGATCGAGCCTCACCAGATCACCGTGAGGCTGGACGGCAAAGACGAACGAATAGTCACCTTCGATCCCAGGGAGATGCGGCACTTCGATCACGGTTACGCCGTGACCTCCCACAGCTCGCAGGGCCTCACGACCGGTCGCGTCATCGCCAACATGGACGGCGAGACTGCCCGCAGCCTTGTTAACGCCCGCCTCGCCTATGTCGCCATCTCTCGCGCCTCGGACGACGCCCGCATCTACACCAACGATGCAGCCACCATCGGCCAGAGGCTTTCGACCGAGATCACCAAGACCGCCGCTGTCGACTTTAGATCCCTCACCGAGCGGGTCTACACGCCCGCCGAGATCGAGCGGCATCACGCTCCTATCAGCAAAGCCCTTGAGCCTAAAGACGCCGCCCAGTTCAATTGGAAAGGTGAGACCGGGACCGTTCAGACCTACCAGCACACCGAGACCGGGCGCAACATCCACATCGACGGCGAGGGCCAGTTCTACAGCCAGGACGGAAAGCCAACCGATCAGGAGGCCGCTCTAGACCGGGCGCTGCCGGAAGGCCGCGCTCACTCGCAGAACGAGTTGGAGAACAGCTTGGGGCTGGGCCGTTAGACGCGAACCCTCACCCTTTCACCAAACGAGAGCGGGCATAGGCGATGACCCTTTCCGCCTTTTCAGGTGCATCGCGCAGCGTCGTGTCCACAAGGGCCAGCGTGGGCCAGTCGAAGGCCGTCATCACCTGTTCAAAGTTGTAAGCGCAGTAGCCGGCTTCGTGCACACCTGTTGAGCCGCGGCTGGGTTCGCCCATCGCGAGATGTGCGAAGCGCCTGCCGAAGTGGCTGCACCAGTTCTTGTAAGGTGCGGGGATCTGCCCTGCGTGGAGGAACGAGAACGTCGTATCGAGCCAGCTTTCGGTGGCGATCATGAAGTCAGGGTGGCCTGCGCGAAGGTCGGAAACAATCTTGCGTAAGCCCTCAATGGGCGGGTTCACGCGATCGTTCTCGGTATTCGGTTGCGTATCGAAGAAAGCCCCATCGATGCCAAACGTCTCGGCTGTGGCATGTACCTGATCGGTCAGGTGCTGTCGCCATCCCGGAGCGCCGGGATTCAGCCACGCGGAGCCGTTGGTATCTCCGCCGCGAACCGTCGCCCAATCGACCGTGTAGCCGCGCATGGGGGTCCAGCTCAGGTTGCCATTGGCCTGGAACTTCGAGTCTGGCGCGTATTCGTTAAAGTGAGGCGTCCCCGGCATCGCGGCATTTCCGGCATACATGGCCATCACGTGCGCGCCTTTGCGGTGAGCTGTATCCATGATGGCGCGAAAACCCTGGTCTCCCCCCATTCGAGGAACGGGAACACTGTTGCCGTAGCAGCGGTAGTAGCGCCCTTCCCAGCCGGCCAAAAAGAAGAGGACGTGTTTACCGGGAATGCGGTCTGTGACCCACTCGATGCTCGCGCGCATGGCCCCGTAATCTTGAAAGACGTACCCGCTCCAGTGCATGCCATGCAGGCACACGACCAGGCCGATGTCGTGCACCCAGGCCGGCACATCGGTGCGCCGCTCCCAAGCGAGCATACCGGCTTTCTGCTCAAGCAACTGAACGCGATTTGCGATTGCCACATCCAGCGTCGTATTGCTGGCGATCTCCCACTCAGGTGTAGTGAAGGACTCCTTCCAGACTCTGGCATCCTCTTCCATGATCAACTCTATGCGAGTACCGCCTTCCGCCTCACGGGAGGCGACAAAACGTCGCGGGCGAGGCGTAATGTCTAGCGAGGAAAAGCTGACGCCGCGGTCGCCGTCCGTTGCCAGAAACCAAACGGGCGCGCCGGCCTGATACGTGGGGTAGGCAAGGGCCAGAGACTCGACCGGCACCGGTGCGAGATTCGGCACGGACTCCCAGCTGGTAAAGCCGACACGGCCTGCCGGCAGCCGGTGCAGTACAAGCTTGATGGCCCGTACCAGACCCCTTTCAAGCCTTGCCTTTGCAGTGATGACGACGCGGTCTCCACGACGGGTGGCATGTACGTCACACGAGCCGGGGATGAGGACCTGCTGGCCGGCCGTCGTGAGCTGCGACGCACGGAAGACGATCCCATCAGTCACTTCACTTCGTTCGAGGCTGCCCGCATGGAGGGAGTAGGTGTTCTCTTCGGGGCCGGTGCTGATGATCTGCACGGAAACCTCCAGCCCATAGAGCTTCAGGACGGGATCCTGGTTGTCGAAGCCCCAGAACTGCACGCGCGGCAAACACCAGAAGTCCATCTGAAACTCGGGACCCGGCTCGACCCATTTGTCAGCTTGATTAGGCGGGGGTAGTTGTTGCGCCGCGATGGGGGCGGGAACGTGGAACGCCGAATACGCTACTGCGGCGGAGCTCAGGAAGCTGCGGCGAGTCGTGCGCGGGAGCTCGGTCATAGAGTCCTCTTGTGGCGCACCGGTGCGCGTCCCTCCGTCTTACGCGCCCACAAGCGAAGTTGTCCAACCGTTCTATCAGGAAACTTCCGAGATGACGACTTGTCAGGACTGGTATGTGCCATACACCGGCTCACCCGGATATTTCGCGTCGAGCTATCCCCGGAGAAGGCTCGCCACATCGAATACGGCTACGCAGTGGACGGCGCACGACGCGTGGCAGCAGATCGAGTTCTGGTAACCGGCGAGGCACTGTTGCATTAACGAGCGGAAGCGCAGATCACCCTCTCGCCCGAGCGATTAAGCGGCAATCTGGAACAGGCGGTTCACAAAGTGGATCTCATTGCGGACGCCTGGCTTGCACGTAAGACAGTGACCACGACGGATCATGCGCATGATCTCGAAGCCCTTGATCGTGGCTGTCGCGGTCTTCATCGTTTGAAAACCTCGTGTGGGCCGAATCACTTGTTTCAGTGCGCCATGGTCCGCCTCGATGATGTTGTTCAGGTACTTCGAGGTTCGGTGCCGTGTGTCCTCCGACAGCTGGCCGTCACGCTTGAGCCTTTCGATCGCCTGAGGATACGAAGGGAGCTTATCGGTTGTGATCGACGTGGGCCGCCAGTTCCGCATGGTCGTCACGGCTTTGCTCAGGAAAAGGTGTGCAGCGCGAGTGTTTCGTCGTTCCAGGAGCATGAAGTCGATCAACCGACCGTGCTTGTCGACTGCGCGGAACAGGTACTTCCACCGGCCACCTACCTTGACGTAGGTCTCATCTACTCGCCAGGAAGTCGAGCCATAGCCTTGGTAAGCTCGCACTCTCTTCTCAAGCTCGGGCGCGTAGCGGTGGACCCAGCGCATGATCGTGGACGGATCCACCTCCACCCCGCGTTCCTGCATCATCTCGGTCAGGTCCCGGTACGAGATCCCGTACTTGCAGTACCACCGAACACAGACCAGGATGATCTCAACGGGAAAACGACGGCGTCTGAACATGAACCATCGTAGCCCCCAAAACTCCCACAACCCGGTTACTGCAACAGCGCCATGCCATCTGCTTTGTGCCAGCCGTAGACCTGATCGAGCAGAGTTCCCAAAAACGCGATCGTCAAACCTGCAAGTGCTGCGCTGTCCTCAATGCTGACGGTAACGTTGCGGGATCCTTACTCGCGTGTATGGTACGGACTGAGGCTGGAGCGCCTTCAGCCCGCTTGAACTCCTTCAAACCAACTGATAGCGAGTATCCCTCAATAAGCGCCGAAACCCCCAAAGTCGCGTAGTTCCATAATACGTGCTCGATTGGAACGGGATGCCGTACATGCAGGATGCCATCTGCGATGGAAACTCCACCACCTACCAGGAAGATGTAGTCGAACTGCTCTTCGAACCTGGAAGTGTGCAGCCCAATCTTCAGTCTTCAGCGATGTTGTAGCCAGCATAACCGTTGACCTACGTGGAACATGGATTGTTTGTTACGCACTTGGAAAGGAACTCGGGATGTCAAGGTCACGTCTTCAAGTACAGCCATAACAGCTACGCGGCTATTTTTACCCAACCCATCGAGAGGTCTAATTGGCATTGAGGTGGGTTGGGGCTGGTTTCGCTGCTGCGCGAGGTAGGTGAAAAAGATTCTCCGCCCCACGCCAACAGGTCCAAAGAGCGTCCTCCGGGAGGGGCGAAAGCGAAAAGTTTGCTTTTAAAGCAGTTGGAGTTGAAAGATCGGTACGTCTCCTCCACTAAACTATGCAAGAGCAACAAAGGGAATGTCATGAGGACACATCGCATCGGTTGGGCTAAGCGAACAGGTGCGATTGTTGGTTTGGTTATGTCCTGTGCATTTGCATCTGCGGCTCCAAACACAAAGCATCTCACCGGAACGGTTACTAACGCTTCCCATCATCCATTAAGCGGCGCTTACGTCAAAGTACAAAATCGCAGGTTGAGAAGCATTCAATCCTACATCACCCGGAAAAACGGCAGGTACAGTTTTCGGCGATTAAACGGAGAAACCGACTACGAAGTATGGGCCACTTACCGCCGAACAAACTCCTCCCATAAAGAGCTGAGCCGATTCGACAGCAACATATCACTTTTCATCGACCTTGCTGTCGACCTTCAATAAGGGCCAGCCACACGGCAGGTTCTCTGTATCTCTGGAAGGTCTGCCCAGATGAACGTCTCAACACTCCTCGCACTCCTCCTTACGCTCACCGCGGCCTTTGCTTACATAAATGCCCGATGGTTCCGTTTGCCTAGTGCCGTGGGCGTGATGGGAATGTCTCTAACAGTTTCGCTTCTAGCCATCGTCGGAGAACGGGCCGGATTACCGCTGCGGGGATGGGCTGCTCAGACCGTCGGCCACATCAATTTCAGCGAGGCTTTACTAAACGGCATGCTGAGTTTCATGCTCTTCGCCGGCGCTTTGCATGTCGATCTGGACGAATTGCGTCAGCAAAAACTTACCGTGGCAGCTCTAGCGACGGTCGGAGTTCTGTTATCCACCCTTGTTGTCGGTGTTAGCTCTTGGGCGGTTTTCCACGAGCTGCATCTCTCGGTGCCGCTCCTGGCCTGCTTCACCTTTGGGGCGCTCATCTCGCCGACCGATCCAATCGCCGTAATGGGTTTACTCAAGCGAATGAGCGTGTCTAAGGCGCTTTCAACGAAAATTGCTGGAGAATCCTTATTGAATGACGGTGTAGGCATCGTCTTATTCCTCCTCGCGCTTCGCATATGGACGAACGGCTCACAGGCTTTGAATTGGCAACATACAGCATTGCTTCTCCTTCGAGAGGTCGGCGGTGGCATCGGTATCGGAGTTGTGCTGGGAGGTTTGTGCTTCCTGCTGCTCCGAAGCATCGATCAATACCAGGTGGAGCTGATGCTGACGCTCGCGCTGGTGAGTGGAGGATATGATTTAGCGCTGCATCTCCAAACCAGCGGAGCGTTGGCCATCGTAGCGGCGGGTTTGGTGGTCGGAAATTTCGGGCGTCACTTTGCGATGTCCAAGCAGACCCGGCATAGCCTGGATCTTTTCTGGGAAACGCTGGATTACATTCTGAACGGAGTGTTATTCGTTCTTATTGGGCTACAGGTACTCCTTCTTCAGTTCAAGCCCGGATACCTTATCGCAGCGTTGTGCATCGTTCCGTTAATTGTGGCCGCGAGGCTGTTAAGTCTTGCGCTGCCTCTGCTCACCATCCGAATGTTCGGCAAAGAAGACACTCCTCTTTCCATTTTGACTTGGGGAGGCCTGCGAGGTGGAATTTCAATCGCGCTCGCGCTGTCGTTACCTTCCGGCGTGACCAAGGATCTGTTTGTCGTCGCCACCTATTCGGCTGTCGCTTTTTCCATTCTCGTGCAAGCGACCACTATGCCCCTTCTGCTTAGGAAGGTGCTCGGCCCGAACGGAAGGGCAGATTCCGGCGCACATTCTACGGAGGGTCCTGAGCTATTGCAGCCGTGAGACGAAGCCGACCTAATCGGTCTTAGGCCGTATGCTCTGCATTTTGAAGAAGATGTCCTGTAATTGCTGCTTCACGGCGGGGTTTGCTGTAGCTAGCCCGGAGATCGTCGTATCTCTGACGCCGAGCACCTGTTGGAGGTCGTTCTTCACCGCAGCATCATCGGTTTGATCTACATAGCTGCGCACGCCCGTGAAGAACCTCGAAGCGCTTGTCGATGCCAGAGAGTAGTTGTTCTTCTCTGCTTGGGCATACACTACGGCAGAATCGACTGCCAGCTCGTTCAGCCGCAATGAACTCTGCGTCTGATGAAGTGTCGATTGAAGTGTCTGCGTTTGCTGCCCCATCGCAACCTTCTCCTGCTCAGCACCGGAAAGCTTGAGGCGCTCGGGAATATATCCCAGTAGCAAACCGAGGACGAATACGACCACAGAGCAGAGTGCGAGAGTCTTTACGGAGAAACGCATGGAGCTATCCTTTCAAGAACTCCAACCTCACCGCGCAGGGTTTATCGCGTGGATTTGAAGTAGCGCGCGACAGTCCGGACGAAGCGTTGTGCACCTGACGGAGTTGCGACCTTCCCACCCAGAATGTCTTGGAAGGGTTTCGCGTCGCCCCCATAAAAGAGGTTGGTGTCATCCGTATTTTGGGATAGTTGTGCACCATTGAGATCAACGCCGGCGAAGAGTCCTTTAGCGCGGGAGTATGTGAGTAGCTCGGCATTCAAGAGAATGTCCGTCGCAACTGCGGCATGACGCCCGACTGGACCGGCTGCTGCAGAGGCATCGGCTCCGATCTTCACCTGCGACTTCAACAAGTCCTGAAAACCTTTATCGTTCACCGCCACCAAAACTAATCTGTAGCCTGCCCACCAATCTGGAATCCGAAGCTCGCCCCGGCCAGCCGGATGAACACGGGAGCGCTCCAACCCTTGGGCGTACGGCATGTCACCACGCCCTGACCATAAGAAGCCCCCACGATGAAAGCGGCTTTCTTCACACTCGGGATGACACCGATGCAATCCGCCTTGCTCGCAATTGCGTCAGGAATCCCGCCGTCCGGAACGTTTTCTATCTCCCGAATCACCTGCGTTGCAGAGGTGAGGCGGCTATTCAGTTCAGAGAGATTTTGTCCCTGCGCTGTACCGGCAGCAGCAGAAACAACGATCAACGCAATTGTGCACACTCTGACGCTCATATGTTTCTCCTAACGTGCCGTACAAGAGAAATAATTGATTGTGCGGCAGACCAAGGATACATGGACACCGCTCTATTTGGGTGAAAACCTCTCCAACGGTGCTGGGTGTGCGGGAGCAATCGTCGCCCTGGCGACCGCTATGCTTTCCAAGTGGATCTCCGCCACACGTGAGCTGTTCGTGTCGGCAGCTGACCCAAGAATGCGGCGGGCATAGTCTGCAACCAGCGCCACGCCTTCGGCATACTTCAGGTTAGGTCTTTCAAGACCTCCGTTGTATGCACCCGTAGCGAGGGTCACGTCACCGTCAAAGGAATCTAGTAGGTCACGCAACAGCAGCCCCGCATATGTCGTTAAAGCCTCCGCCGTGACATTGTTTAGGTCCAGTCGTTTCGGTGGTCGAAGGCGCTCTGGCAGAAGCGTGTAGTCGCGGGTATCGCGCAGGTACAGCGCATGGGCATGGCGCAGCGTTTCCCGCGTAATCTGCCACGCGCCCTGCGAGTAGTTGCTCACCAGAACTTTGCCCCTGCGGCGCTTCAAAATGAGATCGCCAGGCTGGGCGCGGCGCTTCCAACTGGCATGTTTAAGATCGCCGCGGATGCTCATGTAGTTGTTCTCCATTGCACCGATTCCCAGCAGCATAGAGAGCGGAATGTTGTAGAACTTTGCGACATCGATCATGTCTGAAGCAAACCGCAAGGCATCGTTCCCCGAGAGCACGTTTTCGATTGGGGTGAGTTGTTTGCGGACCCTCCGGTCGGTTCGGACTTTGAACAGAATGAACTGCGCGACCGAGGAGGTGAGTTGATTGCGGGGCAGCTGCAGCAGTTGTTGACGAATCGGCTGATGATAAGCCGCATCGAACACGCGCGTTTGCTGTTCCCAGTCCTGCAATTCGGAGCTCGGCGGCGACTCCAGGGAAAAGCCAGGGATCAAGCCGTCAATCTGAAGGGCCGCCAAACGGTGACTACCCTCCAGCAAATCGTTCGGCAAAACTACGTAAAGCAGGTAGACCGGGTGATCCTCCTCTTCACGGGTCCGCAGGAGGATCGCACTCCCGCTCAGATCCGCCAAACCCTGCAGGTATTCAAAACGAAGGTAGGCCGTCAATTCATTCGTATACTGACCCACCATTCCCACGAGATTGCCGTTCGGCATGGTCAACACCATAGTTCCCTCCCTGATATGAGATACAGGGATGGAGGAATGCATTGGCACGGGCATCGGTGGAACCCTGTAGCGCAGGACGAACCATGCCGCACCAGCCCCGAGCAGCGTGAGAATCCCGAGCAAAAAGAGCAGTTTGCGCATAGAGGAGAACAGACGAAACGATATAGTGAGAAGCACTTGCTGGTAGTGGCTCGGAGCTTGAGGTTCAGGCCGCTGGTAGAGCAAGGTCTACATACGAGGTGAGTCTAATCATGATCGGCCATAAAGCAGGCGCAGCCGAGGGAATCGTCGCTGCGCGGCGAACCGATTTCAGCCGCTTGGGGCCTCCTTGCGCCAACGGAAGTAGGTCTGCTCCACGATCCCAGCTTCCTTCGACGCCTGAGCCGTCGTCTTCCCGTTCGCGACAGCAACTTCTATCTGACGCAGCGAATTCACCACTTACTCAGGTGGTACTTCTTGCCCCTTCCGATACGCTCTCCTTGTCCAGTTGTCTCTTACCACTGGCACAAATCAGGCCGGGCTGACCATAGGGGGAGAAGGCTAGCAGAAAATAGAAAGAAAGAAGCCCCGCTCGATCCGAAAGACTATGATCTAGTATTCGCTGCCAAGGTTCCTTCAAGAGTTCTTGCCAAGTGAGACCGCCGCAAGTCCAGACTGCGAAGAAACGAGTGCGAGCGGGGCGATCTTCGAGAGAGTCTTCTCGCTCAATGGAATATCCAGTTTCGACCGTCTTGTCGTGCAGGGAAAGACTTTGGATCAACAACGTTGTTTCTCCGCCCGTCTTCGGAGTAACCACGGAGTGCTATGGTTGGATGCTATACTCAAAACCCATTCATCAGAAGGTCCGCTTTTGAGCGGTAACCGAGGGTGCAAGATGCTAAAAGACTGCCTCGTATCCTTAGTTTTCAGCGGAGTAGTTTTCTTCGGCTCTCAAACCGCGTCTTGCCAGATGGTCGTCCATGCGGTGAGCGGAACCGTCAAAGTGATCAACCCTGCATCAAATAGCATCGACGTGGACATTGAAGACGCTTCAAGGGGACACTTCAAGACATCATCGAAATCAAGCGTCACGCTTGATTTCGACAATGATCTCCGGGGAGACGCAGTTGATGCCAATACATTTCGTGACACGAATTCCTTTGTGGTCGTCTACTATTACGGGTTTGGTGATAATCGCACCGCTGTAGCGATCAAAGATCTCGGCAAAGGTCCGTTCGATAAATTCACCGGTACCGTGCTTGATTTCGACAAGCATAACCATATTCTGAGCGTGCAAACCAAGAAGGCCGGGAAGGTTGAATTCCGACTGAGCGAGAAGGCTATTGTGGACACTGGAACGAGCCTGCAAAGCGGTGAAAAGTATCGTCCTGGCAAGGGATACACGGTTCGAGTAACCGCGACAGCGTCAAACGGAGAGCATGACTCTTCGTTCGTTCCCGCAGATAGCAAAAATATACGAGTAGGGTCTCGGGTATCGCTGGTATCGCTGGTGGCGCATAGCGTGCGCGATCTTTAGCACCGGTTGCTGTGTTACTTGAGTCAACGATTGAAGGGCCTGATCGGGGCATTTCTTATGGCATCCGTTAGCTAATCTGCGACTGGTAGCCCCAACATAGAGGCAGCGATCCGCTGTGCCTCCGTGCGCTTAGAAGATGTTGACGTCTCAGCATTGCTTCAATGGGGCTTCGAGGTAGAGAGCAGCTGAAACGTGTACACCGATTCCGCTGGGAACTCGGCATGCTGCCGCCCGGTAGCTGGCGCGAGACCTGGTCCCGCGCCAGCTCCGGCGAGACCACCGAGTAATGCACCTTTTCTCCGCCGGCAAATCAACGCGCCCTATTCCGGCCGCCGGGGCAGGCTTCAATCCCGACCAAACATGCCGGGGTGTTCACCATGTGTGTGAGCAACTGCCTGCGGCTGAAGCGCTTCTACTAAACAAGGTGGCCTTCCTTGCTCAGGCCAACCAGGTGGAATACCGTCTTGCCGATGTCGATGCCGAAAACATGTACTGCCATGGGAGAATCCTCCTGTGCTCGCCTTCATCCTGCCACAGATCAGATTTTGAAGGTGGCGGCCCATCCCATTACCCCACCCTTGTGGAGGAACTATGCACGCCCCGTACTTTCGTCTGGTAGGGCCCGCAGAAAACGTTGAACTTTTCGGCATTCGCCTTCTGGGAGTTGACGCGCAGAACGGGCGGAAGCTTCTCTTTACGCTTGTGTTTTTTCTGCTGTTGTTGCTCATCAGCAAGGCCCTGCGATTCCTTGCACGCAACACGCGGGGTCATGCGGGAAATAAGATTACGTTCTGGACGCGGCAAGGCATCAGCCTTCTCACGTTTGTGATGGGACTGCTTGGATTTGTCTCCATCTGGTTCGACAATCCTGCGCGGCTGGCTACCGGGGTTGGTCTGGTTGGGGCGGGTCTGGCCTTTGCCCTGCAAAAGGTCATCACCAGCTTTGCTGGATACTTCGTCATCCTCCGTGGCAAGACCTTCAATGTGGGGGATCGCATCACCATGGGTGGCGTGCGCGGCGACGTCATCGCCCTGAACTTCATCCAAACCGTCATCATGGAGATGGGTGAGCCACCGAGCGTCCAGGCCTCCGATCCGGGCATGTGGGTGCAGTCGCGGCAGTATTCCGGACGCATCGTAACCGTTACCAACTCCAAAATCTTCGATGAGCCGGTTTATAACTACACGCGCGACTTCCCCTATCTATGGGAAGAAATCCATCTACCGATCTCCTACAAGGACGATCGGTATGCAGCGGAAAAGATACTGCTCGCCGCCGCCGAAAAAGAGACGGTAAAGATTGCCGACCTCGCGGAGGGAACTCTCCGAGTGCTGGAGGAGCGTTTCTTTATCAGACCGGCGCAGCTCAAACCTCAGGTGTTCATGCGCCTGACCGATAATTGGGTGGAACTGACAGTCCGTTTTCTCTGCAAAGACCATGAGGTTCGTGGCCTGAAGGACCGCATGAGCCGGAACATCATCGATAGCCTGGATAAGGCGAACATCGGCATTGCGTCAGGGACTTACGAGATCGTGGGCCTGCCGCCAATCCGTGTCGAGCCGCGGTCGTAGACTCGTCACATCCCTGCACAGCACTTAACGCGGTAACAGCGGACGCGCAGGACTTCTGCAGGGTTAGCGGTCCAGGAGGATCTTCCTTCGATGAAGACTCGAATCAGCCGCTGGATGGAGCTTGTTCGCACCGGCTTCTGGTTCGTCCCAACGGCGATGCTGGTGGTGTCTGCGGGGTTTGCGATCCTGTTGCTGCATGTGGATGAGCGCGTCGATCCTGGCCTGACAGAGACGCTCTCGTGGGCTTACTCCGGTGGTGCTGAAGGCGCGCGATCACTCCTCAGCACTGTGGCCGGATCGATGATTACGGCGGCCAGCGTGACGTTTTCACTCGCTTCTGTCGCTTTATCGATCGCCTCGCAGCAGTATGGCTCACGCGTCTTGCGGAACTTCATGCGCGACCGCATAACACAGGTCCTGCTGGGGACCTTCGTCGCCACGTTCGTTTACTGCGTCCTGGTCGTCCGCACCATACGAGGCTCGAATTACGGCGGTGGGTTTGTCCCTTCCGTTTCCGTCACGGTCGCTATCGGTCTTTCACTTGTCAGTCTCGTGATGCTGATCTATTTCATCCATCACGTTTCCTCCTCGATTCAGGCCTCGCACATCATCCGAGTGATCGCCGAGGAGATCGAGAGTGCCATCCCAAAGCTGTACCCGTCAGAGGCCGGCGATCCTCTCCGCAGCAGCGAGCAATTGTTGGAGATGAGGAGCAAAGGAACGGCCGCCGTAGCCGTTGAAAAGAGTGGATATCTGCAATCGATCGACCTTGGCGTGCTGATGAAGATAGCGGTAGAACACGACCTCATAGCCAATGTACTCGTCAAACCTGGGGACCATCTGCTCGCAGGCACATCGGTTGCGGAATTGTGGGGCGCACAGCCGGTGAGCCTCAAGAGTATGCACACCTTAATCGACGCCTTCTATATCGGTAGGGAACGCACACCGGCACAGGATATCCGCTACCAGTTCCAGCAGCTGACGGATGTCATTGTTCGTGCCCTTTCCCCTGGAATTAACGATCCGTTTACCGCGATCAACGGCATCGATGAGCTGGCAAGCGCCATTCAGCTGCTGACACGCCGAGCCAAGGTTCAGGAGCAGCGAAGAGATGACTCGGGGGCATTGCGCCTGATCGTGCCGACGGCAAGCGTGGGGGAAATTCTCGAACAAACAGTCGAGCACATTGCCGTCTATGCAAAAGACGACAGCTTTGTAATGACGAGACTACGGCGAGCGCTGGACAGCACCACGCGCAACTTGCCTGATCCAGAGGACGCTGCTCGCGCAGAGCGATTGAAACGACATGTTAACTAATGACCGGAACTGAGCATAGAGCGAACGCTAGCAGAATACTCATTTGTTGATTCCGCATGGGACACAGTGCATCACGTCAAGATTGGACCGGATTAAAAACAATGCACTTGCAACGTCCCAGCCAGGCTTGATGTCCCGAAGGCGACCATTTCAGACCTGGCCAGGGTAGCGCCTTCTTCCGGGGAGCCAATTTGCCCACCCATAACTTCTTTTATGGGAGCGGTTTCCTGGTGTTATCCAGCAAGGAGCGGTGACTGGATTCAGACCTTTCGCGCGAAGTGTCGCTCGAACAGCTCTCGCGCCCGCTGCGTGCCTTCATCGCTCACCCACACTGATTTGGCCTTGCTCTTCGGATCGGAAATGTAACCTTTGGCGTGGAGCCGGTCTAATGCTTCCCAGGCGTGCCCCTTCCATGCTCTGGTTCCCTCGGCCTCCGGGAACATTGTCAGGCACAGCAGAGCCAGCACTATCTCATCCACCTTGTCCGTGTCGTAGTCCATCCGGCACACCTCTCTGTGGACGTTGTACGCCAGAGTTGCGCATCGGCCAACCGGTCTTTGGTTTATGAACCCAACGGTTAATAGGAAGCCTTTTTGACCTGGTGGATACGCAGCCGCAGCAACTCTGTCGCTGCGGCATCCTGCGAGAGGCCAGGGTAGGCGATCGGCACGAACTGCATCCATTGCGCGAAGAGTTCTTGCCAGGCGGCCTCCGTCGTCTTCAGGCCTTTCGTGGTCGGCTCCCCGAAGGGAGCGTTCAGATCGCGTGGCACAGCAAGAGCTGCCGTGTAGGCCGCGTGAAGCTCTTGTTGCGCTAGTTGGCGGCTCGCTGGTGACGCTTTAGGTAGTGTGCCTGCGCTGAAACGCTCCAGATTGATAACGAATTGTTCGCGTAGTTTGTTCTGATCTTCGAGCGCAAAGCCAGCCGAGCCGCTCCCGCCACCCCCGGGGTATTCGCCTTTGATTCGGGCCTGCTCAAAGGCTGTCTCGGCTGCTTGCAAGGCGGCCAGCATGGATTGAGCCTGCTGCGGCAGGTGAACCCTGAGGATAGCGATCCTTCGCCGTCTTCCTACGTCGGCCTGTCTTTCAGCGAGATCGGAGCAGTAGGCGCCCATCGCGCCACTCATCTGCTCGTCGCAGAGATCGAAGCGAGTTCCGGCAGGCAGCTTGCCATCGCGCAGGGCTTCGAGCCGTCCAAGCCGCTCCGGCTCATTTGAGCCTCCGTCGTTCCCAACCTCGCAGGCAAAGCGGATCGCGAGCGCATAGTCGCGCGGAACCCTATCCCCGTTGGCGTACAGCATGGCGAGGGTGCCAGCTCCTTCGAGTGAGCTGTTGGACGGGGCGGCAGGATGGGCGCGACGCGCGTACGCGCACTCAAGGGCTGCCTTATAGTCGGGGCGCTTGCCGAAGCCGTAGTAGAGTGCCTGCTCATCGCACTGATCCGCCGCTGGGGCCGGCTTGTCGGCGGCTGAACGAGCGAGCGTCGCGGCGGCCGGCGGTAACGGAGCTGCGAGCGCTTGGGAGCAGACTGTCTGCCAATTTGGTTCTTCAAAGAGCTCGGGTGCGGCGTTATTTTGTGGGTGTGCGCTCGTGGCTGCCGTGACTTGGCCAAGCGCTGCCTGCGTGGCCAACATTGCCAGCGCGCTTAAATAAAACGCGTGCCGCTGGGGCCGCTGTATCCCATCGAACAAAGAAGAGAAAGGTGACGTGCCACGCTTGCCCATCATGCCCATAGCTTAAGCCTCCGGCCGAAGACGCAACCTCTTACGCAGAACAATGTCCTTTATCATGGGTGTATCTTATACATATAAAGTAACTAAGCCCGATAAGCTGAATTCTGTATAGTCGCTCTGTAAGCGCAAAGTTGAAATGTCCGATCCAGCGTGAGAAGCTCTCCTGCTCCCAGATGGATCACCTGTCCTTCCTGAGGTGCACCTCGATGCGGCCCTGAATCATGTATACGGACATCCGTCCTGCTGTCTCATGTTTGTCCATGAGGGTTTCCGCCTTCATCAGCACCAGAACGAGAACGAAATCGGGATATTTTGCGAGCGTTTCAGAGCTACGACCTGTTGGCAACTGCCACGAAGGAGCCAGCTTGAGCCTCTCGATTTCGTACCAGAGATTCTTCAGTATGACTGGTGAGGAGAGCTCGGGAAGGCGCGATACCACAGCATCGCCTCCCAACGGTTGGGGCGCTTCATTGAAGACCATTGATGTCTCCTGTTTCTCGGAACTCTTAAGCCGTCGCACTATCCGGGATCGCTGACGCACTCCGCTGGGGCTCGGAAGCAGCGTTGCAGCGGCTTACATCTTCGCCGTTCGAAGGCGCAGAGAGTTTGCAATCACTGACACTGAGCTGAAACTCATGGCCGCCGCTGCGATCATTGGATTGAGCAACAGACCAAAGATGGGAAAGAGTACCCCCGCCGCAAGAGGAATACCTGCCGCGTTGTAGATGAAAGCAAAGAAGAGGTTCTGCTTGATATTGCGCATGGTCGCTTGGCTGAGACGGCGAGCACGCAGAATGCCGCGCAGATCGCCTCTTAGCAACGTGATGCCGGCGGACTCGATGGCCACATCGGTTCCGGTTCCCATGGCAATGCCGACATTCGCCTGAGCGAGAGCTGGGGCATCGTTCACCCCGTCACCAGCCATGGCGACGATAGAACCTTTCGCCTGATGCGCTTTGATGACCTCCGCTTTGCCTTGCGGCAGTACGTCCGCTTCAAACTCGATTCCCAGCTTTTCAGCCACGGCCCGAGCAGTTGTTGCGTTGTCACCCGTGACCATGATGATCTTCATCCCCGCAGCCTTCAGCTCGCGGACGGCCTCTGGGGTTGATTCCTTGATTGGATCGGAGACTCCCACCAGGCCCGCCGCTTTGCCATCGATCGCAATCAGCATGACGGTCTGCCCAGCTCGCCGCAGCTCGTCCGCTTTTGCGGTGAGTGGGGCCGGGTCGACTGAAAGGTCGCGGAACATCCCGGCATTCCCGACCGCAATCAGCTTGCTGGAGATTGTGCCCTTGACCCCTTTACCCGTTGTCGAGGCGAACCCCTGTACATCCGCCAGTGTCAGCTTCCTGGCTTCAGCTCCCTTGACGATGGCAGCAGCCAAAGGGTGTTCGCTTGAGCGTTCCAGGCTGGCGACGAGAGCCAGCAGATCGTTCTCATCGAACCCCGGTTGGGCCACGACAGAGCTGAGCGTCGGCTTGCCTTCGGTGAGTGTTCCCGTCTTATCGACGACCAGGGTGTCTACCTTCCCGAACCGCTCCAGCGCTTCCGCGTTGCGGATCAGGATACCGGCACCAGCTCCCCGACCTGTGCCAACCATAATCGCCATTGGGGTCGCCAGCCCGAGCGCACACGGGCAGGCGACGATCAGGACGGCAACCGCGTTGACCAGAGCGTGAGCGAAGCGCGGTTGCGGGCCGACGAAATACCAGACCAAAAACGTGACGACGGCGGCAACGATCACGGCGGGCACAAAGAAGGAGGAGACTCGATCGGCTAACCGTTGAATAGGGGCGCGGGAGCGCTGTGCCTGGCTCACCATTTTGACGATCTGCGACAGGAGTGTATCCGCTCCCACACGCTCGGCGCGAAAGATAAAGCTGCCCGTGCCGTTTACCGTTCCACCGACCACCTTGGTGCCCTCTTCCTTTTCCACGGGAATGGGTTCGCCGCTCACCATCGACTCGTCGACGGAGCTGTGCCCTTCGAGGACGATGCCGTCGACGGGCACCTTTTCGCCAGGCCGAACGCGTAGGCGATCGCCGGCCCGCACCTGATCGAGCAGCACGTCACTCTCGCTACCGTCTTGCTCGATGCGCCGCGCCGTGCGGGGAGCAAGCCCAAGTAGCGCGCGAATGGCGCTGCCGGTCTGGCTGCGTGCACGCAACTCCATGACCTGGCCCAGCAGAACGAGCGCGATGATGACCACGGCGGGCTCGTAGTAGAGCGCGATCTCGCCTCCCTCCGCCCGGAAGGACGGCGGAAAGATGTGCGGGAGCACGGTCGCAACGACGCTGTACAAGTAGGACGCACCGGTGCCGAGAGCGATCAGGGTGAACATGTTCAGGTGGCGATTGATTACCGATTGCCAGCCGCGCACGAAGAATGGCCAGCCACTCCACAGAACAACCGGGGTCGCCAGGGCGAGCTCAATCCACGCCCAGATGTTGGCGGTAAAAAGGTGCTGAAGCGGCCGCGACGGAAATGCGGCAGAGATCATCAGTGCGAGCAGGGGAACGGCGAGCGCCACGCTGACCCAGAACCGGCGAGTCATGTCGCGCAGTTCAGGGTTCACCTCCTCGGCCGCCGTGACATCACGCGGCTCCAACGCCATACCGCAGATCGGACAGTTCCCGGGCTCCTGCCGCACGATCTCCGGGTGCATTGGGCAGGTGTACTCAGTCCGCGTTGGGGGTGCCTGTACGGTCGCTGGCTCCAGCGCCATCCCGCACTTCGGGCAGGCGCCCGGACCCATCTTGCTGACCTCGGGATCCATGGGACAGATGTACTCGGTTTGCAGATCCTGCCTGGAGACAGGCCGCTCCGGTTCTTGGGTGGCTTTCGGCTGGAGATACTTCCCGGGATTCGCCTGAAACTTCGACACACATCCCTGACTGCAAAAGAAGTACCGTGTCCCTCCATGCTCCACCATGCCTGCCGCCGTCACGGGGTTCACCTGCATGCCGCAGACCGGATCGGTGATCGGCTTTGGGATGGCGGCCGGTGATGCCTTAGCGACGGGCTTTGGACAGGCGTAGCTGGCGGGGTCGGCCTTGAACTTCTCCGTGCAACTTTCGCTGCAGAAGTAGAAGGTTTGGCCGTCGAACTCCTGCGTACCCGCAGCTTTCCGTGGCGCAATGCTCATGCCGCAGACCGGATCGATAACCTTCGAGGGAGCTTCAGCAAGCATTTCGTGTGAGGTCATTGCGCTCATTTCGTAGCAGTTGCGAGGGCGATCACGGCCTGTGATCGCCCCTTGGTTTGGTCGTTCGCATTCGACTCAGGCGTACTGCACGGGATTGGCGTCGAAGCTGCGTTTGCATCCAGCTCCGCAGAAGAAGTACCTCTTGCCCTGATACTCACTTACGCCGGCGGCGGTTGCAGGATCGATCTGCATTCCACAAACAACGTCGGTGACAGAGCCTTTCGTTTCGGTCTGAGGTTTAGTTCCACAGCAACACATCGGTCAATTCCTCCCTTTTCAATCTAAAGACGCGAGCCGCGACAATCTCTTACACCGCCGATCTCCGGCAGGTGCAATCGAGGCAATTGTGTTCCGCGCAGGCTCCACAGACCTGCGTCAGCCGCTTCGCCGCAGCCTTGCGAGCACGGTGGAGGCGAACGCCCGCGTTGTTGGGGGTTGTGCCTTCCGAGTTCGCATAATCGGCAACCGATCGCCCATCGAGATCGACTGTTTGCAGCGCCGTTCGATACTCCCCTTTCAGGGTGTCAAGTACTCCCGACAGGCACTGACAGATATTCGCTTTCGCTTCCATCTCATAGCTGACCGGCGCCTCCGCCGCAAACTGCTCGTGAGCGCGGTCTCTGGTTGCATTTCGGCGGTAGCAGTCGATCGTTGCGTGGCGCAGGACAGTGTAGAACCAGGAGACAACGCTCTCGTCCTTCTCAAGCCGCGACCCTTTTTCAATTAGCTTCAAGTAGCAGGACTGCAGGATGTCTTCCGCTGCTTCCGGCCCCACCCTTGCTGCGAGGAAACGCAGGAACGCAGCCCGTTGCCCAAGCAGCTGCTCCGTTAAGGTGGAGGCCCGTTCCGTGGCAGTTGCGGAGTGTTCCAGCATCAGCCCATTGCCTCCTTCCAGCCGATCTTTACAAGCAGCCAGTTGATCGGAAGCGCCGTTACAAATCCGCATATCATGGCGATCTGCATCATCAGCCAGTAACCGGCCTCATTGGGATGGAGGTGCGGCGAGGGGAAGATCTTGAAGTAGACCAGCGCCATGAAGCCGTACATCCCGACCTGGAAAGTGGTGATGGATAGAGTATCGGCTTTGATGGCCGCCCAGATGCCCCCACCGACAGAGAGGTTGCGCATCGGCTTGATGGTGAAGTACTGGAAGACGACCCCGAGCGACCAGGCGGCGATGAAGTCCCAGAGATAGCTCGCATAGAGTTCCATCCCAAGGAACGTCACACCGATGCCAAAGACCGTGAACTCGGTCACGATATCCGCAAGCGTGCAGCCCGCGCCGCAGTGGCTGTCGGAAAGCCCTGTCATGCTCCAGGTCGGGCTCTTGCGAGCCTGCTCCTTCTTTTGCTCCTTCTGTTGCTCCATCTCCTGCTTCGACATGCCCTGCATGGCGTCCTTGGACATCTGCCGGCCCTTGGCAAAGTAGGCCCACAATGCGAAGACGCTGAAGTAAAGCGAGGTCACCGGCCAGACGATATTCATGATCCACATTTTCTGCGGATGACGCGCTTCATCGATGGCGATAACGATGGCACAGGTGAATGCAATGCCCAGCGAGATCCAGGCGACCGTGTTCAGCATGATGTACCTCAGTGGGAGTGTTCGTGAGGAGCGTCCTCATGACCCATGGGTTCCTGGGATTGTTGAAGAACCTGCTGCTCTTCGGCACGCGTCAGTTGCGGCAGATGCCGAACGTACGCGACCATCTTCCAGGCGTGTTCATCGTCATCACCGGGCTTCCCAAATGCAGGCATACCGGAGTAGCGGATTCCTTGTTTGATGATGAAATAAATCTCTCCGTCCGACATCTCCTGCGTATCTTTGGAAAGCAGATTCGAAGGCCGTGGATACATCAGCCCATGAAACTTCGGCTCGCCGTTGCCGCTGTCTCCGTGGCAGGCGGCACAGTGCTCCTCATAATGCCCACCAGCTTCGACAAGATTGATCCCGCTGTTGGCCAGCGGGTTCTTCATCGTCTCGTACCGGTCAGGAATGGAGCTGTCGTGGGCTTTCATGGCAACGCTCGCCTCCATCTCTGATGGCTTGGCACGAGAATTGAAGCTATGGCTCCACATGATCAGGCCCACGACTGCCACGGTCACGAAACCGATGAACGATAGTGCGGCCCAGACATTCACGATCCTTTGCTTCATCTCGTCCCCCTTGCTGACTTTGTGCAAATCAATTCCAAGCGCCTTCCCGGAGTACAGCCTACTGGTTCGGTCCCGGTGCGGTAGGCAGGTTGATTGTTGTGGAGTCGTTGCCGGTCATGATCGGCTCATCGAGCCCATTCATGAGGGCGTAATTCTGTAGTGCAATGGCTGCTCGCCACTCCTGGTTCAGGGCCTCGGTATAGCCAAGCTGTAGCGTGAAAACCATGTGCTGCGCCGCCAGTACGGCCGGGTACTCGAGCGCCATTTGCTGATATTTGGTCACCTGGAGCTGGTAGGCGCGCCTAGCTCTGGGCAACATCTCCGTCCGGTACCGCTCCGCCGTGAAGTGAGCTATCTGATACTCCTGTGCCAGTGGCTCAGTCTGATGGCGCGTCCAAAGCCTGGTTCGGTCGACATCTTTGTGCGCGCGGTCCACTAAGATTCTGGCGGCTTGTATGTTGCCCTGGTTGTGATTCCACAAGGGCAGTTGCACCCCCGCTTGCACAAAGCTCTCCCAGCCCGCCTTTGCTCCGCTCATGACCTCCTCCCCGGAGTACCACTCTCCTGCCGTCACGTTCAGGTTGGGTACCCGTTCGCGTTTGGCATCCTTCAGGCGGACCTCGCCAAGTGCCTCGTCAGCCTGCGCACGCTTCACCAGCGGGCTTTCTTCGACGTCTCGCTTGACGTAATCTTCCGGATCGAAGGCCGGTGGCTCTGCCAGAGCACCCTGGAGCGGGTGAATCTCCAAGGAGTGTTGCCCTGCCAACGTTGCAAGCCGGGCAAAGTGAGCCAGAAACATGCGCTGTGCATTGAGAAAGTCCACACGGGCCTGCTCTGCCGCGACCTCCGCCGTCAGAATGGATGCCGCATCCGCTTGACCGATGCGTGTGAGCTCATGCGTGTTGGTGTCCGTATCGAGAGCCACCTTCAGCAAGCGATCATGAATGACCACGGACTGCTGTGCGGCGAGGGTGTCGAAGAAGGCGCGAGCCACATCGTTGTGTACGCGAGCCCGCTGCACTTCAAGCGCATACTGGTTTGAACGGCCTTCGGCACGGTATATGTCACGCCGCAGAGCCAGCTTGTGACCAAGCACAAACTCCTGCGTGAAGAATGCCCCTTGTTCACCGCCGTGGTACTCGCCTCCGCGGATGTGATCGCCGCTGTAGCCGACGATCGGATCAGGCGGCAGGCTTATCTGTCTTGCCTGCTGATTGGAGCGATCGATGTTCTGCTGTGCCTGTGCGAGCGTCGGATTTGCCTTGTCGGCAAGCGTCAGAAACTGCTCCAGGGTCATCGGCTCCCGCTTCACCACATCGCCGAGCAGCTCGGGAGCCGGCAAATCGCTTCCGGTCCGGATCTCGATTCCCTCCGGTTCCTGCAACTCTTGAATGGGTACCTGAATCGATTGCTGGTCGCTCTTGTCGTCCGGCTTTTTGCCCACTTGCCCAGCCTGCTGCTGCGCGGAATACTGCTCAGCCGCGGAGTTTTGTTGAGCCTTCCTGTTCCCCGTGTCCTGGCCCATGCTCTTCATGTCGTCTGGCAGCGTCTCGGGCAGTTTCTGGTTGCGGTTCGGCTTCGTGGGTTTGGCCGGCGAGGTGGTCTGTGGGTGCGACGGCATGCTCATACCGGGCATATCCGGCATCGATTGCCGCTGTCCGGCAGCTGGTTTAGCGGGTGATGTCGGCTGTTCCTGCTGTCGAGGCATATTCATGCCCGGCATGTCCGGCATCGGCTGCTGCGCAGAAAGGGTGCAAGCTGCGGAGCCGAGCACGAGGCTGATCGCCAGAGTTGCTGTTTTCATCTATTTCTCCAAAGAAGTTTGCGTTTGCGTGAACCGATCGCTTCGTGATCGTCGATGGCCGCGTACATGATCGAGGAGGCTGTGCGCTCATCCCCGTGACCGTCCACCTGGAGCAACGTAGATCGAAGCGTAAGGATCGCCGGGGCGATTCGCCTGCTTCATCGCCGTGACCACCTGGTCGTACTGCTCGGGCGGGAGCACGCGAACGAAGGTCATCATGCCTTGCATGAAGCGGCTCCAGTTCGGGCGCAAGCCGAGGTTCTCAGGCTTCGCCACCAGCTTGTCCATGTTCATCATGGGACCTTCCATGTACACGTCCTGGGGGAAGTTCGGGACGTTGTTGGCGTGAGGCGAGCTCTCGGTCATTTGCTCCTTCATGCCGGTCTCACCCATGTCAAAGGCGTTGAGATTGCGCTTCTGTTCGGGGCTCAGACGGGGATGGTTCCCCATCTGTTCGGCCATCATGCCGTCCATGCCGGCATCCAGGCTGGTATTGGCAAGAGGGCCGTCGGCGGCAGTCGCTTGTACTCCTGCGCTTAGCGCAGCCGAAGGCACGGCGGGATCTGTGGATGCGTTGGGGTTCTTTACAGCGCCCATTTGCATCCCGCGCATGTCGTGGGTGTCCATGCTTTGCATATTCTTCATGTCCATGCCCTTCATCTGGCCCATGCTCATCTGCTCGCCGGGCTGCATCAGGTGGCCATGGCTGTCATCCCCGCGAAGCCCCTTGCCGTCCGGGAATCCTGCCATCCGCGTCATCGGGCCGGCCTGATTCGCCATGCTGTTCATCATGTGGTGGGGCAGATGGCAGTGAAGCATCCAGTCGCCGGGATTGTCCGCGACGAACTCCACATTGCGAGACTGCGCCACGCCGACCAGCACTGTGTTTCCCGGCCACCACGCAGTTTCCGGAATGCGTCCGCCTTCCGTCCCGGTTACATAGAAGGTGTGCCCATGAACATGCATCGGATGGTGGTTCATGCTCAGGTTCACGAACCGGATGCGTACCCGCTCGCCTTGACGCACGATCAACGGAGTGGCTGCCGGACCGGCCTTGCCATTAAGCAGGAGCCAGTTGAACTCCATGTTCATCGTGTTCGGCGACGTGCTGTTGGGGAGCACCCAGTACGCCTGGAGATTGATGAGAAAGTCCTTGTCGCAATGCGGGCGATAGGGCGTCTTGGGATGCATGATGAACGCCCCCAGCATGCCGGCCATCTCCTGCATAGCCATGTGCGAGTGATAGAAGAACGTGCCTTCCTGATGAATGTTGAAGTTGTAAACGTAGGTCTCGCCTGGGTTCACCGGGGCCTGGCTGATGCCCGGCATACCGTCATTGCCGAGCTGATCCTCAAAGCCGTGCCAGTGGATTGAACTCGACTCCGGCAGCTCGTTCTTAAAGATCACGCGAACCTTATCGCCTTGAGTGACCTGAATTGTCGGGCCGGGTGCGCTTCCGTTGAATCCCCAAACGTCGATAGTCTTTTGGGGCGCGATCTGCTGCTTGAACACGTGAGCTGTGAGGCGGAAGACCTTGATGTCGCCATCCATTTCGTAGGGAAGATCGCCGACATCAGGTGTTACCACGGGTGTGGTATGGGCTGGCTCGGAACGGGTATCGACCTTCGAGAGCGAACCGCTGCTGACGCCGAGGTACCCACCGGTATTCGCTATCTGTGTTGTGAAGCTGGCTGGGTGAGAGGTGGTGGTTGAAGCGGTGGCGCTATTGGCTGCAAACAGGCCCGCGCCCAAGGCGGCGGTGTTCTGTAGAAAATCTCTGCGATTCGGCATGGGGAGATGATCCTTCCGTGACCATTGAGGCCAAGCAGGTTTACGGCTCTCTGAATTGAGAGCTTCGTTGCGGTGAAGACGCGCTTGGGTGAGAACTCTTACACCCAAACCATCGACAGATGGACTTCTGGCGGCACCGGCGCGGGATGCTAGCTAAGGTCCAGGGGGGCGGAGTCAAAGCGACGCACTCCGGCCGGCGACACGGGGTGAAACGTCGGCTGTAAGGTCGAGAAACTAGACGCGGAGGGTCGTCTGCAAAGCTACGAGAAGAGGCGCACGCGAAGGAGCAGTATTCGCAGGCTCAATCCGTACATTCAGGGTGCTTACAGGGAAGACTAAGACCGTCACTAAAACCTGAAGCGTTGTGAGTGACCGGGCGTGAAGCACCGTTAAATTGCTAGCGACGGTTTGCGGCTGCTGCTCGCAAGCAGAGTGCTTGCATTGACCGTTTGCCTGAACCTGAGCGGAATGATGGCTCTTGTCCATTCCACAGTCATGCATTCCAGCCATCGCAGGCGCGGCAGACGCACTGGAAACATGATGGCAGCCAGATCCCAGCGCCTTCAGATCACAGGAAGTCTCACATGCGTTTGCCACGCACGAAATCGACAGCAGGAGGACTGCTACCAAGCTCGCGAGAATGGACCTGAACCGCATATGACCTGATGGTACCCCTTCACGTGTTCAGACGTGGGTAGGGTTCACCCAGTTGTAATACGCCTAGGTGGTCAAAGTCATTCAGCGTGTAAGCGTTCATAAGACGAAAACAGGGGCAAACTGCGCTTTGTCCTTGTACTTTCCAAAACCACCGTTTCAACAAAGTACAATCGTGCTCAATGAACGCGTTTGTGGCCTACAGCCGGGTTTCGACGGACCGCCCCAGGGCGAGAGCGGTTTTGGACTGAAAGCACAGCGGGCCGCGGTCGCGCGATTCACACGGCGCTTCCCTGCTATGCGAGTTCCAGGAAATCGAGAGCGGTAAGCGGAAGCCGACCGGCCGCAGCTCGCCGCCGCGAACTTCCGGCGGGAAGTGTTTACAGTTTCGCCTGAAAACACCGCGTACGGTCGCCGTTAGCAACTCGCGGGAAAGGCTCTTCTACCCGTTGCTGACGAAGAGCAGTCCAGCGATTCCTACTGCATAGAGGATGAGAACCAGCCAGGAGTCGATGCCCATACGAGCGACCCTGCTGGACGGACGTAGAAGCAGCCCGATGCTGTACGTAACCGTAAGCACAATGCCAAGTGCGGCGAGGTAGATGTCTGTGTTGTGCGCTTGTGGCAGGACGGCCGTCCCGGAGAGCAGACTTGCCAAAAGGAACAGCACAGGGAGGAAGGCGTTGCCTCCAAAGATATCGCTCATTGCGAGTTGGTAATCCTCCATGCGGACGGACGTGATCCCTGTCGATAGCTCAGGGATAGAAGTGGAAGCGGCCAGCACGGTAGCTCCGAAGAGGACACCGCTCAGGCCCAGGTGGCCTGCCATGGCGGCACCACTTTCCTCAAGCGCAATCGCTGCGCCAAGAGTAGCAATGGCCGCGACGCCATACTTGATCATCACCTTTGCCGTGCTTCCAGCTTTCTGGTTCTTCTCATTCTGAGAGTGACCCGCTGGCTTCTGCTGCGCGTCTGGGTGCTGCAGTGTCCAGGGCATATGCTGCGGCGCGCGCTTCAGCAGCCAAAGGCCTCCCGCCCAGATAAGCAGGATGAGCAGGTTCTGTGGGGTAATCCGCCAGAGAACAAGCGACGGAGCGAGCCGCGTACCGAGGATGGCCACCGCAAGCACGGCGACAACAAGCAGTGTTTCGAGCACCAGGGTGATTGAGGCGGCGCAGTACGTGAGCGGCTTCTTGCCACGAACGGCAATGTCCAGCGCGGCAAGGACGACTGTCTGAATCGCGATCCCGCCGAGCAGGTTCCCGACAGCGATGCCGAGGTTATGGTGGACCGCAGCCGTCGAGGTGATAGCGATCTCGGGGAGGTTAGTCCCCACGGCGAGCAAGATTGTGCCTGCAAGCGCCTGTCCGAGGTGGAAGCGGCTTGATAGGGTATCGGTGGTATCGGACAGCCAGATGCCCGCACCCCAGACGATCGCGGCGGCAACGAAGAAGATACCCACGAGGGCGACTATCGGCAGGGAGTGGAGCATAAAAGCAACAGCCTTTCGAGCTATTGTGCCGTCAGACTTAGACTCTCAATCTGGGGACAGGGCAAGCCAGTTCTTTAGAACTGATGATCTCGAGAATTGTTTCATATACAGCAGCCGGATAAAGACCACGCGCATACTGGCCGAGGATTGTTTCTTCAGCGCGATGGGGAAGAAGATCCGGCCTGGAATGACCGGAGCAAGCCGGCTGAGGTGCATGAGATGAACTCGGCGCTGAAGAAATCAGCATCGAGAAGCGTGTGGATGCGCGTTCCTGGGCCGAGCAGGCCGCCGCGAGGATCGTGCCGCATTGGTCGAGCCGAAGTTGCTGGGCGGTGAGGGTAAGAAGCTGCAGCCTTGGAGCTGATTGAGCGTGAGGCAAGAGGCCGTCGCCCGCGCCACTCGTACATTCCGAATCGTCTGTTGCCAGTTTAAATAGCCGCTTTGATCAGATAGATGGGTCCCGAAACCGCTTCACAACCTAATGTTCGAAGCGCGCCTCTCATTGAGTAGGGATGGCGCCAACTTTGCTTTAAGCGCGCACAAACGTCGGCCTTCACGCAATCTCTACTTGAGGACACGAACATGTACTACACCGATAAGAAACTGCGGTGGACGTGCGCGTCGATAAGCCTAACCCAATCTTTGCTCGAATGCTGCAACAGGCCATCGGCGGCGTGGAAGGCGAAATCCGTGTTTGCATGCAGTACTTCTTCCAGGCCTGGGGTTCGCGCGGTCCGTCCAAATACCGTGACATGCTGCTCAACACGGCCACGGAAGAGATCGCGCACATCGAATTCCTCGCAACAGCCGTTGCCATGAACTTGCAGAACGCTCCGGTGTCTCTCCAAGAAGAGATCTCTAAGGATTCCATCGCCGGCATCTACGCTAGCGGCAATATCGCGGGAGACATGTACTGCAACGTTGCCGCCGAGGCTACCGGTCGCACCCTTGCGGCTCGCCTCTACCATGCGACTGACGACGACGGCATGAAGGAGATGCTTGCCTTCAATATCGCGCGCGACACCATGCACCAGGAGCAGTGGCTCGCCGTCCTCGAAGAGCTCGGCCCCTCACACCTGCCCGTACCGAATTCCTTCCCTCAATCGATGGAGAACAAGGATTTCAATTACAGCTTCCTCATCACCAGCACGGACGGAATCGGCAATCAGGCAGACCAGCCCTGGACCACTGGCACGGCTCCGGACGGGAAGGGTCAGCTTAACGTCAAGATTGCGACTCCATTGGGTCACGAACCCAATCTTGGCTTTGGGCGTCCAGACACCTTCGGGCAAAAAGAACAATCAGAGGGTACAGCCGCAGGTCTGGCTAATAAGGTTAAGAATCTCGTGAGCACAATCGTTAAGTGATTGCCTTTTAGAGCTTTATATCAAGATCGATCGGAACAAAAAGCGAGAACACGGTTCCGCTGCTTTCTGGTCTGCTGGAAGAGCGAACCTGGATCGAGCCGGAATGCTTGTCGATAATTCCTTTGCTGATCCACAATCCCAATCCGCTTCCATTTAGACCCTTTGTTGATTGGAAGGCTTCAAACAAGTGAGCTTTCGCGTCTGCACTCATGCCTTCGCCGGTATCAGCCACGGTGATTCGCACCCCGTCTTGACCGGTCCTCGGGTGCGTCGCAGGGCGCTCCCGTACCAGCAGGCGGCCTCCTCCGCGCATCGCATCGAAGGCGTTAGCGATCAGGTTGGCAAAGACTTGTCGAAGCTCCCCAGGGTAGCAGGTCAAGGGTGCGGCATTCCGGTACCGGTGCTCCACCACGGTGTTTAAACCGGCAAGCCGCCCATGATAGAGCAGGAGAACCGAATCCAGCAGCGCTGCGATTGACGCCTGTCCTTTGACGTCACGCCGACGGTTGAAGGTGAGCGTGTTTACAGCGATTTCAGAGACCCGTGCCAGCTCCCGCTGAGCTATGTCCAGGTAGTCCTGCTGTTCTGCGTTCAGCGGGGTCCCATTTAGGAGGTACAAAAGGTTGGTAATAGCTTCTAACGGATTATTGATTTCATGGGCGATGCTCGATGCCAAGCGCCCTACGATTGCAAGTCTTTCGCTGTGGCGCAGAGCTGTTTCAGAGAGCCTGCTTTCATACTGATGCCTGCGGGCATGCAGCGCGGCTTTGACGCTGCTTACCAGCGTGGCAGCACGAATGGGCCTTTCAAGCAGAGTGGTAGCGCCCAGCGAGAGCATTTGCCACTCTTGACGTCTACTCTGGACCGTCGCTGTTCCGCCCATTGTTAGAACAAGGACAGGGAGAGCAGACCATGCAGGTTGTCTTGCAAGGGCCGAGACGAGAAGGGCGATAGACTCCCGTTCCAAGGCTTCTTCTGCAATCAGAAGGGCCCCCACGTCTCTGGTTTGGAATACCTCGATTGCGCTGGAGACATCCTTCATCCCTTCACTTTGCACGTCCGCTACAGCGAGTGCCTCACCGATGAGCTTGGCGTCACGTCCTGTAGGAGTCACGAGCAGAACCTGCAAGCCAGCGGTCACCACCATCCTAAGACTCCTTCGCCTGCGGTTCCGGCACTTTAATGGAATCGGGAGTCCCAGAGAGCACCCCTTGAAACTCGTCAAGGGGTTCCCCGAGTTGAATACCTTGCAGTCCAAAGTGGAGTTCACGGATGGTGTTTTCATGCGCGCGCATTCTTCAATGACGACCAGCTCGACGAGGTTACCGCCGTCGAACACTTCTTCGATGAGTGCGACTTCAACCAAACCAATCAGCTTCTATCATGACACCTCCCTCCCTGGAAGGCAGCTACTCCTTAGCTGTTTTATAGCTAGTAACAGGCTACCTTGTCAAGAGGGCATTTCACTTGCCAGGGAGCCACAAAGCTAAATCAGTGGGGCAAATACGGAAACAACGAGAGAAAAGTATTGATTTCTTGGCTAGAGTTTGCTATGCTTAGACATTGCGAGGAAGATCATGACTGCCGCTTCGAAGAAGACGATGACCCTGAATCTGACCGATGGCGAGATGAACGCCTTGGACCTTCTCGCGGACCGTAAGGATCTGTCGAAAACTCAGGTTGTCCGACAGGCTCTCCGTCTTTACCAGACTGTGGACGTGCGTCTAGCGCGAGGCGAAAAGCTTTTCTTCGAGGACGAAGAGAAGAAGTCCAAATCTGAGCTGATGGTTTTGTGAGAACAGGCATCCAGCTGGTGGATCTCTCTAAAAAGACAACGGTAGAAGCAGTAATGTTTGATGATGTCTCGCTCGAACATTTCATTGAAAGTCAACAGAAGTGGCGACCGCTCGTCATAGAGGCAGCTCGCCGGATGCGTGATGCTGGAAAACCCACAGAGCAGCAGCCACGCCACTGGCACTGGAATTGGGAGCGAAAAGAGCAGCAGCTTGGCGATTTCGGTCTCAGCTTCTATGGAATCGAGTGCGAGGGCGAGCTCCAAGGCCTCATGAAGGTTGATCTAGCCAAGTACGCCGCCCGTCTACCCACGCAAGCGCGCATGGAGTTGGCTTACATCGACTATCTAGAGGCTGCGCCATGGAACGTTGGTGAAATTGCGAATGCACTCGGACAGAAGCCGCGGTTCGCCACAGTAGGGCTAAACTTCTTCGCGGCTGCGGTCGGCTTGAGCCTGGACGTTGGCTATGAAGGACGAGTCGGCCTTCACTCACTGCCAAATCCGATAACTGAGCGGTTCTACGAGAAAACTTGCAAGATGATCCCGGTACTCAAAGACCCGCAGATGCAAGACCTCCAGTATTTTGAAACAACCCCCACCCAGGCACAGCTGTTCCTGGCAGAGGCGCAGAAATGATGGATATGAAGTTGAGCTCTAAATGGCTCCTGGAGAAGGCCGAGGAGGATTCCGGCACCCCGTTGTCTGTTGCGGGCTGGGTTTCGGAGCTGGAAAAAGCTTTTGGGGTGGACCTACAAGCGCAGGACGATGCGCTAACGTCAGTCGTTCACGAGCTGCCGGTTGTTTATACAGATCAAGCACACACGCGAGGCATGGCATCGGCTCCGCCTCCCAAAGCTGTTGCAGCGATCCCTGTCTTTGGCAATTTTGTGAATCTGTCCCGTCGCGAGAAGGGATGGACTGTCCAGCAGCTTGCCACAAAACTCGACGTTGCAGCTGACAGTATCGTTAGGCTGGAAGGCGGCCAATCCCCTCAGCCGATGCTTGTTTCTAAAATTGCTAAAGTGTTTGCTGTCCCTTCCAAGACACTGTTGCAAATCGCAGGGCATGCCACGGCAAATGAAGCGGTAGCGAGCGCATCGTTTGCTTTTGCCGCGAAATCAAACACTAAACCGCTTGATGCTGATCAACGTGCTGCGCTGAAAGAGTTCGTTAAAGCTCTCATATCGAATTGAAAGTCGAGCGGCTCACTCTTGAGAAACGTCTACCTGCCTGAAGAAACGACAAGAGAGATCGATACACAGGTAGCAAAACTCCTGCGTGGTCTTGGGAAACCGGAGCCGCCTCTTAATCTTGAGGCGGTGTTCGCTCTTCAAAGGCTTGATCCTCAGTTTTACCGTAAGCGTGTGGTGTTGGCCGCTGCCTTTGCGACGGTGATGTGAGGGGTGCGAGATAAGTATCCACATAAAGTTATGTGGATACATATTTAGTGACTGCATGTATGGGTGGGGAGTGCGACGTT
>JAABUL010001334.1_pt1 | contig 47662 bp, 8 predicted proteins | sample 5559151 | NCBI WGS metagenome assembly JAABUL01 (sample SAMN10711876, study PRJNA513368) | rock metagenome | isolation source: Antarctica rocks | place: Antarctica: Victoria Land, Pudding Butte sud
ACCCTAACCCTAACCCTAACCCTAACCCTAACCCTAACCCTAACCCTAACCCTAACCCTAACCCTAACCCTAACCCTAACCCTAACCCTAACCCTCTATTATATAATTAAACAATTTAAGTAGAAAAATAAAAAAGAGATTTTATAATAGAGACAAAGATTAATTAATATTACTTAATATAGCTTAAAGTTATAAGATATTGCAAATTATATTTTTTTCTTATTGTAATCTATTTGTTTTTACTTGCTATAGATAATTAATTAAGACAAAAAACAAAATATATTGCAAAAAACTCGAATATACTAGCAAAACTTAACAAACTCTTATTATTAATTAATTAAATATTTTCTTTATATTATTATATTATTTCTTCTATTTATCTAACAATATAGTCTCGATATTTAGCATTTATATTAGTTAAGAATTTTCGTATTATTGTTGTTTTGTTTCTCGAATTGTTAATTAATTTTGCAAACAAAAATAACTTATCTATAAAAAATTTATTAGTATATTTTTTTTTTATCTTAATTAATCTTTTATTCTAATCTATTATTAGCAAAAACTAATTTACTATTATCGGTCTTAAATAAAGAACTTTTTTATTTTTGTCTTTTAACAAAATTGCAACAAAAAGCAAAACAAATAATAGAAACAATTTTTGTTAATTAGCGCACACAAAAAGAAGATTGTTTATAGATAATTGCAATAACAACAATTTGTATTTAATATAAAATTAAGTTTTGTATTTAAAATACAAATAAATTCTTCTAATTATATTTATATATTTTGTTAAATAATTTAATTTGTAAAATTCTTAGTAATCTATATACTATAAAACAAAAAAATCTATAATTCGACTTATAATATTTTTGATAAATAATTCGATTATTGTTTTTTTGTCTCTTAGCTACAATAGTTTTGTCTTTAATTATTAATAAATTTGCTAATTATAGTAGTTTTACAAAGTGCAATACAATTAATTAAATCAAAGACTATTAAAATTAACAATACTAAAACAAGTTTATAATTTATCGAGAATTTTTGTCTCTATATAGTATATAATATATTTGTAGCAAATAGCAATTAAAAGCAAATTCTTTGTAGACAACTTCTACTTAAATTGTTTTTTGCAACTTTAAGTATTAATATTAATTGTTTATTGCTATTTACAAATTTCTTTAACTATATTTGTTAACACAAAATATCGAAAACGCTCGAATATTGTAAGAATCAAATTAATTTAAAATTATTTTAATCGAGTCTTAATAGCAATTGTCTTCGGAAAAAAAAGTTTGTTTTTAATATCAAGTTATTTAAACAAATATTAACTTAGATTTGTCTTGTTTTACTTCTATTCTAATCTCGCAATATTCTAGAGAATCTTTTGTAATTTCGATTAATTATTTTTTCTCTATTCTATTGCAATCTATATTTATCGAACTATTTAATAAAACTCTAGAGCATAAATAGTAAAAACAATTACGCAATTAATTTAATTAACAATACTACAATAGTATTAAAATAGATTGTATTTCTTATAATATTCTTTGTTAATATTACAAACTATATTATTTTAGTACAAGTTTATAATTTATTAAGAATTTAATACAATTTTTGTGTTAATAATATCTTAGTCTCTAGATATAATTGTAAGATTTATTATCTTTACAATTAATATTAATTTATATTTTTAAAAACTTTGTTAATATAGATATTAACTCGAATTAAAAAATATTAAAAACAATTAGTTTTTTACTTAAAATTGTCTTAAAAGTATTTTAGCTATATATTTTGTTTAGTATATTTTGTTTGTCTTTTAAGATATTTCGATTAGTTAATACTTTTAGACTATTCTTTGTCTTATTACTTAGAGTATTTTTATTAAATACAATATTGTTTAACTCGACTTTAATATTTGTTTTAATTCTCTTAGTATATTTTTTTTTTCTCGAGTATTGCTATTATAATAGCAACAAACAAATATATAACAAAATATATAAAATATACAAAAAAAAATCTATACTAAAAAGTAAACACAAAAGAAAGAAAAAAATTAAACAAAAATAAAAATTCTTTTTTAAACAAAAGTTGTTATAATAAAGATAATAAATAAGATCGAATATATATACTACAATTCTTAATTTAAAGCAAGCAATAATCGAGACAAAAATTCTCTATAAATAACTTTTCTCTTAATTGTTTTTAATAGCAACAACTTCGATTTTAAACTTTTGTTGCTATTTATAGATCGATTTGATTATTTTTATTAGTATTAGAAATTAAGAGCACTTATACTTGATAATTAGTTTAATTTATTATCGCTTTAGTCGAATCTTAATAGCAATTATCTTTAAAAAGAGAATTTGCTCTTAATATTAATCTTTTTAACTAACGTCGATTTATGTTTTTGTTTTGTTTAATATTTGTATATTTCGATTTCTTAACTTTCTTTAATATAGAACGAAGTCTAATATTGTTGTTATTAATATTAAAACAAATATTATCTATTAATATATTAATTATTCGAAAATTAACAATTATCGATTTTAATTGCTTAGAAACAAATTAACTATCTTTAAAATAAAGCAATTTTCGCAAATATCTTAACGTTTGCAATATAAATACTTTTTTGTTTGCTATTAATTATTGTTTTGTTAGTTAATATATATATATATTTTGTACAATAAATATATTGCTTCTAACTAACAAGACAATTTCTCTAAAGATAACTATATATATATATATATCGAGAAATTGCTTTAATATTTAAGTAAGTAAGTTTGTCTTGCTTAACATTTTATATTAAGCTAAGTACTATTTTGTTAATAGTTTTGTTGCTATTATTGTCGATCAAGAAAATAATTATAGCAATATTTGCTATCAATTATAACAATTTTCGAATATCTAGATTTTAGAGAAAATATAAATATAATTAATAAATTTAGTAATATATAATATACTTGTTGCTAGTTATAATTAACTTAAATAGCAAAAGAGTTATTTGTAGACAACTTATATATAATATTTTATTAATAATATTAAATCTAAACTTAAAGCTTTAGATAATATAAATAATTAAATTGACAAAACTTGTTTAACTATTATCTTTCGACAATATATTTTAAAGATATTGTAGAATTTCGAGATTTGCTTAATGCAATTGTCTCGATAGCATATTCTAAAATATTGTAGAATCTCGAGATTTACTCGATACAATTGTCTCGATAATATATTCTAAAATATTGTAGAATCTCGAGATTTGTTCAATACAACAAAGAAATTTGTTAAAATTAAACAAACAAATTAAACTAATCTCTTTAAGAAATTCTCTTAATATTAAGTACTTCAATACTTGTAATACAAGCGCTTTTTTGTTTGTTGTTAATTATTGTTTTCTTAGTTAATACTTATATATATTTAGTACAACAACAATAACTATACAAATACTAGTTAACAAGTCGATTTTATTTTTACTTAAAATAACTATATATATATTAAAGAATTGCTTTAACATTTAATTCTTTAAGTATATCTTGCGTAGTATTTTTGATTAAGTCGAATATTATTTTGCTAATAATCTAATTGTTATTATTGTTAATAAGAAAGAAACAAAAATAATAACTAATATTACAAATTATAATAGTAATTATATATTAATCTTTAAGAAGAGATAAATATACTTAATTAATAATAAAGATTAAATATATAACGCTCTCTAATTATAGATTTTTGTTAAAAAGAAAAAGTTATTTTAGAACAACTTCTACAATAATTCTTAATACAAATACAAGATTATATATTAATACTAAAATTAACATTTGTAGCAAAACTTGTTTAATTATTATCTTTGTAAAATATATCTTAATAGTATAGAATTTAAAAATTTATTCTACAAGTTGTTATATAAATACTAGCTTAATATTTCTTGCTCGCAAAAATATATTAGCAATATCGAAACAAATAGCTCAATTAGTATTCGATATAATTGCAATTGTTGTTGTATATAATATATTGTTAGAAAAGCAATATATTGTTGTCTATATACTAGTATAGTAGTTCTTAATAATAGTAAGTTTATTAGAAAAATTATATTAATAATTTTTAGTCTATTTTCGATTTAATTGCAATTATAAGATATTAACAATTGTTTTTAATTAATCTTAATTTGTTGCAATAATATAACAATAGAAATTTAAGAAAAATCTATAATAGTTTCTTCTTTGTTAACGCATATATCTTTTAAACAATATCTTATCTATATAGACAAAGACAAAATTGTATTATTTATATAAGTCTTGCTTAAATATCTTTTTTAGTCTACTATTGCAAGCGAGAATTAAGTTGCTCTATTTATATAGATCTTATTAAAATATCTTGTCTATAATAACAATTAAAAATTTAGATACTTTTTTTTGTATAGATTTTAAAGACTTTATTTTGTATATCTTTCTTTTAATTTTTTAGATTAAACGCGCTTGTTTAATCTAAGCAATTTTTCTTGTTTATAAGTATACAAGAGTACAAATAAGAAAAAATAATCTAAAATTAAAAAAGACTAAATAAATAAAAAAAATTTATACTTAAATACAACTTAAGAAAATAATATATAAAAAGTTGTTATTAAGTATATAATATATGCAAATTATATTAAGAAAGATCTAATTATATATTTTTTGCAAATATACTTAAAGTTACTTATTAATAATATTAAGCTATAGAAAGAATCTTAATTGTCGCACAAATATTATTGTTACAATTTTGTAAAAATCGATATTAAGAGAGCAAAAACTATCTATAGATAACTTCTATTATTTAAAACTAAGATTAATATAAATAATAGTTAATAATTTTAAAAGACAAGATATAGTATATTATAAGAAACAAATAGTCTTGCTATAAATATTCGATAGTATTAAATAGATTTTTTGTTAGTTCGAATAGCTATCTATTAAAATAAATTACTTTTAAATATTGTAAATATTGAATATTTATCAATTAATATATTTGTAAATACTTAGAACTTATCTATTTATACGCAAGAATAAGAGTATAATAAGCAAATCGAATAGTTGTATTAAGAACTTGTCGATATTTATTTGTAGAAGTACAATAATAACTTAGAGTTTAAGATATATTAATATTATAATAGCATTCTTTAGAAGATTTAGAATTTGCAATTTTAGAAATCGAATATTTTAAATTTCTATTGCAATTATTCTAAAATATAATAGATAAATTAATATAAAGACTAAAAGTTAATATATCAATACTTAATTATATAGAAAATAAAAATTGTTATCTAAACAAGATACACAAGAACTCGAAAATAAAAAATATAAAAGAAACAAGAGCTCTAAGTATTAAGAATAAGAGAAACAATAGTTAAGTTGTTACAAAAAAAAAAAAAATTTGTTATTTACGCTCAAATATATTAGAAAGTTCTCTCGATTAACTTTGAACTTCTTTGCGTTGTTGTTTAAATAATAGAGCAAGTTGCTAATCTTAAGAGCGCAATAGTTGCAAACAAAGAATTAATTATAATAGATTTAATATCGATAATTAATAGCAACTTAAAAGCAAAACTTTAATATAACGCAAAAATCTTTATATTAGTAGTTCTCTTTATTTTCTTTAAAGTTTTGCAAATAGATAAAGAGTTATCGAGAAAACTATAAAGTTAAAGAAGATAAAAATCTTTATTAATTGATAAATTTAATTTTGACAAGAGAAACTACTTTGTTTTTAGATTTTTATTGTTATTATTGTTTATATCTTTGTTTTTAACTTTATTTTTAACTTTATTTTCTTTATTTTTAACTTTATCTTCTTTATTTTTATTTTTATTAAAATCTTTAAGTTTATTTTTAAGTTTATTTTTATTTGCAACTTTAAGTTTATCTTTAACTTTATTTTAATCTTTAATATTAGAGTTAATATCTTTATTCTTATTTGCAAAGAATTTGTTAGTCTCAAATATATATATAAGTTGTTTACAAATAACTTTTTTGTCAACTTATTACTTGTTTGTATATTTCTCTTTTGTATATTGTTTTTGTAATTTAATATATTGTTTTTAATATCTTGCGTATTGTTCTTATTTTTTGATTGTATACAAATTGTAGATTTATAGTTGTTAGTATATTTATTCTTAATTTTTTCTTGTTTTAGTTATTTGTTTTCGATTTGTGTTAACTTGTCTAAAATCGAGATTAGTACAATAAAATATATTGAGAAAGATTATTTGCAAATTACTTTTGTTAAAAAAGTAGAAAATCTATTTATTAAGTATATTTGTAATTTGAGAATTAATACTTTTTGCAACAAGTGCAACTTCTTAAGATTAAACTTTTTATAAAACTTAATTTCGACAAAAAGACTATTTTTAGCGTGCAAATTCTAAATATTGATTTACTTTTTGCAAAAGAATCTTTAATTAAATTGTTAAATATACAAATCTTTGCACTTAAGACTAAGTATTCGTATTTATACAAATACGTTATTATAGAAATTGTTATTGTTGTTTATTTTGTTCGAATTGTCGAGTTGTTATTAATTAATTTCTTTTTATATAATAATTATATTGTTTTGTTTCGCAATAATTTTAATCTACTTTTTGATAACAATAGTTTAAATTATCTAATTATATATATAATCGACAATAATTATTTAGATAAAATATAGTTAAGTCTATTTTATATATAAGATACAATTGTTATTTTAAAACGCAATCTAAATCTAACTAAAAATATTAAAAAAATAGCAATTATTACAATTAAATTGCAAATTGTAGTTTATAGACAAGATACAAAAAAACGTAACAAAAATATTAACAAAACTATAGATATTGTTAAATATATTAATAACAATTTCTTACTTTGCAATCTTATAATTGCTTCGAATATTAAGTATATTATATTCGAGATTAACAAAATAAAACTCTATTAGCTATTGTATTAAGAATTAGTCGCAAAATATAAAAAGCTTGCGACTATTAAGAGTATATATATAATATATAAGATTTGTTAAAAATTAAAGCTTAACAAAGAAGTACGCAATATAGATAGCAAAATTTTGACAAAAAATCGAGTTAAAATATTGAGCAAAAACGCAAGTTATTTAATAGTAATAAGTAACGTTAAGATTACAAAATTTTTTATATTATACAACAATATTTTTTGTTATTTTAGAGATCTTCTTTGTTTAATAGAAATAATCAAGCTTAAATAATGTTGTTGCGTAACAAAAACAACAATAATTAACAAAACTTCTAAGAGTTGTCTTCTTTTCTTTATTGTAGCTCTTGCTAAGAATATTAACAATTTGCTAATAAATATAAAAATATTTAATTGTTTTTCCAACGCTTAATTGCAATTCTATATAGTACTATTTGCTATATAGAAGATTCTAATTAATGCGAACAAAACAATTGTTAATATTAAAAATAACTAACACAAACATTCAATATATATAGAAGAGCATAAAAATTGAAGAAAATAGTTTGTTAATTATATCTAAGTTAATTTGCTTATTAATTATCGACAATATAATATATTTGTAAAATATTTGCAAATTAAGAAGTTAATAATATATCGACAAATTTGCAATAATTAGTAGAGAGTATTATATTTTTCGAAAGACAGTTTTATATTTAATAAGAATTAAAATATTGCTTTTAAAATTAGAACAAACTTAGTTTTTGTTATAGAGAAAATCGAATAAATCTTTAAGATTGTTCGATTTGTTAAATATAAATATAGTTGTTAGCAAATTAGTAAAAAATATTGCAAAATTCTTAATATTTTTGTATATAAAAATATTAAGATACTTAAGCTTTTAAACTTTGTTACAAATAACGTATCTAAAAATATTAAAATATTTATACTAAACTATATTTAGAATATTTGTATTAAGAATCTCGATATTATTAAGATTTTTAATAATATTCTCTTTTTTATTAGCGATATTTCGATATTTTTAATATTTTGTCTTAATCTAAATGCGCTTAAGATTTGTATATTTTTGCAAATAAAAAAGACAATAATACAATTAAATAATATAAAATATAAAAATAATACAAAATAGAGTTAATAAGTTGTTTGACAAATCGAATATATATTGCAAAAGATTTCTCAATTGTATCTTAAATATATATTGTCGATTTAAATAGCTATTAATATTACAACAATCAACAAAATACTTAAGACGCAAAATAGAAAAATAGTTCTAAATTTTCTTCTTTTATACTTGTATAGCAATTAAAAGAACTACAATTAAGATAGAACAATAGACTTGTTAACTAAATTATTGTGTTATCTTTAGATACTTTTTATAAAGATACTTCTTTAATCTAAATTTTAAATTATTATTAAAAGTCTTATCTATTAATAAGAGAATCGATAGCTAATACTTATCTATACTATTGCTTAAATCTTTTTTAATCTTTTCTACTTTAATGTTTTTAGCTATTTTATTAAATATTAAAAGCAAATAAGAACAAATATTGTTTGTAAACAACTTATAATTATTCTCAAATATAAGTTTGTTTATTGCAAAAAGATCGAAGAAACAAAAGTTATTTGCAAACAACTTATATTCTTTAAATATCGAAGTCTTTTCTTTTAAAATTATAAGAATTGTAAAAAATAATACAATTACAATCTTATTTAGATTTATATTGTTGTATAATATTTATTTATTTAGTAGTTATTTGATTTAATATATTTATATTACAAAGATAACTTAATATGCTTTCAAAGTATATTTAATAAACTTAAGCATTAAAACTTTAAGCAATATTGTAATTTCTACAATAAGAGTATTATTGTAATTAAGATTATAGTTGCTATTAGAATTGAAGTTAACAACTAATCGAAATAGCTTTAACAAAATAATAGTACTCTACTTAAAAAATATTTTAAAAAAGAGAAATTCGACAAAGTTAAAATAGAAAACAATATAAGTCTTGCTATATTCGAAAACAATTGCAATTATTGTATTTAGCATTGTCTACAATTCTTAAAAATAACAATAAATTTAATTAGTAATTTAAATATTTTAATCAAGAATCTTTTTGTTAATAATACAAGTAAAAATATTAAACGCAAAATTATTGTATAACTGTTCTATAATAGTAGCTATCTAAGTATTAATTTCGACAATAGTTAAGACAATATTAACATTATTAATTAACAAGAGAAAAAACAATATTTATATTTTTGCGCTAATTAGTTCAATTACTTCTATATACTTTTTAACTATTATAATTAAATAGAAATTGCGCGAGTTTGTTTGCTTTAAATTGAAGATTATAGTAGCAATACTCTTAATAAAAACTTTTTAAAACTTTTTAAAAATATTGTCAAACTTTTGTTTAATTTGCGCAACAATATTTTAAGAGACAACAAAATTCTATATCTCTATTTGCAAATCGACAATTTTTTTTTTTTTTTTTTTTTTATATAAAGTTGTTGCAAGCTAATTATTTTTCGTATTTATATATAGATAATTAATATATAAACAAGTTGTCTACTTAATTGTCGAAATATTAAACAATTTGTAGATTAGCTCAATCTCTATCTCGATTAAAATTAGATAGACAAATATTTAAACAAAAATATTTTAAAAATATATAATATTAATATTAAGTTTCTTTAAACTATATTGTTAATTATATTGTAGTATATTAAAGATTTTGTATTAATTCTTCGAAATATAGTTGTAGAGTTTGTTTAATATCTTCGATACAAAAATATACGAAATAGCAACAACTATATTTTATATTGTTTTTGCTATTATATTTATAGCAATTTCTAAATTGAAGTAAAGTATTTAAAGTATTATAACTATTTAGAAACAATATTCTTAATTATTATTAAAAATAGTATACAATTTAATATTAAAAAGAAATAGAATATATAAAAGAAAGTCTATTTTAATATTTTAATCTTCAAGTTATACAAAGATCTTGTTCGAAAATTAACATTTTAAAAATTTAATATTCTTAATAAAAAAAATGTATTGTCGATTCTCTTATTATAGTTATAGAATTTTTTTAATTTTATTGTTGTTTTTTAAGATAATATTGCGCAAAATATTGATATTTAATAGTTCGAAATATTTAAATAATATTTATCTATTAACTTCGAGACTTATATTAATTACAAAAATATTTTAAGAATTTTTATATAAAACTTTTTTCTTTAGTATCTTTAGATCTTAAGCAATAACAATAAATTTGTTTTTTTTTAACAATACTAATTTGCTTGTACGCGCAATTTTGGCAATTAATGTTGCAACAATATTGTTTAGCTTGCACTTTTAAAATATTAAGACAAAAGTTGTTTGCAAATTACAAAATTTGTTTAAAATATAAATGTTTAAAACAAAAGTTGTTTACAAATTGCAATTTTTGTTTAATGCAAAATTACTTAAGATTAGATTAAAATATTATTAGAAGTTTAGATAAAATAATTAAAAGATTATTTAAACAAGATTTGTAATTTTAAATAACAAAAAGTTACAACTATAATTTAATATATATTAATATAATTAATAAAGTAGAACAATTAATATAGATATAGAAACAAGCGAAAGTTAGCAAAAAGTAAAAGAAATAATATAAGTTGCAAATAGTTGCAAGTTTAGAAGAAAACAAAAATGCAATTAAAAATAATTTAAAGCTTTAATACTAAATTGCATTAAGAACAAAATACTATTTGCAATTAACTTTTATTGCTTTCGAAACAATATAAAATTCTAAGAAGTTTACGAAGTAAAATAGAATAAAAAAACAAAATCTTTGTATTAAATTAACATTAAACTCTATTTTGCTAGTATTGTTAAATTTGAGCAACAAAAGATCGAAGATTAATTGTAAGTCTTGCAAAATCGAGAATTAATTTGTTTATATTGCACAAAAATCTATCAAGAGCATATTAAGAAAAATCTGCTATTTTTATAGATTTCTTAATTATTAATTCTTGATACTCTTTGTATTCGAACAACAATATTCGAGATTCGCAATATTTGTTTTTGAAATCTCGATATTTCGACGTTTTACTTTATATAAAAAAGTTAAAAATATAATCTTTATAATTGCTTTTTAATTAATTCGATAAATTGCAATTGTTTGTAGACAACTTGCATCGCAATAAACTTATATCAATATAATAAATAAAAATATTAAGAGAATAAAGAAAGTAAGAATTGTTAACTAACGTAGAATTATTATAATTTGGCGTAATTTAAGAGCGTTGTACAATTAAAGTCTAAAATACTTAATCTCTTTACTTAAGATAGAAGATAAAGTTGTTAATCTAAATTGTTTAACAACGCAAAGAGAATATTAGAAACAAATAAACTACTTAAGAATTTTATATTATACACGTATTAAACGCATTGCTTTGCTTCGACTACAATATTTCAACAAAATATATCGATAAACAATATTATATTAACTTAAAATATTCTAAAGCTTAAATACTAATTGTATAGAAAAATAGATTTTAAGTTTTTCGCAATTAATTGTAGTCTTTTTTAGAGTTAATAAATTGTTAATTATAAATTAATATTTAGAAATTAATTGTATTAAGCGTTTTGTTTGTCTTAAATTAATATATTTATAAATATAGACAACTCAATTCTAACTAGAATTCTAATAGACAAGAAACGCAATATTAAGACGCAATAATTTAATATAGTAGACTTTAACTAAGAACTAAGAGCTTGATAAATTATTTTATTGTTAGATTATAATACTAAAACAATAATTAAGAAAATAACAATATAGATTTGTAAAGATAATTAAAAAATTAATAATTAAGTTGTTGTTCAAATTACTATCTTATTTAAAAAGTTGGAATACTTAATACAATATTTGTAAATTTTTGATAATTTATTTATTTATTATTAATAACAAATACGAGTTACAACTTGTTTAGATAAAGAATTTTGTCTTAAATCTATTGTCGATTACTATAACTATAACTCGCAAATAGAATAGAAAAAAAATCGAAAAATATATTAAGTTCGAAGTTAATTGCATTGCAAACTTTAGTATTGCGCAATTCAATAAAAAATTAATTAACTTATTAAGATTATTGTATATTAAAATATATATAAGAGTATTAAAAAAACAACAAATTTATTAAGATACAAGAAGAAATTATTTGCAATTTTTAGATTTAAAACAAAATTAAGACAAACGTTTTAAATTTAGCAATTAAATACAAATAAACAAAATTATTAACTTTACAATTAAAGATATTTAACATTTAACTATTGCAAAAAGATAAATTATCTAAACTAATTTAAAGTTGCGCTACAATATATAAAGATAACAAACAAAAATAATAATTATATATATTTAAATTTTTAAGAATGTTAACAAGATCTAAATATTGTTTGCAAACTATTTTTGTTTCGATTAATCTCTTAGAGAGAGTACAGAAGAAGTATTATTTTTTGCTATTATCGAATTTGCTAATTTCGAATATATTGTTATTTATTTAAGAGATTTAAAATTAAGTCTTAAAACTTATATTAAAATTATAAACAATTGTTAAAAATATATTGCAATAAAAAAAATTTAAATTGACAAATTATTCGAAAACAATACAATATTTGTTGTTAACAGTAAGTGTGTTTGCAAAGATAATAAGTTGTATTTTGCGTCAAAAACAACAATTCTTAATTATAATTAAGTTTCTATTTAGAAATATAATAAGATCTCGATATTGTTCGAGTTTGTTTGCAAAAAAATTAAATATTAATTAGTTGATTTTTTTTAGTTAATTTATAACAATAATTTCTTGAGAATATTTGCTTTTGTTGTCGTTTTTAGTCTTTAGTATTGTAAAAAGATAATTCTTGTTGTAGACAAAAATTAAGAAAAGTATTGCAATAAATTGCTAATAGAAAATACAAAGAAATTTTTAAATAAATAGTATTCTTAGAGTTTTGCTAATAATAAAATAAAAGTATTGCAATAGAATTTAGAATTTCGAGATATTTTATTTTCTTTTGTATTTATTAGATAGCTTATTTAGTTTTTATACAAAGAGTTTTTTAACTCGATTAATTTATTTGTCGCTACAATAGTATTAATTTAAAATAGAGAAATTCTTGTTTTACAATTTAGCGTTCGCGTAATTGCGAACAAAAAAAATGCGCAATTAAAAAAGAAAAAGTTTAAGTATTAGAAAGTGCAAAAGACTATATAGTTTGTTAAACTTATCTAACAATAATCGAATTCGAAATGCTATTTAAAATTAAGTCTTTTGAAATTATTTATAGAAGCAACGCTTTTAAAATAGAGCAAAAATCTTCTAAATATAATTTTGAATTACAAGCTAAACTCTAGTAATTGCAAAAAGCTCTTATATAGTAATAGCAACAATTGCGTCTTTTGCGTTAAGATTTTTGCGTACAATCTATATTATTCTCTCGAAGTTGTAAAGCAGAAACTTGTATTGTCTAACAATATTTATAATATTGTAATTGATTCGAAAATAGTCTTAAATAGTATTGTAAGCAAGATCGAATTGCGCAAAAATTGTATTATAAAAGATAAAAAGTATAGTTTAATTAACAAAGTCGATTAATAATTACAACAATTTATAACAAATTATATTGTTTTTGTAGTTAAGATCTTAACAACAACAAGAACAAGTAATATAGTTTTTCTTGTATAATTTGCTATATTGCGTAAAAGCAATATTGTCGAAAATAAATTGCAATATTTGCACAAGAATGCTAACTATAACAAAATATTGTTGTTGCTACTTCAATAACGCAAACTTAAGATAACTTATGTTTGAATAACATTAAATAACAAGTATTTTAAGAAAAAGAAACTATCGATTGATATTAACAAATATAAATACTATTGTTTTGGCAATTAAGAGAATAAAGTACAAGCAATACTTAGTTAAGACAAAAAATAAATAAAAAATATCGATTAAAAAAAAATTTTTTTATTATAAATTGTAATAACTTTTTAGAGAATTACAAAATTAATTTTGAGAGATTTCTTGAACAAAATTTGTATCTATTATAACTTTAGAATTTGTCGATACTTCTAATAGAGATTGTAAGAGAAATTAAGTTTAAGATTTTTCTTTAATGTGTTTGCAATATATCTCTTAATTTTGTTTAACTAATTAATAAAACAATTCTTCAAATTGTAAAAATAAAATACTAAATCTAAAATTTTGACAAAATAGAATTCGAAAAAAAATTGAATTGCAATATCGAAATAATAGAAAACGCAATTTCTCTTGCAATTAATTTTGTGCAATTATTGAAATATATTGTTAAAGAATAGAATAATCTCTAGATAAATATTAAAGAAAATATTAATTTGTTAAAAATTATATTAAAGATACTTTAGTATTTAATATTTCTTGTAATTGATTTGTTCTTTGTAAATACGTAGAAAGTTATTGTAAAAAAAATTAAGATTGCTGTCTAAGCTTGCGTTAATAAATATAAAAGAGTATTTTACTTTAAAATATTATAAGTTGTCGCAAAAGACAAAAGTATTTTAAAATTGTTCTTTTTAGTAATCGAGATAGAAGACTCTTCAAATTAAAATAATATTAAAATATAAAAAGTTGTTAGAATTGTAAAAGAAATTCTCGATACTATAATTAATTTAGATAATAGATATTTTTGTTAAAAAAATATTAAATTAATATCGAAAATACTAAACAAAGACTTTACAAATTTTAAAGAAAATATTTTGTTAAAAGTAGATTTTTTAATTGAAGTCTTATAAAAGCAAAATAAAATTTTTAAAGAGTTTTGTTTAATTAGCAAGAGTTTTTAGCTCAATTTAAAATGTTTTTAGATTCTTGATTAAAACAAAATATTGTAGCTTTATATTATAATTAATACTTTTTATAAATATCTTTTCTTGCATATATATACAATCTAAAATATTGTCGAAGTTAAGAAAATAATATTGCAAAGTTATAATATTGCAATTATATTAACAAAGAATAGACAAAACATAGTTATTATATCAAATATACTAAAAGAATTTCTTAATATAAATAAATAAATTAACTTCTTAAGTTATATAAGAGAAGAAAATATAAATATTGTAATTTTAGATTTTGTTGTTTAACTTCTATTCTAGATAAAGCTACTTTGTCTAATATATTGCAAGATTGTTGATTAGAATCTTAGAATTCTCTTTGTTTTAAAAAAAAAAGATAAAAGATAGAAAAGCTAAAAATTGCTATATATAACAAAAAATATAACAATTTATACAACAAAATTGTTTGTATTTTAGAATTAACAAAGAATACAACAACTAAGAATATCTATTGTTAAAAATTAGATTTTTAATTTAACAAAATTTAGCTTTTTAACGCAGTTGTTAATTAACAAAGCGTATTAGTTTATTGTTGTATAGTTATTGCTAAATCTATTGCAAAAAAAAGAATAACGCAAATATAAGAAATTGCGCAATTGTTATAGAATTTGTTCCCAAAATATTAAGTATTAGAAATAGTTAATTATCTTTTGCAAAAACAAAATATTCGAAAAAGAATTAAAGAATCTTTGTATATCGAAATACTTTATTAACAAATAAATAGATATTAATTTAAGATATAGACGCGAATTTATTGCAATTGTAGTTAAAGATAAAGATCTAAACAATAATATTGTTTGCAATATAAATTCAAATATTATTTGTAACTAATAGTAGAGAGACAATTACAAAATTAATATAGAGATAGAAAGCAATCGAAGAATAACAAGAATTAGCAAGAATAGCTAATAATATATAATTAATCTTATCTTTCGATTAAATAATATTGTAAGAATTTAAGCAAGTTCTTGCGTCTCTTTGATGTCTTTGTTGAGACTAAAATAAAGAATTATAGTTTTTAATAGAAATAAAATTATCTTTATTATTTAAAGAAGATATGTTGTTATATTTGCGATTTAACAAACAAGATCGATTAAGTAATTCGAATAAATTGTTATTATATAGAAACAAATTGTTGTCTTCTCTATTTGTTAGCAATAAAACTCTTTGTTTGTTGATAAGCAACAATAGAGAGAATAACAAACAACAAATATTGTAATCAATATTGTTTGTAAACAACTTTCAATCTTTTGTATTAATATTATCGATAATATAAAAGAAAGAGTCGATATTTAATAAAATTTGTAAAGAAAGCAATACTTTGCTAAAATATTTGCAAAAATATTTAAGAATAACAAAGATCTTATTTCTATTCTATCTATATATTATTGAAGTTCGACTTTCGATATTAATATTGTTTCTATATTTTTAAGTAATATTTAATAGACGTTTAGCAACAATAGTAGAATATATAATTTAAAATGTTTGTCTAAGAGATACAATTTAATTATTGTTGTTAATTGTTTAGAATATATTAATATTTAAATTAAAAAAAAAATTAGTAATAAAATATTATATCGATAGATCTTAAGAGTGTTCTTACAAACAACAATAACTCGACAAAAAAACTTCGATCTTAAGAAGAGAAGCTTAACAATAACAAGAAATAAGATTAACTAAATAGAGAAATAAGAGATAAAAGAAAAGAATTAACTTTTAAAAGATATAGTATTAAAACTTAAAACAAAACATTTAAGAGCAAAGAACGCAAATTAATATATTGCAACAAAATAAACAATCAAATTGTTTGTAACTCTAAAATTTGTCTTAAAATAATTAGAGAGATAATTGCTCGAAGCAATTATAGCAATCTTAAAGCGTTTGCTTTTAATTACTCTTTATAAATTTGAAAAATCTTCGATCTAAAATAGTGCTTTTTGTATAAATAACAATAGTAAAGTAGCAAATACAAAGCATTAAGTCTAACTTTAGTTAAAAACAATTTTTTTTTAAATATTTTGCAAAAAGATATAGATATAGAAATTCGATTTAAGAAATAAAGTATTAGATTTCGAGTTCGCAATTTCGACAACAATAAAGAATAGAAGAAATATATTAAAAATTGAAAAAAATTCGATATAACGCAAGATATTATTGTTAAATAATAACAAAAAAAATAAAGTCGAAATATTAAATATAAGAATGTTTTATCTTTTTAAAGAACTTTTTAATTTTAAGCGATTTGTCGATCTTAATAAGCTTTGTCTTAAGAAAAAAATTAATTTTAAAAAATTTGTAAACAAAGCAATGCAAGACAAGAATACAATATAAGAGTCGATATTTTAAATAGATTAAAAGCTAATTTTAGCAATGTTACTTCTACTTATTGTTAAGTTCGAATTAATAATTAAATAATTCTTTTTAAATACAAAAGTAAAAGAGCAAGATTGCTAAAAAGAAACAAGAGATATAATTTTAATAGAGCAAATAATATTAACAATTAAAGAGATCTTAAATATCTTTCGATTGCAACAAAGATACTTAAAATTGCAACAATCGAAATTGAATTTTGTAAACAATAGTAAAAAAAAGAATTGCAAAAACAAAATTCAAAAACAAGCAAAAATAGAGATTCGAACAATATTGTTGTTGCAAAAGACTTTTTAAAGATCTTTTAAATATATAAGAAGTATTAAGATTTCTTGTCGACAACAATATCGATTTCGAAAAAAATATATTTTTTTTGAGACAATCTATAAGTGTTTGCGCTTTTAAGAGAATTAAGAGTTGTAAAAACTAAAAAAGAATAACAAATATAAAATAGAATTAAATATGCTTTCGACAAAAATACTAATTGCTATAAAGACAATTAAGAAAACAAGTACGTTGTCGAATACAACAAAATTGTACAACAAATTCTTGTTAATTTAGTTTGTTTGCTCGACTTTAAGAGTCTATATTTTGACTCTTTTGTTTGTATTAACTTTTTGTTGTACTTTCTTTTTAATTGTTTCTTGTTCGACAAAATTAATAAATTTAGAAAAGCGTTTTTTTTTCGACTTCGACAACAAGAGAGCAAATATCAAAGATACAATAAAAATGCGTTGCATAATAGTAGTCGAACAAAGATATCTAATAGATAGCAATAGAAGATTTTAGAAGAGATAAGAGTTGACAATTAATGCAAACAAAAATTAACAATAGTTATTCTTGCAAACAAATAATAGAAGCAATAAAAGATCGAAAGAAAATCTTAAAGAAATAAAAATTGTTAACAAAGAAACAAGAAATTTAGGGAAAATTAACAATAGAAGATTATAATCTAGCAAACGTAGCAAGCTTAAAAATCGACAAGATCGAACAAACGCTTTGAATTAGAAGAATTTCAATAAAGCTAATATTGCTAATAGAGAAGCTATATCTCTTAAATCTTAAGATTGCAATTAAAACAATATAGAACAATTGTTTAATTTGTTTTTTAATTGAAGCGAAAGTATTGCAAATTAAATAGACAAACTTTGTCGATTAACGCATATATAGATTAACGCTATCTTTAAGAAATTTAATAATTTAGTTGTTTTAATAGCGTGCAACTTAATTGCGATTTGCAATTAATACTTTTATCTTAAATTGCAATATTGTCTAATCTTGTTATTAAAATACTAAGATATTTGAGATTTGAATATAGAAAGCAATGCAAGAGATTATATAAGATTTTTGCTTGCACTAATAAAGCGCAATTCGATTCGAAAGAAAAGAAGAAAGAAAAGAAAACTAATTGATAGATAAAAACAATAGTGTCGATTGTTTAAGTAGTAGCATTTATAATATAGAATAGTAGCAACAAAAAAGAACAAACGCAAAAAGAAGACAAATATTAAGACAATAGTTAAATACGCAACGTTGTATACAAGCTCAACAATATTATAATAATTATATAAGAACAAAAGATTATTGCAATAATAGCAAAAAGAATTTCTATTACGCAGATTCGACAAAATTCGATTTTTAATTGTTGACACAAATCTTCTAGAGCAGATCGATTGTATACTTAAATAACTATATATTGCGCTTGCGCATCTGTTAATTCTAATTCTTTGCTCTATATTATTTAAAAAAAAATATAAATAAAAAACTTAATATAAGATTTAAGATAATATAGAAAAACTAAATTATAACTACTATTTAATAATAAATAATAAAAAAATTAATAAAAGTAAAAATTATAAAAATAATAGTAATAGAATTAATAAGAATAATAATAGCAAAAATAATAATAATATAAAAAATAACTTAAATTAAATTATTTAGAATAATAGTAAAATAAATAAAATTATTAAAAATTTAAACTAATAACTTTATATATATAATCTAGAGAATCTATTATTATAAGAATAATTATAAGATATTATTCTAATATATTATTATATTATATATTTTATTTTGTTATTTTTTTATATTATAAAATTATAATTAAAATAGATATTAGAATTGCAACTTATATATATTTTTATTTAATTTTATTTAATTTCAAGATTTTAATTCTTAATAATATATTAATAATATATATTTAATACTTTAATAATTATACTATTATTTAAGTATTATTTCTTTAAATATAAATAGCAAGTTTTAATAATTTAATAATTAGAATAAATATATTTGTTAATAATTATTATTAAATTTAAAGATATATTATAATATTAATATTAAATTAGCTATAAATAATATTAATTTATTTAATATTTATATTATATTAAAGATTTAAATCTCTCTTAAAATATAATTAAATTAATTTTTTAATTTTTAATTCTAAATAACTTAAATATATTATCTTAATATATTACTAGATAATTTACTATTAAGAGATTATAAAATAGAATATAATTTTCTATTATTTATTTTAGAATTTTTTTATATTAATACTAAGTTTTAATAATTTAAATTAATTTTTTAAATTAATTTTTAGTTTTAAATCTATAATTTAATTTAAATAATTAATTTTAATATTAGAAATTAAATTAATTTTTTAATTTTAACTTTTAAAATTAATTTAACTTAATATAATTAATTTATATATTTTTATATTTTTATTAATTGTAATAATCTATTTAATTCTAATCTTCTCTTAAGATAATTTCTAGTAAATAAATTCTTTATATTTAATTTAAATTTAATTTTTTTTCTTTTTTAAATATAAAATTTATTAGAGTCTTAAATAAATCTATTATAATTTCTCTTAAAAATAATAGATTTAACTAGATTTTAATTAGATTAACTTAAATTATTAATTAAATAATATTAAATTTATATTATTTATTAAAGTCTATATTTTTAAATATAACTTTTATATCTTATAATTAAAAACTTAACTATTTAGTTTAAATTAAATATTTAATTATAAAAGTTAATTAATTTGCAAGTTTAATATTATATAATAATATAAAAGATAATTAACTATCTTTTATAAATAATAGATTTATATTTATACTTTTTATTATAAATAATATATTTTTTACTTTTTTAATTAATAAGAATAAGAGAAAAGATTGCAAAATTTAAATAAATAATATTAATTAACAAATATTTGCAAATTTAAGAACTTATTATATTATAATATAATATTGCTTTTTAATTTTAATAAAATATCTAATATTATTAATAATATATTATAAATACTCTTAGCAATTTTGTTCTATATTTAAAAAGATCTATAATTTACAAAAATTAAAAATAAGAAATTTGTTAAAAATAATAAATATAATTAGATAAAAATATCTTTTAGAATTATATTATATAAATAATTCTTAATTTTCTATTTATTATTTAATTATTAATATTATCTAGATTTAATTTAATAATTATAATATATTTTAAAAATTCTTTAATATATTAATATAATTATTAATTTATTTTCTATTAATTATTAAATTAGTTTAAACTTTCTATATAAATTTAAGAATCTTAAATTTAAATAATCTTTAAACTTAAGTTATAATATTAAAAATAAATAAAAATATTTTTCTTTATTATTATTATAAAGATATAATATAAATTAAGATTATTTATAAATTAATTAACAAAAATAATAAACTTAGATAAACTAAATTTAATAAAATATATAATTAAAAATTATAATAAATAAAATAAATTTAAAAAGATTTTTTATTTATTTTATTATATAGTTAATATTTGTAAAAGTAAATAATTTAAATATAGTTTAAAAACAATCTTAACAATATAAAAATTCTAGAATTTTATTAATAAAATAATTAGTTTTGCTTTTATTCTTATCTATTAATATATATTATATATTTGTTTTTTTTAAATTTAAAGTTTTGTATTTATAGTTTTTGTTTCTCTTAAATTTTCTATTATATAATTAAATAACTTAAGTAGAAAGATAGAAAAAAGATTTTATAATAGAGACAAAAATTAATTAATATTATTTAGTATAACTTAGAATTATAAGATATTACAAATTATACTTTTTTTTTATTATAATTTATTTATTTTTATTTATTATAAATAATTAATTAAAATAAAAAACAAAATATATTATAGAAAACTTAAATATATTAATAGAACTTAATAAACTTTTATTATTAATTAATTAAATATTTTCTTTATATTATTATATTATTTTTTTTGTTTATTTAATAGTATAATCTTAGTATTTAGTATTTATATTAATTAAGAATTTTTATATTATTACTATTTTATTTCTTAAATTATTAATTAATTTTGCAAATAAAAATAGTTTATTTATAAAAAATCTATTAATATATTTTTTATTTTATTTTAGTTAATTTTTTATTTTAATCTATTATTAGTAAAGATTAATTTACTATTATTAATTTTAAATAAAAAACTTTTTTATTTTTATTTTTTAATAAAATTATAATAAGAAGTAAAATAAATAATAAAAATAATCTTTATTAATTAATATATATAAGAAAAAGATTATCTATAAATAATTGCAACAATAATAATTTATATTTAATATAAAATTAAGTTTTATATTTAAAATATAAATAAATTCTTCTAATTATATTTATATATTTTGTTAAATAATTTAATTTATAAAGTTTTTAATAATTTATATATTATAAAATAGAAAAATCTATAATTTAATTTGTAATATTTTTAATAATTAATTTAATTATTATTTTTTTATCTTTTAATTATAATAGTTTTATCTTTAATTATTAATAAGTTTGCTAATTATAATAGTTCTATAAAATACAATACAATTAGCTAGATTAAAGATTATTAAAATTAATAATATTAAAATAAGTTTATAATTTATTAAGAATTTTTATCTTTATATAATATATAATATATTTGTAGCAAATAGTAATTAAAAGTAGATTTTTTGTAAACAATTTTTACTTAAATTATTTTTTACAACTTTAAGTATTAATATTAATTATCTATTATTATTTATAAATTTCTTTAATTATATTTATTAATATAAAATATTAAAAGTATTTAAATATTGCAAAAATTATTTTAATTTAAAATTATTTTAGTTAAATTTTAATAGTAATTATTTTTAGAAAGAAAAGTTTGTTTTTAATATTAAGTTATTTAAGTAAATATTAACTTAAATCTATTTTATTTTATTTCTATTTTAATTTTGCAATATTCTAGAGAATTTTTTGCAATTTTAATTAATTATTTTTTCTTTATTTTATTGCAATCTATATTTATTAAATTATTTAATAAAACTTTAGAATATAAGTAATAGAAATAATTATACAATTAATTTAACTAATAATATTATAATAGTATTAAGATAGATTATATTTTTTATAATATTTTTTGTTAATATTATAAATTATATTATTTTAGTATAAGTTTGTAATCTATTAAGAATTTAATACAATTCTTATATTAATAGTATCTTAGTCTCTAAATATAATTGCAAAATTTGTTATTTTTATAGTTAATATTAGTTTGTATTTCTAGAAACTTTATTAATATAAATATTAAATTAAATTAAAGAAAACTAAAAACAATTAAGTTTTTGTTTAAAATTGTCTTAAAAATATTTTAGCTATATATTTTATCTAATATATCTTGTTTGTTTTTTAAGATATTTTAATTAGTTAATATTTTTAGACTATTTTTTATTTTATTGTTTAGAGTATTTTTATTAAATATAATATTGTTTAACTTAATTTTAATATTTGTCTTAATTCTTTTAATATATTTTTTCTTTTTTAAATATTGTTATTATAATAGCAATAAACAAATATATAATAATATATATAAAGTATATAAGAAGAAATTTATACTAAAAAGTAAATACAAGAGCAAGAAAAAAATTAAATAAAAATAAAAATACTCTCTTAAACAAGAGTTATTATAACAAAGATAATAAATAAAATCGAATATATATACTATAGTTCTTAATTTAAAATAAGCAATAATTAAAACAAAAATTCTTTGCAAACAACTTTTCTCTTAATTGTTCTTAATAGTAACAATTTTAATTTTAAGCTTTTGTTGCTATTTATAGATCGATTTAACTATCTTTATTAGTATTAGAAATTAAGAGTACTTATACTTAATAACTAGTCTAGTTTACTATTGCTTTAATTAAATTTTAATAACAATTATTTTCGAAGAAAAAGTTTGTTCTTAATATTGATTTTTTTAACTAATATTAATTTATATTTTTGTTTTGTTTAATATTTATATATTTCGATTTCTTAACTTTCTTTAATATAAAATAAAGTCTAGTATTGTTATTATTAAAATTAAAATAAATACTATTTATTAATATATTAGCTATTTAAAAGCTAATAATTATTAATTTTAATTATTTAGAAGCAAATTAATTATTTTTAAGATAAAGTAATTTTTGCAAATATCTTAATATTTACAATACAAATATTTTTCTATTTATTATTAGTTATTGTCTTGTTACTTAATATATATATATATTTTGTACAATAAATATATTGTTTTTAATTAATAAGACAATCTTTCTAAAGATAATTATATATATATATATTAAGAGATTGCTTTAATATTTAAGCAAATAAACTTATCTTGCTTAATATCTTATATTAAGCTAAATATTGTCTTGTTAATAATTCTATTATTGTTATTGTTAATTAAAAAAACAACTATAATAGTATTTATTATTAATTATAACAATCTCCAAATATTTAAATTCTAAAAAAAATATAAATATAATCGATAAATTTAGTAATATATAATATACTTGTTGCTAGTTATAGTTAACTTAAATAGTAAGAAAGTTGTTTATAGATAATTTGTATATAATATCTTATTAACAATATTAAATCTAAACTTAAAGCTTTAAACAATATAAATAGTTAAGCTAACAAAACTTGTTTAATTACTATCTTTCGACAATATATTCTAAGAATATTGCAAAATCTCGAGATTTATTTAATACAATTGTTTCGACAATATATTTTAAAATATTGTAGAATTCTAAGATTTGTTTAATACAATTATCTCGATAGTATATTTTAAAATATTGTAGAATCTTAAGATTTATTTAATATATCAAAGAAGTTTGTTAAAATTAAACAAACAAATTAAATTAATCTCTTTAAAAAATTCTTTTAATATTAAGTATTTTAATATTTATAATACAAATACTTTTTTGTTTATTATTAATTACTATTTTGTTAGTTAATACTTATATATATTTAGTACAATAATAATAATTTTGCAAATACTAGTTAATAAGTTAATCTTATTTTTGCTTAAAATAACTATATATATATAGAATTATATATATATATATATTAGAGAATTGTTTTAATATTTAACTTTTTAAATATATCTTATATAGTATTTTTAATTAAGTTAAATATTATTTTACTAATAATTTAATTGTTATTATTATTAATAGAAAAGAAACAAGAGTAATAGTTAATATTACAAATTATAATAATAATTATATATTAATTTTTAAAAAAAGTTAAATATACTTAATTAATAATAGAAATTAAATATATAATACTCTCTAATTACAAATTTCTATTAGAGAGAGAAAGTTATTTTAGAACAACTTTTACAACAATTTTTAATACAAATATAAGATTGTATATTAATACTAAAATTAATATTTGTAACAAAATTTGTTTAATTATTATTTTTGTAAAATATATCTTAATAGTATAGAATCTAGAAATTTACTTTATAAATTACTATATAAATATTAATTTAATATCTCTTATTTGCAAAAATATATTAGCAATATTGAAACAAGTAGTTTAGTTAGTATTTAATATAGTTGCAATTATTATTATATATAATATATTGCTAGAAAAACAATATATTGTTATCTATATATTAGTATAATAGCTTTTAATAACAATAAATTTGTTAAAAAGATTATATTAACAATTTTTAGTTAATTTTCGATTTAACTACAATTATAAAATATTAATAATTGTTTTTAATTAATTTTAATTTGTTGCAATAGTATAATAACAAGAATTTAAGAAGAATTTATAGTAATTTCTTCTTTATTAATATATATATTTCTTAAGCAATATTCTATCTATATAAGCAAAGATAAAATTGTATTATTTATATAAGTTTTGCTTAAATATCTTCTTTAACTTACTATTGCAAACAAGAACTAAGTTGTTTTATTTATATAAATTTTATTAAAATATTTTATCTATAATAGTAATTAAAAGTCTAAATATCTTTTTTATATAAATCTTAAAAACTTTATTTTATATATTTTTTTTTAATTTTTTAGACTAAATATATTTGTTTAATTTAAGTAATTTTTTTTTGTTTACAAATATATAAGAATATAAATAAAAAAAGATAGCTTAGAATTAGAAAAAACTAAATAAATAAAAAAGAATTATATTTAAATATAATTTAAAAAAATAATATATAAGAAATTGTTGTTAAGTATATAGTATATACAAATTATATTAAAAAAGATTTAATTATATATATTTTGCAAATATATTTAAAGTTATTTATTAATAATATTAAACTATAGAAAGAATCTTAATTGTTGCACAAATATTATAGTTACAATTTTGCAAAAATCGATATTAAGAGAATAAAAATTGTTTATAGATAACTTCTATTATTTAAAACTAAGATTAATATAAATAATAATTAATAATTTTAAAAAATAAAATATAATATATTATAAGAAACAAATAGTTTTGCTATAAATATTTAATAGTATTAAATAGATTTTCTATTAATTTAGATAACTATTTATTAAAGTAAATTATTTCTAAATATTGTAAATATCGAATATTTATTAATTAATATATTTGTAAATATCTAGAAATTGTCTATTTATATACTAGAATAAAAGTATAATAAACAAGTTAAATAGTTATATTAAAAACTTATTAATATTTATTTATAAAAATACAATAATAATTTAGAGTCTAAAATATATTAATATTATAGTAGTATTTTTTAGAAAATTTAGAATTTGCAATTTTAAAGATTAAATATTTTGAATTTTTGTTGCAATTACTCTAAGACGCAATAAATAAATTAATATAAAAACTAAAAATTAATATATTAATACTTAGTTATATAGAAAATAAAAATTGTTGTTTAGATAAAATATACAAGAACTCGAAAATAAAAAATATAAAAAAAACAAAAGCTCTAAATACTAGAAATAAGAGAGACAATAGCTAGATTGTTGCAAAGAAAAAAACAAATTTATTATTTATATTTAAATATATTAGAAAGTTTTTTCGATTAACTTTAAACTTCTTTGTATTGTTGTTTAAATAATAGAGTAAATTATTAATTTTAAGAGTACAATAGTTGTAAACAAAGAATTAATTATAGCAAATTTAATATTAATAATTAATAGCAACTTAAAAGTAAAACTTTAATATAATATAAAGATTTTTATATTAGTAATTCTTTTTATTTTCTTCGAAGTCTTGCAAATAGACAAAAAGCTATTAAAAAAACTATAAAGTTAAAAAAGATAAAAGTTTTTATTAATCGATAAATTTAATTTCGACAAAAGAGATTGCTTTATTCTTAGATTATTATTGTTATTATTGTTTATATCTTTATTTTTAGTTTTATTTTCAACTTTATCTTCTTTATTTTTATCTTCTTTATCTTTATCTTTATTAAAATCTTTAAGTTTATCTTTAAGTTTATCTTTATTTGTAACTTTAAATTTATCTTTAACTTTATTTTAATTTTTAATGCTAGAATTAATATCTTTGTTTCTATTTGCAAAGAATTTGTTAGTCTTAAATATATATATAAGTTATTTGTAGATAACTCTTTTGTTAATTTATTATTTGTTTATATAATTTTTTTTATATATTATTTTTGTAGTTCGATATATTGTTTTTAACATTTTGTATATTACTTTTGTTTTTCGATTGTATACAAATTGTAGATTTGTAGTTGTTAGTATATTTATTTTTAATCTTTTCTTACTTTAGTTATTTATCTTTAATTTGTATTAATTTATTTAAAATTAAAATTAATACAACAAAATATATTAAGAGAGATTGTCTATAAATTACTTTTATCGAAAAAGTAGAAAATTTATTTGTTAAATATATTTGTAATTTAAGAATTAATACTTTTTGCAACAAATATAACTTTTTAAAATTAAACTTCTTGCAAAACTTAACTTTAACAAAAAAGCTATTTTTAATATATAGATTTTAAATATTAATTTACTTCTTACAAAAAAATCTTTAATTAAATTGCTAAATATACAAATTTTTATACTTAAGATTAAATATTTGTACTTATACAAATATATTATTATAAAAATTATTATTGTTGTTTATTTTATTCGAGTTATTAAGTTGTTATTAATTAATTTTCTTTTGTATAACAATTATATTGCTTTATTTTACAATAATTTTAATCTATTTTTTGATAGCAATAATCTAAATTATTTAATTATATATATAATCGATAATAATTATTTAGATAAAGTATAATCGAATTTGTTTTATATATAAAATACAATTGCTATCTTAAAGCGCAATTTAAATCTAGTTAAAAATATTAAAGAAGCAACAATTGTTGCAATTAAATTATAGATTGTAGTTTGTAAATAAGATACAAAAAAATATAACAAAAATATTAACAAAATTATAGATATTGTTAAATATATCGACAACAATCTCTTACTTTGCAATTTTATAATTGCTTCGAATATTAAATATATTGTATTTAAAATTAATAAGATAAAATTTTATTAATTATTATATTAAAAGTTAGTTGCAAAATATAAAAAACTTGTAACTATTAAAAGTATATATATAATATATAAGATTTATTAAGAATTAAAGCTTAACAAAGAAATATATAATATAGATAACAAGATTTTAACAAAAAATTAAGTTAAAATATTAAGCAAAAACGCAAATTATTTAATAGTAATAAGTAATATTAAGATTACAAAATTTTTTATATTATATAATAATATTCTTTATTGTTCTAAAAATCTTTCTTATTTAATAGAAATAATTAAGCTTAGACAATATTGTTATATAATAAAAACAACAATAGTTAACAAAACTTTTAAAAGTTATTTTCTTTTTTTTATTATAATTTTTGTTAAAAATATTAATAATTTGCTAGTAAATATAAAAATATTTAATTGTCTTTTCGATACTTAATTACAATTCTATATAGTATTATTTACTATATAAAAGATTCTAATTAATACAAACAAAATAATTGTTAATATTAAAAATAATTAATACAAATATTTAATATATATAAAAGAGTATAAGAATTAAAGAAAATAATTTGCTAATTATATTTAAGTTAATTTGCTTATTAATTATTAACAATATAGTATATTTATAAAATATTCGCAAATTAAGAAATTAACAATATATTAATAAATTTGCAATAATTAGTAAAGAGTATTATATTTCTTAAAAAATAATTTTATACTTAATAAGAATTAAGATATTGTTTTCGAAATTAAAATAAGTTTAATTTTTATTATAAAAAAAATCGAGTAGATCTTTAAAATTGTTTAATTTGTTAAATATAAATATAGTTATTAGTAAATTAGTAAAAAATATTGCAAGATTCTTAATACTTTTGTAGATAAAAATATTAAAATACTTAAGCTTTTAAATCTTATTATAAATAATATATTCGAAAATATTAGAATATTTATACTAGATTATATTTAAAATATTTGTATTAAAAATCTCAATATTATTAAGATTCTTAATAGTATTCTTTTTTTTACTAGTAATATTTTAATATTTTTAATATTTTGTTTTAATTTAAATGTATTTAAGATTTGTATACTCTTATAAATAGAAAAAATAACAATATAATTAAATAATATAAAATATAAGAATAATATAGAATAGAATTAATAAATTGTTTAATAAATTAAGTATATATTGTAAAAGATTTCTTAATTGTATCTTAAATATATATTGTTAATTTAAATAGTTATTAATATTACAACAATTAACAAAGTATTTAAGATACAAAATAAGAAAATAATCTTAAATTTCCTTCTTTTATACTTATATAGTAGTTGAAAAAACTATAATTAAAATAGAATAATAAATTTATTAACTAAATTGCTATATTATTTTTAGATACTTCTTATAAAGATATTTTTTTAGTTTAGACTTTAAATTATTGTTAAAAGTTTTATCTATTAATAAAAAAGTTAATAGCTAATACTTATTTACGCTATTATTTAAATTTTTTTTAATCTTTTTTATTTTAATATTTTTAGTTATCTTATTAGATATTAAGAATAAACAAAAATAGATATTGTTTATAGATAGTTTATAACTATTTTTAGATATAAACTTATTTGTTGCAAAAAAATCGAAAAGACAAAAGTTATTTATAGATAATTTATATTCTTTAAATATCGAAACTTCTTCTTTTAAAACTATAAAAACTATAAAAAATAATATAATTATAATCTTATCTAAATTTATATTATTTAGTAATATTTATTTATTTAGTAATTGTTTAATTTAATATATTTATATTACAAAGATAACTTAATATACTTTTAGAATATATTTAGTAAACTTAAATATTAAAATTTTAAATAATATTATAATTTTTACAATAAAAGTATTATTATAATTAAAATTATAGTTATTATTAAAATTAAAGTTAACAATTAATTAAAATAGTTTTAATAAAATAGCAATACTTTGTTTAAAAAATATTTTAAAAAAAAAGATTTAATAGAGTTAAGATAAAAGATAATATAAGTTTTGCTATATTTAAAGATAATTGCAATTATTGTATTTAGTATTTTTTGCAATTTTTAAAAATAATAACAAATTTAATTAGTAATTTAAATATCTTAATTAAAAGTCTTTTTATTAATAGTATAAATAAGAGTATTAAGTGCACAATTGTTGTATAATTGTTTTATAACAATAATTGTTTAAATATTAACTTTAATAATAGTTAAAACAATATTAATATTATTAATTAATAAGAGAAGAAATAATATTTATATTTTTGTATTAATTAGTTTAATTACTTCTATATATTTTTTAATTATTATAATTAAATAAAAGTTATATAAGTTTATTTGCTTTAAATTAAAAATTACAATAGCAATACTTTTAATAAAATCTTTCTAAAACTTTTTAAAGATATTATTAAACTTTTATTTAATTTGCGCAACAATATTTTAAGAAATAACAAAATTTTGTATTTTTATTTATAAATTAACAATTTTTAATTTTTGTTTCTTTTTTTATAAAGTTGTTGCAAATTAATTATTCTTTATACTTATATATAGATAGTTAATATATAAATAAATTATCTACTTAATTGTCGAAATATTAAATAGTTTGCAAACTAGTTTAATTTTTATTTTAATTAAAATTAGATAGATAGATATTTAAGCAAGAATATTTTAAAAGTATTGTTACGACCCTAGCTCGTTACAGCTGATATATATTCTACAGAGTAGTCTGTAGTATATAGCACGGTTACCTGCATGCTCGACAGCTTGGCAGACGAGCATTGCTTAACACGCTAGTAAGCGAGCTCGATATACTCGACAGCAAGCAGAGCGAGCAGAGCTCGATATACTCGACAGCAAACAGAGCAAGCAGAACTCGATATACTCGACAGCAAGTATAGCAAGCAAGAAGAATCTTCTTTAGTATATAGATTTTCTAAAACACGACTTTCTTATAGATTGTGTTCAACTTATCTATCAAGTTATCTTCTATTATAGATACAAGCTGCAAATTCTTGTTACCAAGTAATTGCTTGCATTGTCTGAAGATATCTACAGATCTCTTCAACAGTATTAATCTACTCTGATACTCTAGTCGCCTAGATAGCAGTATAACACTTTAAACACTCTAAAAATATCTGTATCAGATCAACGCGTCTCTATTCCGAGCACTAGCTTATCAGTATCACGTCGACTCTCTGATAATGGAGATAACAAGATCAGAATCAATAAATCTGATATCTACTATAGAGATTGTACCGGTCTGAAAAACTGACTTATGCAGATAAATATCTATTTTATCTTCTATTCTGTTCCAGCGAACAAGAAGACAATTTTTGCATTAATATTTCTCAGAGAAAGAGTTCAGTATTGACTCAAGCCAAACTTACAAAAGTATCTGAAGAATTATAATAAAAATCTCCATGCAATATTTACAAACTTCGATAACTTCAAGAGAGAGCTTCGAAGAATCTTTGGAACATTCAACAAGAAACAAACCGCGAAAAGAATAGTTCAGTATCTAACTCAACAAATCTCTGCAGCAGACTATGCAGCTAGATTCCAGAAATATGCCAATCTAACCGAGTAAGACGATACTGCACTTATAACAATGTTTCGACAAGATCTCAAGAACAATCTAAAGAACGAAATTATGCATAATAGCAGAAGTATCAGCAACATATCCGATCTTATCGAAGTAGTTATTAATCTTGACAACAAGCTGTATAAAAGAGCTATAGAAAAAAGATACAATCAACTCCGAGAAAGAGCAGAAATCTTCTTTGAACCGACAATCAAATATCAGCAGAAAGAATCTCGTTCTAATCAGAAATACAGTAATCCCGACTATTGTAAATCTGCATCTATAGAGCTGGATTTCACTCAGCAACGTAAAAAGAAGAATTCTAGAGAAAAACAAGATAACAAATTCCAGAAAACGTGCTATTTATGTGACAAACCGGGCCACTTCGCAAGAGATTGTCGATTACGGAACTTGGTAGACCGCCGGCAGATCAATGCTATATTAAGAGAGATACCCGATAGTCAGAACAACATCAGAAAGCAAATCGATACAGAGACGGAGATTTCCGAGACTGAATCGGACAACAACTACTATCTGATAGAAAATTCAGATCAGTTACAGAAAGTTCTAGATAGAATATTATCAGACAAGATATTCGCATCTATGCAGAAAATCAATTAAAAACTCAATAAAGCTATAGAAGCACAACAACCAGAAACGTTATATTTTTATCCAGTAACAGATTCAGACAACAAGTACAACTGGAAAAACTTTCACGAATGTCTAGACAATATTACGAATTATCTTGACGCTTTAGCTAGCTTATTAAGAGACAGAGAAATAAGTCAAACTGTAAATAAATGCGAGAGAGCGCTAGAAAGCGACGCCACTATAAAAAGAGATATTCCCGATAAAATCGAACAACAACTGAGCAGTGTAAATCTATCCCGAGAGAAGATAGAGAAAGCAAAGAAATATACAACACTCAGTTGAACAGAATACTATAACAACTTATACTGAACTTATCTAGAAGACAAAGAAGAATCTGAATAATTTTCTAGAAAACTATCTATCTTCAAACAACAGCAAAAAGAAGTTTAGCGCAAGCAGACGCTTGAAGCAAAAGTCGCAGCACAAGAGCAGAGAAAAGTCCAAATTCCTTGGTAAAAAGTATATCAGAGGAATGCAATATGTTAGTCTAACAGCAGCAACTAAACTTAACAGCACACGCACGATGTTTTACCACACCAGTTAAGATCAATAACCGTCAACTTACTGCAATAGTCGATTCTGGTGCGACAGATAATTTTATAGCCAGAGCTCTTGTCGAGAGAGAAGAGTATTCTACTCAAAAGAAGTCTGACGCGTACAATCTAATAATTGTAGATAGAAATCTATTACCCGACAGAAATAAAAGAGTAAACAGAGAAACGAAGCCACTACCGATAGCTATTCAGCAACACCACGAGAAACTAATCTTTGATATAGTAAAAATAATTACTTATAATATTGTTCTAGAAATGTCTTGATTGAAGCAGCACAATCCAGAAGTCGACTGAAATATAAGAGTACTCAGATTTGCGCAATATAACCACATAATTTATATTCAATCTACGTATCGGCAGCGTTCGATAGTAGATAAGAGAATAAGTCGAAAATTGACCGCAAGCAGCAAACTTGTATTCTCGCAAAAAAACGATCTAACAAAGTCCGACTCGACAGATACTGGCAGAGATCAGTCGGACTACAAAGTCAGAATAAATAAAGAAAATTACAAATCTTCTGAAAGTCTTGAACTATCTGATACAGCAAAGAAACTGCTAAAACACGTATTACAAATATACAACAGTTGGAAGTATCTGTTCCAAGAAGAGGAAACGGCAGAGACTCTTTCTAAATATCAACTGTAAAATTACGAAATCAGACTTGAATCAGACAAGCAGTTTACGTTTGAATTTATATATATTCTATCCGAGAAAGAGCTCGAAGTACTCCGCGAATATCTGACAGAAAACGAAAAGAAAGAATTTATTAGAAAATCCCAATTACAGACAGAATATCCGATTCTCTTTGTATCAAAAAAGAATAAAACTCTCTGTCTATATGTCGATTATCGGAAGCTAAACAATATTACAATTAAGAACCGATATCTACTACTCAATATCAGCGAGCTTCAGAATCGACTATCCGGAGCAAAATACTTTACCAAACTGGACTTACAAGAAGCGTATAATCAGATTAGAATAAAGACAGAGAAAGAGTAAAAGACAGCTTTCCGCACACAGTATAGATTATACAAATACACGATAATACTATTCGGGCTCACGAACGCCCCGGCAACGTGTCAGAAAATAATCAATAATGTACTACGACAATATCTGAACCGATTTGTTATAGCATATTTGGACAACATTATAATTTACTCAAAGATCTTAAAAGAACATGTCAGTTATATCTCCAAAGTATTGGAATGTCTGAATCTGAGAAACTTACATCTCAAGTCAGAAAAATGCGAATTCCACAGAGAGAAAGTTGACTTTCTTGAATTTGTTGTTAAACGACACGGAGTACGCATAGATCCCGAGAAACTACAAGCAGTTAGAGAATAAAAGCTATCCACAAATGTCAAAAAAGTACAATTCTTTCTAGATTTTATAAACTACAACAAGAAGTTTATTAAAGATTACTCAGCAAATACAATACTATTGACTAATCTTACAAAGAAGAATACGCTATAGTTATAGAGATTTGCAGAAGAGAAATTATTTCAGAATCTTAAGCTAGAATGCTTGAAGAAATCAGTGCTAAAGATATACAATTCGCGGTTGTTAAACAGAATTGAAACCGACGCATCAGATCTAGCTATCGGTACATACTTCAGTCAAAGATATAAAAATATATAATATCCAGTAATATATCTCTCGAGAAAACTCTCGCCAGCCGAACAGAACTATAATGTCCACAATAAGAAATTACTTGCTATAGTAGTCTTCTTGGAATTATAGAGAGTATACACAGAAGAATTATCAGAACTTACGATTCTTACAGATTACAAGAATCTTGTACACTTTACTACTACTAAGCAGCTAAACAGAAGACAAGTACGATAGTCAGAGAGACTAGAACAATACAAGTTCAGAATACAGTATATTTCAGACAAGAATAATGGCAGAGCAGACGCACTCAGCAGAAAAAGTAATTATATAGAAACGAAAAAATTGTTCAATTACAGTATACTCAAAATCAACAAGAACGAATTACTATCAGCAAACAAGCACGAGCTGAATACTACACTACGGATACTTCGAGACAATACAGAAGAGTTTTCAATAGAGAAAGAAAAACTCCAGATATCTACCGACAAGATCGACAAATGTATAAAAGAGCATTATAACGGACTACTGCAAGAGCATCTGGAAGTAACAAAAACTCTTCAGTTTTTACGTCAGTATTGTCAGTTTCTACAGATAAAACAAGCTGTCGAGACATACATCAAGCGATATCTTAGCTGCCAGCAGAACAAACATAATACGCACGCGAGCTATAACGAAATCCAATATCAGGAATCACCTGAATCGTCATGGAATAAAGTTACAATAGACTTTATTACCAAGTTGTCAAAGTCGACGGACCCAGCAACTGGAGACAGATATAATTCGATACTGGTAATAGTTAATAAGCTTATCAAGTACTTATATATTATCGCATGCAAAGAGAAGTTCACCGCAGAACAACTGGGATACATTGTATTGAACCGACTTATACGGTATTATAGTATATCCAAGAGACTAACCAGTAACAGAGACAAGCTCTTTATGTCTAACTATTAAAAGACACTTCTCCCAATATTAGATACGAGACTTCGAATATCTACTGTCTACTATCCGGTCACGAATAGTCAGACAGAAAGAACAAATCAGAGTCTTAAGCAGTATCTGAAACACTATATTAACAATATTTACAGCAATTGGATATTACTTCTATCTATAACACAACTGGCACTCAATGCAAAGGTTTCGGATATCACTAAGATAACTTTATTTTTCGCCAACTATAGCAAGAAATTTAATCTCTTCGAGAAAAAGTGCACGCATCTGTCTGCGCAGTCAGCTATCGAAAGAATAGCAACACTGAAAAAGATACACGACAATATCTCGAAGATGCAAGAAAGGTCGGCCAAATATCAAAATAAAAAACGAAAAACGGCATCTCAGCTAAAGAAGAGAAATAAGATATATCTTCTTACAAGAAATCTCAGAACAAGAAAATCAAGCAAAAAATTGAATTATATCAAAGTCGGACCGTTTCTCGTCAAAAAAACTAAGAAATCAGTCAACTACAAACTCGACTTATTCAAGAACGTCAAAGTATTTCCAGTATTTTATATATTGTTGTTGGAACCAGCCGACCCAAGTACGTCTATACAGAAAACATTTTATTATAAACTACAGAAAGAAAATCGATTTGAGATTGAGAGAATTCTAGAACAGCAAGATCAGCAGTATCTTATAAAATAGAAAAAGTATTCTACAACAGAAAACACGTGGAAACCAACTAGCAATCTCGACAACTGCAATATTCTTATCCAGAAATTCTATCAACGCTCGAAAAATTATTCAGCATAGCAAGAGAAGACCAAATAGCAGAAAATACTTCAATCAGAGCATTCGCAGCAGAACAGTTCGACAACTCTGTAATATCCGACTTTTCTATATCAGACAGCAAACACTGTGTTTTTTGTTTTATCTTTGTATCGACTTTCTTTAACATCTTCTTATTGCAGAGCAATCGCGTAATTACAATTGTTAACACAATCTTATTCTCTGCCACTTTAGAGAATAGATCTTTTCTGATACAGTTCAAAAAAATTTACAACATATTTATATACGATTTGTCCGCGCGAACATATTTCGAACACTTCAGACAGAATAACAAATCTTCTATAACAATACAAGACTTGCTGATACAGCAGCAACGTTTACAGACAAAATCAACAAATGTTTTGTAACAATCTATTTCGGAGACAAGACAGATACAATTTTGATAAAACAATATAATATATAAGTATCTGCTTTTCGGAACAAAAAGATTTGAAGAAAAAAAATAGTGTTACAACTCTAGCTTGTTACAGCTGATATATATTCTACAGAGTAGTCTGTAGTATATAGTACGGTTACCTGCATGCTCGACAGCTTGGCAGACGAGCATTGCTTAACACGCTAGTAAGCGAGCTCGATATACTCGACAGCAAGCAGAGCGAGCAGAGCTCGATATACTCGACAGCAAACAGAGCAAGCAGAACTCGATATACTCGACAGCAAGTATAGCAAGCAAGAAGAATCTTCTTTAGTATATAGATTTTCTAAAACACGACTTTCTTATAGATTGTGTTCAACTTATCTATCAAGTTACCCTCTATTATAGATACAAGCTGCAAACCCTTGTTATCAAGTGATTGCTTGCATTGTCTGAAGACATCTACAGATCTCTCCAACAGTACCAATCTACCCTGATACTCTAGTTGCCTAGATAGCAGCGTAACAAGTATATAATATTAATACTAGATTTCTTTAAATTATATTGTTAATTATATTATAATATATTAAAAAATTTATATTAATTTTTCGAAATATAGTTATAGAATTTGTTTAATGTTTTTGATACTAGAATATACAAAATAATATATAGCAATTTTTAAATTAAAGTAAAGTATTTAAAGTATTATAATTATTTAAAAACAATATTTTCGATTATTATTAAAAATAGTATATAATTTAATATTAAAAAAATATAGAATATATAGAAGAAAATTTATTTTAATATTTCGATTTTCGAGTTATATAAAAATCTTGTTTAAGAGTTAGTATTTTAAAAATTTGATATTCTTAATAAAGAAATTGTATTATCGATTCTCTTACTATAGTTGTAGAGTTTTTTAAATTTTATTGTTGTTTTTTAAAATAGTATTGCATAGAGTATTAATATTTAATAGCTCGAGATATTTAAACAATATTTGTCTATTAATTTCGAAATTTATATTAATTACAAAAATATTTTAGAAATTCTTATACAAAGCTTTCTTCTTTAGTATCTTTAGATCTTAAATAATAATAATAAATTTGTTTTTTTTTAATAATATTAATTTACTTATATATACAATCTTAATAATTAATATTGTAATAATATTGTCTAATTTGTATTTTTAGAATATTAAGACAAAAGTTATTTATAGATTATAAGATTAGTTTAAGATACAAATATTTAAAATAAAAGTTATTTATAAATTGCAATTTTTGTTTAATACAAAATTATTTAAGATTAGATTAAAATATTATTAGAAGTTTAAATAAAGTAACTAAAAGATTGTTTAAACAAAATTTGTAATTTTAAAGAACAAAAAGTTGTAACTATAATTTAATATATATTAGTATAATTAGTAAAGTAAAGCAACTAATATAGATATAAAAATAAATAAAAGTTAGTAAAAAGTAAAAAAAGTAATATAAGTTGCAAATAATTGTAAATTTAAAAGAAAACAAAAATATAATTAAGAATAATCTAAGATTTTAATATTAAATTGTATTAGAAACAAAATATTGTTTACAATTAATTTTTATTACTCTTAAGACAATATAAGATTCTAGAAAATTTACAAAGTAAAATAAAATAAAAAAATAAAATCTTTGTATTAAATTAATATTAAATTTTATTTTGCTAATATTACTAGATTTAAGTAACAAAAAATCGAAGATTAATTGTAAGTCTTATAGAATTAAAAAATTAATTTATCTATATTATACAAAAATCTATTAGAAATATATTAAAAAAAAATTGCTATTTTTATAAATTTTTTAATTATTAATTCTTAATATTTCTTGTATTCGAACAACAATATTTAAAGTTTGCAATATTTATTTTTAGAATTTCAATACTTCGACTTTTTACTTTATATAAAGAGATTGAAAATACAATCTTTGTAATTATTTTTTAATTAATTTAATAAATTGTAGTTATTTGCAAACAATTTGCGTTACAACAAACTTATATTAATATAATAAATAAAAATATTAAGAAAGTAAAAAAGAAATAAAAATTGTTAATTAATATAAAACTATTATAATCTAATATAATTTAAGAGTATTATACAATTAAGATTTAAGATACTTAATTTTTTTGCTTAAAATAAAAGATAAAATTACTAATTTAGATTGTTTAATAACGCAAAAAAAATATTAGAGACAAATAAACTATTTAAGAATTTTATACTATATATATATTAAATATATTGCTTTACTTTAATTGCAATATTTCGACAAAATATATTAATAAACAATATTATATCGATTTAAAATATTCTAGAACTTAAGTATTAATTATATAGAGAAATAAATTTTAAGTTTTTTGCAATTAATTATAGTCTTTTTTAGAATTAATAAATTGTTAATTATAAATTAATATTTAAAAATTAGTTATACTAAGTATTTTGTTTGTCTTAAGTTAATATATTTATAAATATAGATAGTTTAACTTTAACTAGAATTCTAATAGATAAGAAACGCAATATTAAGATACAATAATTTAATATAGTAGACTTTAACTAAGAACTAAGAATTTTGTAAATTATTTTATTATTAAATTGTAATACTAAAACAATAATTAAAAAGATAACAATATAGATTTGCGAAGATAATTAAGAGATTAATAATTAAATTGTTATTTAAATTACTATTTTATTTAAAAAGTTAAAATACTTAATACAATATTTGTAAATTTTTAATAGTTTATTTATTTATTATTAATAATAGATACAAGTTATAGCTTGCTTAGATAGAGAATTTTGTCTTAAATTTATTGCTAACTATTATAATTATAACTAGCAAAATATATTAAATTCGAAGTTAATTATATTGTAGACTTTAATATTGTATAATTCGACAAAAAATTAATTAATTTATCGAAATTATTGTATATTAAAATATATATAAAAGTATTAGAAAAATAATTAATTTATCGAAATACAAAAAGAAGTTGTTTGCAATTTCTAAATTTAAAATAAAATTAAGATAGATATTTTAAGTTTAACAATTAAGTATAAGTAAATAAAATTATTAACTTTACAATTAAAGATATTTAATATTTAGTTATTGCAAAAAGATAAATTATTTAAACTAATCTAAAATTGCGTTACAATATATAAAGATAATAAATAAAAAAAATATATATATATATTTAAATTTTTAAGAATATTTGTAAAATTCAAATATTATTTGTAGATTATTTTTGTTTTAATTAAATTTTTAAAAAAAGTATAAAAAAAAATTTTTTTTGTTATTATTAAATTTGTTAATTTTAAATATATTATTGTTTGTTTAAAGAACTTAAAATTAAGTTTTAAGACTTATATTAAAGTTATAAACAATTGTTAAAAATATATTGCAATAAAAGTTTTTTAAGTTAACAAACTATTTAAGAATAATATAATATTTGTTGTTAATAATAAGTATATTTGTAAAGATAATAAATTGTATTTTATATTAAAAATAATAGTTCTTAATTATAATTAAATTTCTATCTAGAAATACAATAAAATCTTAATATTGTTCGAGTTTATTTACAAGAAAATAGAGTATTAATTAATTGATTTTCTTTAGTTAATTTATAACAATAATTTCTTGAAAATATTTACTTTTGTTGTTATTCTTAATTCTTAATATTGTAAAAAAATAATTCTTGTTATAGATAAAAATTAAGAAAAGTATTGCAATAAATTATTAATAAAAAATGCAAAAAAAAATTTAAATAAATAGCGTTCTTAGAATTTTGCTAACAATAAAATAAAAATACTATAATAAAACTTAAAATCTTAAGATATTCTATTTTCTCTTATATTTGTTAGATAGTTTGTTTAACTTCTATATAAAGAGTTTTTTAATTTAATTAGTTTATTTGTTGTTGCAATAATATTAATTTAAAATAAAAAAACTCTTATTTTATAACTTAATATTTGTATAATTGCAAACAAAAAAAATACGCAATTAGAAAAAAAGAAACTTAAATATTAAAAAGTACAAAAAATTATATAATTTATTAAGTTTATTTAATAATAATCAAATTCGAAATATTACTTAAAGTTAAATTTTTTAAAATTGTTTATAGAAGTAACGCTTTTAAAGTAAAACAAAAATCTTTTAAATATAGTTTTAAATTACAAGTTAAGTCTTAATAATTGCAAGAAACTTTTATATAACAATAGTAGCAATTATATTTTTTATATTAAGATTTTCGTATATAATTTGTACTATTCTTTTAAAATTGTAAAGCAAAAATTTGTATTATCTAATAATATTTATAATATTACAATTAATTTAAAAGTAACTTTAAATAATATTATAAGCAAAATTAAATTGCGCAAAAATTATATTATAAAAGATAAAAAATATAATTTAATCGACAAAATTAATTAACAATTATAATAGTTTATAACAAATTATATTATCTTTATAATTAAAATCTTAATAATAATAAAAGCAAGTAATATAGTTTTGCTTATATAGTTTGTTATATTATATAAAAACAATATTGTCGAAAATAAGTTGCAATATTTGTACAAAAATATTAGCTATAATAAAATATTGTTATTGTTGTTTTAATAATACAAACTTAAGATAATTTATATTTAAATAATATTAAGTAATAAATATCTTAAAAAAAAGAAGTTATTAATTAATATTAACAAATATAAATACTATTGTCTTAACAATTAAAAGAATAAAGTACAAACAATATTTAATTAAAATAAAAAATAAATAAGAAATATTAATTAAAGAGAAAATATTTTTATTATAAATTATAACAATTGTTTAGAAAATTACAAAATTAATTTCGAGAAATTTCTTAAACAAAATTTATATTTGTTATAAGTTTAAAATTTGTTAATATTTTTAATAAAAATTGTAAAAGAAATTAAGTTTAAGATTTCTTTTTAACGTATTTATAATATATCTCTTAATTTTGTTTAATTAATTAATAAGATAGCTCTTTAGATTGTAAAAATAAAATACTAAATCTAAAGTTTTAATAAAATAGAATTCGAAAGAAAATTAAGTTATAGTATTAAAATAATAGAAGATACAATTTCTTTTATAATTAATTTTGTATAATTATTAAAATATATTATTAAAGAGTAGAGTAATCTCTAGATAGATATTAAAAAAGATATTAATTTACTAAAGATTATATTAAAAATACTTTAGTATCTAATATTTTTTATAACTAACTTATCTCTTATAGATATATAAAAAATTGTTGTAAAAAAAATTAAGATTGTTGTCTAAATTTGTGTTAATAAATATAAAAAAGTATTTTGCTTTAAAATATTATAAGTTGTTGCAAAAAACAAAAATATTCTAGAATTGCTTTTTCTAGTAATTAAGACAAAAAATTCTTTAAACTAGAATAATATTAAAATATAAAAAGTTGTTAAAATTATAAAGAGAATTCTCGATATTATAATTAATTTAAATAATAGATATCTTTATTAAGAAAATATTAAATTAATATTAAAAATACTAAACAAAAATTTTATAAATCTTAAAAAAAGTATTTTATTAAAAATAGATTTTTTAATTAAAGTTTTGCAAAAATAGAGTAAAATTTTTAAAGAGTTTTATTTAATTAATAAAAACTTTTAATTTAATTTAAAATATTTTTAGATTTTTAATTAAAATAAGATATTGTAACTTTATATTATAATTAATACTTTTTATAAATATTTTTTTTTATATATATATACAATTTAAAATATTATTAAAGTTAAGAAAATAGTATTGCAAAGTTATAATATTGCAATTATATTAATAAAAAGCAAGTAAAATACAATTGTTATATTAAATATATTAAAAGAATTCTTTAATATAAATAAATAAATTAACTTTTTAAATTATATAAAAAAAAAGAATATAGATACTATAGTTTTAGACTTTATTATTTAGCTTTTATTTTAGACAAAGTTATTTTGTTTAATATATTGCAAGATTATTAATTAAAATTTAAAAATTTTTTTTGTTTTAAGAAAGAAAAGATAAAAAATAGAAAAGCTAGAAATTGTTATATATAACAAAAAATATAACAATTTATATAACAATATTGTTTGTATTCTAGAATTAACAAAAAATATAATAGTTAAAAATACTTATTGCTAGAAATTAAATTTTCGATTTAATAAAATCTAGCTTCTTAACGCAATTATTAATTAACAAAATATATCAATTTATTGCTATATAGTTATTGCTAGATTTATTGCAAAAAAGAGAATAATGCAAATATAAAAGATTACGCAATTGTTATAAAATTTGTTCTTAAAATATTAAGTATTAAAAATAATTAATTATCTTTTATAGAGACAAAATATTCGAAGAAAAATTAAAGAATCTTTGTATATTAAAATACTTTGTTAACAAATAAATAGATATTAATTTAAAATATAAATATAAACTTATTATAATTGCAATTAAAGATAAAGACTTAAACAATAATATTGTTTGCAATATAAATTTAGATATTATTTATAATTAATAATAAAAGAGCAATTATAGAGTTAATATAAAAGTAAAAAGCAATCGAAAAATAACAAAAATTAGTAAAGATAACTAATAATATATAATTAATCTTGTTTTTCGACTAAATAATATTGTAAAAATTTAAGTTAATTCTTGTATCTCTCTAATATCTTTGTTAAAATTAGAGCAAAAAATTATAATTTTTAATAGAAATAAAATTATTTTTATTGTTTAAAGAGAATATATTATTATATTTACAATCTAATAAACAAATTAATTAAACAATTTAAATAAATTATTATTATATAAAAATAAATTATTATCTTCTTTATTTACTAATAATAAGATTTTTTATTTGTTAATAAATAACAATAAGAAAAATAATAAATAATAAATATTACAATTAATATTATTTGCAAACAATTTTCGATTTTTTGTATTAATATTATTAATAATATAGAAAAAGAAATTAATATTTAATAAAGTTTGTAAAAAGAATAATACTTTGTTAAAATATTTGCAAAAATATTCGAAAATATTAAAGATTTTATTTCTATTTTGTTTATATATTATTAAAGTTTAACTTTTAATATTAATATTGCTTCTATATTTTTAAGTAATATCTAATAAATATTTAGCAACAACAATAGAATATATAACTTAAAATATTTGTTTAAAAGATACAATTAAACTATTGTTATTAATTGTTTAGAATATATTAATATTTAAATTAGAAAACAAATTAATAATAAAATACTATATTAATAAATTTTAAGAATATTTTTACAAACAATAATAACTTAACAAAAAAACTTCGATTTTAAAAGAAAAAACTCAACAATAATAAAATATAAAATTAACTAAATAAAGAAACAAGAAAGAGAAAGAGAAAATTAATTTTTAAAAGATATGGTATTAAAACTTAAAACAAAATATCTAAAAATAGAGAATACAAATTAATATATTATAATAGAACAAATAATTAGATTGTTTACAACTTTAAAATTTGTTTTAAAATAATTAGAAAAATAATTATTTAAAATAATTATAACAATTTTAAAATATTTGTTTTTAATTGCTTTTTATAAATCTAAGAGATTTTTAACTTAAAATAATACTTTTTGTATAAATAATAATAATAAAATAACAAATATAAAATATCGAATTTAATTCTAGTTAAAAGTAAAAAATTTTTAAAAATTTTGCAAAAAAATATAAATATAGAAATTTAATTTAAGAAATAAAGTATTAGACTTTAAACTTACAATTTTAATAACAATAAAAATTAGAGAAAATATATTAAAAATTAGAGAAAATTTAATATAGTACAAAATATTGTTACTAAATAGCAATAAAAAAAATAGAATTAAAATATTAAATATAAGAATATTTTATTTTTTTAAAGAACTTTTCGATTTTAAATAATTTGTTAATCTTAACAAACTTTATTTTAAAAAAAAAAAAATTTAAAAAATTTGTAAACAAAATAATACAATATAAAAATATAATATAAGAGTTAATATTTTAAATAAATTAAAAATTAATTTTAGCAATATTGCTTTTATTTATTGTTAAATTTAAATTAATAATTAAATAATTCTTCTTAAATATAAGAATAAAAGAGCAAAATTATTAAAAAAAAACAAAAAATATAATTTCGATAAAACAAATAATATTAATTGTTAAAAAGATCTTAAATATCTTTTAATTGCAACAAAAGTACTTAAAATTGCAATAATTAAAATTAAATTTTGTAAATAATAATAGAAAGAAAGAATTGCAAAAGTAAAATTTAAAAACAAATAAAAATAAAAATTTAAATAATATTGTTGTTGCAAAAAACTTCTTAAAGATCTCTTAAATATATAAAAAGTATTAAGATTTCTTGTTAACAATAATATTAATTTCGAGAAAAAATATTTTTTTTAAGATAATTTGTAGATATTTGCATTTTTAAAAAAGTTAAAAGCTATAAGAATTAAAGAAAAATAGTAAATATAAGATAAAATTAAATAGATTAATAACAAACTTATATATATTTTTAATAAAAATATTAATTGCTATAAAAACAATTAAAGAAATAAATATATTATTAAATATAACAAAATTATATAATAAATTTTTGTTAATCTAGTTTGCTTACTTAATTCTAAGAGTTTATATTTTAACTTTTTTGTTTATATTAATTTTTTATTGTACTTTCTTTTTAATTGTTTCTTATTTAACAAATTTAATAAATTTAAGAGAGTATCTTTTCTTTAACTTTAATAACAAAAAAACAAATACTAAAGATACAATAGAAATATATTATATAATAGTAGTTAAACAAAGATATTTAATAGATAATAATAGAAGATTTTAGAAAAGATAGAAGTTAGCAATTAATATAAATAAAGATTAACAATAATAGTTATTTTTGCAAATAAATAATAAGAACAATAGAAGATTAAAAGAAAATCTTAAAGAAATAAGAATTGTTAACAAAAAAACAAAAAATTAAAAGAAAATTAATAATAGAAAATTATTATTTAGCAAATATATTAAGTTTAAAAATTAACAAAATCGAATAAATATTTTAAATTAGAAGAATTGCAATAAAGTTAGTATTGCTAATAAAGAAGTTGTATTTCTTAAATTTTAAGATTGCAATTAAGATAATATAAAGCAATTGTTTAATTTGTTTTTTAAATAGAACAAAAGAATTGCAAATTAAATAGACAAATTTTATTAATTAATATATATATAAATTAATATTATTGTTAAAAAGCTTAATAATTTAGTTATTTTAATAGTATATAATTCGATTTCGATTTGCAATTAATACTTTTGTCTTAAATTGCAATATTATCGAATTTTACTATTAAAATACTAAGATATTCGAAATTTAAATATAAAAAACAATATAAAAGATTGCACAAGAATTTCTCTTATATTAATAAGATACAATTCAATTTAAAAAAAAAAAAAAAGAAAAGAGAATTAATTAATAGATAAAGACAATAGTGTTAATTATTTAAATAGTAGTGTCTATAATATAGAATAGTAGCAATAGAAAAGAGCAAATGCAAAAAGAAAACAAATATTAAAACAATAGTTAAATACGCAACGTTGTATGCAAATTCGACAATATTATAATAACTATGTAAGAACAAAAGATTATTGCGATAATAGCAAGAAGAGTTTCTATTGCGCAGATTCGACGGAATTTGGTTCTCGATCGTTGGCGTAGATCTTCTGGAGCAGGCCGGTCGCGCGCCCGAATAGCTATATGCGGCGCTCGCGCGCCCGTCGACTCTGACCCTCCGCTCTATACCATGACAGTGCAGGAAAAAGCTTAGTGAAAGGTGTGGGTTGAAATCCTACCACTTCCACAGGATTTTCTACAATGTGACAGGCCAATCAGGGCAAGGGAAGATAGGCAGAAAGGGGCTGAATAGCTGTCAGATTAATCCTTCTTCCTTTAGCTTTAGTTTACCAATCATATGGGAGTAATCACTTGCTGCCTGTAACCTTATGTATCTTTCCTCTGAGGTTTCCGAGGCTCTGACATAATTAGGCCATTAGGTCAGAAAATATCCCTGCTTGGAGTAATACACTGCAGTTTCGAAACAATTGCCATAACATCAAGGCAGCACTTTTGTTATGTCTGCAAAGCGGGGAAATAGTCCCAATTGGCTTCACGAGCCAACACAAGCCAAAGTGGACACACACACCCCTTCACAAGCATAATTATCACTAAAGAAAAAGGAAGTTATTTACGGTCATATATGAAAAAGGTAACATTCAATGTTTCAAGATGACGCGGCCCTTACTGCTGCACTGCCTCCCGCATTCAAAGCTGTTGCTGCCTTGACCCTCTTTTATTCACCTCTTAGGCCTCCATTCGGCTTTGACCAAGTACAGACGAGATGTCCTCCAATCCCGATGTCAATCTCAGTCAATCCCAGCCCCGTCTTCGCTCGCCATCAGGATATCGCTCCATTCTTTTCCCATACCGCACTGTTCGTTTCACGCAAGCTTAGCATTGACGTGCAGTTGCCGCGTCATCTTACTAATTAGTACGTTAATTCATTGCTCATTCATCTTTGGACAGAACTGAAGCTGTGATAAATAGGTGAGGTGAGGAGGAGGTGCAGAGCCAGCCTGCCTGGTCTCAGTCACATCATGGTAGCGCAACCTCCCTCAAAGGGCCGACGCGTTCCGGAGACCGCAACGGAACAATCCACACCCTCCACACACAACGCCCTCCTGCAACAAATCGGCCTCGACGATCAAGAGCTGGCCGAGGACTGCGTGCCCCCTCCTGCTTACGGCGATTATTATGGCGAGATCCACGATGAAAGGAATGGTACGGGCACCAGTGCCCAGCTCACCGACGATGGCCGTGTCGCCATCCGCATCAATCACTTCAATCGCCAACTGTCCCAGATTATTGCTCCCGCTCTACATCAACACGTCCAGGATGT
>JAABUL010001335.1_pt1 | contig 47652 bp, 47 predicted proteins | sample 5559151 | NCBI WGS metagenome assembly JAABUL01 (sample SAMN10711876, study PRJNA513368) | rock metagenome | isolation source: Antarctica rocks | place: Antarctica: Victoria Land, Pudding Butte sud
ACCGGCCGGTCCGGCCCCGATGATCAGCGTCTTCACGGCATGGGTCTTGGGCATGGGCACAAGCGTCCTGGGCGGGCCTTGGCCATCGTTTCGGTTCGGAACGATCGCCAGGGCCGCTATGGGCTTGGTATAAGAACGGGGCGGCGGGCCTGCAAGCTTGTGCCCGGCACCCATCCGGCGCCGGCCAGCCCTCGCCGGGCCGGCCCTTGCGGGACCTACCGACCGGGCCTAGTTTGCGCGCCGCCGGTGTGGGGCCGAGGGCCGCCACACCAATCCTCAACGGCGGTCCCGACGGGGCGGCCCGACCTGACGAGAGTTCCAGCCATGCCTTCAAGCAGCGCGGCCCGCGACGTGACCGGCCTCGAGACCGGCCCGGCGAGCGTCGAGGACATCAAGGCGGCGGTGCGGGCCAGCCTCGCGTCGCGGCGAAGCTTCGACACGCCCTACAGGCACTTCCTCGTCGACAACCTGTTCCCGACCGCGGTGGCGGACGAATTGGCCGACCTTCCCTTCGCGGCGCCGGGCCTCGACGGACTGTCGGGCAAGCGCGAACTGCACAACGACACGCGGCGCTACTTCGATGCCGCCACCATGGCGGAACATCCCGTGATGGCCCGGGTGGCCGAGGCCCTCCAGGCGACCGACCTCGTCGGCGACATCGCCCGCACCTTCGACGCGCCGCTCGACGACACCTTCCTGCGGCTCGAATACGCTCAGGACATCGACGGCTTCTGGCTCGAGCCGCACACCGACCTCGGGGTCAAGAAGTTCACCTGCCTGATTTATCTCTCGACGGGTCCCGGCCACGAGAGGCTCGGCACCGACATCTATTCCAGCAAGGAGCGGCATTTCGGCTGCCCGCCCTTCACCCGCAACACGGCGATGATCTTCGTGCCCGGCGCCGAGACCTGGCACGGCTTCGAGAAGCGGCCCATCGCGGGCGTCCGCCGCTCGGTCATCCTGAATTACGTCACCCACGACTGGCGGGCGCGCGAACAGCTCGCCTTTCCCGACCGCACGGTCCGGATCGCCTGAGGCGGGTGGCGGCAGACTCTTCCGCTGAGGAACCTATATACGTGTGTGACCCGCCGCGCGCCGCTCGGGCCTCCCGAAATTTTTCATGTACGGGCCTCTCAGAACCTAGGTAGCTGCGGGTTCCGCCACTAGCGTGAGACCGAGGAAAACAATTGAATCCTCTTGACTGGCGTCAGCGCAGAAGGACGATTGAGCCCTAAGGGCGAGGTCGATGAGAGAGGCGAGATGAACTTCCCATTCCAGCCCTTGGCGTTGGCCTCACCACCAGCCTCGCTACCCGTCAAGGCCGCCGCTTTTCCCGAACTGCGGTACATGGGAAGCAAGAAGCGTCTGCTCCCTTGGATCCACGACGCGATCGACGGCATTGATTTCGCGACGGCAATGGACCCGTTCAGCGGCAGCGGGTCCGTTTCGTACCTACTGAAGGCGATGGGGCGCACGGTCGTAGCCTCCGATTTCCTGAACTTTTCGGCCACCGTCGCCAAGGCGCTCATTGAGAACTCCGAGGCGATTGTAGACGCGCGCGACATGCGGCGATTGATGTCTTCCAACAAGGATGCGCCGGACTTCATCCAGAAAACCTTTTCGGGGGTGTTTTTCGCGCAGGAAGACCTCCGCTTCCTCGACCGCGTGTCGGCCAACATGAGCAAGATCGCGGACGGACGCGTACGCGCCTTGGCCATGGCGGCACTCGTGCGCTCGTGCCTGAAGAAACAGCCGCGTGGAGTGTTTACGATCTCGGGCGACGTATCGAAGCACGACGATGGGCGCCGCGACCTCCGCCTCAGCATTGAAGAGCACTTCCGCGAGCAGGTCGAGGTCTACAGCGGGGCGGTGTTCTCGAACGGGCGATCGAACCGCGCGTTCCAGGCGGACGTGTTCGATGCCGACCCTGCTGGCGTTGATCTCGTCTATCTCGACCCGCCCTACGTGCCCCGCGCCGACGACAACTGCTACATCAAGCGGTACCACTTCGTGGAAGGGCTCTCGGCTTATTGGCACGACATGGAAATCATGGAGTGGACCAAGGTCAAGAAGATCGAGAAGAAGTTCACGCCCTTCAGCTACCGGGGCAAGGCACTCGACGCTTTCGAACGCATGTTTGAGCGCTTCCGACGCCAGATCGTCGTCATGTCCTACAGCTCGAACGGGTACCCTGACCTCGACCCCTTGGTCGGTCTCATGCGGAAGACGAAGCGGAAGGTGGAGGTGCTCACGCGCCCACATCGGTACCACTTCGGGACGCACGCGGCGGTGAAGCGGTCAGTCGTGGACGAGTATCTCATTGTGGGACGCTGATGCGTGCGGATCCGCAGAGCCTCGATCTCATTATCGACAACTTGAGCATCCTGGACGTCGACTGGATGGACGAGACCGCGGCCAGCGTGATCGCGAAATTGACAGTCCTGCCGCCGAAGGAGATGTACGACCGCGAGGACGTACGTCTCTTGTTGGCAGACGATTTCCTCGAGGGCATCCTATGCTGTCGCCTGTTCCTCGGTCTGTCCAAGGACCAGATGGATGCCCGCCTCAGGGCCGAATTTCAGGGTGGTCCGGCAGGCGTCAACCGTTTCAAGGCCGAACCTGAGCAATACCTAGACGTCCTGCAAAGGATGGGACTGACCGACGCGATGGACGCATCGGTCAACAGGAAGCTTTCATGGAGCGACGTTCTCGTCGAGCGTCTACGATCGGGTCGTGGCAGCGCGATATCCGGTCAGAAGCGGGGACGTGGCTTAGAGGACGTTGCGCAGGCCCTTGTCACCCAAGTGTTCAGCGAGAACCACGAGGTGCGATGTACTTTCACGGGAGCCGGCGGGAAGACAGCGAAATGCGATATCGCCGTGCCCGGCCTAGCCGATCCGCGGATCATCATTGAGAGTAAGGCGTACGGCGCGACGGGTTCGAAGATGACCGACATCATCGGTGACCTAGATGCCATCATCGAGGCCAAGAGGCACGATACCGCCCTTCTTTTCGTTACGGACGGTATTACATGGAAGGCGCGCAGGTCCGATCTGGCCAAGATCGTTGCTCGACAGAACGAAGGGCATATCACCCGTATCTACACGAGCCAGATGCGTGACGACTTCCTGGCGGACCTCCAGACCCTGAAGGTCGAACACCATCTTTAAACGAGGTAAGCAGGTTCAAGAGCCGTGGCGCGGTCTCCGTCGGGCGCGAGCATGGCGACTAGGCTCGCCCTGCCTCTGATCGTGCGGCTCTTCGCCGTGTTCACCGGTGTACCCATAATCGCAGCCGCCTCCTCGAAAGACATGCCCATCAACTCGACGAGGTAAAGGGCCTCGCGCTGTTGCGGGACCAGTGACGCCAACGCGCGAGCGAACTCCGAGAATGCAACCATGGAAACTTGGGTCGGCGGCGTCGTCATCCTGGACGCGTGCACTTCGTCGGGATCCTCCACCTCCCTGCGGTGTTTACGGTAGTTGCTGTAGAAAGCGTTGCGAAGGATGGTGAACAGCCATGCTGGCATCGATGTGCCTGGCGTAAAGGATTCAAGGTTCGACAACGCCTTCAAGAGCGCTTCCTGCACGAGATCGTCGGACAAGTCAGGGTTGCCGCAGAGCGAATAGGCGAAAGCTCTGAGCGAGGGGATCGCCGCCAGAAGATCCGCGCGAAGTGCGTCGTCATGCGTCATGGCCGGTCAACGCCGGGACCGTATGCTCGTTCCTATCTGCTTGGCCTATGCCGTCCCCGAGCCGCTGCACCGCCATCTCGGGCGTGGTGTCCTTCCCCTGTTGGCCCGCATCGCCTTGCGGGTGGCGGGGGGGACATCAGGGATCCGATTGGTGGCCGTCACCTTATCGCAGAGGCGCGGGGAGTTGCGCCGGCACAAGGGCCGCTATGGCGAGCTGCGCAACGGATAGGGGCAAATTCCCCCCTCGATACCTTACCTTTCAAGTACGTGCTGAACTTGCCGCCTTCGATATAGGCATCCTGTAACCATGTCCTGAACGCACCAAGCGACGCGAGAGGGTAACACCAAGACTCCTGCGGATGGGATTTAGCCTGCGGGTGTGTTTCAAGAAAACCCACGCCTTTCCGAGGAGTGGGTCAAGCACGTATGTAAATCTCTCCGCTGACGTAGCCGTGGAGTCGGCCGGCTTCCGCCGGGGCCTGCCGCGACGGTCGACGTCGAGTGTCCGTTCCCTGGTCACGGCGTCACCTCATGGGTCGTGCCCGAAGCCGCCGGCTCGCCGATCGCGCGTTCGGCCAGGAGGCCGGTGATGCGCAGGGCCGTGCAGGCCGCGCCGTAGCCGTTGTCGATGTTGACCACCGCGACGCCCGGCGCGCAACTCGCCAGCGCCGCGTGGAGCGCCGGCATGCCGCCCTCCGCCACCCCGTAGCCTACCGATGTGGGCAGCGCCACGAGGGGCGCCCGCACGAGGCCGCCGACGACGCTGACCAGCGCCGCATCCATGCCGGCCGCCACGATCACGACGGGCGCGCGGCGGATCTCTTCGATGCGGGCGAGCAGGCGCCATAAGCCGGCGACCCCGATGTCCGTGAAGGTGCCATGCGGCTGGCCGTTGAACGCCAGGGTGCGGCAGGCCTCGCACCCGACCGGCAGGTCCGAGGTGCCGGCCATCACCACGGCCACCGGCGCACCGGTACGCGCGGGGCGCGGGGCGCCGAAGATGGCGGTGCGCGACATCGGCTCGTAATCCAGGGCGGCCCGGAGCCGAGGCGGCAGGGCGTCGAACTTCAACGGCTCGAGCCGCGTCAGCAGCAGGCCTCCGCCGGCCGGAAAGGCGTCCAGGATGGCGGCCACCTGGTCGGCCGTCTTGCCGGCGCAGAAGATCGCCTCGTCGAGGCCGATCCGTTCGCGCCGCGCGAGGTCGAGTTCGAACTCGGCCATCACGCGGCGCCGTGCAGGAAGGCGCTGCCGTTGCGGTAGGGCGCGAAGGCGAGCCCGTAGTTCTGCAACAAGGTGCCGAAGCGACGCTCGACGTCGCGCGCGATCGTGGCCCGGCGTGACCCGTCGAGGACGGCCAGCGTTTCGGCGTCGAGTTCCACGACGACACCGGACGCCCGGACGCGGCACCGCACCGTGCCGCGCGGGAAATCCTGGGCGAGGTCACGCTCCACCGCATGGATGGCGCGCAGCACGTCCGGCCTGATCGCGATGCCGGTCTCGACCCGGCTCGAGAGGCAGGGGGCCGCGGGCAATTCGCTGAGATCGCCGAGCCCGAGATCGCGCGCGAGCGCCCTCACGGTCCGCTTGTCGATGACGGCCTCGAGATAAGGGTGGCGCACCGCGTGATCGCGGGCGGCGTCGAGGCCGGGACGATACTCGCCCAGGTCGTCGGTGTTGGCGCCCGACACCATCTGGCTTCGGGTATGCCGCCCGATGCTGCCGTAGAGGTTGGCCTTGCAGAAGAAGCAGCGGTTGGTCGGGTTGGCCATGTAGTTCGCGTCATCGAACTCGCCGGCCTCGATCACCCGGAGCTGCCAGCCCTGCCGGGCCGCGAGTCGTTCCACCCTGGCCGTGGCGTCGCCCGGGACGGCGGGCGATACCGCGTGGAAGACTTCCACCTCGTCGCGCTCCGCATGCGCGAAGGTGGCGAGCGTCAGGCTGTCGATGCCGCCGCTGACCGCGACCGCGATGGCGCCTTCGATTCCGCGCAGGGCTTCGGCGAGCCGTCGCGTCGCGGCCCTGGTGTCGTGATCCATCAACTCGGGTCCCCCGTTCGGGCAGCCAGGCGGATGAGCGCCAGCGCCTCGGCGTCGCGGCGCAGCCGCGTCCGCGCAACATGGCCCGGCTCGGCCTCCACGTCGGCCGATTCCGTCTTGGCGGTGCGGCTGCCGTCGGGCCGGGTCACCGATTTGGTCCGCAGGTCGCGGCCCTCGACCGCGACCGTATCGAAGCCGCGCGGCAGGGCCGCGCCTTGGACCGTGTGGAAACGCAGCCCGATCGTGGTGGTCTCGGCGAAGCAGAGCCGGATGGCCGCGTCGAGCCGGTCCGGCGCCACCAGCACCTGCACATGGGTCGCCATGCGGTTTTTCTTGCCGAAAGCGACGCTCTGCACCACGTCGTGGACTCCCGGCATGGCCCGCACATGGTCGAGGCCTGCAGAGAGGTCCTCGGCCGACTGGTCGTCGACCTCGAAGGCGATCACGCCGAGTTCGCGGTGCGAGAAGCCGCTGGGCGTGCCGCCCAGGTCGGGGCCGACCGCCTCCTCGAAGGCCAGCACGCGCAGGCAATTGCTGATGCCCGGGATCTCGCGTGTGCCGAAGCCGGTGCCGGTGCGGGCGAGGCGCCGCGGGCGCGGTGCCGCTGCCGGGGTGCCCACGAGGAGGTGACGGGCCAGGGCGGCGCCGGTCGGGGTGACACGCTCGCCCCCGATGCCGTCATCGATCGTGTCGAGCCCGCGCAGCAGCAGCGCCGTCGCCGGAGCCGGCACGGGCAGGATGCCATGGGCCGTCCTGACGCGGCCGGAGCCGAGCGGCAGTGGCGCCGCACTCCAGTGGCGAGCGCCGACCAGCGCGATGATCTGGGCGGCCGCCACGATGTCGACGATGGAATCCACCGCCCCGACCTCGTGGAACGCGACCTCCTCGGGCGGAACGCCATGGACGGCGCCTTCCGCCTCGGCCAGGCCCGAGAAGATCGCGAGGGCCTCGCGCTTCACCCTCGCTCCGAGCCGCGACGCCTCGATCAGCGCCCGGATCGACGACCAGGCGCGGTGGTCGTGAGGTCGCCGGCCCTCGCTGTGGCCTTGCCGATGCCCGCCGTCATCATGGTGGCGGTGCCCCTCGCCGTGGCTATGCCCAAAACGGGGGTCGTATCCATGATCGCGATGGTCGTCGCCGTGATGGGCATGGCCGCGATCCTCCGCCTCGACGAGGAAACGGCGGCCCGTAAGGGCTGCGTCGTCGCGGTGCGGCACCAGGCGACAGGCGGCATCGGGCCCGAGATCGAGCGCCGCGACCGCGGCTTCGACGGCAGGCCAGTGCTCGGGGAAAGCGTCCAAGAGGGCGGCCACGAACATGTCGCCCGACCATCCTCCGAGCGGGTCCAGATGAATGTCCAACCGCGACTCCGCCGCACCACAACCTTCGACGTCCGACAACGTTTACGGCAAGGAGCCGGATCCCGGGCGCGCCGCCGCGAAGGCCAAGGCGCTTCGCCGCGGACAAGGCGCGACAGCAGAGACGAACGAGAGGACATCCGATGCCGCAGCACCAGGACAATACGGCCGCCCTGCCCCCGGCGCTGCCGCGAGGGTTGAACCGCCCCCTCGACCCGGCCGACCTGCCCTTCGTGGTGGACCCGGGCGAGAAGCGCGGCGAGATGCTCTATCGCAAGCTCGGCCGCACCGGCGAGACGGTCTCGGCTATAGGCATGGGCGGCTTCCACATCGGCAAGAAGAAACTCACCGACGACGACGCCGTGCGGCTGATCCATCAGGCGGTCGACCGCGGCATCACCTTCATGGACAATTGCTGGGACTACAACGAGGGCCGCAGCGAACTCCGCATGGGCGTGGCACTCGACCAGGGTGGCTATCGGGACAGGGTCTACCTCATGTCCAAGATGGACGGCCGCTCGAAGCAGGAGGCGGCCCAGCAGATCGACACGTCGCTGAAGCGCCTGCGCACGGACCGCATCGACCTCGTGCAGCACCATGAGATCCTGCGTTACGACGACCCGGACCGCATCTTCGGCGAGGGCGGCGCCATGGAGGCTTTCGTGGCGGCGCAGGAGGCCGGCAAGATCCGTCATATCGGCTTCACGGGCCACAAGGATCCGCGCATCCACCTGCAGATGCTCGACGTCGCGGCCGAACGGGGCTTCCACTTCGACGCAGTGCAGATGCCGTTGAACGTCATGGACGCGCATTTCCGTTCCTTCGCCCATCTCGTGCTGCCCTATCTGGTCGAGCAGGGGATCGGCGTGCTGGCCATGAAGACCTTCGCGGACAGCGTGTTGCTGAAGAGCGGAGCGCCGATCGCGCCGATCGAGTACCTCCACTACTCCTTGAACCTGGCGAGTTCGGTGGTCATCACCGGCATCGAGGACCAAGCCAACCTCGACCAGGCCTTCGCGGCGGTGGCGAGTTTCGCGCCGATGGGCAAGGAGCGTATCGCCGAACTCCTGTCGCGATCACGCCCCTACGCGGTCGGCGGCAAATACGAGCTCTTCAAGACCAGTTCCACTTTCGACGGGACGGCCAAGAACAACGCCTGGCTGGGCGAGGAGGTCGAGGGCGTGCAGAAGCTGGCGCCCGTGATGGAATGAGGAAGCCGGCAGGGTAGCGCCGCGCCGGAGGACCTAGGAGGCCCGTCGATCTTCACGCGGGACAGGCTGTCGAAGGCGCCGAGGTTGTGCTCGTATCGGACGGGCTCCGCCTCGGAGCTGACCGGATCCCAAGAGACAGCGACACCGGGACGGCCGAGGCAGTCGTTGTAGAGGTAAATGTCGCTTGGTCCTCTCCAGGCGGGTCTCCTGAATCGGCATGGTGGACGCGGGACGCCGGCGATCTTTCCTAGGGCTGCAACCACCCAGGTTCGGGTCCGGTAGCGAGCCTCGAACCGCGAGCGTCCGTGTCGAAGGTCAGTTCATGCTGCCCTGGGCGCCCTCGATCATGGCGATCTGCTCGGTCAGTCCCTCCGCGAAGGCTTTGGCCATGGTATGGCGGGCCAGAGTCGGGAACCCAGGGCCGATCTCGTCCGGGCGGGACGACCGACAAAGAAAAAGGGTCGAGGACATTGCTCGACCCTTCGTCCTGGACATCGAAGACCGATCAGTGGCGCCAGTACATCCGTGGTCGCCTGAACCGGAAAGATGCCGTTCGGATCATTCGGCCTGAAGCTTGTCGGCCGACATCTTGCCCGATCGATTGTCCTTGGTCAGCTCGAAGCTGATCTTCTGGCCTTCGAGAAGATTGCTCATCCCGGCGCGTTCGACGGCGCTGATGTGAACGAACACGTCCTGACCACCATCGTCAGGCTGGATGAAGCCGAAGCCTTTTTGGCCGTTGAACCATTTGACTGTGCCAGTGCTCATGATGAACCCCTGTTTGCATAGATGAATGAACCGAAACAGCGCAGTTGCGCCGAGCGGCGTGGAATCGACAGGTCTAGGAGGAGGTCATCAGCTTGCGCACGACACCGGAGCATCGGTGCGCTGTGGCTTGAACGTACAGCCTAAGGATCGATGACCCTCAGATGAGGCCTGGACGGCCGAAAGTCAAGGCTGCTTTTGCCGTGCACGAGGCCACCAGGTGAAGCCCAAACGCTCCTCGTTCCGAGGAGGCGCGGCAAGCGCCGTCTCGAAGAACGAGGGCTCTGCGCCGCGACGCGCGATCCACCCGGATACCTCAGGGCGAAGCCCGTGCCGAGGAAGCGTTGTCCGACCCAAGCGCAGAAAGGTCGAGGAACCAGAGAAGGTCTGACCAGTTCATGGGATTCCCTCATGCACCATTCCGTAGGGATGGTCCGGCCGCCTGGCACGAATTGGAACAGCGATGAACCACTCGGACGCGATGACCTCCGCGCGCAAGCGGCGCTCCGGCAGCAAATGGAAGCCCTATACGACGGCTGCCCTTCTCGCGGCCGGTGCGCTGATCACCTGCGCTCTTCTCAATCGACGGACGGCGCGGAAGGCCGAGAGGGACAATCCTCCATCAGGCAAATTCGTCAGAGTGAACGGAGTGCGACTGCACTATGTCGAGCGCGGCCACGGCGAGCCGCTCGTTCTACTGCACGGCAACGGCAGCATGATCCAGGATTTCGAGACGAGCGGTCTGATCGAAGCCGCTGCCCGGACCTACCGGGTGATCGTTTTCGACCGGCCGGGCTATGGGCACAGCGAACGGCCCCGCAGCACGGTATGGACTGCCGAGGCCCAATCCAACCTGTTCCATGCCGCCCTCGGCAAACTCGGGGTGACGCGAGCGATCGTTCTGGGTCACTCCTGGGGCGCATCGGTGGCGGTTGCGCTGGCGCTTCGCCATCCGGAGGCCGTCGCCGGCTTGGTTCTGGCTTCCGGCTACTACTATCCGACGGTGCGATCCGACGTGGCGCTCTTGTCGGGTCCGGCAGTGCCGGTCATCGGCGACATCCTGCGCTACACCATATCGCCGGTCCTGGGTCGCATGATCTGGCCGCTGTTGCTGCGCAAGGTCTTCGGTCCGTCACCGATGCCGGCGAAGTTCAACGGCTTCCCGGTCGAGATGGCCCTTCGCCCGTCCACGATCCGCGCCAGCGCGGCCGAGTCGGCCCTCATGATACCCTCTGCAGCGGCGGCGCGGAGCCACTATGGCCGGCTGAGAATGCCGGTGGCCATCATTGCCGGAGAAGCGGACCGCATCGTAGACACCAATCGGCAATCGGCCCGCCTCCACGGCGAGGTGCCGCAGAGCACGTTCGACCACGTTCCGGGCGCGGGACACATGATCCATCAGACCGCGACCGCTCGCGTGATGTCTGCGATCGACGCTGCTTCGGGCAGGGCCCCGCGATCATCCGAAACCCCCAGGGTGGTGCCAACGGCGGCGTGAATTCCTGAGTGGCCCTATAGGATCACGGAACGACGAGAGCCGTGACCCTTCCGGGATCGGTCTCTCGTTCGATCGCATCACATTCTCGCGCTGGCGGCGGCCCGTAAGTCCGGGTTCACTACCGGCTGAAGATCCGGATACCCTGGTCGACGACGACGCAGGGAGGACTGAGCTGAGAACGGTTGGTCGTCATGCATCGGGCAGTCTGGCCTTCATCCATCAAGTAGGCCATGCACAGCCGCATCGCGTCACCCGTACAGAGTTGCACGGCCTTCTCTCGAAAGGTCGGGCTGAAATCGTGCGGACCCGCATAGGAGATGGACGCCGATGCGAGCGTTACGATGAGACCGAGGGAGCGGGCAACGCCCATGTCGTCCGTCCTCTCACCATATCTCGGAGATGACGCCATTGCCGGAACGGCTGCGCAGGCGGAGCCGCGCGGCCTGCAGGTCGCGGGGTGGTGGACCAAGGCCGGCGCTCCTCGCGCCATTCAGCAATGGCGGCAATGATCTACTTGGCAGTGCCCGATCCGGTACCGCCAGCGCCACCCAACCCCGATCCTGGAGCGGTGCCGGTGCCGGCATTGGCGCCGCCTCCCCGGCCGCCTGTGTCGGTACCGGCGCCATTCGGCACCACGGTACCGTTATCGGTCGTGCCTGAACCCGTGGCCATGCCGGGCTGTTGAGTTGCTGCGCTCGAACTGTCCGTGCCGTTTTGCGGATTGGCGGCGCTCGCAGCGTTGGCCGGGACGGCGCCGATCAGCATGAAAACGGCTGCCGCAATAGCGGCGATGTGGGATCCTTTGATCATTGCGGTTCCTTCAGCCGAACAGTCACTGACTCGAACGAGTGTCGGCACGCTCGCGTTCAATGAAGATAAACCGTTGCCACGGATCCGAGTTCCGAAGATTGTGCTTCGTCCATATAGCTTACCCCAAGTTATAGACGGATCCTCTCGGATCCGCCGCTGATCCGACTGGGCGCACTACACGCTTCGGGTCCGCACGCCGACGAGCGGCTCTCGGACGGCCCGAGGTCGCCAAGGCTCACCCTCGTGGGGCACGCCGCTGCCGATCGGCGCTACGCTCCCGGCTCGCGACAACCATGAGATTGATGCCGAGGACGAGGCCCACCCCGACCGCCAGCCCGGTGCCGATCGCACCCGCGCCAGGGAGGCTCCTGGGGCCGAGATCGCCGCCTGCCTTGGCATCGCCCCAACCCAGCGACCACCGGAGCGAGTGGTGCAACCGAGCCGGTGCATCCAGGTTCAAAACGCGTCCGTGGCTGACGATGACGCGCCGAGGCTCGAAACCCACGAGCCGGGCCGCGGCCGCGGCGACCGCTCCACGGTTGGTGCGGAGCAGGAGCCGCAGGTAGAGCGGAGCCCTTCCGTCGGGCTCCAGGATCCCGAGGACACCTGCCATGAACCTCGGCAGGGGCGTCATTCGCCGTCCTTCCACGTTCAGCACGATGTCGGCCACCATCAAGGTTCGGCTCGGACGATGGAACAGGTCGACCTCCGTGAAGAAGGCGGCCTGCAGGAACACCTGATCGACCTCGCGGCTCCATTCCGGAGGCGGCACCGACCCGAGTTCCCGGTCGATCCGCACGCCCGAGGCACGGACCTGAGCGCGGTCCCGCAGGCCCGGAACCCCCCAGGTCGTGGCACCGGGGCAGGCCCGCTGCCAGTCGCCGAGAAACATCCAGTGGCCGACATTCGGCGCCACGAGATGCCGGATGGGCCCGAGCCGTTCGAGGTCGCGCTGGAGGTCTGGCGTGTAGCGAGTCGGAGAATAGAGGAGAAGATCACCGGTCGAAAGCTGAACCACCGTCATTCGCACCGGCAGGGGCAAGCCCCCGGCCTTGATCGGATTGCCGTCCACGATCCAGACGGCATCGGCGACCGGTTTGAGCGTATCGAGCGGCGGATAGGCGACGTCATGGGGCATGTCTGGCTCCGGGCGTGGTTCCGAACTCCTTCAATGCGGAGCATCAGCCGACGTTTGTCGGCCTACCCCAAATTTCCAGCGTCGACGAAGCACTGCCGCCCGAACTGATTCGCGCATCGGTTGTAAGGTCCGACAGGGTCGTGATCGAGCGCCGGCGATCGAAGAATGCTCGACCGGATGGTCCGACCTCCTGCTCGCGTCTGGGAAGCACAATCGTGTGCGGAGCGTCAGCAACGGCCGGTGTCCTGCGAAATTGCGCGGAGCACTTGCTTCGGTCCGACATCACGACCGGAGCTGGCCGAAGCCGCCCCGCAGCTCTCGGTGTCAGATTGCGGAACCGGGCACACACACCGATGCCCCCTTTAGCGTAGGCTCGCTCTCAGCTGACGTTAGGAAGGTCCGCTTCAGTGGCGGAGGTGGTGTAGGATCAATCGTGCAGCAGCGCCTAGACGGCGCCAACGGCCTGCTCCTGACGGCCGAACTCGATGCGCTGTTCGACCGCGGCCTCATCTCCTTCGACGACAGCGGCGGCATGCTGGTCTCAGCCCAAATGCCCGACACTGACCGAAAGTTGTTCGGCCTGACGAGACCGCTCCGGAGTGCGCCGTCACGGCGGCAGCGCCGCTATCTCGCCGACCATCGAAGGCACTGGGCTTTTTGAACTTGAACAGGAGAACACAAGCGTCGGCTTTCGGAGACGCCGCGAGCGCGTCCGAAAGACCCTATTGGGCGCGCGAAGCAGCCGAAGACGGGTGAGAGCGATCTCCCAGGTTGTCGCTCCGGTTTGTGGAAACCGGTTGACGGTCATTTTCAAGCGATAGTGAACGGTAGGAACATGTCATGAACATCACGGCGAACCGGAGGGTTTGCGCCATGATCCCGTACGGCGCGGAAATTACCGCGCTGTTCCGGCCTAAGAACTTGAAATCGTTGGCGCTCCCTAGGGGAATCGAACCCCTGTTTTCGCCGTGAGAGGGCGACGTCCTGGACCGCTAGACGAAGGGAGCGGAGCGGCGCAGCGGGTGCGGTGTCGCTGCGGTTTCTATACCGGCGCACCCAGGATGCCGCAAGCCCGATCGATTGCTCAATCGCGCCGTTGCCCGGGATCCCTCGCCGGAGCCCTCGCGGTCGCGTCGCCGGAAGGCCCGCGATCCCGGTTCCATCTCGGGCGGTTTCACGATAGGTTGCGGCCGTCGGCATAGGCCGGCCAAGCGCCCTCGAGCCCGCAGCCTTCACCGCCTTGCGCGACAGCCTGACCGTTCTGGCAATCCTGGTGATCGGCGTCCTGACCGCGGCCCTGGTCGGGCCTCATTTCGTCGATTGGAACAGCCATAGGGCGCTGATCGAGAACAGGCTGTCCGAGGCCGCCGGCACCCGGGTCGCGGTCGCCGGGCCGATCGATCTGACGCTCCTGCCCCGTCCCATCTTCAGGTTCGGAGACGTCACCGTAGGCGATCCGGCGCCCGGCCGGCCCCATGTCACGGCCCGGGAGATCGACGCCGAAATCTCGCTCACGGCGCTCATGCGAGGCCAGGTGCAGGTAGTCGACACCACCGTGCAGGCGCCTCGCCTCGACCTCGCGCAGGCACCGGACGGCGGCTTCGGCCTGCCCCTTCCCGAGGGCGAAGGGGCCGACAAGGTGCGCCTCGACGACATCAAGATCCATGACGGCACGCTGGCGCTGGCCTTGACGGACGGGCGGCACGTCACCCTGTCGGGGCTCGATCTGGCGGGTGATGCCGTCACCTTGCGGGGCCCCTTCAAGGCGGCGGGCCGGTTCGGTCCGGCCGAGGCGCCCATGGTCTTCCGGCTTGCGGCCGGCACCCTCGAGCACGGCCGGCTCCGGTTGAAGCTGCACATCGACGGGTCGGCCCTGCGCCCGAGCCTCGACCTCGACGGCACCCTGGCTCAGGGTCCCGCCCCGGCCGGCCTCGACGGCACGGCCGCTCTTGTCGGAACGTTGCCGCTCGCCGGAACCCCGGCGGTCGTGCCCTGGCGCATGACGGCCCACGTGACGGCCGATACCGCCAAGGTCTCGGCGTCCGATGTCGAGCTCAGGGCCGGCACGGACATGCGGGCGCTGATCGCCACGGGCGACGGCAGCGCCTCCCTCCCGGGTCGGGGCGCGTCCGGCGCCGACGCATCGCCGACGCTTCCCTCCGGCGCGCTTCACCTGCATGGCGCCAACCTGGACCTCGACGCTCTCGCGGTCGCGCCCGAGAACGGCGCCATCGCCCCGCCCAAGGGCCTGGAACTCGTCAGGCTGCTGGCGGGCCTAGCGGACGACGGCACGGCCTCGGTGTCGCTGCCGCTCCGGCTCGCCCTCGAGGCCCGTTTCGACACCGCCACGCTGGACGGCCAGACGTTTCTCGCCACGAGCGCCATGCTCGGACTCGGCCCGGAGCCCGCCGCCGCCGTGGCCTTCGCGACCACCGGTCCGGACGGCGCCCGGCTCTCGCTCGATGGACACTTCGAACCCGGAGGTGCCTTGCCGCTGGGCGCCGCACCGCTGGGCGCTGCGCCACTGGGCGCCGCGATGGCGCCCTACGGCACCGTGGCGCACGCCGCGGCTTCGGTGTTCCGCGGCCACGCCGAGGTGCAATCGGCCGACCTCGCTCGCACGGCGGCATGGCTGCGGCCGACTGCGCCTGGGTTCGCGACGTGGCTCACCGGGACGATCCCGGCCCGCAGTCTCGCGCTCGCGGGCGACATCGAAGCATCGCGCATCGGGGCCACGGCCCGTAATCTGTCGCTCAGGCTCGATCGGTCGCGTTTTGCCGGTACCCTGTCGTTCACCCGGGCGGTCGGCGCCGAGCCGGCGCGACTCTTCGCCGACCTCACGTCGGACGCCCTCGACCTCGGCAGCCTGCCGGACCTGTCGGGCGCGGCTGCAGCCTCGCGCGACCTCGACCTCGACCTGGCTTTGGCGGCCCGCACCGTGACGCTGTCGGGCGCGGCGCTGCCGGGCGGGGCTTCCGCGGGCTCGGGCTCGCTCGATGCCGGGCATGTGGCGCTCCAGCTCCACAAGACGGGCCAGGACCTCAAGCTCGACCGGCTGTCGCTCGACATCGACGGCGCGACGGTCGAGGCCACCGCGGTCCGGACCGGAACCGACGCCAAGGCCGAGGCTCACGTGCGCGCCCCGAGGCTCGACGCGCTCGCCAGGACCCTCGGCGACATTCTCCCGGGGTCCGCGACCGCGGCCCTGCGCGACCGGGCCGCCACGCTGTCGCCCTTCGACGGGACATTCCGGGTCGAAGCCATGGCGGCCCCTGGCGATGCCGCACTGGTGCCGACCCGCCTGGGCCTCGACGGCACGGCCGGGGGCACCCACGTCTCGGCCGGCTGGACACCGGACCGCCCCGACGATGGGCGCGACGCCGCGACCCGGGCCGTGACGCTGTCGCTCGACGCCGCGGCGCCCGAGGCCGCGGGCCTGCTGCGCCAGTTCGGACTCGATGCGGGCGACGCCGGCCTCGGTGCCGCCCGCATCGGCGGAACCGCGCGGGGCTCGCTGGCGGGCGGGTTCGCGGCCGAGGCGCGAGCCCGCATCGGCGCCACCACGCTGTCGTATCGCGGTCGCGCTCAGGTCGGGCTCGGCGCGGGCCGTCTCGACCTGCAATCCGACGATGTCCGGCCGCTACTGGCGAGTCTCGGGGTCGTCCCGGCTGCGGCAACCGCGGCACGCCCCGTTGCGGCCATCCCGGTCGCGGCGGGGGGCGACTTCGGCTGGACCGGCGCCCGGCTCTCGTTGCGCCATATGGCGGGCAGTATCGGCGCCGCGGCCGGCGCGGGCGACCTGTTCCTCGATCTCACGCCGCGAAAGCCCGGCAATGGAACCGACCGCCCGATCCTGACCGGCGCGCTGACACTCGACCGCCTCCCGGCCGAGGCCCTGCTGGGTCTGGCGCTCGGCGACCCGGTGGGAGCCGCCGGGGGCGCGTCGCCCACCATGGCGGGGACGGGGGCCTGGTCCGACACGCCGTTCGGACCGCCGGCCCTGGCGTTGCCGGCCAGCCAGGTGGCGCTCAAGCTCGACAGCTTGCCGATCGGAGGCCCGATCCCGGGAAGTCTCGACGCTCGAGCGGTCGCGCTCAACCTTCGCACCGGCAACGGCGCCGTCACGTTTGCCGACATCGCGGGCCGGCTCGGAGGCGGCACCATCGGAGGCGCGCTCATCCTGCGGCATGATGGATCCACGGCGGCATTGTCGGGCCGCGTGACCTGGAACGACGTCGCGCTCGACCTCGACGGCCTGTCGGGTCGGATCGGCGGGACGGTGGATCTGTCCGGCACCGGCGACAGTCCGGCCGCGCTGGTGGCGAGTCTCGCCGGTCCCGGCAGCCTGACGCTGGCAGGCGGCGCCCTGGCCCGGACGGATCCGGAGGCTCCGGCCCGAACGGCTGCGGACATCGACAGGCGCGCGGGCGCAGCCGATCTCGACGGCACCGGCATCGACTCGGGCGAGGTGGGGCGCAGCCTCGCGGCCGAACTCGACCGCGGACCTCTGGCGCTCGGCGACCAGACCGCGCCCGCCACGCTGGCGGGCGGCGTGCTGCGCTCGGCATCCTTCCATGCCGAGAGCCCGCGCGCCGCCATTTCTCCTCGCGCCCGCACCGACGCTGGTGGCTGGCAGGCCGACACCGAGGTCTCGGTGGACCTCGGCCGCCTCGGCCTGACGACCCGGACCACGCTGCGCCCCCGCGGCACGGCAGCCGAGCGCAAGGCCGAGGGCGGCGACGTGATCGCAAGGCTGTCGGGATCCCTCGGCGGCCAGGCGCGGCGTGATGTGGACGCCACGGGATTCGTCATCGCCATGCAGGCCCGTGCCCTCGCCCGGGTCCAGGACCGCATCGACATGACGGAACAGGATCTCCGCGAGCGGGCCGCTTTCAATCGCCAGCTCAAGGCCATCGAAGCCGACCAGCAGGCGGCACGGGACCGCGCCAAGGCCGAGTCCGACGCCACGAGGGCAGCGGCCGTCGCGGCCCTCAAGGCGGACGCGGCCGCGAAGGCCGAGGCGGCCGCCAAAGCTGCCGCGGCGGACCGTGCGGCCGCCGAGGCGCGCCGTGTCGAGGCGATGCGGTTGCGGGCCGAGGATGCCCGCGTCCAGGCCGAGGTGGAAGCCGCGGCTCGTTCGGATATCGGCAGGGCGGAAGCCGAGAAGCGTCGCTTCCTCGACAATATTCCGAAGGGGAACACGACCCCGCCCCTGCCGAGCCCGGATCGCCGACCAGGGGACGCCCCGATGGTGCCGCCGCGAAAGGAGCGACCGGTGGGTCGCGGTGCGCGCTCCGCGCCGGCCGACGCCTTCGGCATCAAGCCTCCGCCCAGCATCATGCGGGATGGCACTCCGGGGACAGCCGATCCGTCCGCGGCAGGGCGCTACTGAGGAACGCGAGGCAGCGCAGCCGCACGCCAGCGGCCGCGTCGGCCGACAAGGCCTGGCATCGTGCGGCGCTTAACCCGATCGTAGGGCCGGCATGGCACTTTGTGACGCGGGTTCCCCGCTTATGGTCGCCATGGCATCCTGGTTCAGCAAGGTCCCGATGCTCTCGTCTCCGAATTCGTCCTCGCGGGGCGGTGTGTTTGTGCTATTGACCACGGCCCTGGCGGCGATCTGCGGGATCTTCGCCGTAGTGATGCTCGATGCGCGCGCCGATGCTCGGCGTGCCGCCGAGGCGTCCGGCATCAATTTGGCGACCGCGCTTGCGCAGGATCTGGCCCGCAACGTGGAAAGCCTCGACCTCTCGATCGAGGCGGCCCGCGACGCCTGGCTCGATGCGCGTGTCCGAGCGCTCGCCCCCGATCTGCGGCAGATGCTGGTGTTCGACCATTCGGCGACGGCCCGCCACATCGACGCGATCCTGGTGGCCGACGCCGACGGCACCGTGGTGGCCGATTCGCGAAACCTCGTCCCGAGGCCCACCAACGTCCGCGACGCAGACTACTTCAGGGCGCAGGTGGAGCGCGACGGCGGGCTCTTCGTCAGCCGGCCGATCCGGGGCGCCGACGGGAGCGGCTGGCGGATGGCGTTCAGCCGCCGGATGACCGATACCGCGGGGCGTTTCGCCGGTGTCGGGGTCGGTTTCCTGAACCTCGACTACCTCGCAGAGGTGTACGGGCGGCTGCCCTTGGGGGAGGGCGGAAGCCTGAGCCTCTTCAACACGGACGGCACGCTGCTGGTCCGCCAACCACTGGGCGCCGGCACCGTGGGCCGCTCGCTCCGAGGCCGGAGTATGTTCGACAGCCTTTCGGCTTCGGACCATGGCGCCTTCGAGGGCACATCCCAGATCCACGGCACGCAACGGCTGTTCGCTTTTCATCGGGTCGGCAGCTTGCCGCTGATCCAGGTGGTCGCGACCTCGACTCAGGCCGTCTATGCGGAATGGCGCGCCAAGGCGCTAATGCTGGGCGGCGTGATGGTTCTGCTCTGCACCGGCACGCTGGCGCTGTTGTTCCTTCTGAAGAGGGAACTGGCCCAGCGGGTCGCGGCCGAAACCGCGCTGCACCGCTGGGCGACGCGGGACGACCTGACCGGGCTCCTCAATCGTCGGCTCTTCTTCGAACTCGCGAACGAGCGCATCGCCGCGGCCATCCGCGGCGCCTCGGGCGTCTCGCTGCTGATGATCGATGCCGACCATTTCAAGAGCTACAACGACCGATACGGCCATCCCGCGGGCGATGCTGTGCTGGCCGCCATTGCCCGCTGCATCGAGGCCGAGATGCGGCGTGCGACCGACCTCGCGGCTCGGTTCGGTGGCGAGGAATTCATCGCCCTGCTACCCGCGACCGGCAGGGCTCAAGCTTTCGTGATCGCCGAAGCCATTCGGACCGCCGTGGCCCGGCTCTCGATCCCGCATGACCGCGCGACGGCCGGCATCGTGACGGTGAGCGTCGGCTTCGCCACGGCAGAACCCAAAACTCCCGTCGCGCTCTCTCGGCTCGTGGAGGTGGCCGATGCCGAGCTCTACAAGTCGAAACGCAGCGGCCGCAACCGCTCGACAGGCGCTGACGGCCCTGCTGGGATGCGGCCGAGCCCACCCGGCGCGAAAGCGGTAACGGCCTGAGCGGTCGCGGGCGACAGACCCGTCGGCGGGGTCTATGGTGCGGACCGGGCCGGAATACCGGCCGGCTCGACGATCCCCGTCATGTTGATGCGCTCGCTGCTTCTCGTGCGTCCCGACCATAACGATGGTTGCGACGCCGCGCTGGCCGCCGGCGCCGACGCACTGGTGATCGAGCTCCGGCACGCCCCGCCGTCATCCAGAGACGAGGCGCGCGCCCGCGCCCGCGCCTTTCTGCTCCGGGCCGCCGCCTTGCCGCGGCGACCGCGGCTCCTCGCTGAAGTCGACACGCTGAGGACCGGGCGTGCGGATGCCGACCTCGAGGCCGTCATGGCGGGCGCGCCCGACGCGATCCTCCTGCGGGGGGCAGTCGGGGCGGTCGACATCCAGCACCTTGCCGCCAAGCTGGCCGTGCAAGAGGTCGAGAACGGCATCGCGCTCGGCAGCACCGGGATCCTCGCGGTGGTGGCCGACACGGCGCGCGGCGTGTTGGCGCTCGGCACGATCCCCGGCGCCAGCCCCCGCCTCCTGGCCATCTGCTGGGACCCAGGCGCACTTGCCGCCGAGGTGGCGGCCGACGCGCCGCGCGATGCCGCGGGGCGGCTTGCCGAGCCCTGCAGGATGGCGCGCGGCTTGGTCGTCGTCGCGGCGGTAGCGGCCGGCGTCGCCGTCATCGATGCCGCGACCGCAGGCGGCTCGGCGGAGCTGACGCGAGCGTGCAGCGCCGCGCGACGCGACGGCTTCACGGGCAAGCTGGCCCTCGATGCGCAGCAGGTGCCGACCATCGCGCGTTATTTCGCGTCGGACCGGACGGGATGACGGTCAGGAACCCTCGATCATGCCGCGGATGCGGGCCGTCAGGGCATCGGTCGAGAAGGGCTTGGTCAGCATGGCCATGCCGCAGTCGAGGAAGCCCGACGTCACGGCCGCCGTCTCGGCATAGCCGGTGATGAACAGGACCTTCAACTCCGGACGGGTCACGCGCGCCGCGTCGGCCAGATGGCGGCCGTTCAGCCCGGGCAGGCCGACATCGGTGACGAGCAGATCGATCCGCTCGGGCGAGCGCAGCACCGCCAGCCCCGATGGGCCGTCGCCCGCCTGAAGCACGCGGTAGCCGAGTTCGTTCAGCACCTCGACGATCAGGTCGCGCACCACCGGCTCGTCCTCGACCACGAGCACGCTCTCGCCCGCCCCGCGGGCCGGCACCACTTGCCCCGCTTCGCCCGCCTCGGCTTGGGTCGACCCGTGATGACGGGGCAGGTAGAGACTGACGGTCGTGCCCCGACCGAGTTCGCTGTCGATACGGGCTTCACCTTCCGACTGCCGGGCGAAGCCGTAGATCATCGACAGCCCGAGCCCCGTGCCCTGCCCGATGGGTTTGGTGGTGAAGAAGGGATCGAAGGCCCGGGAGGCCACGTCGTCACTCATGCCTGTGCCGGTGTCGGACACGCGGATGCACACGTAGGGCCGGTCCGGGCCCGCCGCATCCGCGGCCGGATCGGGCATGAGGCGGTTGGAGGTCGCGATGGTGAGCGTGCCGCCGTCCGGCATGGCGTCGCGCGCATTGATCGCAAGGTTGAGAATGGCATTCTCGAGCTGGTGCGGATCGCAGAGCGTCGTCCACAGGGCGTCGGCCTTGACGATGTCGAGGCGGATCGCCTCGCTGATGGTCCGGCGCAGCAAATCCTCCATGCCGGCTACGAGCGCATTGGCGTCGGTCGGCCGGGGGTCGAGGGGTTGGCGGCGCGCGAAGGCGAGCAGCCGATGGGTCAGCGCTGCGGCCCGCTGAGCCGATGCCATGGCGGCTCCGATGTAGCGGTCGAGATCCTCGGTCCGCCCACGGGCGATGCGCGACCGCATGAGGTCGAGCGAGCCGACGATGCCGGTCAGCAGGTTGTTGAAGTCGTGCGCGATGCCCCCGGTCAGATGGCCGACCGCCTCCATCTTCTGGGACTGCCGAAGATCATGCTCCACGCGCTCGCGTTCGGCCGCCTCGGCCCGGAGCCGCTCGTTGGCCCGCGCCAGCTCCTCGGTCCGGGCCGCCACCTGGCTCTCCAGCGTGGTGCCGGCAGCGCTCAGCTGTTCGGCGCGAAGCTCGAGTTCCGCATAAAGCGCCACGACACCGCGATTGGTCTCGGCCAGTTCGCGATTGAGACGCTGCGCCTCCTCCTCGCGCTCGCTCAGGGCCGACAGGCTCTGGAGCAGTTCGCGATGCTGGGTCCGCAGGGCCAAGATGGGATTTTCGGCTCCGGCGCGTCCCACGGTCTGGGCCAGGGCCGCGGCCTGGGGACCGGACATCGCTGGGCTGCCCGGCGGCAGGCGTTTCGACAAGGTCGCGACGGTGCCGCGGCCGGGGTCGGACATGATGTCGAAACCGTCCACGAGACGCCGTGCGCCCGCGATGCCGAGCCCGAGACCATTGTCGGAACGCACCCGGCCTTCGAGCACCGCCGCGAGGTCGGCGATGCCGGGTCCCCGGTCGCTGATCCGGATGACTAGGGACTGCGCGAGCCCTGTGGCGTCGACCCCGTACTCGACCCGGCCGCCGCCCGCGTAGCCGAAGGCGTTGCGGGCGATCTCGGACACGGCCGTGGCGACCCGCACCTGGTCCTGGACGCCGAAGCCGAGCCCGTCTGCCAGTCGCCGGGCGCGCTGGCGTACCGCGACGATGTCCTCCTCGGCTTCGATCACCGCGGAAAGGATCGACCACTTCACGCCGGAGGCGCCCGGCAGACCAGCACGGTCGCGTCGTCGCGCGGCCGGCCGAAATCGCGGTAGAGAACCCCCGCGATCAGGCTCGGATGCGCGAAGCCGAGCCCGGGATAGCGATCGAGCGACCAGCCCGCCGCCACGCCGTCCGACTGCATCACGAACAGGCTTCCCGGCCCGAACGGATAGGTGAACTCGCGGATGGTACGGGCCACCTGCCCCGCCGTGCCGGCCAGCGACACGGTGCGGATGGTCTTGCCGCCCGTCACAACGGCTCCCCCCACGTTGCCGATGCCGCTAAACACCGCGATGCCGGCCTCCGGATCGAGCCGGCACACCGATACGGCGCAGCCGCGCGTGTGGCCGTGCCCGGCATGGATCGCGGCCAGGATGGCGCCCGGCGCTTCCCCGATATGATGCCGGAACAGCGTCAGCGCCGCTTCGGCGGCCATCGCGGCATGCGGTCCATGGCCGAGTCCGTCCGCGACCAGCACGGCCCAGCGATTCCGGTCCGGAAGGACGCAGTGCACGTCGCCCGACACGGGCTCATCCTTCAGCGCCCGGGCGGCCGCACCGCAGAACGGTTCGGAAGCATCGACGTCGCCGCGCTGCGCCGCATGCGGCGCCACCCGGGCCAGCACCGCCGTGCCGAGCCCCGGCCATGACGCAATATCGAAAGCCTGGGATTAGCGCTTGACCGCCCCAAGCCCCTGGCCGGGACTTCCGCCGGTCGAATGGCCGTCTTGCTGGGCATGCGCGGGGCTGGCCATGCCGGCACCGCGATCGAGTGCCAGGATCTGGATGCCGTGGCCGGTCTCGTCCTCGTAGGTTCCGAGCAGCATCTCGCCCGGGCCGCCGTATTTCACCATATTGGTCGCGAGTTCGGTGGTCACGATGGCCACCCGGCCCGCGGCTGTCTCATCGTAGCCCAGGCTGCCGGCCAGAACCGCGGCGCGGCGGCGGGCCTCCGCCACCTGGCTGGGTTCCATGATCGCGATCGACAGCATGGGCTACGTCCAGCGCGCGATGGTGACGCGCGCCCCCTTCCCCGGATCGGACTCGATGGAAAACTCGTTCGACAGCCTTTTGGCTCCGCCGAGCCCCAGCCCCAATCCACCGCCGGTGGTGTAATGGTCCGCCAAGGCCCGGGCGATATCCGGGATGCCGGGACCGTGGTCCGCAAAGCACATGCGGACTGCGCGCCGCGCACCCTCCTGCACCGTCTCGATCCGCATCTCGCCACCGCCGCCGTGGTCGAGCGTGTTGCGGGCGAGTTCGCTCGCTGCCGTGATGATCTTGGTCTGGTCCACCAGGGACAGGCCGATCTCGAGGGCCCGAGCGCGCACCTGCTGGCGCACCCGAACCACGTCGTCCCCCCTGCGGATCGGGTAGGTCTCAGTCGCGATGACGGGCACGGGCGTTTTCCGGGCCGGTTGAGTCATCTCGATCCAGCCTCGGCTGGATCAACGCCATGCCGCGTTCGAGGTTGAGCGCCGTCTTGATGCCGGTGAGCGTGAGGCCGAGTTCGACCAGCGTAATGGCGACGGCCGGCCGCATGCCGACCACGACCGTATCGGCGTCGAGGATGCGGGATATGGCCGCGATATTGTCCAGCATGCGGCCGATGAAGCTGTCGACGATGTCGAGCGCCGAGATCTCGAGCAGGACGCCCCGCGCCCCGGTCGCGACGATCCGCGACGTGAGGTCTTCCTCGAGCGCCATCGCCAGCCGGTCGTGCATGTCGACCTGGATCGTGACGATCAGGGCCGCGCCGAGCTTCAGGATCGGGATACGGTCCATCGGATCAAGCGGCCCCACCGACGGTTGCGGACGGGCCGGGCACCCGCACCACGGCCCGATTGGTCCGTTTCAAGGCCACCGCGAAGGCGTCGGCCAGCGTGGCCTTGGACACGACGTTCAATTCCACCCCGAGATGTACCATGGTCTGCGCGATCTGCGGGCGGATGCCGGAGATCAGGCAGTCGGCACCCATCAGACGGGCCGCCGCGACGGTCTTCAAAAGATGCTGGGCCACCAGCGTGTCGACCGTCGGTACGCCCGTGATGTCGATGATGGCGATCTCGGCTTCCTCGTCGACGATGGCCTGCAGCAGGTTTTCCATGACGACGCCGGTACGGGCGCTGTCGAGCGTGCCGATCAGCGGCAGTGCCAGGATGCCGCGCCATAATTGCACGACGGGTGTCGACAGTTCGGCGATTTCCTGGCTCTGCCGGCTGATGATCTCATCACGGCTGGCCTGGAACACCTGAATGGTCTGCAGGCCGAGACGATCGAGGAAGCGACTGGCCGCCATGCTGCCCGACGCCACGCTTTCGGGTTCGCCAGCGCAGACCCGGTTCAGCGATGCGAAGAGCGGCTCCTTCAACGAGAAGATGAAATTGGCGGTATCGGTTGAGGTCACACCCTGCAAAGCCCGAGAGCGCGAGATCTCGCCGAGATCCTCGTCAAGCCTTGCACGGGCATCGTCTTCCCCAGCCATCCCGGTCGCGCCGAGCGCGTCGCGGACGCGGTCCAGGATCGTGCGGGCCTGAGCCTGCACTTCCGCCGTACGGATGCGGCCGCTCGTGACGTCGCCGCCCGCCTGCTTCAACAGCGTCGACCAATGGCCCAGGATGGCCTCATGCTCGTCCGCCAAGACCTTGACGAGGATCTGGATCCCGTCCGACGCCATCGTGACTACCTTCTCTCGCGGATCGAAGTGCTCGCCTCCGGCCGCAGTCCTTGTACCAGCCGCGACGCGGGTGCAACACGCGACTCGCGTTTGACGTGACTGCGCGATGGAAGACGCCGTCAGGTGGTGGCCGGGCCATCCGGGCATGCCGGAACGATCGCTGCAAGCCTGGAACGGCCCGGCCTGCCGCAACCGATGGACCGGGCTCTCCGTTGACCTATGGGCGACCCGCCGTCTCGCGTGCGAGCGGTATCGGGCGTCGAACCTCGGAGGGAACGCCGATGGATCCCGGCCACACGACACTGTCCGATCAAGCCGGCCGCCGCGCCGTGACGGCCTTTTTCGACGATCGCGCCGCGGCGCAAACCGCGATCGACGATCTCGTTGCAGCCGGTGTGGCGCGGGACCGGATCATCCTGGTCGAAGGGGGCCCTGAGCCCGTTGCCGGCGAAGCGGTGCCGAGCCGCGACAAGGGGCTTTGGGACGCCGTCAAAGACCTGTTCATGGCCGACGAGGATCGCCACGCCTATGGTGAGGGTCTGCGCCGAGGCGGGTTCCTGCTGTCGGTCCGAACGGAGGCCGCCGACCAGGACGGGGTCATCGGCATCCTGGACCGAGAAGGGGCGATCGATCTGGACGAGCGCCAGAGCGGCTGGGAACTCGAAGGGTGGGACCCGGTCCGCGCCGCCGCGGATTTCAGTCACGCGCCAGCGGCGGGTGCCACCCCTGGTTCGGGGGCTGCGTCGGTCACCGGCGACCGCAGTCTCGGGGCCGGCCCGCAGCGATCCGGCCCTGCAGCGGTCCGGGCAGCCGGCCCTTCACGCCTGAGGACCTACATCGACGCCAGCCGCCACCGCGATCCCGACGACCGGCCGGTCTGAGACGACGCTCGGCGACCCAGGCCCGCGGGACCGGCATCGATTCAGGGCGGCGCTCCAACCCCGCGCTTTCATGCTGAATGCGGGCTTCGTTAGTTTGTGGGTTGCATGGCGCGAAACTGCTTGAGCCCCGCCGATCGGACGTGACAGAGCTTCCGGCGCACGACATCCTCGTGGCGACGGGACAATGACCGGTGGCGCAGCGCGGCCCAGACGACACCCTGACAAGCCGGCCATCGGACCGCCTGCTCGTGCTGCATCAGGACGCGGCCTCGACAGGAGCGATGGTGTCGGTATCGCTGCACTTGGAGCGCTGGAGCCGGCCCGAACGCGTGCCCGATACCGGCATGTCCTGCGCCGTGAGCGCCGCCATGTTCCGCGGCGGCCTCCATTTCCTCCATCAGGGCGCCGGCCACAGCGGCGGCCTTTACCACAACAGCTGGGAAGCGGGCGCTTGGGCCGGCAGCCGCCAGGTGCCCGGGACCGGCATGTCGGAGAGTCCCGCCGGGGTGGTGTTCCGGAACCGTCTCTACGTCTTTCACCAGGGCTGGGGCGGGAGCGGCGCCCTGTATGTCAACACGTTCGACGGGGCGGGCTGGTCGGGTGACCGGCATGTGCCTGGTTCCACACTGTCGAACAGCCCCAGCGCGGTCGTGTTCGGCCACAAGCTCCATGTCTTCTACCAGAGCGCCGGTCACGGCGGGCATCTCCGGTTCAACGTCTTCGACGGAGCGGTTTGGGCCGGCGAGGCGTCGATCCCGCACACGGGATGCTCGGAAAGCCCGAACGCCGCGGTGTTCGACGGGCGCCTCCACGTCTTCCACCAGGGGTTCGATCGGAGCGGCGAACTCTACGCCAACCAGCACGACGGCCTCGAGTGGCGAGGCGACCGACGGTTGCGCGCCCCGGCCATCGCGGCGAGCCCCGCCGCGGCGGTCTGGAACGGCGCACTGCACTGCGTCTACCAGGCCCGTGGCCGAGGCGGACAACTCTGCCATGACAGCTTCGACGGTCGCGGCTGGAGCGGCAGCCGCGAGGTGCCGGGCATCGCCATTTCGGGGAGCCCCGCGGCCGTCGCGGTCACCGGCGTGGCGCTGTCCCGACCTTGCGGGGCCGCGCAGGCGACGGCACCGGCCTGACACTGCCGGCTGACGTCTCAGGCCGTCTTGTCGGGCCACCGGCAGAGGTCGGAGACCACGCAGGTGGCGCAGGCGGGCTTGCGGGCCGTGCAGGTATAGCGACCGTGCAGGATCATCCAGTGGTGCGCGTCACGCTTGAACTCCGCCGGCACCGCCGCCTCGAGCCCGAGTTCCACGGCCAGCGGCGTCGCACCGGCCGCGAGCGGCAGTCGGTTCGACACCCGGAACACATGAGTGTCGACCGCGATGACGGGGTCGCCCCAGACCGTGTTGAGCACGACGTTCGCGGTCTTGCGCCCGACGCCGGGCAGCGTCTCGAGCACGGCACGGTCGCGCGGCACCGCCCCGCTGTGCCGCTCGGTCAGGATGGCGCAGAGTGACATGACGTTCCTGGCCTTGCCGTTGTAGAGCCCGATCGTCCTGATGAAGCCGCGCAGCCGCTCCTCGCCGAGCGCCAGGATGGCGGCCGGCGTGCTGGCCAAGGCAAAAAGCGGCGCCGTCGCCTTGTTGACGCTGACATCGGTGGCCTGAGCCGACAGCACCACGGCGATCAGCAGCGTGAAAGCGTCGGCGTAGCGGAGTTCCGTCCGGGGCTCCGGATTCGCGGCGCTGAGCCGCGCGAAGATCTCGTGGATGCGGCCGCGCTCGTGCCCGGGTGTGGCGTCGAGCACGGCCGCGGCGACCGGTCGCGTGCCGCCCGAGAGGCGAGAGCCTGACGTTTTCGGCTTCTCCTGCGTCATGGGGCTCCTATAATCCGATGCTAGGCTCGACACTATCGCCCGTCTTCAGGAGCCCTCAGCATGTCCGACGCCGATCCCGCCGACCCGGTGCTGTACTCGACGCGCCTGTATCCGCACCGCTCGCTGACGCAGCGGCAATTCCGTCGGCTGATCATCGGCATCGCGGCCGTGAGCTTCTGCGCCACGCTGCCCTTCGTGATCATGGGGGCCTGGCCGGTGGCGGGGTTCATGGGACTCGACGTGCTCCTGGTCTATGTGGCGTTCAAGGCGAATTTCCGCGCCGCCCGGGCCTACGAGGACGTCGAGGTCACGACCATCCAGCTCATGCTGGCCAAGGTGGACCCGAGGGGCCTTCGGGCCGAATGGCGGTTCAACCCGTCCTGGGTCCGGTTGGAGCGCCAGCAGCACGCCGAGTTCGGCATGCAGCGCATCCACGTCGTGGCGCGCGCCGACCGGATCGAGGTGGCGTCGTTCCTGGGACCCGACGCCAAGGGGCGCTTCGCCGACGACCTCGGCCGGGCGCTGGCCGAGGCACGGCGAGGGTATCGGTATAGCTGACCCTTCCTAGACTCCGGCATGACGACGTCATCCTTTCCGGAGCAGTCCGTCTACGGATCCCGTCGTGTCCTCCGACACTCTGAAAGTCTCGATCCCGCCGGACGCGGCGAGCCGGCGATCCAGGCCCTCCCGCCCACCGAATTGGAAGCCGAGCTGGCTCGCGTAGGCACGACAGGCCCGCCGCTTGGCTTCCGCCTCGTCTGCCGACAGAGACACGTCGAGCGCCGCCAGCGCCATCATGCGGTCGCGGAACGGCTCGCGCGGGCTCGCGTCACGCACCGCGTAGGGGAAATCGCGCCACCACAGCACCGGCAGTACCGGCGCCTCCACGGCGGCGCGGTCCATCGCCCGCACGAGCTGGACGTGGTCGGCATGGGCGCCGATCGCCTGCGGGGCCAGCACGAGGGCGGGGCGATGTTGGTCGAACAGCGCCGCCAGCGTCGGCGCGAGGTCGTCGACGATCGAGTCGTCCTGCCGCACGCCCGCGAACAGTGCCGGCGCGCTGTCGTAGCCGCGGTGCGGCGCCTCGCGGAACGGCAGCCAGACCGGCGCGGCACCGAGCGCCCGCATGGCCGCCGCGTCCTCGGCGCGGCGCAAAGCCATGTAGTCGATCTCGGGTCCGAGCCCCTTGTCGAGCTGGCAGGCGAGGGCGAAACCCCGCGGGTCGGGCACGGAGGCCGTGAAGACAGTGGCCACCACCACGCGCCAGCCCGCCCTCGCGAGCCGGGCCAGCGTGCCGCCGCAGGAGAAGGCGGCGTCGTCGAGATGGGGCGAGAGCGCGAGGGCGGTGGGCATTTCTTAACCGAAGCTCGCCGACGTCGTGCTGGCGCGATGCTGATCCTGTCTTGATCTTGTCATCACGCATTTCCCGTCATTGCGAGCCGAAGGCGAAGCAACCCAGGACGGTGCAACCTTCCCATGGTCTGCCTCGCAAGCTGCGCCGCCTCGGCATGACGATGTCGATTGCGGCGCCCGCCGGCCTGGGTTGCTTCGCCTGCGGCTCGCAATGACGGGTGAGGGCGCAAAAATTCATTCTAACTGCTCGTAGAGATCGTGCCACTGCGGATTCAGCATTTCGATCAGGGCGAGCTTCTTCTTTCGTGAACCGCCTTTGATCTGCTTCTCTCGAGCGATCGCGTCCACCATGACCTCGTAACCCTCGTACCAGACGAGGAGCTTGCAGCCGTAACGTGACGTGAAGCCGGGAATGAGACCTTCACGGTGCTCGTAAGCTCGCCGCGGGAGGTCCGACGTGACGCCGGTGTACAGCGTGCCGTTTCGTTGACTTGCCATGATGTACACCGCGGGTTGCCTCATCTCGCTCTCCTCCGTCATTGCGAGCCGAAGGCGAAGCAACCCAGGCCGAGGGGCGTGGCTCTGGGTTGCGTCGCCTGCGGCGGGCAATGACGGTTCCGAGAGCGCGAGGGCGGTCGGCATCACAAGAGATGCGGCTCGGTCCGGTAGCGGCAGTCGGGCGAGACCGGGAGCGCCGGGTCGAAAGCCGTATCGGGCCGCTCGCCCGCGACCCGGGCATAAACCGCCATGATGCGGGTGCCCACGGCCCCCCAGGAATAGACTCGCCGGCACTCCTCCAGCCCGGCTCCGGCGATGCGGCGGCGCAGCGCGGGATCGCGGATCATGGCGGCAAGCGCGTCGGCGTGGGCCACGATGTCGCCGGGCTCGGTCAACAGACCGTTCTCGCCGTCGCGCAGGCAGTCCACCACGCCGACGGCCCGGCACGAGACCACCGGCAGGCCCGACGCCATGGCCTCGAGAATCGTATTGGAAAAACCCTCCATGTAGGTGGGCGAGGCGAAGACGTCGGCATCGTCGTAGAGCGCCGGCACGGCGTCGTAGTCGGCATAGCCGGTGAAGCTCACCCGATCGCCGAGGGCGAGCGCCGCCGCGCGCTCGCGGCAGGGGTCGACATCAGGGCCGATGCCCGACACGGTGCCGCGGAACGGCAGGCCGCGGTCGCGCAAGGTTCCGAGCGCGTCGAGGAAGTCGAGCGCGCCTTTCCGCCGATCCACCCGGCCGTGGTAGAGGAGGCGCACCGGATGGGCGGCGTCGCCGACCCGCGCCTCGTCGGCCGGGCGGAAGCGCTCGGTGTCGACCGCGCCCGGCACCACGGTGAAGCGTTGGCGGGGCGTGCCGAGGCGTTGCGTCACCTCGTCGATGAAGCTCTCGCCCCCGATCAGCAGCGCGTTGGCGTGGTTCAGCACGTGGACCATGGCGAGCCGGTGCGTCTCGCAGCAGGAGCCGACCCAGTGGCCGTCGCCGCCCTGGATCGAGACGATGGCCGGCACGCCGAGCCGGCGACCGGCCAGGAGCGTCGCCCAGCCGGTCGGGTAGCCGTATTGAGCGTGCAGCAGGTCGAAGGGCTTCTCGGCGTGCTCGGCCGCGATCGTCTCGATCATCGTGTGGATGTCGCGCTCGAAGTCGCCGGTCTCCTGCTCGCCCAGTTGTTCGAGGCCGACGACCCGGACGCCCGGCACGGGCGGCGGCGGGCCGCCGCCGTAGACGCGGGTGCCGAAGGCATCGCCGCGGTACTGGCTCACCATGGTGACGTCGTGGCCGGCTCGCACGAGTTCGCGCAAGAGGTTCACGGCATAGACGCTCATGCCCGAGATGGCGGGGAAGAAGCGGCGGCTGACGAAACAGACCCTCACGCGAGCGCATCCTCGCGGCCGGCCGGCTCTGCGACGCTCGGCGCCGCGCGCACGTTCTCGCGGCACAGGCGCAGATAGCTGAACGCCTGCGGGATCATCATGTCGGCCCGGTGGCCGTCGCGGCTGAGTTCGACGCAGACGAGGCCGCCGAAGCCGACTGCGTCGAGCGCGTCGAGCACGGCCGGCACCGCCATGTCGCCCTCGCCGAAGGGAAGATGCACGTGCTGGCCGCGTTTCATGTCCTCGATCGTCACGGTGCCGAGGTGTTGACCGAACTCGCGGATGGCGTCCGCCGGGTCGCGCTCGCCCGTCACCAGCAGGTGCCCGGTATCGAGCGCGAGCTTCAGCCCCGGCAGGTCGGCCCGGAGCCGGAGGTAGTCGTCCACGGTCTCGACCAGCATGCCGGGCTCGGGCTCCAGCGCCGCCACGATCCCGCGCCGGCCCGCATAGGCCACGACCTGTTCGAGCCCGGACCTGAGCCAATCCCAGGCTTCGGCACGGTCGACTCCGGGCTTCGGCATGCCGGCCCAGAACGACACGGCCTCGGACCCGAGAATGCCGCCGACGTCGATAGCCCGATGCAGGAAGGCGATGCGGCGGGCGCGTCCCGCCGGGTCGGCCGTCACCAGGGTCGGTTCGTGCTTGGCCCGAGGGTCGAGGAGGAAGCGGGCTCCGGTCTCGATCACCGAGCCGAAGTCGAGGCCGCGCAGCCGCCCGGCCAGGCGCTTGGCCTGCGCCTCCCAGTCCCTGGCGAAAGGGTCGAAGTGGTTGTGGTCGAGCGTCAGCGCCACGCCTTTGTAGCCGGTCTCGGCCATCAGCATGAGGGCGTCGTCGAGCCGGTGCGAGGCCGTGCCGTTGGTGTTGTAGGCGAAGCGCAGGCTCATCGGGTTCTCCTGTCGGCTAGAGCGCTTTCGCCTCCGGCGAATTCGCTCCAGAATTGAACCGCGAGCAACGTCATCGGATGAAATCGCGACGCGATTTCATCCGGCCGATACTGCTCTAAGGCTTGCAGACGGTAGGTAACGTGGTGGGCCTCGGGCTCCCGGTACAGCGGATAGAGCGGCCCGACGATACGGTCGGCTTCAGCGGTGTCGAACAGCGGCGCGCGGCCGCCGGTGAGGGGCCGGAGCCGCTCCGAGGCCTCGGGCGACAACCGCACGGGGCGCCGCGTCTCGCTCTCCCGGCCGAAGACGATCAGCGGGCTGTCGCGGAGGATGAGCTTGCGGGTGTTGCGTTCGCCGATGCGGTAGTAGCTCATGGTCTCGACCTCGAGGCCGGGAACGATCACCTTGACGACGCCGACCGGATGATCGGGCGGCGAACAATCGATATAGAGCACGTCGAAGCCCTGCCGCTCCAGCCGCTCGCGCACGAGCCGCCCGCGCGTGCTCGTGTCGGACGGTCCGGCATCGGGCGTTCGGTCCGCCCCCGGCAGCTCGGCAAAGGGCTTGCGGCTCTTGACCGCGAAGACCGAGCCGTCGAGCGCGCGCTTCAGCGTCGCGGCATCCATGCCGGCCCAGTCCATCATGGCGTGCAGGGCGCGGCTCTCCTCCAAGGCCAGGCTCGGCAGCGCCGTGCGGACGAAGTCGTCGACATAGCCCGGGGGCGCCACGGCGAGCGCCTCGGCGATGGGGCCGTGGCCGTAGGTCTTGCGCACGCGGGCCGAGCAGAATTCCAGGAGCGCCTTGTGCAGCGCCCGCCGCGGGTCCGGGTCGCAGGCTTCCCCGCAGGCCGACAGCATGATGGGCACGCGCGGCCCGGACCCGTCGCGATCGTAGCCCACGACGTAGATGTTGGTGAGGCCGAATTCGTCGGTGGCGAATTTCGGCAGCACCGCGATGCCGAGCCGATCCAGCTTGTCGAGGAGCGCGCCCGCCTCGGCACCGAGGTCGACACCGTCAAGGTCGAGCAGCGCGCCCTCGTCGAGCGCCCGGAACAGGAGCCCGTTACCGTCGCGCTGCAGGCATTCGAGGAGGCCGTGGCCGACCGCCCAGTCGACGTCGGGTCCGGCCCCGAGCCCGTTGGTGATCGGCGTCGTAAAAGGCCGGTAGCCCTGGGGCAGATCGAGGATATCGCTGGCCGCCACGTCGATCGGCACCCAGACGCCCTCGCCCGTGTGGGCGCGGCGCCCTTCCACCCAGGCCAGGGGCGTCGCACGGCCGACCGGGCTGCCGGCCGGCAGGCACAGGGTCAGCGGGTCGGCCACGCGGCCGCGACCGACCTCGCGGGCGAGGTCGTCGTAGGAGGACATCCGCCGCGGCGCCTGCATGAGGCGCAGCGTCGGGCAGATCATCTCGGCGACCTCGGCGAGAGCCCCGACGATCGCGTCCCCATCGGTGACGCCGTAGCCGTAGCCCGACGGCATGGCGCCCGCGAGCCCGGGCGCGGCGTCGAGGAACAGACCGACCTTCCAGGCCGGCACGCCGGTGCGGTCGAGCGGCGTCATGGCGAAGCCGACGAAGCGGCCCTTCGGCAGGGCGCCGATGTAGCGGCGCGCCGCCTCGGGCAGGTCGGCCGGAAGATGGTTCATGGCCGGCTCCCGGCGGTTTCCGGTTCGCGGATCAGGGCTTCGGCGGCCGACCGGTAGGCCCGGTCGAGGAGCCGCATGGTGGCGAGGTCACGGGCACCCGAGAAGGCCGCGCAATCGCCCGTCCGCAGCGCATGCGCGAAGGCCCGGACCTGGTTCAGGAACGGCGATAGCGCGACATCGAAGGCGACCGGCGAAGACGCGCCCGTCGCACCGTCCGTGAAGGTTAGCGTGCCGCCGGGATCCTGCCCCATAGTGTTCTCGGCCGCAATCTGCCCGCGCGTGCCGATCACCTCCAAGCGTCGCCGTAGCAGCGCTTCCGGACAATTATAGGCGACGTGGATCTCGACCAGCACGCCCGACCGGGTCGCGCCCACCAGCATCGCGCCATCGTCGACCGCGTAGTCCTGCACGCGCCTTTGCGTGAGCGCCGCGATGCGGACGATGGGCTCCCCCAGCAGGAAGTCGACGAGATCGAGGCCGTGCGGCGCCAGGTCCATCAGGGCACCGCCGCCCGCCTTGCCCGGGTCCACGCGCCAGTTGTCGCGGCCCGAGCCCGCCGCCCAGTCCTGGCCGAGCCAGCACGCATAGACGATGCGCAGAGCGGTGACGCGGCCGACCCGGTTGTCGGCGACCGCGTCGCGCAGCGCTATGTGGGCCGGATGATGGCGCTGGTCGAACGCCGTCCCGTAAAGGATGCCGGCGCGCTCGACGGCCTCGATCATGGCGGCGGCGTCGGGCAGCGTATGGGCGAGCGGCTTCTCGCAGAGGATCGCCTTCCCGGCCCGGGCCAGGGCTTCCACCATGGGGCGATGCAGGTGGTTCGGCGTCGCCACGTAGACGGCGTCCACGGCCGGGTCGTCGGCGAGGCTCGTGATCTCGGACCAGGCCTCGGCGCCGCAGCTCCGGGCGTGGTCCCGGGCCGCGGGGTCGGGATCGCAGACCGCGACCAGGCGATGGCCGGCCGCCAGCATGGCCGGCAGGGTGAAGTCCCGGGCCACCCAGCCGAAACCCGCGATGCCCCAGCGGACCGGCTCGGGCGCGGCCATCACCAGCGCTCCGGCAGGTCGACGAGGGCGCGGCAGCGCACGGCGGCCAGATGGGCCACAGGGTCGGCGGGCGGCGCGAAACGGCCGGGATAGGTGGCGAGGTGACCATACTCGGCCGCGTAACGGTCGGAGGGGAAGCGGAGGGCATGGTCGCCCTCATCGGCCCGCTTCGCGAGCAGCTTCTCCCCGCTGGGGAGAAGGGCACGGCCGCCCAGCGCCGGAGGCCGATGGCAGGAGACCTTCTCGTAAAGCGGGTTCAGAAGCAGTGCGGCATCGCTGGGCGGCACCGCATAGCCGGCGGCGAGTGGCCGCGGCTCGCGCCTCAGCCCCGGGCCGGCCGCCACCGCGAAAGCTTCGACGTTCCGCACCGTGTTCAATCCCAGAGGCACCGGCGGCCGCGCCTCGACCAGGGCGCGCGTCAGTTCGGCGTCGTCGTACACGATCCCGTCCGGGAACAAAGCGGCGATCTCGGCCGCCGTCACGGCCTGGCCGGCCGAATAGTTTCCGGCCTCGCGGTTGTGGACGTGGCCGACCGCGAGCCAGCCACCGGGCGCCACCATGCCGCGCAACCGCGACAGGATCTCGGCCTTGGGCTCGAGGAAATAGAAGGCATCCTGGCACAGGACGAGGTCGAAGGACCGGTCCGCCACCGGCCAGAGCGACGCGGCGTCGAAGCAGACGAGATCGGCGTCCGGTCCCACCACCCAGTGCCGCGCCAGCCACAGCTTGGCGAAGACCACGTCGGCACCTGCGTAAGCAGTGCCGCGGCGCAGGAACTCGCGGCCATAGTGGCCGATGCCGCAGGCCAGTTCGAAGCTGGACGTCATCGGCCCGCGATGGGCCTCGATGAGGGCCAGGCCCGCCAGATAGGTCGGGTCGCTCCAGCGATGGGCGAAATAGTGGCCCACGCGGCCGAAGGCGAGCAGCCCCATCGCGTCGCGCAACGTCAGCCGGTTCGCCTGCTCCACGAGGCGCGCGAGATCGTCCGGCGCCGGCACGGGACCCGTCCACCAGTCGTCCTGGTCGGCCAGCAGGGCCACGAGCGCACCGGTGCGATCGCCGAGATCGAGGCGCCCCAGCGCCTCGCGGGCGAGCGCGTCGCGGCCGGTGCGCAGGAACGGGATGCCGTCGAGCACGGGCCAGCGGCAACCGTTGGGCTCGCGAAGCGCATGCGGACCATCCGACGCGAGCCGCGCCCCCGATAGGGGCGAGCGGAGCGTCGGACGAGCCGCGGTTCCGCTCATGGGAGCCGCATCTCTGCGAGCACGCGGTCGTGGAACGGCTTCATCGGACCGTCGTGGACCAGCGCCATGTCGCCAAGCACGGTTTCCATGGTGAGCGACGCGGAACGCAGGTGCTGCGCGATCTCCAGCACGCGGTCGACCACGTCGGCCGCGTGGAAAGCCCGCCCTTCGGAGGTTTCGGCATCGATCAGGCAGGCCCGGGCCTCGACCACCCTGCGGCGCAGATCCGGGCCGAGCGACGCCAGCGCGTCGCCGGTGAAGTGCTGCATCACCGCCTCGAGCCTGTCGCCGAGCAGCATCTCACCCGTGAAGCCGGCGTCGGGCATCCCGGCATTGTGAAGGTGATGCGCCAGCGCGGCCAGGAACACGACGGCAGCATCCGCCCCGTAGCGGGGCGACAGCAGCACGCCGTAGACCGCCACGACGAGGCAATGCTCGGCGTGGTTTTCGGCGGGCTGGAGTACGATGCGGGGCCGCCCCGGGCAGGTCACGCCGGCACGCGGCTGATCTTCCAGTCGCTTCACGAAAGGCGGCTCTGGGCCGCCCCGGACCGGTGGCGGCAGCGCGATCGCATCCATCAGCGTCGACCGCAGCGGCTCCTCGATCCGGACCGTAATCTTTTCGACGGCCCGGCGCAGGATGGCGTCGACCTCCGCGGTCGGCAGGCCCGCCTTGACGAGCAGCGACCGATCGAGGTCGCCGAGCCTGGCTGCGGCGAGCGCCTGGGCGGTGACCCGGTGGGCAACGTCCGCCGCGGCTGCACCCCCGGTCAGTTCGGCCCACGCCAGACGGAACAGCCGCGTGGCGATCGACCCCGAGCGCTCCGCCGACCGGATGCGCTTCAGGTCGCCGATTTCGCCGAGCAGGCCTCCCAGCCCGTCGGACCCATCCGGGTTGGACCGGTGCATGAGGATGCGCCTCAGCCGACGTTGAGCCAATCCATCAGCATGGCTTCCTGCACGTGGAAGGCGTGCTCCGGGTGGTGGCCGTTGCGGACCATCGGAGCCTTGAAGAAGTGGCTCAGCTGCTCCTGGACGCCGCCGTCACCGCGCTTGCTGGCGAGGCCCATGACGCGGGCAATCTCGATGGCCAGCGGCGCCGCCAGAATCGAATCCTTGCACAGGAAATTGATCTTGATCTGCATTTTCTGTCCGAGGAAGCCGGTCACGTCGATATTGTCCCACGCCTCCTTGTCATCGCCGCGTGGACGATAGTAACGGATGTCGACCAGATGGTCCTCGACAGGGTAGCCCAGCATTTCGTCGAGCACGCCACCCTTGGTGTTGAGCTTCGACTGGAGCGAGTTCGGATCTGTCAGCGCCAGACCGTCCCGGTTGCCGAGGATATTGGTCGAGAACCAGCCGTCGACATGGAGCGCGCGCGCCTTCAGGGCCGGTGCGATCACGGTCTTCATCATGGTCTGGCCTGTCTTGCCGTCCTTGCCCGCAATGGCGACGTTGCGGTCCCTCGCGAGCGCCATCAAGGCCGGCACATCGGCCGCGACGCTCGGCGTGAAGTTGGCGTAGGCATAATCGTTCGCGATGGCCGCGTAGGCGTAGAGCATTGCCGGGCCGATGGCCTCGTCGTCCGCGTCGAGGCCGCGTTCGAAACCCGCAACGGTATTGAGCGTCGGAGCCGTCAGGTCCGGCCAGGATTCCGTCGACGCCAAGTTGATCACGACGACTCGGTCGACCCCGCTCTCCTCCTTGAAGCGGCGCAAGTCGTCGGCGATGATGCCCACGGCCTCGCGGTGGTTCCTGGCCGCCGTGATGTTGCGGCCCACGATGTTCTTACAAAATTTCTGGCTCGCCACCGCCTTCCAGGGCGTCATGGTCCTGAGTTTCTCGGCCGAGGCGAGTGCACCGTTGGCCAGCACGCCGTGCTCCTCGGCCGCGGAGGCGAGATCGTTGGCGTTGACGTCCCAGCCTCCGAAGACGAGATCGCGATAGTTCGCCATCCCGGGGACCGAGAGATGGGCCAGCGGCAGCCCGTCGAGCTGGTTGGACCCCGCCTTGAGAGCCTCGATCCCGGCAACCGCCGTCGTCGCGACCGCACCTCCCAGACCCACGATAGCCACGCCGAGACGCTCGGTCCGTGCTGAACCCATGATGGACAATCGCACTCCTCTCGTAGGCGCGCGGCGCGCGGTCTCCCGTGCACCCCCGCGTCGATCCTCGGCCTGTCTAAACCAACGTTCCTCGCCTAGGGCGGTTCCGGTCGGCTCGCGGCCGGCGTGTTTAACTAGACCAAGCGAAGCGCCCATCCATTGCGGCATGTTGACGGCCTGACGGCCGCTCGAGCCCGGTTTGACTGGGTGGCCGCAACCGGAGCGGCCCCGCGCCGGCGCGAGCCGCGTCTCGCTGCAGTTCCGGATGCGCCCGCACCGCGAGGGCCATCATGCCGTTCCATCGGTGAAACCGATCGACAGTGCCTGTCCGGTGACGGCGAGACTGCCGCAGCCGCCCGGCACCAGCAGGACGTCGAGGAGGTCAAGGTGGAACGACCGGCCCTCGACCGTCACCACCACGCCCTCGGCCAAGGCCGCGACCGCCACGACCGCCATGGCGGCCCAGGGCGCCAGCAGTTCACCGGGCACCGATCCGACACGATGCGCGAAGCGGTCACGGCGCGACATGACGTTGATGTCGCGAATGGGGCCGCCGTGAAGCCGTGCCCGGGTCTCGGCTTCGCCGGCGAAGGACCCGGCGTCGCCCGGGCGGACCAGCACCCGCAGGTCGCCCTCGATGTCGAGCACGAGATCGCGGCCCTCGGCCAGGACCAGCGTCCTGTCCACGCCGGGGAAACGCGAGAATGGCCCATCGACTGCCACATCCGCCATACTGATCCGCCAGTCGAAATCGTCGAAGCCCGCGCCTGGCGGGTGAACCGCCACCTCGGCCGTGGTGCCGCCGCCGTTCTTCCAGGGAACGCGGACGAGATCGGCGGAGCGGATGAGACGCACATCCGCCATGTCTCAGCGGCCTGCCGCTTCCGCCGCCACGGCTCCCGTGGAGGCCACGCCCGGAAGGTCGGTGCCCACGGCCGCGACGAGCCGTCCCGAGACCACCATCGCGGTGGCCCGTGCCATGTCGCCCGCCATGAAGCGGTCGTCGTCGAGACGCGGCACTTCCGACCTGAGGCAGTTGCGCGCCCTCTCCAGCAGGGCGCTCGACCGGAGTGGCGCATGGAAATCGCAGCCCTGCACGGCGGCCAGCAACTCGACCCCGATGACATTAGCGGCGTTGACCGCCATCGGCAGCAGCCGCCGTGCCCCGTGGGTCGCCATGGACACATGATCTTCCTGGTTGGCCGAGGTCGGGATCGAATCGACGCTGGCCGGCATGGCGCGACTCTTGTTCTCGGAGACCAGGGCGGCGGCCGTCACCTGGGCGATCATGAAGCCGGAGTTGAGCCCCGGTTTCGGCGTCAGGAAGGCGGGTAGGCCGGACAGCGCGGGATCGGTCAGCATGGCGATGCGTCGCTCGGCAATCGAGCCGATCTCGCAGATCGCCATGGCCAGGATGTCGGCCGCGAGGGCCACCGGCTCGGCGTGGAAGTTGCCGCCCGACAACACCTCGCCGGTGTCGGCGAACACGAGCGGATTGTCGGACACGCCGTCGGCCTCGCGCTCCAGCGTGACCGCGGCACCGCGCATGAGGTCGAGGCAGGCGCCCATCACCTGAGGCTGGCAGCGCAGGCAGTAGGGGTCCTGCACCCGGTCGTCGCCGCTCAGATGCGAGGCCCGGATGGCGCTGCCCGCGAGCAGATCCCGCAGGGCGGCCGCGACCGCGATCTGCCCGGGCTGACGCCGCAGCCGCTGGATGCGGGCGTCGAAGGGCGCGTCCGAACCCCGCGCCGCGTCGACGCTGAGCGCGCCCGTTACGAGGGCGGCCTGGAACACCCGCTCCGTCTCGAACAGTCCGGCCAGCGCCAGGGCGGTCGAGACCTGGGTGCCGTTGAGAAGCGCCAGGCCTTCCTTGGGGCCCAGCACCAGCGGCGCAAGCCCGGCTCCGGCCAGCGCCGCCGCGGCCGGACAACGCTCGCCGCCGACCCAGAACTCCCCCGCGCCGATCAGCGCGGCCGCCAGATGGGCCAACGGCGCGAGGTCGCCCGAGGCGCCGACCGAACCCTGCCCGGGGATGACCGGGACGAGGCTGCGGCCGAAGCAATCCGCGAGATGCCGGACGACGGCCCATCGCACCCCCGAGGCGCCCTGCGCGAGGCTCGATATCTTAAGTGCCACGACGAGGCGGGACACCGGGAGGCTCAGCGGCTCACCGACGCCGGCGCAATGCGACAGCACGATGTTGCGCTGCAGGGTGTCGAGGTCGGGACCGGCGATGCGGACCGACGCGAGCTTCCCGAACCCGGTGTTGATGCCGTAGACGGGCACGTCCCGGCCGAGGATCGCCGCCACCACTCCGGCGCCCGCCTCGACGGCCTCGCGGGAGCCTTCGCCGAGGGTCGCATCCGCGCCGAAATAGATGTCGCGCCACAGCGCCAGCGGGACCGAGCCGGGCACGATGATCCTGGGTTCCATGGCACGGCCCTCCGCGGTGAAATCGAAGCTTGAGCCCGCGCGCCGGAACTGGACCTGCGCGGGTGGCGCGGTAGCTCCGCGCCCGGAATCGCCCGAAGCCCTCTCAGAACGCCAGTTGCACCTTCATGGAGCGGCGGCGATCGGAGGCGGCCTCGAAGGCTTGCCGGGCCTCGTCGAGCCCGTAGGAGCCGGTCAGCATGGGCTTGAGGTCGACCCGTCCCTCGTCGATGAGCCGTACCGCGAGCGCGAACTCGGCATGGAACCGGAACGAGCCCAGGATGGCCAGTTCCTTGGCCACGACCACGTTCTGCGGCAGCGAGACCTCGCCGCCGAGGCCGACTTGCACCAGCGTGCCGCGCGGCATGAGGACATCGAGCCCCATGCGGAGCGCCGCCCCGTTTCCCGAACATTCGAACATCGCCCCGATGGAGCCCTTGTCGACCGCGTAAGCCTTCAGCGCGTCCGGCTCCGCCGCCGTGTTGACGGCGCGGTCGGCCCCGAGCCGTCGGGCGATCGCCAGCGGTTCGTCGACGACATCGGTCACGATGATCTCGCCGGCCCCGGCGTGCCGCGCCGCCACGACCGCCAGTGCCCCGATCGGGCCGCAGCCCGTGACGAGCACGCGGCGGCCGATGAGCGGCCCGGCGCGGGATATCGCGTGGAGCGCCACGGCGAAAGGTTCGGCCAGCGCCAGTTCCGTCGCGCCCACCCGGGTGCCGGGCTCGCATTGCGCGGCGTCGCAGACCAGCCGCTCGCGAAAGCCGCCCTGGACGTGGGGCATCGGCATGGCGCTGCCGTAGAACCGCATGTGGAGGCAGTGGTTGGGGAGGCCGTCCAGGCAGTAGCGGCAGGCGCGGCAGGGCCGGCTCGGGTTGACGGCGACGCGGTCGCCCACCTTGATGCCGTGAACGTCGGGCGCGGTCTCGGCCACCGTGCCGGCGATCTCGTGGCCCAGGATCATCGGTTCCCGCAGCCGCACGGCGCCGAACCCGCCGTGGTTGAAGTAATGCAGGTCCGAGCCGCATATGCCGCCGGCCTCGATCCGCACTGCCACCTGCCCGGGGCCGACGGCGCCGGGCTCGTGCTCTTCGAGCCTCAAGTCCTTGGCGGCATGAATGACGACGGCGCGCATGGTGTGTCCTCGCAGGTCGGGCCTCACGGCCGACCGTTCCGACCGCGGTCAGCGGTTGACAGGCGGGGAGCATGGGTAGCTCATCCACGCTCGGAACGACAGACCGGCACCGGGATGGAAACGCGCTTGAAGCTCTTCGACCTCTCGGGCCGCCGCGCCTTGATCACGGGATCGAGCAAGGGCATCGGATTCGCCATGGCCGAGGCGCTTGCCTCGGCCGGGGCCGTCATCGTGCTCAACGCGCGGGATGCCGGCCGGCTCGACGAGGCCCGGTCGAAGCTCGCGGCGGGCGGTCACCAAGTCAGCGCCTCGGCCTTCGACGTGACCGACCCCGATGCGGTGGCGGCCGGGGTCGATGCGATCGAGCGCGACCTCGGCGCCATCGACATCCTGGTCAACAATGCCGGCGTCCAGCACCGCGCGCCGCTGCACGAGTTCCCGCGCGACGCCTGGTCGAGGCTGGTCACCACCAACCTCGACAGCGTGTTCTTCGTCGGCCAGGCGGTGGCGCGCCACATGATCGGGCGCGGGCGCGGCAAGATCATCAACATCTGCTCGGTGCAGAGCGAACTCGCCCGCCCCGGCATCGCGCCCTACACGGCCACCAAGGGCGCCGTGAAGATGCTGACCAAGGGCATGGCGACCGATTGGGGCCGGCTCGGTCTGCAGGTCAACGGCATCGGCCCGGGCTATTTCCGCACCGAACTCAACCAGGCCCTGGTGGATGACGCCGCCTTCTCGGGCTGGCTCGCGAACCGCACCCCGATGGGGCGCTGGGGCGAGGTCGGCGAGCTGGCAGGCGCCGCGATCTTCCTCGCCTCGGACGCGTCGAGCTTCATCAATGGACACATCCTCTATGTCGACGGCGGTATCACCTCGAGCCTCTGACACCGGACAGCCCTTGGCGCTGGTCGTTATGGGGGTCAGCGGATCGGGCAAGTCCACGGTCGCGGCACAACTGGCAGGGCGCCTCGGCGCCGCTTACGTCGACGGCGACGACCTGCATCCCCAGGCCAATGTCGACAAGATGCATGCCGGCACGCCGCTCGACGACGACGACCGCTGGCCCTGGCTCGACCGGATCGCCGCGACGCTGAACGAGACGGCGGCCGCCAAGGGCGGCGTGGTGTTGGCCTGTTCGGCGCTGCGCCGCCCCTACCGCGACCGCCTGCGGGCCGGCACCGGCGGAATGGCGCGGTTCCTGTTCCTCGACGTGTCCTTCGCGGTCATCGAGGACCGACTGAAGAAGCGCGAGCACCATTTCATGCCGCGGCAGCTCCTGGAAAGCCAGTTCGCCACGTTGGAGCGGCCCGGCCCCGACGAACCCGACGTCATGACCGTGCCGTCGGATCGACCAGCCGACGCGATCGTCGACGATGCCGCGCGGCGGCTCGGCCGCGGGTGAGCAGATCGGGCCATTCGGAGCGAGAGCCCCGTCAGGCCTCGTCCTCGACCAGCGCCGCGAGCCCGTCGCGATAGGTCGGGTAGCCCAGCGTCACGCCGAGCCCGTGCTTCATGGCGCGGTTCGAGATGCGGCGGTTGGCGCCGTAGAAGCTCAGCGCCATGGGCGACAGCTCGGCCTCGGCGAAGGGGATGACGGCCGGCGGCTCGAGGCCGAGCAGCTTCGCCCCGTAGGCCACGACGTCGGGCGCCGGCGCCGGCTCGTCGTCGGCGATGTTCCAGGCGCCCCCGACCCCCTCGTTCAGCAGGACCGCCGAGATGGCGCGGCCGATGTCGTCGACGTGGATGCGGTTGAACACCTGCCCGGGCTTGTCGATGCGGCGGGCCGAGCCGTCCCGGAGGTCGCGCAGGATGTTGCGGCCCGGCCCGTAGATGCCGGCGAGCCGCAGCACCGCCACCTGCTTGCCGGCCCGTGCCCCGAGGGCGAGCCAGGCATCCTCGACGGCGAGGCGGCGCGCCCCGCGCTCGCTGCCCGGCACCGGCCGCACCTCCTCGTCGATCCAGGCGCCGCCGTGGTCGCCGTAGACCCCGACCGTCGACAGATAGGCGATGCGCGCGAGGCGCCGCGAGGCCTCGATGGCGGCGCCGAACCGGGCCAGCACCGGGTCGCCGTCGCGGCCCGGCTGCACGCTGACCAGCAGGGCATCGGCCTCGCCGAGCCGGGCCTCGATCTCCGGGTCGGCCTCGGGCGGGTCGAAGCGCAAGGCAGCGATGCCGTCGGCCGCGAGATCGCCGACCTTGTCGCGCGACCGCACCGTGCCCGCGACAGCGTCGAAGTGCCCGGCATGATGGCGCAGGTAATGACCGGCCGTGTAGCCGATGCCGAAGACGAAGAGGTTCATGGCGTGTCCCATTCGGCCAGCACGTCGGGGTCGGTCTCGGCGGCCCGGCGGCCCGGCGAGGCCGCCGCCAGGGCTTCGGCTCCGACGAGGCGCCGGCCGGCCCAGACCGCCATGGCCCGGACCAGCGGCGACGCATGGACGAGCAGCGCCACGACGCGGGGCGCGAGCCGTGTGTCGCCGGAATTGCCGATCGCGATCACCACGTTGCGCAGAAACCGGTCGATCCCGATGCGCTTGATCGGCCCCCCGGCGAACAGCACCCGGAAGCCGGCGTCGTCGAGCCGCGACAGCGCGTCGAGACCCGGGGCCGCGAGGTCGTCGCGGGCGCGAAGCTTCGCCTCCCGGCCCGCCACCGCGAACTTGTTCCAGGGGCAGGCCGCGAGGCAGTCGTCGCAGCCGTAGATGCGGTTGCCCATGAGGGGCCGGAACTCGGGGGCGATATGGCCCTTGTGCTCGATGGTGAGGTAGGAGATGCAGCGTCGGGCATCGAGCTGGAACGGGGCCGGGAAGGCCCCGGTCGGGCAGGCGTCGAGGCAGGCCCGGCAGGAGCCGCAATGCTCGCCACTCGTCCCATCGGGTTCGAGGTCCAGCGTCGTGAAGATCGAGCCCAGGAACAGCCAGGAGCCGAAGTCGCGCGACACGAGATTCGTGTGCTTGCCGGCCCAGCCGAGCCCGGCCGCCTCGGCCAGCGGCTTCTCCATCACGGGCGCCGTGTCGACGAAGACCTTGACGGCGGCTTCGCCGCTGACGGCGACTTCGTCGCCGAGCCGGACCACGAAGCCGGCCAGATCCTTGAGCTTGCCCTTGACGACGTCGTGATAGTCGCGGTGCCGGGCATAGACCGAGACCGCCCCGGCGTCGCGTCGCGCCAGCGCGGCCAGAGGGTCGGTCTCGGGCCCGTAGTTCAGACCCAGCATGATGACCGAGCGAACCTCGCTCCAGAGCGCGCGAGGGTCGCGGCGACGCTCCACCGTCCCGGCCATCCAGTCCATGTTGCCGTGCCGCCCTTCCGCCAGCCAGGCGGCGAGCCGGTCCCCGGCCTCGGGCGCGGCGTCGGGCGCGGCGATGCGGCAGGCATCGAAGCCGAGGGCCGCGGCGCGCTCCGCGATGCGGGCCTTGGCGCCGGCCGCGCGGTTCAGAAATCGAGGTCCGCGTAGACCGGGCTCGGCACGATGCCGGGCACCCGGTCGGTCAGCAGCGCCCGGAACGACGGCCGCGACTTCAAGCGGGCGTACCAGGTCTTGGCCGTCTCGTCCTCCGCCCATGGCACGTCGCCCAGGAAATCGATGCTCGACAGATGGGCCGCGGCCGCGAGGTCGGCATAGGTGAGCCGGTCGCCGCCGAGCCAGTTGCGGCTCCGGATCAGGAAGCCGATGTAGCGCAGGTGGTAGCGGACGTTGGCCCGCGCCACCCGCACGGCGTCCATGTCGGGGGCGCCGCCCCCCTGTTCGGGCGCCATGAAGCGCTTGTACACCTTCTCGGTGATGAGGTGGCCCGACACTTCCGAGAAGAACTTGACGTTGAACCAGTCGAGCAGGCGGCGGATCTCGATGCGGCCGGCGGGGTCCTCGGGGAGAAGGCGTCGGTCGCCGAGCGCGAGCCCGCGAGTCTCGTCGAGATATTCGGCGATCGGCCCGGCCCCCGGGATGGCGGCCAGCGGCGGCTCCACCATGACGGGCGTGGTGCCGGCCGGGTTCATGATGAGGAATTCGCGGCGGCGGTCGAAGACGCGCTCCTCGATCAGGTTCGGTTCGATCCCGATCTCGCCGAGGACGAGCCGGATGAAGCGGGAATGCGGATCGAGAGGGTGGTGGTAGAGGTCCGTCATCTCGCCCGTTCGGCACCTTGGCCCATGTCGTCGACCCATGCCGTCGGCCCATGCCGTGGCCCGGTGACGCCCAGCCGGGAGCCGCACCCGCCCGGCGCCGGCCGGGTCCGCGGGGGCCAGCGACCCGCAAGGCCGAGCCTCGGTATAGGACGGCTTGGGGGGGCGCGACAACCCGCTTTCGGCGGACCCGCCCGGGCCGTCCCCACGCCCTCTTGGCCGCCCGCCGTCAGCCGCTCGCGGCTAGCCGCCCGCACGCCCGTCGAAGGCCTGCCGGGCCTCCTCGACGTCGGGCAGGTGGTCGACCGTCCAGGCGTGCAGCGCCTGGAACGGCTGCTTCAGCGTGCGGCCGAGGGGCGTGACCCGGTACTCGACCGCGATCGGCGAGGCCGCGATGACGCGCCGCGCCACGATGCCGTTGCGCTCGAGGCGCCTCAGGCTCTGGGTCAGCGCCTTCTGGGTGATGCCCTCGAGCCGGCGCTTGATGGCGTTGAACCGCAGCGGCCCCTCGCACAGCACGGCGAGGATCAGCACCGACCATTTGTCGGCGATCTGGTCGAGCAGCAGGCGGCTCGGGCAATCCGCCGCCGACAGCACGGGGTGGTGGAGCTCCGGCATGGCGGTTTCCTCCTAGCGCCCTGGTTTCTTTCCGGTGCCTGATTGACCTTAGGTATACACGGTATACTAATGCGCGCCATCCCGGCCGGAGCCCATTCCGAGGCAATCGGGTGAAGGACTTTTGCCTCTGTCCGTGCCCATAACCGTCATCGCGAGCGCGAGCCGAAGCGACCCAGATCGACCGTCGTGGAGCTGGGTTGCTTCGCTCGTCACTGCGAGCGAAGCGCGGCAGCCGCAATGACGTCTCCCCCAACCCCCCGCGTTACCGACCGCACCGTTCCTCATCTTGTTCACCCGACTGCCCTGGAGCCAATTCCATGAATTCCCCGCACGTCGACGCCCTGTTCCAGCCCTTCCGCGTGAAATCGCTCGCCTTGAAGAACCGCATCGTCATGGCACCGATGACCCGCTCCTTCTCGCCCGAGGGCGTTCCGGGCGACGATGTCGCGGCCTATTACCGGCGCCGCGCCGAGAGCGACGTCGGGCTGATCCTCTCCGAGGGCACGGTGATCGACCGGCCGGCCTCCCGCAACGACCCCGGCATCCCGTTCTTCCACGGCGAGGCCGCGCTGGCGGGCTGGCAGCGGGTGATCGATGGGGTCCACGCGGCCGGCGGCCGCATGGGTCCGCAGATCTGGCACACGGGCTCCGTGGTCAGCTTCCAGACCGAATGGACCCCCGAGGCTCCGGTCGAGAGCCCGTCGGGCCTCATCGCGCCGGGCCAGCCGCGCGGCAATGCCATGAGCGACGAGGCCATCGCCGAATCGATCGCGGCCTTCTCGCGCGCGGCCGCCGACGCCAAGCGGCTCGGTTTCGACACGCTGGAGATCCACGGCGCCCACGGCTACCTCATCGACCAGTTCTTCTGGGCCGGCACCAACGCGCGCACGGACCGCTTCGGCGGCGCCACGCTGAAGCAGCGCGCCCGTTTCGCGGCCGAGGTGGTGAAGGGCGTCCGCGGGGCCGTGGGGCCGGACTTCCCCCTCATGCTGCGCGTCAGCCAGTGGAAGCAGCAGGATTTCGCGGCCCGGCTCGCCGAGACGCCCGACGCCATGGCGGAGTGGCTGGTGCCCCTGGTGGAGGCGGGCGCCGACGTCCTGCACTGCTCGCAGCGCCGCTTCTGGGAGCCGGAGTTCCCGGAGGTCGACGGCGAGGCCGGGCTCAACTTCGCCGGCTGGGCCAAGAAGCTCACCGGCGCCGCCACGGTCAGCGTCGGCTCGGTCGGCCTCTCGGGCGACTTCATGGCGGCCTTCGGCGGCGAAAGCTCCAAACCCGCCAGCCTCGACAACCTCGTCCACCGCATGGAGCGCGAGGAATTCGACCTCATCGCGGTCGGCCGGGCGATTCTGAGCGACCCGCAGTGGGTCACCAAGGTGCGCGAGGGCAACCTCGAAGGCCTGCAGGACTTCAGCGCCGCAGCGTTCCGCGAGCTGGTGTGAGGGGGGTGGGGGG
>JAABUL010001336.1_pt1 | contig 47647 bp, 52 predicted proteins | sample 5559151 | NCBI WGS metagenome assembly JAABUL01 (sample SAMN10711876, study PRJNA513368) | rock metagenome | isolation source: Antarctica rocks | place: Antarctica: Victoria Land, Pudding Butte sud
CTCATACAAATAAAGGTATTTCTAATCGACCGAGGTATCAGTAGCTAATCCTAATTTGGATGGGTGTTTATGTAGTGAAATTGGGTGTGCATGTATGAAAATAGGGTGTGCAAATATCGGTTCCCTTATTTATTTCATTGCTTGCATCACTTTCGGTAGTATCAAGAAAATCATTCACATGAGTCACACGGTTGTAAAGATTGTTGCAAAAGGTTCAACTTCAACCTCCTGAATTACATTCTATATGTGCAAAAAAGGGAAGAGTCCGAAAATGCGATCAGAAACAACTCTCACCTCTTATGCTCCCTGGATCCCCTCATCCAGAGCTAGGCTCTCCTCATCCAGAGCCAGGCTCTCTTGTTTGAAGTTAGTCCATCGGGTCGACTTGGGCATCCAAGGCGTAAGTCACCCTCCGTCGTAGTGCCTCTTTGACCTCCTTAGCTTCTTTCTCTCTCTTCTCACCCTGTTCCTCCATGTAAGCGCCAGACACTGCTTGTTGACGTTCGGCCTGGATTTTCTGTGCGGCGGTGGAGATCGAGACATAAGCAGCGATTGGGTCCATGTTGCGAGTGCTGTACTTTGGTGTTTCCTTTATTCTCTCCTCCAAGTCTTTGGCTATTTTCTTCTCACTCTCCTCCCAGTCTTTGTCTGTAAGCTCTCTCTCGCGTTTATACTCTGCCGAGACTCTCTTGCTCTCTTCATATTCTTTCTCCGCAAGCTTCTTCTCGTATACAGCTCTTGTCTTGCTCTCAGCCCTGGCTTTTATTCTAGCAAGTGCCTCCCTGTCCTGCTTCTCCTCAATGTGAACCCAGGATTTGATCTTTGCAACTGTGTCCTTGTTTAGCTCCTCTTCAAGCGGCTCATCTTCAACTTCGCCGGTCACGATGTAGTGGACCCATTGTGCATAGGCAGATATGAGCATAGCTGCCACTATGAAACCGTAGACAAGGATCGCGATTGAAGGCGGGCTTGCCGCTTGAAACGCTTGAGAGGAGACAGGCTGGTGTGAAATCTCCGGGATGGCTGATTGGAATGAGCCATAAATAGCACTCTGGGTTGGCTGGACAGCATTTTCATGATGGTAAGTCATTTGCGTGTAGGCCGAGTCGAGAGTGGGGACGGATCCCGGAATGGTGACTGGTCGAGAGGAGTTGTGGGTACGAAGTTGGGGAAAGTAGGTGATGGTTTTCGTGACTTCTTTCGTTTTGGTGAGCTCCTCGATGATAGTCTTGGTGTGATTGAAATTGTGATTCGTTCGGTGATGCGTCCTGTGCTCGGTGTCATTCCTGCGATGAGTGCCGAAATTACTCAGGGTATGGTTGAGCGTGGAGACTGGACCGATAGTTCCACTGATCTCCGCAGGGATGACGCGAGTGTCGACGATTTCGGTGGGCGCTGGCACTAATACGGGATCAAAGCCGGTCGTGCTCTTAGGCTCTGGTGGTGCAGTCTGGATAGACACATCCCCATTCTGGAGGGTTACACTCCTTGAGTAGATGTCTCTTGGCTTATGAATCTGCGCCATGGTCGTGGGTGTGCTCAGTGGGACCACCTTAGCAGGCGTGGCGTTTTCCACCCATGCATTGCGTTTCGCCAATGGGTGACTGAATTCCGCAGATTTCGGTACAACAAAGGGACTGGGCGCTATGGTAGCTCCTCCTAAGCCGGTATACTTAGTACTCATAGTGGTGATTCTATCCCCTACGGACGTACTGATAGCAGTAGGTTTCGGCTCTTGAAGGGGTTGACTGGAGGTTATGGTAGCTGCTCCTTTGCCATCTCCAAAAGCCGGGACAGAGCCGACTTGCTTAGTGCGTAATGGTCCTTGCATAGTGGTGGTGCGAGTGCCGGGGTGACCAACCATAGTGGCCGTGGTGGCATAAGAGTTTGATGACATTTTAGTTGGTTCGTTACAATTCCGTTGCACGTCAAATTTAGCTTTGGTGCAGAGTTTTGGTAGGGTTGTTGTAGGTTCGTGATTCGAGGTCATGGTAAGGAAGAAGAAGGGATGAATGAATACAAGTTGGCGAGCTTCTTATGCTTTGATCGAAAGGGAAAAAGACAATGTTTTCGGTTGGAAGAGAGTAGGAAGCTTGGGACGTTGAAGCTGTGATCTCGATTGTTCAGGATCGAGTAATTCGACTAAAGAAACAAAATGGGTGTCAGGGTATATGAGAATGCCCAATGTCATTATTGACCTTGTCACAATGACGAGAATCATAGGCAGACAAGGCTCTATCCATCAAGAACAAGAACAAAGAGCACATGCGCTTTGCGACAAAGAACACAACACAGATACTGAGATGGAAAAACAATTTCGCGGTAATGTTTTGAATTATCCGGACAGGTCGATGAGCAGAGCGTCTCCAAAACAAAGAACAGATATTTTTAGACAAGGGTAATATAGCACCCGACGAAGTCCAGAGGTAATGATGGCAGCTGTATATACTAGGAAAGTCATGCAGTAGTGGTTCTATACTATCAGTGAGTTGAAAGGAGACCTCTTAGACCTTGATTACTCGGCCATATCTCAAGAGTGAGAATTCGAAAACAAGCAGGCCTTACGCCTTTCTACCCCTTCATACGAAGCAAATGTGCTTTCGAGTATCGCTCAGGCTGTCAATATGTTAGCTATGCTTACCCACCCATCTCGAGTTATAGAAGATAATGATCTTCCAATTTCATTATATACCTCATTGAAATATCACGCACAATGGCTTTTTGTGTATCGTTATTCTTGTTTCGCTTGGCGAGAGGTAGCCGGCAAACGCTTGGGTCTCAGCTAGTGAAACGGCAGAATTTCGATTATTAGCGATAGATCTTAATTATGAGTCAACCAGGGATAAGGCAATAATGTCTTTATGTACTTATGATATCTCATAGGCACATCTGATTATATAGGCGAAGGACCGCTAGCAGGACGAAGACCAAAGGCTATAGAATATAAACAACATAGGGTGTTATACTCGGCGAGAGGAATGTCACTAAGGCGTCACAAGGGGCCAGCCTATTCCCAGTCAGTTACTATCCATATCAAACACTCCAGGGATACTGCTCATAGGGGCCATCACGATTATCTGCATAGCCTAGATCTGGTATGCCCCATCCTTCTGGGATGCCGTCGGCTGTATGGAGCTTGTCCATCCTTCTCTGCGACTTGTGGCGGATCCACTCCTCGCGCTTTGACTTGTTCGAGTCGCGAGCCCTTTGCCTTCGCGCTTGCGTCATGATTTCTTCACGCCGGCGGACCGCTTGTTCTGATGGGTCCTCAAGGCGCGACGGAGTGCAGCCCATTTTCTGTACTGGAATCTCTCTGTGGCAGTCGGTTCACGTAAAGGTTATACGTAAGCGGAAAGTGGAGAAGTAGTTTTTGGGGAGATTTGAGTCACAGAGCCGAGTCAGCGCGTGAAGAAGCATATCTGACAGGCCCTGGTGTATTTGACCGCGGCCGTCGAAATACGATGTGCCACACTCTTTGGCAAGCTGAAATTTATTATTGGTAAACAATGGCATTGTCGAATGCCTTTGATTCGATTTCTGAAAGGGACCACCCTCATACTCTTTGTATAATGAAGCTGCGCCGTCAAAGGCCCTTTGAAGTCTCTTTGTCCTCGATGGGTTGTCAACGATGCCACCATGCTTCAAAGAAATCTGAGAATGAAACAGCGTATCTGCTTAATATATGGATCCAATGACTCACAGTCAGGAGTTTAAAGCAGCTGAGTTATACACCAGAGGCAGCCATCCAACATCCATAACCTATTCTCGCCTTCCCAGCTCCATTCTAGCATCACAACCCAGATTCGCAATGTGTCGGGCCATTTCCCATAAAACTCACCAATGTATGCACGTACAGTACTACTGCATTGCTACGCCATGTACGAATTTCGATTTACCTGATGAGAATGTACTCTTCGGAGGACACTACCAGGTTATCGGCGAGATCGTCATGAGCAACAGGCCTTTCTGCGATTGGTGCTACAGCCAGAGAAGAAGACAACTCAAAGCCTGCTTTGAGTTTATCCGATGCAAGAGAATGGATGAAGCAAGAATATCAGCTGCTTCTCCTGGCGATATTGATAGAACGCTTTCCGAGCTGAGAAATCAGCGGAGACGAGAGCTCGACCAATTCCGTGTCGCGTGTGGAAACCCTTACAGTCGGGACCACGAGGAAGACGATGGCGACAATGAGGGCAGAGATGATAAGGATGGCGAAGACGAATTAGGTCCCGGTTCGGAAGTGACGATGAGTCTAGCATCGATGATGAGGACAATGGCGATATAGGATATGTAAATGATTCTGCACTTTCGTATCACACATTGCCGTGGCAGTGAGTACAAAGACCTCATCATCCTGTGTACCTGTTTGATAGTAATGCCTCGAACAATTGCCAAGCTGAGTGTAATAACAGAATTAACACCTGTAGTTCAATTAGAATGAATTTGATCACTTATTTTGCGGGGAAAGATAATTTTGAAAAAATTCGTTCTGGTCTCCGCATAGCTCGAAGGGCAATGACCGACCTGATGGGTTTTAGAAATGTTGGAGTGAACTTTGGGTGTTATGAAAGTAGAAGGTAAGCCCGAAATGTATTAGCGTTCCCTTCTCTTTGTTTTTTTCGATTTTTTGGTGTTGATATATGAAAATATCACCCCTACCATGTACTTACACCTTGCCGGCCGGTTTGCCGGATTGCAAGGGTGACCATACTAGGTCACGAGTACGAGCCCATGTTGAGGCACTTCAAAAAAGTACCTCAATATGGGTCTACGGCCCCCCCCGCTGTCTACAAATTCCCAATATGCCCTCCCCAAAGCCCTGTAACAGGAAGCAAACTTCTCAGTGTCGACAATTGAATGAGAAGTTTCTTCGCACCATTCTGGTGTTTCTTTTGCAATTTTTAAAAAGTGGACTTAGCGGGTATCTTATACAGCAAAACTTAGGGCTCTTCTTATCAACACAGTGAGATCGCAAGATTACCAAACATGTTGTCAAATGCATGCTGACAATGGAATGGGAAACATACAAGAATTCTACCATTGTTTTAAGCGATCGATCCACACATTCAAAATATTTTGAGGAGGTCATTGTCCTGAATCGAAACATATAGAACAATACAAATCTTGAGACTTATCAACTTACCTTAGCCTTCAGCAAATTATTCTTTTGAGCAACATAATACTGCCACTCATCGGCTCCGTCCCACAACCTCAAACCCAACATTGCTCTAGACAAGATGTGTCAAACACACGCGGTTGTGTACTCGGAGTGCTGCCACATACACCAATATCTGGTCATCGATCCGTGCGACGGCGGATACGTTTGCCCTTTGACTTCGAAGGCCAAATGTGGGAACGAGAATTATGTGATCGTCAGCTACGGTCGCGACCCAAGCGAGCAATATTGCGAAGACTGTTTCAAGCAGATTCGTGAGGGTGAGGATCGAATCGTCGAATTTCATCTGAGGTTGCACATGTACTTCCTTCAACTCTTGATTGACGACAAGATAGTATATGCGCAATTCAGTCGCGTAATACCGAGGTTGGATAAATCTCGCGAATGGGCATGCCATGCTCACTATTGCAAATTCGGTCTGTATAGGGCACCCGATTGGGACCAGGTCCAGTACATTTTTCCTACCGAACAACAGATTTGCGAAAATAAAGACCATATCCGTGAAGGTTTGGCAGAAGCGGAGCGAGTTGGGGTCTTACAGTATTTTACTGAAGGAGAAAATCGTTTGGCAGAAGCGGAGCGGGCTGGGGTGACCCACTATTCTGCTGATGGAGAAGAACTCATGTCATCTGATGAGGAGATTCCCGTTCCTGAAGAGGTGGCTGGGGCTGGAAGAGAGAACTGGCGGCGAGAATCGACATCATCCAACGAAGACGACCACGATGGCGAAGAGGTGGTTTGGGCAGGAAGAGAGAACTGGCGGCGAGACCAGCAAGTGATCGAGCCTCGCTATCACCTGCTAGCGTAGAAAGAGGAAAGTACCCTGCTTTTCATCATTCATTTGGAAAGCGTGTCCTGCTTCTAAGTCTATCTTCAAGTCTTTGGGTCTCTTTTCCCACTATTATAGCATGTGACGATTTCAGTACGAAAACCTAAGATTGATCGTTTCCATATATTCCTTTGCCCAACCCTTTTTATCGATTAAGCTTGCAACTGAACCTTAGTCATTGCTTATACTATTCCAAGAAGACGACGAGTTTACTTATCTGTCTACATATCTCTCCAAAACCGGCTATTGTTTCCTGACGTTTGCGCGCCCTGGTGCAGCCTGTGTAAGAAGCGCAATTGGTTAATGGAACAATGGATACAATGCTCTTTCCTCATGTGAACGGCGTCTGCATTCGTTGTTAGGCTACTAAATAAGACCGTTGTTCTACTTCTTTCAGGCTGATTAATGATCGGCAAGCCTTGTTAATGGTGGTGTTCGCAAAACTCTACAATACCTAAAAGCTTATGACCTGTTCTCGTAATTCCTGATCATCATCTTTTGTTTGCTCAAAACCAGCTGACTCTCGGCATTCAAGCAGTTACCCGGCACTAGATTTTACGACTAAATTCGACCGCACGCACAGGTCATTCCATAGCATCCTTGCAGACATGGTGCGTCTTCGGAAAAAGCCAAGAGCAGGATCCTCTTCAGTACCAACTACTGCGCAACCAACGGTCCTGAGGTTGAAGGTAAGCAGTATCTCAAAGCCAGTGCGAAACTTCTCTCGTCCTTTCAACAGTCCAAATAACAAAGAGTACCATTGTAGGGGTGCAGGAGAACTATATCAGCCGTCTTTTACCAATGACCAGAGAGACTTTGGCACGGATGACGGTAGAGTCAAGACCTCACTAGACAGGGAGTCGGCAGGATTGAATCGCAGAGACGAGCCTTATCCAGCTCATGGCAAGATCGACACGAAAAAAAGCCACTCATTGCAGCAGGGAGCCCCCGCATTCGTCCAGCACGGTGGGTTCTTCGACAAGACAAGCGATTCCGAGCTTAACGCACCAGCTTTCCCAGGTTCACAAGATCTACTAACAGGGCAAGCTTCGTCGAACGCTAGCTCCCCATCAGCTCCGATTAGAGGAGTTGAGGTTCTGCCGTCTGCAGCATCTGTGCGGTTAAGGATTAGAAGACAAGTTCCAACTCCGGACATCGTCGGACTGTGTAGGTCGCCAGAATGCCCAATTGAACATACTCACTTTCAAGGTGTCTATCTATTTCAAAAGTACCCAATGATTTCTCAAGGCCCGTTCGGAGCGAGTAACCCGCCACCTGCTATATGGGCAGCGTATCACCGGTTGCAGGAGAACCAGGAGACGCCTGAGGACTTCGCACTATACTGGGGCTTCAAGAGGCAACATACGGCTGACAGCTGGGAGAATTTGTTCCGGGAGATATGAGGGTCTTGGCATACCGAATTTGATGATCCGTAGCTTGTAGACGATCCTGGTACTCGAGGTATAGACAATATCCAAGATGTTCTAAAGATGTAGAGAATATGACTAGTTTTCTTCTGAATCTTCGGTTTGTTGGAAGAAGTGCTGCATCGTCCCGTCTTCGCCTCATTGATAACACTGTGTTCAACGGAGATTGGAACCATAGTCAGAATGGATGTGTTATTGACACTGCTGTCGAATTTGGACTGTTGTGGATGCTATTGTCGTACTTATTGTTTAGCCTATTTCGAATGTCGGGGTCGAGGTTCCGGACCTATAACTTCGATATCTCATACTCTTCTTGCCTTACTCAACCAAGCTTTCTCAATACCATCCACCTTACAATTCTTCTCGGCGCGGGATTCTTAGAGCGAGACTAGTTTAGATCGTAGATCTAATAGTTTGTGGGACAATGGCAAACGACCCACCCCAAACACCAGAAAGACTAATCCGGCCTCAAACACCAGGAGCTCCCAAGACATCTAAAACACCAGGTCTTCAATACGCCGTGAATTACGATCCACATAGTAAGACCCCCACACCAGAGCCAAGGTTGGAGCCTCATGAAGAGTCGTCACTATCCGTCGACTTCAGCCCTCCCGTTCCGCCACTCGATCCGTCCCTGGTAGGTCGGAGCGATCAACAAAGATGTACGTGCCCTCGCAGTGGTTGTTACGAAACTATGCCACACGAGCCTTATGAGGTGAGTGACATCTCCAACTCCGAACAACCCTCCACAAGCTACGACGAGTTCCAGGCTCTTCTAGACTCGATAAACCAAGAGAGCGCCAACGATGCTCGACAAGCCTCAGATCATGATAACGGAGCGATCCTAGACCTAGTTCATCGTACAAATATGCGAAACGCGTCACCAGATCCCACAAGGCGGCATGCGGAGTTTCCAATTATGCAAGACGGACATCCACTTGAAGTGCTTATAAGCTGCTTGGAAGAAGTGAAGGGGAAATATCAGGACCAGGATCGTACGCAGTGTAAGATGGCAGGCTCTCATCTCGGCGTATTTAGAGTAGATAGGCCTTTCTCTGAGCCGGAGCAACCACATCAACACGTCCCGCAGATCGTGTATGCAGAACCCGCTAGGCCTGATCGGTGTATATCGCCTACCTGCCCTGTCCATGAACTCCACGGAGTGGGCCTTTACGTGCATAACAGCGAATGGGGAGTATGGCCAAACATAACGTTTGGAATCGCAAATCCACCAGATTATATCTGGGCGGCAGAAGCTCGTAGGTTGGCAAATCGCGCGAGCCCGGAAGACATAGAAATGGTTCGCCAATTCGTGATTCATCACGATCGCCCGTATCCTAGCGCGTAAGGGGGGGATTGTAGTAAAAGGGCATTACGTGAAGAAGCGCGTACCAAATCCATAATTGGAAGACAGCAGGCTTCTAGGGTTCTGATTGTAAGACGCCAACGAGCTAGTCTAAGAATAAAATGACTTGCTGTCCATTGACATCCGAATATCTTATCGACGATCTGGAAGTGACTGTAGAACAATGCCAGACAGAGATGACAGTACAGGAAGGATGTGTGCATATTTCCGTGTCGACATATCAGTAAAACTCGGGTGCACCGCGGGCAGGGACCGTTGTCCAACCTCACAGAGACCCGTATTGCATCTGATGGAAATCATTCTACACGTCTCTGGATGATGTCGTAGAGTCCAATTGATTGAAATGTACTTTCATTTCGCGAAAATCCACTCTAAGCCTTACTTTAGCCCTGCCGCGCGTACATCGCGCCTATCTTAAACTCCAACTTCATCATTTATCACGAACTCAGGAATAACAGACATCAGACACTAATTAAAAAGAGATTAGCTATGCTAGACACTAGGCCTGTTGTTCCCACTCAGGTTCGGGTAGGTAAACGTTCGCGCTCTGATTACGAAAATGGAAACGAGGACGTTCGACCGAGTGCCGACGGCTCTGGTAATGTAGATGTGGAAGGTTTGCAGTGGATCCATTTCATTGAGTGTTTAACTAACACCGATCACAGACTCCTCATCTGACGATGATATTGGACCTGCACTACCCTCCAGTACGCCCAAGAAAAAGCGGCGTATTCTTCCGTACGAGAAATTGTACATCTCTGCCCTACCTGCGTCTTCACGGTACTCGAAATCGTTGATGCACAAAGATCAGCTGTCCTTCGTGACCGTAACGCCACTTACAGATTTCTTGATTACATGCTCAATAGATGGGACTGTCAAGTTCTGGAAGAAAATCGCTGTGGGTATAGAATCGGTGAAAGAGTTTCGGGCACATGTAGGGGAAATAAGAAGCGTCAGTGTGAGCCAAGATGGTAGAAGTTTTGCAACAGCAGGAGCAGATAGAACAATCAAGATCTTTGATGTGATTACCTTTGGTATGGAGATCCACTCTGTGGGGTTACTGGTGGCAAACTGACATCGATGTATAGATTTACTGGCCATACTTCAGCTAGAACATACGCCAAGATCAATATGCTGGGTACATCGACGTGGCGCATCGCTACCTCTGCTAGCAGTAGCAGATGAGAATAGACCATGTATCAATATCTATGATGGCCGAGGTGAGTCGCAGGAACCCATCCATGCTATGGACGGTCTGCACAGAAGCCCCGTAACGACGATGGCCTATAACAATGAGTACGACTGCGTCATATCTGCAGATGCTAACGGGATGGTTGAGTACTGGCGGGCGAGTGATACTTACGAGAAACCTGACAACGTCTTCAAATACAAAAGCTCTACAGATTTATTTGACTTCAAGAAATCTAAATCATTACCAGTTTCCATCTCTATATCACCGTCAGGTGCGCAGTTTGCGACCTTCTCTTTTCCTGACCGCAAGGTTCGAGTATTCGACTTCGCCACTGGAAAGCTCTACCGAACCTATGACGAGTCAATCCAAACCATCACAGACATGCAACAAGCGAATACCGCCATCCAAAAGCTAGAAGACGTAGAGTTCGGCCGACGACTAGCCGTTGAAAGAGAGCTAGAGAATCCCGCATTGCAGAACAAAATCAACGTCATCTTCGACGAATCCAGCAACTTCATAATTTACGGCTCGATCCTTGGCACAAAAGTAATCAACACACTCGTCAACCGCGTCGTCAAAGTCTACGGCAAAGACGAACCGTTCCGCTCTCTAAACCTCGCCCTTTACCAAGGCGCGCCCCAACAGAAATCCGTCATGACCGCCACCATGGCCGCCTCCGCCAACCCCCTCATCCAAGAATCGGAAGCCCGCGACCCCATGCTCGTCACCACCGCTAGTGGTAAAGTGCGCTTCTACATCTTCACCAACGAAACCGAAATCACCAAATCTACCCGCGACGTGCAAAACGAAAAACCCCGCAACTTCAACTCCCGCCAAGAAAAAGAAGCAAAACCCCACGAAACCGGCACCGCCGCAATCTTGCATACTACCTACGGCGACATCCACCTCCGCCTCTTCCCCGAAGCCGCCCCCAAAGCCGTCAAGAACTTCGTCACCCACGCCAAAAACGGCTATTACAACAACACCATCTTCCACCGCGTCATCCGCAAATTCATGATCCAATGTGGCGACCCCCTCGGCGACGGCACTGGCGGCGAATCGATCTGGGGCCGCGAATTCGAGGACGAGTTTAGCACGCTGAAGCACGATAAGCCGTATACGGTGAGCATGGCGAATGCGGGCCTGAATACAAACGGCAGCCAATTCTTCATCACGACGGAGAAGACGCCGTGGTTGGACAAGAAGCACACAATTTTTGGGCGGGCGGTGCAGGGCTTGGATGTTGTGCATCGGATTGAGAATGCGAGGGTTTATAAGGAGAAGCCGGAGGAGGATATTAAGATTGTTAATGTGGAGGTTGTTTAGGCTTTGTAGGTTTTAGTCTCTTCGTTTGAGGTATGCCTACTCTCGGGTATTATTGTAAAATTCCAAGAAGGTAGTACACTCATCTCCTCGAATCTTTCGCGCTTACAAAAACCGGCTCACCTTCCATTAGTATTCCCGCTCACATTCTCGCTATGGCAATCGATATCAGCTTAGGGCGGTATTCTTTTATTCTTATATACTCATTATCACACATTGTCTCGCCTAGGTCTGCAAGTTCAAATCTGTTTTTGAATCTCGATATCACAACTTATTTCAGTGGCGGGAATGGTACATGACGGGGTTTATCAAGCTGCGGATTTCTTTCAAGTCCAAAGGTGCGGATTCAATTCTGTCCTCTCTCTGACTATGTGTAATGCATCCCTGCCTAACAACAAGAGAAAACATCATGGCTGAAGTAAGTAGTAGATAAAAACGATCTTGTGCCATATCCTCCGCTAAGCTTCCTGCAACATCTTCCATCAACAACCACGACATAGAATATTCAAGAAAAGATCCGTCGGCGCGAGCAGCCAATAATTCTCATACGTATTCAGCAGCAACTTGCCCATAATTGACACCCTCATGAATGAGCTCATACCCAGTAGACGCCGAGTAATGAGTCACCTCGAGCTGGAATTCGACAATATAGTAATCTTGACCGTCAAGTCCCGTCTCTTCTGGGAAATGGGTAGGTGGGATCCGGCTGAGGTCGGCCTCAACTCTGACGAGCATAGTGACGTCCGCTATATCCGAATATTAGTCTGGTAACTTGATCGAGTGGAGACATACTGACGGTCATCTCCGTACAGAGGCGCTCCCATATTCTCAGGATCAGCAAAGTAGCGGATCTTGACAATGGCGTTTGTGGGCGGCCCCATCGACTTCAACCAAGTTTGGTGATACTGGAGGCGCTGAGGCTTGTTCTCACTGACGGTTTTTCCCTATTACCATGTTGGTTCGATCACAAAACGTATTGCTTGCGAGAATACCTTTTTGATAAACCAATCCATGGTGGAAACACGATATGTGCCTTCGTAATCCGACCAGAACCTGCCAAGGTAGTCAGCCATCTATATCGGATCGAGATTTCCTTTGCCTAGGAAGCATAACTGACCGTCTCTTAGCATCATGGCGTCTGTTAACAAAATCAGTATCGCACTGCAAGCCATAATGCTTTCGAGCGGATCTGCCTGTCACTCTCACTGTTGCGATTCGTGGGGATGTGGTAGCAAGCGCTTTCATAAGAGCGCCGCGAACCACGGCGGTCCATCTATTGCCAGTGAGTAGGCCAGCCATGTAGTTCAACCAAGACGTGTTGCACCTACCCATTTGGCGATTGCATAACTTTCACCTTACTACCAACCGCTTCCCGAATACAGTCGCGGAGATAAGCACTCTGTCCGAAGCCTCCCACAATTAGCACGGCTTTGACACGCTTTTTCGTAGCTTGAATCTGCCCCTTAACTAAGGCGATGACTTCTGGGATGACTTTATCGAAGACTTCTTGGATTTCGGCATCAGTGACTCGCAGTCTTCCCCTACGGACATCCAGACGGGCGTTGTCGTGAAGTCCGGGGACTACTCAAAGGTAAGTATTGCTAAAATTTGTAAAAGCCGTTTTAGCAGTACATGCCTGGGACAAAGAACTCTCCACCATCTGTTCCGCCGAACTGTCTCTTGATCTAGTATATCGTGCCGCCATTAGCTGGAAGCAGTAGCAATTTAGCAGGCAGGAACGCACAACAACATCGAAACGCTTCATTGCCTGTCTTACGTCAGTAAAAGGAGGATAATCAAGCTAGGATGCATCTCACTTCTTCTAGCACGTCTTGGTCCCAACCAGGCTGATTTCCAAGTTTGTCCTCGAGAAACCTTTGGAATATACGGTTAAGGAACGATGAACCACATAGTGAGCCACTTCCTGGGCTAGCTTCCGAAAGTTGCAATTTTGGTTTCAGCGCAGAGACAGTGTAAGATATTAAGTCGACCGTGCCTCCACCGGCATCGCAGAGTACGAAAGTATCGCCTTTCTTAATGTCGTGCGGGTCCATAGCGTCCAATGCATATATCGCCGCGGCTTCCGGTTCTGAAACTATCTGGAGCGAGGAACCCACGCCCATACCGGCGTTTTCAGCACAGGCTCGAGTTTTCGCTTGTGCCGCATCTGACCACACTGCGGGAACCGTTATCTTTATTCAGTCAGCCAGGTACGAACGACAAGATCAAATCATGGGGTAGACAAACTATGAACTCCATGGGCGTGGACTGCATTGCACTCTCAGGCAGCTTGTGGAGAAGGACCTTCTCGGAGTGCTCGCGAAGAGCAGTGAGATAATCTGTCACAAGTTTCTCTGGAGAAATGTCATAGCCAGGGGGCGCGGCATTGGGATCTGGAAAAGAATGCGCCAATTCTGATCTGCTACGGCCTTGGGTAGGGCCAAGTTCAAGCTTAAACCATTGGTGCCTTGGCCCATGATCCGGAATTTGAAAGCCCCATTTGAAGTTCTCTCCGTCATACCGTATCTCACTTGAAAAGCTTCAGTAAGCAAGCAAATCCTGGCTGCAGCTTAGATACTTACGATGGTACCTTGTCACTCGTGATACCTTCAAGTCCGCCAGATCTAGCGTCAGGCCACTGAATAATGGGCGTCTGTAAGCCAGGCTGCTTCCGGGTTAGTTGTCTGTACAAGTGGAATTGAGGTAACTCATTAGATTACCTTGCGTGTCTGCGTCCAAGCAAGGCCAGAGTATGTGGTACCGCTACTCGAAGTCAGTCTACTGAATGCCATGAAGAAATTGGCACCTACAAGTCAACAGCGACCAGTATCTTACGATCAAGCTCAGGTTCTCTTTTGCGTTTTGGTGACATGACGAAGAGCGCAACAAGGGTCACTTCTCTAGAGTGACGTCAGAAAAGACAAAATGGTAGTCGAAATGACAAAATTGTTGTCCGTTTATTGAGACCAAGCCTTGATTTGATACTCTGGACGAGAGCGAAAGGTTTCTGGTGAGCCGAAGATTTGACAAAAATTGGTGACAGCCGGACCAAAAATTGACTGGTTGTGATAAGGGGTAAGTGAGAGTTTGGAACTTGAAATTACAGACAAGTGAAAAGGTCACATGTGAAACCAAGGGCATAAACTTGAGCTCAACTTGAGCTCAATTCACCAATACCTGACAACTACCCTCAAAGACTTCAAAGCCGGCAACATGGGGCAGGCTACAAACGCGAGCGGCTCGTCAAGTCCGATTATTGGTGAGTCTTTTAGACATCAAGATTGATGAGCTTGGATAAATCTGTAGAAGGTTATTCTTAGCTTATTGGGTTTTAGAAGACGAGAATGCCTTGAATGGTCAGAGCTACCACTCACGAAACCAAGAAATGATCTCAGCATTGGCCAAGATGGACGACGGTACTCAGGTCCAACCCGAGCAACCAAAGGAAAGCTCACCTATCTTGTCGTCTCAGGAAGATGACGCGATGACGACCGCCGCATCTAAGGACTTCGGAGAGATTCCAGAAATTCTTTTGGAGGAAATCTTTGAGGCTGTCACCAGCGATCGTACTTCTACTCCAGAGCTGTCTCTACAGATTGAAGACCGAAGAGACTTGAGAATTCGAACAGAAGCACCACAGCTTTGGCATTTAACACAGGAGCCGGAGAGCGAATGTGAGATCGTTGCTACATCAGACGCTACAGGTCAGCAGCGCATGGTAGACTTCCAAAGCGAGTACAACAATTTAGTTTCACCCAGCACGACCACTGAGCAGGACTGCTGGAACCTACAAGCGGAAGTGAATCGTCTGCAAAACATTGAGCAGGAGATGTGTCAACTTCAGCAGTCATACCATAATCTTCAAGGCGAAACAAATTATCTTCGATACGAAGCACGCAACTGTGCTACACTCTATAATGAGGCGACTCAAGATAAGGATGATATGGAAGCGCAAATAGATAACTTGCAGAAGGGCTTAGATGCGTGCAAAGATGATCTCTTTCGCCTACAGCCTGTGGCCCAAACTCCAGATACAGAAATTCTGGAAGACTTTGAGTCTCTTGTTCAGCATATCCGACACTGGGTCGAGGTGGAAATCGACATATTCGAAAAGAAGTATCTACAGTCCAGAAATGAGGAACTCTTCTCCGCCGATGGGAACGAAGATGTGGCGAGGGTCCTGCAAAGATTCCCACAAGCGGGTGAGTATCTCGTAAGATACATGATCCACCACTACCTACAGGCGCATATGCTGGGAGAAGGTGTCTACTTTTTGGGTCTGTCAGAACGCTTTATCTGTATCCTCCAGGAAGTTGAAAACAGTATGGCACAACTTCAGCCACGGAGAGGTATGAAATGTCTATCCAAGTCGCCCTATAGTAAGATCAGCACAGAGCTGACACAGTACAGATAAGTCAGCCATCAAAGCCTGGCGTTCGGAAACGCTAAAAGCATTTGCGGCCACCAAAAAGTTTACGGATGTTAAGAAACAACATATTCAGCAATTCAATGCACAGCTCCTCAAATTCGTCGGTCAAGTCTTCCCAGTCATCAAAAAGCAAAAAGGGGCTACGAAAAGACTTCGCGACGAGATATCAGTACCGGCAGCCAGTCTTGCACTCAAACTTCAAGTGTCAACGCTCACCTACAGTCTCAGTCCCCAGCTGCCGCTGAATCCACTCAAAAACGGCTCCGAATCTTTCAAAATACGCGATGTCGAAAAGTACACGTTGATTGACATCACGACAGGAAAGACTCTGAAGGCCGACAGCGAGATGCTGGTGGGCAGGAGCGGCTTTCTTGGGAAGATCGTGATGCCTGTGGAGCCGTGCTTGAATCGTTGCGATGGGGATGGACAAGCCGTAGAACTGCGCAAGGCGGTATATCTGGTAGAACCCGGCCAACCCACGAGGAAGCGCAAGCGAAGGAATCCATGAAGGCAAGGTTCCCCCCTAGCATCGAACTTGTAGCAATCCCGAGACTGCTCACGCTTTCGAAAACTCCATCTACAAGCTCGTCGAGATTGAAGCCTTTGGAAGCATAAAGTAAAAAAATTTCAAGAAATCTCAGGAGCTTGAAGTTCCACCAGTCGTGGAATCATGGTTATTGTTCGCGGCCTTCCTCAGAAGATGTTTGTATAATTTACCCAAAAGCGGGCAGCAGCTGCCGCGCGCGATCAAAATCAAAGCAACTTTTCCTTCCCCAAAAGCCCAGTCAGCTTCTGCTCAATCCCACAAATTGCGGGCTCCTTACCTCCCAAGTCTCCCATGACAAAATCCCCATCATTACATTTTCAACAACTCCTCAACACTTTTTTTGCCTTACGATTGACCCCTCAAAAGACTCACTCGAACTTCAATTCTCCCCTGCCTGTAAACCCCCAATCCTCGAACCTCAAAAAACCAAACCCCCCAACCCACCACACCCTGCGAAAACCATCCCTTCCCATCTTACTCTCTCCCCCCTTTGTTTTCCCAACCCCTCACTCACCTGTTAATCAACTCGTATTGTGCCAGCTCCAGAACGAATTCCCCCATGCAAAAGCTGTATGTGCTACTGTCTCGAAAAACCAGTCCTCGAAATCTGGGCATCAACTGTTGAAGTTGTTGGGATGGGATGTTTTTTTTTTCCGGAGTGGAGAAATTGAGTTATTGAGTTGTGGGTGGTGGAAGTTTGGACCCTTTAGGGAGACACAAATTGTTGGGAGTAGAGTTGTTGCTATATGTCTATCTAGGTACGCGGTTGTTAGGTTCTAGCTAGAGGGATGGAGTTATGCTTCTGTTTACGAGGTGACTATGCAAATGTTTTCCAGCTTTATTCTGTTCTTCTTCAATGGTTCGACCCTTGGTTCGTATTGTAGCATTCGAAACACCCGAAGTGCTTTGAGCATGTTCGGCAGAGTGGCTGATAAAAACTTTATATTTACATTTAGATGAAAAGTACCTGCACTCCTAAGACCTCTTGGATCAACACGCTCTTCGATCTACAGCAACGTCTTCGATTATGTACGCTACCGCACCCAATCCACTTCTCTTTAGAGCTCAGCTCTCTTACGCGCCGGCGCAATGGGATTAGCTGTGGCGAACGTGATCGATCTGTCGCCACTGGGGTATGTCGCAGTTTGATATCAATCTCACGCCTGAGCATTCAGCGAAATTGAGAGGGATGCTATGTCGGCCATGCCTACCTAGATAGTGTTTGCATAGGATATTTCGTACTTTTGGAGGAGTTGTCTATAACGACGGCATTGCCGACTTGTGCCAGTCTCAAGAGCGCTGGAGCAGCTAGGCTAAATACCATAACCTTCAATCTGAATGAGTAGTTTTATTAATATTCAATTGGTAGATAAGCTTCATACGATACGAGAATAAAGGTCGGGTTAAGGTAATGAGTGAATTAATGTTGTAGTGGTAAAATGCAGTAGGCAGAACCCGGAGGGAAATACAACTACCTTTTCTATTTTTTTGATACTGCATCTGAACACAATAAAACGATGGAAAGGGATAAAGGCAATGAAAGAGCTGCCACGCGGTCTCGGGTATGCTTCGGGTCTATCACACTACTCGTAGCACTGCCGAAGCCGCGGACCACCATGCTCAGAGATTAAACAGCTCGTATCCCAAGAATCATATTTCAACTCAAATGATTTATCACTCCGCTATGCTATAGTAAAGACCTCGCCGTTGAGTGGCGCCAACGTGTGTTTGAGGAGAAAAGAGGCTTCTTGTGTGGATTCGAACGCACTTTGTATAGTACAGTATGCGTTAGCTTCAACATCGAAGGCCTGAAATCAGAGCGGCATTGTCAAGCGCAGGGTTGAGAGTCAGACTTGCAAGGAATCCAGCTGTACATAGTATGGTGGCTTTTCAAGATCAAGAAGCCCACTTTCTGCAAGTTGCGAACCCTGAACGTTTCTTAGAATGCATTGGGATTATAAATATCAGAAATAGCCACCATATTAAACTGAGTGGTAGAAGCGCTACTCCTTGATACATGTAGTATCTTAGTCCGAAGACCTGACCAAGTCATAGATGTTGACTTTTAGAATTCTCATCTTGGAAAAACCGCAGATGGGACGTTGGCAAAAATCGTATCTTGTGCGGCGCATGCTGCGCCAGACCCGGGAGCTGGAGCGCGGCAGTGCCTTTGCAATTGGCTTGGGAAAGACGAGGACAATGGCTTGGGCAGATTTAGTATGCCTTGTGTAGCCGCTACGATTCTGCCTTCCGCTTCTCCAAGGGATCGATTTGGATTTGGATATGAAGAAATCTACTTTCGGGTACTCAGCTATGTACTGGCTGGAAACTAAATACCGACTCGAGAGTATTATAGAATAGAATAAAAAGCTAAGAATATTCAATCCGATTGGTCGATTTCAAGTAACGTGACTTTCCGTTCCGCAATTCCGTGATCGAACATCGAAATTTCCCTATCTTCTGTTCAGCTCTGTACGTGTCTGCATCCGTCTTTTCAGTTCTTTTCTCTTTGCTTAGTTTTTGCTTATGTGATTATATTGGATGAAGCACTGAATGAAACACTGAGTGAAACACTGGGTGGAACACTGGGTAGAGCACTGAATGGAGCACTGGATGGAACACTGGATGGAGCACTGAGTGAAGCATTGGATAGAACACTGGGTGGAACAATGGATGGAGCGTTGGATGGATCACTGGATAGAGCACATATGAAGCATATATGAAACACTGGGTGGAACCCTGGATGAGTACTGGATGAAGTACTGGATGAAGTACTGAATGAAGCATTTATGAAGCATTGAATGGAGCACTGGATGGAGCATATATAAACTGAAGCTCAGAGAACTTAGAAAGCTCAGCGCTAGCTTAGAGTTCTTAGAATCAACTTAAAAAAGTCGTTGATGTCATGGAGAAAGTCATGAAAAGAATCAGGAAAAATGTTTCGTAAAGAATCTACAAGAGAATTGTAAAGAGAATCATGAAGACTATTTGATAAAAAATCATGAAGAAATCATGAAGAAAGTCATAAAAAAGTTATTCGTACCCCGCCCTAAGCTCATCCTTCGCTTAGATGAGCTTAGGGCGGGGTACGGATATGAAGAATAGAAAGTAAAGACAATCATGAAAAGATAAAAAGCATGTTTAAGCAAACTTTCTATTTGATTATGAAGCATAGTTGATGCATGTTCTAGATGCTTAGATTTATTTTACGATTTTCATTTATTGATTTTCCATTGTCGAATTCCGATCATTCGATTCGAAAAATCGTCCCTATCCTTCGCTTAGGATGAGCTTAGTTAGGATGAGCTTAGGGCGGGGCACGGATAACCCTGGCTTTCAAACCGTCCAAGATTCCACAAGATCACTGCATCGTCGTGCAACGCTGTTGTTGCCGACATTGTTATGCTTCCCGACGCCATCACCATCATGGCGTAGAAACGTTACAATGTGCCGCAAACATGGACTGCCAAGGGGTGTTCGGTGACGATCAACACGCAAGATCCAACGGCGGAGGATGTGTTTCAGATCGCGCGGATTGCGCAAGCAGCAGCGTATTCGGTAAAGGAGTGTGTGACAGATTACAGAGGGGTGAAAGTGGAGGGGAAGACGTTGATTGGATCGAAGCAGGACTTTAACGTTACTGTCGTTGGAAGTAAAATTGCGAATATCGCGGATGGTATGGCTACCATACCTTGTAAGCGAAGATTGTTGGTTAGAGTATGTTCCTTTCAAAAAACGCTGCGCTGTGTCTTCCATCCTGGTAATAGGAAAGGAAACGTTATAAGCGAGATTGGGTTAGGGCTTCTGCACAGACTGCATGTACCTTACGTCTCATACGCCCAACACTATATCACACGATATAAGGTCAAGAGACAGCAAACCAGTCAAACACTGACTTCGTGTTTCTGAGGAGAGTTGCATTGCGAATCTCGATTGGCACATGCGAAGGATTCCCAAATCGAGTTCTCACATCCCACCCGACACTGTCTCCACTACAGAACCAATATTTGTGCTGTGCATGCTCTTAAGGTTTCCGCCGACCGTCTGATCGGTAAGGTACATGTCCTGGGGCAGTATGTGGGGTTCTGCATGTTTCGAGTAAAGCGGTTCGGGGGGTCGAATCAAAGCGCATAGAGATAAGGTAGGCTGCAGACCCGATGGTGGATCCAATGAAGTGGCAAAGGCAGAAATCTGCAGAATGCAGCTGTACCTCGAGTTGTTTTCCAGCCAAACAGAGGGTGACACGAGCACTGACGGTCTCAAACCCACATTGACCTCCGTACATCCGCAGCAGGCGGGCGGCATTAGTGGGGAGGAGTGGAAACACGGGCCTGGAATTCCCAGGCTGGCGTCGGCTGGGAATCCCGGGGTGTGCACAAGCGACAAACCTGCAAGTGCTGCGATGTTGGGAGTACAGCACAGCATCTGGTTGGCACATCCGATGTATCTAAGAGTAAAGTACGGAATACGGGAGGGATTCAGTAAGGGTAGTAAGGGTAGTAAGGGTAGTATGTCGATTGCTGCACATCAACAGTGGAAGGAATTACTCCGAGTGGAAGGAGGGGCGGGGGTCCACAGCCGAAACGAGCGGGAAAGAACCCAGGCATATTTATGATAGTTCCGGGGAGCCCGAATCCGTGGGTTACTCACACTGTCACACACCCTGGAGTACGGATGGATGATACATACGCCCTGCACCTGCAGCTTGTTCTGTATAATAGTAAACTTCGCCTGAATTGACTTCGCCTCCCACTTTATACTTTATATATACATCAAACATCATTCTACTCGAGAAAGGATACAAGTATCGCACCTTCAGCTCCTCGAACGAACTCACTACATATTACGGGGTGGATGTAAGCGCATCGAGGCTGGCCATCACCTTAGTCTCCCACAATTTCCGCACTATGATCTCACATGGCTCACCGCTACCGCTGTTGTACCGCCCGTGAGAGACGACCCACAGGTGTCACTGACCGAAGGAGACTCTCTCCTGGGCGCAGCTGCCTAAAGAAGAAACTCGCTCAAGAGCGAACTAGTCGCCTACAACGGTGACCCTCGCTTTCCACCATGTACATCGCCCATGAGCGACACCATCCCATATCACCTCCTCTCACCATGGACTCTCCTCAAGGCGTCGACCGCAAAATCCCACCGTACAAGCCCTCGTCAGCATCTTCTGCGACGATGGGGTTACCCAGCTTGCCCAGGTCCCCTCAAGAACCGGCTTCGACAAGCACAACAGATGCTGGGAGGATATACAGGTTGGTTGCGGACAACGTATGGCAGGATCTTAAAACCTGAACACCCCGTGTAGCCTCGACGTTATCCAGCAACCCATACGGGCTCGAATGTGCGGATTTGGAGACAAGGTAAGCGGTGGGAGGAGACTCGACATGGGACCCTTTGGCTGAGACATTGTCGGCAATCTGCAGGATAGACGGCCCATAACACCACCGCCGTGCATTAGACTGGTCGTTCGGGATGCTACAACTCGCGCCGAATTAGACATCAAGTCAGTCCACTTCCTTCTCCCACTATTCTAAAGGTTGACTACAACGTCGTTCATTAGCTCGGAGACGGCAAAGCTAACGGTGCATACTACAGCGAGATCGACACCTCATATTACGTCCTCACAGTCGATCTCTGGTCTGCAGACGGTACTCGTGAAGTCAATCTGGTTCGCCACTCCGCGAATTCGCCCTCGATATCCGCCGCAACATCTGCCTCGTATCCTCCACCACCACCTACACCCCCTTCGTACTACCCGACGCCTTTGCAGCAAGTCCAAGTAGCACAGAACTATGGCCTGCCCCCGCAACCACAGAACATGCAGCAACAACAACATATGTACCAGCAAGCACCCACATCGTATCAAAATCCCTATCAACAGCAAGCCCCACTACAATATCACCAGCATCAACCGCTGCCACCTCCCCCAATACAGACCCAGCAAGCGCAGAATTATTACAGTACCCCCACAGCAACTCCCACAGCCGTGACTGTATCCGGATCCGCTTACTACCAACCGCAGATGCAACAACAAGGCCCTTTACTATCTCCGCAACAATTACCACCGTCCGCCGACCCTCGCTCAGCACCCACCGGCATGTTTACACGCAACCTAATCGGCAGTCTCTGCGTCAGCGCCTTCAAACTCACAAACCCAGACGGCCAGATGGGCGTATGGTTCATCCTCCAAGACCTGAGCGTAAGGACTGAGGGCTCCTTCCGGTATCTTCCCCCATCTTCTTTTCATCCCGTCTCCCCCACTAACTTTCACAACCACCAGCCTCAAAATGAACTTCGTCAACGTCGGCTCCCCTACCGCCATGATCTCTGCTTCCCAATCCCACAGTCTAAACAATGGCTCTGCGCCCGTTCTTGCAAGTTGCTTTAGCGATGTGTTTCAGGTGTTTAGCGCGAAGAAATTTCCGGGTGTCATTGAGAGTACGGCGTTGAGCAAGATTTTTGCGACACAGGGGATAAAGATCCCGATTCGGAAGGATGGTCCGAGGGGGAATGTGAGGGAGAGGGAGGAGGATGATGAATGAGGGGGGTTGCGATGGGGGAATAAGAGGGGATTGGGAGATGGGAGATGGGATGCATGAAACTAGATGTGGTATTGATTATCGAGGGGGGGTGTATGGATTACGGAAAAGAGGTGCATAATATCGAAAAGAAATGCATGGGATGGGATGGGATGGTTGGGTGGAATGGGATGGGAATGGAAAATGAGTCACGGATGAAGGGTTCAGGTTATGTATATGATAGAAGTATGCTTTTCCATCCGGTACTGGAAAAATATTGATTACGTGTGATTGGCTTCGGTCAACTGGGTCTCTCAAACTGCGAATTGCCATTTGGATTTCCCAATCCCTGCCGCTTCAGAGACCATTCTCGTCTTCGCATACACTCGTCCTCACACCAAGGGGCCCCCCACCACCCGCAGAGAACCAACAAAGAAGAACTCCATCAATGCCGCCAAATCCTCACAGCCTTATCCTTCCCCCCACTCCCCACCTTCCCCCCATCCGGGCTCCAATCCACCGCATACACCTCGTCCCGATGCCCCGGCAAATCCTCCTTCAGCTTCCGACTTGCCACATCCCAGACCTTCAACGTGGTGTCCTTGCTCCCGCTCACGAGCAGCCTGCTGTCCGGGCTGAAACAGCTCATATACACGGGCCCGACGTGGCCGCGCAGAGTGGCGATGAAGACGCCCGTGGTGGCCGACCAGAGCTTGATGTGGTTGTCGAAGCTGCTGCTGGCGAGGAGGAGGCCCGAGGGGGAAAAGGTGACGTGGTTGATGGGTTTTTGGTGGCCGAGGAGGCGGGCGAGGGGTTTGAGGGAGGTGGAGGCGGGGTTGGTGGTTGGGGACCAGAGGTAGATGGTGGAGTCGTCGGAGGCGGTGACGAGGCGTTCGGTGAGGGTGTTGTTGGTGGTGGCCGCGGTTTCGAAGCGCGCGAGGGCGGTGGCGAGTTTGGCGTCTTGCGTAGGTGGGATGACGCCGGTGTGGGAGTGGTAGGCGGTGCGGAGGACGGAGTCGGTGGAGAGGGCGAGGTGGTTGACCCAGTGGGCGTGCGCGGAGAGGGTGTGCACGAGGGTGCCGGTGGCGGCGGACCAGATTTTGACGCTTTTGTCGTGCGAGGAGGTGTAGATGTTGCCGGTGCCGCCCCAGCGCACGCAAGAGACGGAGCCTTTGTGACCTGAGAGGACGAAGTCGATACGTTTGGAGATGGCGTCCCAGATTCGGACTGTGGCGTCTTTCGAGGCGGAGGCGAGACGCGGTCGCCCGGGAGTTTGGAGGTGGTACGGTTCCCAGCTGAGGCTGCTGACCCATTTGGTGTGGCCCTTTAGAGGGGAGCCAAGGGCTTGGCCGGTTTTTGGGTCCCATAGCCGCACAGTATTGTCCATACTTCCTGTTGCTATGATGTCGCCGTCGGGGGAATAGCTGACTGCGAGGACCCAGCTTGTGTGACCTTTTAAAGTATGAAGAGGTGTGCCGGTGTCGCAATCCCATATTCGTGCTGTACCATCTCCGCTGCCAGTTGCCATTTGAGAGGATGATACTGGGGAGAATTGCGTCGCCAGAATAGCTTCACCATGGCCAGGTATCGATGATGAACATCGTGATACGGCACGGACACGGAACACAGCTTGAGGGGTGTATTGGAGAGTTATGGAGTCTTCGGTGCTTTTTATGCCGGGACGTAACAGCGATTGGTATAGATCGCTAGAGATGTCTAAGGCATTGTCAAATTCGGCATCGCCGGCTGGTTTTGAGAGATAGGCAAATCGATATGGTATTCGTTCCGATGCATCCTAAGGAATTTAGTACAGGCGCAACGTTGGCTGAGTGGAGAGAACAACTTGTGATCAGGGCACACCTACATTCCCCTGTAGGGTATTGAGGAGAAGCTCGAGGTTCTTGACCGTCGCATCTACAACCGGTATCGAGACAGGCGCGGCAGTTGATCGACCTGTGGCTTGGTCGACGAATTGGACTCGTATGCTTCCTAGATTATCTGGAATCTTTTGGATATCTTGTTGTTCTCTGGCTTTCTCGGCTGCGGCAGTCCGTATACGCTTGCTTGGGGGAGGAAGGACTGTCGCCATTGCTGCGATTTCGAAGAGACCTTGGATAAGAAAGGCTTAGAAACAGCACGAGAAACAAAAGATTTCAGCTCGCGACATTTAGGGCTTAGCGAGCGGCAGCCCTAGCCGTGCGTTTACGTACCTTAGCTGGTCTGAACTTTATTCAGACTTCTTTCTATTCTTCAACCATGGAAAGCTAGAAATCCTACTCGGATCTTCTTTAAGGCGGAGTCAGTTGGAGCGTATCGTAAGGCTCATCAGTCGCTGAAAAAGCAATCATGGCGGCAAGTACTCGTGGATCGACTTCGTACAGCTTGGCATCAACTTCATATCCTACATATGAGAGCCTTACCAGCACCGCTAATAGACCTGATACCAGCCGCACGGGTACCGGAAGGCCAAGAACCAGGGTGAGAACAGCTGCCTCAACCATTGGCGGCCTTAGAGACCAACAGATCATCTGTGCCATCAGCGAGTCTAGAGGCATTTCTCCAATTGTCGGACTAGCTTTCGTGAATCTCTCTACAGCGGAGGCAGTACTCTGCCAAATCTCTGATAGCCAAACATTTCCGCGTACAGTGCACAAGCTTTGGGTCTTTAAGCCAACAGAACTTTTATTCATGACCACTGCTGCTCAACCCAAGTCCAAACTTTACTCGATTGTCGAGACTAACCTTCCACAAATTCGCGTTACAGTCGTAGACAGGAGATACTGGTCTGAGACGGCCGGCGTTGAATACATTCAAAAATTGGCCTTCAAACAAGATGTAGAGGCGGTCAAGGTGTCCGTAGGAGGAAACTTCTACGCAACATGTTGCTTCGCCGCTGTTTGTTTCATTTGTCTTTCCTACTCCCAATTATCTACTAAGCTTTCCTTAGGCGCTCAAGTATATCGAACTTGGGCTTGGCTCTCAATTCTCACATCACACTCTTCGTATCAAATGTGAACCTTCCGAAGGGTCCATGATGATTGATCTCTCGACGATACATTCGTTGGAACTAATTCAAAACCTGCAAAACGCAAAATCAAAAGATTGCCTTTATGGCTTGCTCAACCAGACTTTGACACCCATGGGAGCTAGGTTACTCAAGAGCAACGTGTTGCAACCTTTGACTGATGCCGATACACTGGAGGGCCGCTATGATTCTGTGGAAGAGCTGGCCACAAAAGAGGATGTGTTCTTCGCTGTCCGCCAAGGTGCTCATTTCTAGATCATGTACAAACACGCGGAAGAAATGACATTATACGCAGCTCTAAAAACCTTTGTCGACGCCGATCGAGTCTTGACTGCTGTCAGTGATCATCGTCTCAAGGCGAATTCGCATGCTGATCATACTAGATTACAGTGATTCCTACGAAACCCTCCATCCAATACTGGGAACAATCTATCAACAACGTCATAGTGCTTAAGCAGTACGTGAAGTCTATACCTCCAGTTTTCGAAGCGCTCGCAAGTGCAACGAGCCAGCGATTGCGATACATCCGTGGTGTATGTCCCATGAAGCGATCATATTCAAAGTGGCTGACATTGTAGCAGCTATGTGCGCCAGAACAAATCGCAGATGTTCAAGCACTGATTGACGAGGCTATAAATGAGGACATTACGTATCAAAAACAGCCACTCGACCTGCGAAACCAGAGGACATACGCTGTTAGGGTCCGTCATGATCGGAGAGCCCCAAGTAGATTGCTACCGCTAATACTGTTCAGTCTGGAGTCAACGGGCTGCTCGATGTTGCGAGACAGACTTACAAGGAGGCAAATGCTGATGCGTACCAACTAGTGACAGATTTAGGTCGTAAGACCCGTCCTTTTCCGTACATATAATTCATGCACTGATATCCGACTAGAAGAGCATGGGCTAGCCCTTGAGATGAAGTACGACACTGCTAGGCAATATTACATACGTATCCCCACCTCAGAGCTCGAAGAACGTAACCTACCAGATGTTTTTATCAATTCGTTCAGGAAGAAAAACGTGGTCGAGTGCCAGACCCTCGATCTTTTAAAACTAAACCAAAAGATCGTGGACTCGCATCACGAAGTGTTACAGATGAGCGACCAGAGTGTCCAGACCCTCATTGATGACGTTCGTGAGGACATGACACCCCTTTTCAAAATCGCCGAAGCTATTGCATTGCTCGACATGATTGCTGCATTCGCTCAACTAGTCACAACACAAGATTACTGTAGGCCGGAATTAACTCAGACATTAGCTATCAAGAGCGGTAGGCACCCAATTCGAGAAAAGATATCTGAGAAATTTGTTCCTAATGATGCTTATGCCACGCAACAATCGAGACTCCAGATCATCACAGGGTGCAACATGAGCGGAAAGAGCACTTACATTCGATCACTCGCTCTGATGGCTATCATGGCCCAGACTGGAAGTTTTGTCCCCGCTTCATACGCCTCGTTTCCGATTTTTCATCAACTGTTCGCTCGAGTGTCCATAGATGACAGTATAGAAGCGAACGTCTCAACTTTTGCTTCCGAAATGCGCGAGACCGCATTCATACTTCGCAACGTGGACAAACGGAGTATGGTAATCATCGACGAGCTCGGACGTGGCACGAGCACAAGAGATGGACTTGCAATCGCTATCGCTATAGCGGAAGCCTTGGTCGAGAGCAGAGCGCTTGTCTGGTTTGCCACGCATTTCCGCGATCTGGCTAATATCTTGGCTGAACGTAATGGTGTGGTAAACTTACATCTCGCTGTCGGTATGGCAGACGCGAATAAGATGACTATGCTTTACAAGATCTCAAATGGTTGTGTCCAGGAAAAGCACTACGGTCTCGCTCTAGCAAAAGTCGTTGGCCTTCCCCCCAACGTTATCCGCGTCGCAGAAGAAGTTTCGGCAACTCTGACTATGAACATCGAGAAGCGCAAGAAGAACTCAAAAACCATAGCATTAGCTAGACGGAGAAAGCTCGTCTTGAGCTTGAGAGAGCAACTAGTACAAGCACGCGAGGGCAACATGCAAGGGGTCGTTCTAGGACGATGGTTGAAGAAGCTCCAGGATGAATTTGTGATTAGGATGGCTGCTATTGACGCTGAAGTTGCGGCTGCGCATGATGATATTGAAGGGCGGGAGGTTGAGGATGAGGGGATGGTGACACCGCGAAATGAGGGCTCAAGGCCAGGGTCTGGAGGAGAGAGTGTTTCGACTGGGAGCTCCGGGGTTGAGATGACTGGAGCTGTAGGGTGGGAAAGTGGAGGCATATAACGGGGAAAGTCGGGAACGAGAGGTTTGCACTGCCATACCGATTGCTGTATTCCCCTCACAACTTAAACATCTAGCAATCGAGCTCATACGGGGACCTCTTCTCGCAAACCAATTGCCTACTAATCTAACCCCTCCATTGTTCCCCGCTCAAACCCAAACAGTCCCCCAAAACAATCTCTTCTAATTCAACGGATCAAAAACAAAACCTTTCCCCCACCAAGCCAGAAAGCAACAATTGGATCAAGTGCATAACCGCTGAAAACTCCTAATCTAGTCAGAAGATCTTTCCCTCCACTATATCAGGGAGTCTATCCTTTTTTCTCTTAATAAATTCCGGTGAGGGCCCAAATCACTTAGTAGCTAATGCCTTATATCTATTTTCCCAAGCTACAGTACCTACTTTTGAATGCTCTCACCCCCATCTCGCACTCTCGCACCCCCCTACCCCCCACAAACTCCACAACCGCCCCTCTCACAACCGTTACGACCACCACACCAATAATCCCTCATAACCCCCACATCCAACACCCCTATCCCCCTTCACTCAACTCCATCTACCGTACATACCTCGACCTATGAAATATATATATACACAGCGACGCCTGAAACCTCTTTTTTTTCCCGACTCAAGTGCCTACGCTTTCTTGACGTTTTGCGAAGACAGGAGGAGGTCGTTCGTTCGTCAGCGATGTCTGATGGAGATCTTAGGGCGTTGGGGATGGCGCTTTGCGTGAGGGTGGTGGGGGGTTGATAGGACTACAGACAGTAGAAAGTAAAGGGAGGGGGGCGCATGCTCGCTTGTTTTCTTTCCTGAAACTAATTTTGGAGCCACCGCTTGTGTGGATGTGACCTTGATGCGGTTATTCTGGGAGTGGGGTTTGCTTTGTTGCTGTCTGGTTGTGGCGATGAGTGCGTAAGGGGGAAGGGGGCGTGTTTTAGGATGGTGGAGGGGGGTTGGGGTCTGGGATTGGGATTGGGATTGGGAGGGAGGCGGGTGTGGGGAGAGGGAGGGGGGGGGGGGATAGGAGAGTGTGATGACGAGGTATGAAAGGGGTTAGGGGGGTTGGATATAGGAAGGGGGAAGTGGGGAAAGATTGGGATGGTGATGTGATTATCTTATTGCACTAGAATTTCGAATCTGGAAATAATAATTCCACGCATAATCCCCATATCAAGCAAGATATCCATATCCCAGGAAAGGTACCTTGATAAAACTCCGCTACCGTCTATGATATCTCCCTTACCCCCTTGGCTCCAAAAACCCTTTTCGATATGTCGTCAAGATTGTGAGACAATTCGCGGATGCTGGGACAACCCGAGAGAAGACGAGGTCAACCAACAGGCGGTCGAAGGTGCGCATCGCCGACCCCATGATCACAGCACTGACAAGCACATTTCCTTACGTCGTCCTCGTCTACAACAGAGGGAGCTGTGTTGTGCATCTCCAAAGCTGGATCCGTTGGCAGTTCCGCGGGCGCAGAATCTCTCATGGCAACATTTTTCGCAGCAGTATTGTTATGGTCCATCCGTGCAATCTTCGATTTCAGATTGTACACATCCTGAGGCGTGATGGCGCCATTATACCGAGCCTGCAACATCTCCAAAACCTCCTTGGGGCTGAGCCCGTCTTTGAAAGCTTGGCGCGCTTCATCGATTGCTTGCGGAGGCAGCTGGCGCAGACTCGGATGTGCAGTCGCGTTTGTAGAGGCAGAGTGGCCGTTGTGCTTGTCGTTCATCATGGTCAGCACCCAGCTATTCGTACTCGTGCGCTTCGCTCTTGCTTTCCACTTGCACCCCACAAGTCTCCTCGTTCTGTTCTTCCGCACGCGGGTCTCGTCGGTCAGTTTCCAATGGTTGACGTACTCCCCGCCCCGGTCGCAACGTACGTAGGCGATGCCACGCTTGTAGTTGTTGCTGGACGTTACACACGCATAGCCATGGTTTCGGGCGTGGTCCTGGCATGCGCGCATGAGGGTGGGGAGGTCGGGATATTCGCCTTCGGGGGGTGGGGGCATGCCATCGTAGGGGTCTGTGTGGTAGGGCGTGAGGGTGGAGGGGCCGGGTTGGTAGTAGTCTTCCTGCAGGTAGTCCATGATGGGAGGGCTCCCTCGGGAGCCTCGAGTCGAGCTTCGACGTCCGAGACGTGGAGGCCCACGGCTTTATGAGAGGGCCATGGGTGTGGTAGGTTTGACGTGAGGGTAATGTCCGTATTGAAGTTAAGTGGAAGTGGAGGACAGGTCGTGCGAGTAAGGTTTTCTTGGCGGTCTAGCGGTCCTTCAGTGGACATTCTTTTCTACGCGACTTAAGATGCTAATTTCGAAAATCCTCGAATAGAACGCTAGTTCTTTTCATATATCAAGAACATAACCTTCTGCAAAGGCTTCAAGGTCCACGATGCTGGTACTACGGGAAGTATATTCTCCTCTTCTGAGTTACGTACGTGCGTCGACACATGCACATTAAAATAAATACTCTACCACCCGGAACTGCATCTCAAAATGGGAACCATATCGTCTCGCTGAAGTGTCGCCTAAGATTATAGCGATGTTGACCTGAGAGTACGGAAACTGCCAGTCATGATATGTTATGATCTAAGTGTTCACTTCAAGGTCGTCACCTTCACAGAAGATCCAGCTGGAATTATGGCCTGTCAGCTGCGCTGAGTTGAATAAGTCTAACTCCACAATCGAAATAAGGGTCGCATAGCTCTCTGGAATTCTGCTTCTGACATCGAGATACCCTACATACCGAATCAAAGGAAAACGGACTTGTGCTGTGAGCGGCTTCATCAAGGCACAGTTTTTAGATCCAACTTATAGCTTTTGCAGTTGAGTTCAGGCAGTTTTCTGAGACCGCCACTAGATTCATATGATTTCACTTCCTCGCACCAGGTGTAGAGAACCAGTGATTACAATGACTTGGCTAGCCTCCCGAGCTCATTAGAAAGTATTTACAGACGGTTTAACTCCCTTTATTATTGTAAAAAGTTCGATCAACTAGCTATAGGGTGGCGAGTATTCAATATGAGGTCTGTATGGTTGTTTTGTCGAGTATTCCTCATCTTATTCCGTACATAGGTTTGCGTTTCAATCGCTTCACGTCATGTCTGTCTAACGTTGGTTGCATACTGAGTTGCTTGAGCAATCATGTCGGATCTTCGAGACCCACAAGGCTTGAAAAGCAAAACAAGCTTATCAGGGGAGCCGGCGACGGGAAATTGTGAGGGAGTTGATTTCGTCGTTGTCAAATTCTCTCAAGACTCGCCTCTGTCTTGATCAACCCTCCTTCACGCCTTGGCACCATTTCTCACTAACAATTGAGCTACCAATTAAAATCACGCCCGTGAATCCACAAACTCCGATAGGCGACCACATTCTACCCTACATTATAGGCTCATAGTCATGAATCATACCAACAAGCATCCCAAAATGGGTGCCCAATTCTTCCAGGTGGCTCGAAGACGAGACAGACAACCCATCCTACCTGCACCAAGGTAGCAAAACAGACCTCATCCAGGAGCTCAATGCTTGGATTGATCGTCGGCTGCAAGCATATAAAGACGTCATGGAGTTTAGAGAGGAGTGCCAGAATTATCAGTAGGAATGCTGAAGGCCATGAACGATCCGTCACAATCTCACGGTAGCGCTCGCGCGTTACGAATGAGGCAGGATTTTTCCGTTGGGATAGACCAAATATATCGGATCCAGGCACACACCCAAGCCCTCAAGTCTACGGCAATCACAAACAGACCTACATCTTGTAGGTCTTTGACGAACAGAACCAAATCGAGTCCCAACGCGCAGCATACCTACTCGAAAGCTTAAAAACCCTCCACGGCATGGGTGCAGCCAGTCTCGGATGTCGTCTCCTCCCTGACCGCTTTGAAAGACCCAGAGTTTGATGGAAACGCTGTTTTGACTGCTCTAAAAGCGGAGGAACGGGAAGAGAGGCTTTTGAAGCGGAGGACTGAGCTTGACGAAGAGTTTGCGAAGCATGGAATCCCGAGGCTTCATAGAATCCAAGGGGCAAAGTCCTTTATCAGGTAGCCATTATCCGACTAGGACAGTTGTATCTCCGAATATTGACACCAATTTGGCGGTTTCGCCTCCACAGCCACGAACCTTCCTCGTCACGATGGTTAGACCAAACTCTCGCAGCTCCAATAACTCAACAGGGCTTAAGCATAGTCTAGCTCTCTCTTAGGGTTTCTGAGAATATGACCGCCAAAGCTGGAACTACCCAGCTAGGAAATAGTAGCTCAACTCTCAACGTACATAGGTGTTAAACCTTAAATATTCGAACCAGAGAGTATTAGCGTGTGCAGAAAGCTATGAATTCCTTGACATCGCAATTGTCGCGCCCCCCCCAAATTTACTATTGAATCCAGACATTCTTGACATTCTCAAACCTTCAACGCTTTCGTTTTAGAAAAATCAATCAAACAGGTAAATATGAAGCTGGTCAAACGTTTCAACTAGACAACTACTGATCTTCTGTGTAGCTAGCTATGACAGGTCCACTGGCTTCGGCTCTTCGCTCGAAGATACTACGTCTCCTGCTTTTACATTGAAGCCCCCTCGTCATCGCCGAAGAGGTTCACTGTCACCGTAACACCGTTTATACTATGCAAGAGAATCTCTTCATGTATGACTCTTCCTTTAGATCTCAGTTTCGTCCGAAGAGCGTCCTTCGAAAGATCTTTCCAGCCGCTGAAGACTTCCTAATTACATATCTGAAGCAACAGTCATGAGCCATGCAGAAAGAAATGATGTGATTTCTATGAAAGGAGTGAAATATACATGTTCATAGGTTCACGATATTCAGAATTCTGAAAAAGAGACACTGAAGTGAAAAGAGAGAACAGCGTGTCGACATCAGACAGAACGATGAGCTGCGATTAAACTGAATTGTCGATCTATTGCAGCTGACGGCTGAACAGCTTGTGTTCATCAATGAGACTCTGTTCAACGAGACTACAGAATGATCATCAAGCCTATGCATCAGTTGATGAATCAGCTCGCTATCAAGTCTCTAGAAAGAGAGAACATTTCTGAAGCGTTCTTTCGACGTATATGATCGATGACTATCTATTCTGTACCGATATTCGTGAAGGCTGATTCAACGATGAGACTTTCTTTCAATGGCTAGTAGATGAATTGCTACCTCTATGCAGTTTCTTTTCGGCCTCGAGTGTAATCATCATGAATAACGCGAGCATTCATTGCAATCGTCGAATAGAAGAACTCATCATTTCAAACGAATCCTCCCTAATTGCTTGAGGGGATGAGTGAATCCTCTAGAGGTAGGTTCTGACTTCGGCGTGACGATGGCATGATGGCTTCGGGGGTCGAGAGGGGGGGGGCTACAAGGATGTTAGCACTGTGAAACGTTTGACCAGCTTCATATTTACCTGTTTGATTGATTTTTCTAAAGCGAAAGCGTTGAAGGTTTGAGAATGTCAAGAATGTCTGGATTCAATAGTAAATTTGGGGGGGGAGGCGCGACAATTACGATGTCAAGGAATTCATAGCTTTTTGCACACGCTAATATTGCGCTAGTGCGTGGCGTATCGTCATATCTTATCAGATTACTTGTACCAGTACATATGATTTTTTACACTCAGCGAAAACCCAAAAACTTTTGGCAAGGGTGTAGCAATGAGTGGCGATTACGGTAGTTTCTCGGAAATAGCTGGCGTCAAATCTCGAACAGCGTTCTTCTTCATTGGTATTCACAATTCTCCCATTTGTTTCTTCGCCCATCCACTATAATAGAAAAAAAACACACACAAAACAAACTACTCCAAAGCACCTCGCTCCCTCAGCAGCTCCACAATCGCACTGTTCCCCTTTGCTTGTGCCAAAGCCAAAGGCGTCCTCCCCATCACATCCTTCAAATTCACATCCGCTCCCTTGTCCACCAAAAACTTTACCACTGCTTCATGCCCCCCCACCACAGCCCTGTGCAGCGCACTCCCCATGTCCTCCCTGAACCTCGGATCAGTCGGATGCTCGATGCCGATCTCATCGATATCAGCGCCCTTGTCCAGCAAGAGCTTCACCATGTCCAACTTGCCCTCCTCAGCGGCCATGACAATCGCACCGCTCCCTTTGACGCGCGCCCCATGCTCGATCAGCAACCGCGCCATCTCCACCGACGCGGTTTCCGCGACGCCGGCGAGGATACTCTTGTGCTCGTCCACAAGATTCAGGTTCGGATCCGCGCCGCGGCTCACGCAGAGTCGGGCCCATTCGAAATCGTCCTTGGTGGCGACGTTGGAGAGAATGTCCCCGAACCATGGGATGTAGTAGTCGATGTCGATGGCCTTGGTGTCGAGAAAGAGGATGTAGGTTTCTATTGCGCGGCTGATGAGGAGCTCTCTCATGACGTCTCTGGAGACTGCCGCGCCGTTGTCGAGGCAGTACTTGGCCACGTTTGCGCGGTCTTGGGTCGTTGCCGCGTACAGCATTGAAGAGAATGGAGGCGTGTATGACGGGTCTGCGGTCCTGGAACGGGTTATGAGTGCGGTGACGGCGTCGAGGTCGCCGTTTGCGCAGGCGTTGTAGAGTTCATCGCCTAAACTGGCTTTGAGTTTGGCCGCCATTGTTGCGCGGTCGAGACGGTGGTTTAAGGACGTCGTAGCCGTCGAGTCAGTCAGAAAGCGATGTCATATATAATCCTTCCTGGAACTGATAAATGCGCTCAGTGATCAGGTCACAATATACACAACATCGCAGGTAACGCTTTACTACTGTCAGACTGTATGCGCCGTAACTGGCTCCTCCATGAAACTACCAATCTGGGAGCTGTCTGAACCACGATCTCCCAACGCACGTCCCTGCGCCCCGGGTCTGGGTTTACCTGTTAGAATAGGCTATGTTTTCAAATCGCCGTAACAAAAGTTGACAACGAATCATACAGATTTGCAGCACCCCTATCGACAACAATGAATTGATGAATCCAGGTAATGTATGCGGAGGTTTTTTTCCCAAGCTGACAGGTGTGGGTGAGTTATTGACCAATCAACAAATCGCCCGCTTTTCCAGCTGAGCAACCATGTCATGCAAGGACCCGAGAGGGCTGTTCACGACAACTCGCATAGATACCTTTGTCGCAATATGGACATACGCATGTAAGCACACCCATTAAAACATATATAGTTCAAGAGGCTGAGCATGGAGAACTGATTGCCCAGCAGAGTTCCTTGCATTGCTTTTCTGATTGGTGATGAGCCATGCGACGTGGAGATTACGGGCGATTGATTACCTTACTCGTGGGGTCAATAATGTTCAATCCCAAGAGAGGTCTGTCTCTGCCTGGCGGTTGATCGATATTCCGCTTCCCAGCAGCTTTGAGAATTACTCTGTACAGAGGCTATCGAGTCATACATTAAACTAAAAAGGAGGCACACACCTACCCAACGGTGATTCAATGGCTGGGCTTACTTCCGCACCTTCCTATTCAAAGAGCTCATCTCAAACTCGGACACGTTTCGGGATCAAGCCTACTCACTTGGGTCGGTGTGCACTCGTGTTCCTGCCACGCAAGCACTGCCTGTTGTGAGTGTGAGGAGTCATTTTAGAGCTGACAGAACCTTCGGGTCAGCAATCTGTTGTATTTGGAGTATTTGGCGGATTCTTCACGAGCTGGCATGCTACGCCGCAATCACACCGTTTCGGTTCCCTGCATGTGATCTGTCTGTGTCGAGTAGGGTGTGGATTTCGTGACGAGATGCTGGTTCGGGGCGGCAGGGCGTAACTTGTCAACGAAGGATGATACCCTGGAATAATCTTCAGATGCAGAGCCATGCTGAGCCTCTGCAAGCACTTGAAGACCTGGTCTTGCCAGCCTCGTGTGCTTACGTTTCATCTTAAGGCTCAATAAGATTGGACCCAGCTAAAAACTCCTTTATTGGATGTTGGACACCATCTGCCTCATCACTCTTCGGTTGATTATGGCAACTATGGCAGTGCCTTTGTCTCCGATGACTTGATAGTTTCCATGTCTCATAGTGATGCTGATGCTACGCCTTTTTCTTACTTTCGTTTATTGTGGCAGAGCAGAATCGTGGATGATAGCTGAAGCGTTGGCATGTCCATAAAACGGACCGCTCGTCCTTGAAGAAGATGCATCAGTACAAAGGTTTCTTGCAGACTCGAGCGTTCTCCAGATATCAAACCGTTCCACTACCTATTTCCACAAGCCAAGGATAGGACCTCGAAACAAGACCGCATTCAGTGAATATTCTCCCAAGATGGGCTCCCATTCCAGGTTCTCCAAGCCTGCTCTGCTGAACATTCTCACTCTTTGCTTCGGTATCCTCCTTCACACAGTCCTGTTCCAATCCACAGCCCTCGCCTCCCCCTTGGCGGAAAATTCTTTGCTGCCTCGTGGTCTCGAAAAGCGCTACAGCGGCACTCCAGCCCCCAAAGATGGTAATGGCGGCCCTGGCACGAGCGACTACCCCAGCGATGACGAGATCAGAGCCGCATTCATTCCCCCGGGAGGCGCATTTGTCTTCTTCTCCGGCCTCCCTAACCCGCAGACGAACCAGGCCCCCTACCAATTCTCGCAAACGATGAATGGCGCTCAAATCCTCCGCAACGCATTCCCAAAATCCTATGTCAACAGACGCTTCAAGCCAAACCCAGAAAGATCCCAAGAGTGGTACCAGAATTTCCTCGACCGCGTCTCTGGCATCTACGCCGACAAAGCGGTCGAGGCGGGCAACACCGTCTATTTCGTGGGCCAGTACGACGGCACCATCCTCGACTGCAGTATCTGGAAGCGCATCGAGCTCCCGACCCTCATCGCTGGCGGCATCCCCATCAAGCTCGTCGACTACAGCAATTTCCAGAACGTAAAGGACTACCCTCTTCCAGGCGTACTTGGCATTCGTGATGCAGCCGACGCGCTCGAGAAGCGTGCGTCCGGATACTGCTTCGACTGGCCCGGCGACGGCGAGGACGCCAACGACCCTGACGCTGATCCTCCCCTTGGCATCCCCTACTACCCTGGGAACTGCGGCGTGCATCTTCAGCAGGTAATCCTCCCCTCGCTCCCAAGATCTTTAGAACCAAAAAACACTGACCCAATACCCCCAGTACCAAAAAAACGAAGGCAACGCCGCCTCGAACGGCAACCAAGCCACCTCCGACTACCGCTTCACGATCCTGCTCAAGGACGACAACAAAGAGCTCGTCGGCGAGGTCGACTACTACGACGCGCCGGGAGGCCAAGGTGTCAGTGTGTTTAGCGAGCTGCCGTTGGTACTGGTTGCGACGGCGGGATCGGTCGATGATGATCCGGTGAAGTTTGCGTATGGGGGGCAGAGCTGGGATAGTAGTTCCGGGCAGTGCAGTACTGGGGGGTATGATAGCGGGTCGAGGCAGATGGATTGTGGGTTTACGTGCTAGGAGTGTGCTGTATGGAGTTTTTTTGGTTTATTGTTGGGGGTTAGGGATGGGGGCGAGCCTCCCTGGATTTTGCTAGATTGGTGTGTTCTCTCTTCTTTTATTGACCATCATTTCGGCTGCGGTGTTTCCAAGCGGTGGTGGTTCTCCGCGAATCTTTGCTAGATTGAACTTGGGTTCGTAGGTATTTTTTATCGATGTTTTTCTCCATGTTATTACAACACCCGTCTCGTAAATGGCAGACTGATGAAGTGTAGATCTGACGATTGTCTAAAGGTGTGTGTTCTACAATAAGGAAGCTACAGTATCTACGTTTTATGCCGCAATTGGCGCTAGCCCCAACTAGGCTAGCGGGTAGTACAATGTTCCTAATTGGACGACTACTCCTCCTGCTCCTAATACTGCTCCTATTGCTTCAACAGCGACTATGAATATTCCACAACAGGCAATAGAGATTTGACTTTGATGAATTTTATTTTCCGCCAAAGGGGGTTTTTTAGACTTCGAAAACCCCCACATTCCACCCCTTATAAAAACCCAAAACACCCTTTCTCCCCCCCAACACACTCAAAACCACCTGCTATGTCAACCCAACCTTTACCAACTCGGATTCTGGGATTAGGGTGAGTTGATGGAAGGGGGGGAGTGGGGGAAAAAGTTTGGGAAGGGTGAAAATGGGGGGGGGGATGTGGGTTGGGGGTTTCTTGAAGGAGGAGTGTGGGGAGGAGTGTGGGGGGGGGGGTTGGAGTTACGCAGTTTCTGATTAGAGGTTTGCTGCTTTGAGACTTGGAGAACTGGCTGGAAAGGGTTGTGTGTGTGTGTGAGAGAGAGAGAAAGAAGGGAAGGAAAGGCAGATATGCTAGTAAGCTTTAATCGATATCAAAGTCGAACCGTCTTTCTCCTTCCTTATACGCCCTCTAACTTTTCCCACGCCTAAAATATCTCACATGGAATATCACTCCGTCTATTCTTCCTCATCCTCATCTCATATTCAAAACCCCCCTTTTCGAATTAACCAAACATGAGGTGAAAAAAAAAATTGGTTTGTAACCTGCATAATCCATCCCCCCATCAATAGAAAATTTATTTATTTTGCTGTTCGTAAAATGATTAATTTGACTAGAATAACTTCGGACTGACTGACCGACCGGCTTTCGGATCACAGGCCGCGATGAACTTTTGGATTTATTTTATCAACGGGAATCGGTGAACGTTGGTCCCCCCCCGCTCTCCCCCCCCCAAAGCGAAAACCCCTACAGTACTGTAAGATGATGGACGCGCGAAGAATTAGTGCGTCTCAGGTGGTTAAGATCTTGTCGGTGGAACTTCACGATGACTGGGAATGCTGAGCTTGATATCATCGATAAGGGATAGTGAGTCCCACCTGGCGTACCATTGAACCCCTATCTAAGAATCGTTCTGGCACATCCTTTGAAGCTCGCAACACCAAGTGCTTTTGGGGATCATTGTATTCTTCGGCATATCACATGGTCAAATGAATGCTTCGCAAGAGTCCCGTTACGTCTTCATTTGGGGTTTGAGCAATTCATAAATGTGTAAATGTATGGTTGAAGATCCTCAATAAACTGTTTGCTGTCGGTTATCAGCTATCGTTATGCTCAGACATCTGGTCATATACTTCCATTGACGCCTCCTACCAACCGCCCATATTGCCTTCACAGATATCACAAGGAAATAGTTGACCGCCAAGCGTGACTGGTGAAGGTAGGAGGGGATTAAATCCGGTGTCATTGTTTCCTTTTCTTCACTGTTCTCCTGCACCCCATGAGGAGTGTGGTGAGCTTGGGGTAAACAACGATGGTTCGTTAAGGCCAAAAGATTGTTCTGAAGGATCATATCTGGCTGGTCCAGGAAGGGTGCTGTTTGTACTGGACGACCGCGGTGATGGTGAAGAAGAACGGTTCCTCGCGGGCCGATCAAGATGCTTAATTTCGGTTTTCAACAAAGTCACTTGGCTCTGGAACTCGTTGGCCTTCTCTCCTGCAGGTACCCGCGGATGATCCTTTGAATTATCATCGCTATAAAACCGAACCATACAGGATGCCGGTAGATAATCCTCACCTCGCCGTAGATCGTCGACTAGACCCCACCGTGACTATGTAGAGCCTGCATTGGCTCCCTGCATAACCTTGAAAGTTGAGCTGGAAGGGAATACATGTCCACTGATGAAGTCCAAAGTTCCGCTTGACCGAGAATCTGTCGAATGACCAGGACTCGAGCTTGTAATATCGAACAATGTCTGAACCTCTCGATCCAGGCTGGATAAGTCTATGATCGCGGCGCTTCCCAGTAATGTTTTTCCAGCCACAAAACTGACCCCTTCTATCGTGGCCCCCTCGTCGAACATGACCCTTTTTGTAGTGCGAAATCCCTCGTTAGTATTCAAATCAAGTTGTTCTGGCTGTCAAAGATAGTTATCGTGCACTTTTCGTCGGCATGTAAACGAGCTGCTGGAATATCCAAGATTGAGGGGCATACATCTGTCTGAATTTGTGGGGGCATCTAGATGAACACTGAACCGTTCCCTAAGTATCGTTCAGCATGGGAGATAAGACACAGAAAGTGAATACTTTATCCCCATATATCTTACATACCAATGTGACATCACAACGAAGTATTGGGTTAGCTAACCTCCAAGCGCGATAATCTTTCAATGCGATCTATGTTTGCCTTCGCCAAACGAGACGCAAGATGCTGCGGAATGTGCAGATACTTTGTCTAAGATATTACGAGAAATTACCTCTGTCGCCCGAGGCTTTGAAGTGCAAATCCGGACTAATTTTTTTTCAATGTTTTCGGTCATCGTGTTCCGATGTACATTTCGAACAGCTTCAAACTCGACGGCTTCGACGTCCTCGGATCTAAAATTCTCCGTTTCCAATCTCTCGACCTGCTACCTCGACTTTGGAGAGCTCCTTGGGCAGGGTTCACGCTACTTTCAAGCCAGTGAATCAAGAGCGATTTCTTGTGGTTTCAGAACAGGACCACTTCGTAAGATCCCTGAAACCACACCCCTATTCTCCAGCTCTTTTGCAAAGTCTGTTCTTCCAACTTTTTGGCTGTTGGATCAGTGAACACCACATTCTCCAAGTCTCCACGCTCAATGCCGGTACCTTACTCTCAGAAATCCTCGTCCGTCTGCCGTAGGGCAGCCATATCAGCTTCTACCTGTATAGCTGTGTCTGCAACCTGACAATGTCGATTCGCTGGTCTTAAAGCGTATTTGAGACCACAACGAGAGCTAATTGTGATTGAGCGTTAGAAATATTTCCACAAATGGTATCCTTGAGCCAAACAAACAACCATCTCAGACCTTGCAGGAATGGCGATCTCCAAGCTCCCACAGCTAAGCCGTGGGTATATACCACGTTGACAGATTAGTTAGACAATGATCACTGACGTTAAGACTACTGAACCAGGAAAGACTGATCGTGCCTAGTCCTTTTCAGTGATCACTTTACCGCTTTACGTGTTGAATAGACAGTAGTCACCGTCAAGGATCTTTATCTCCCTAGGGACGTTTTTGATATCATCTCGTAACAATTCTTCGAGAGTCTAAATTGAGCAGTTATAAGATTTTAGATAATCTATAATTTCACACAAGGAACCCAAGCAAATGAATCGAGATAATCAGAGAGTAGACGATACACACTTCCCACTTCCGAAACCCTCCATATGGCATTCACTCGACTCGACCCAGTGCATCTGCGAAAACAAGAAAATTTTTCGCATTATTCGCAAGCCATTCTAGAACTTCGTGCGTTGTTAGCGAGAGAGCATAAGGTAGGTATGTATTGTCAGGATGAAGTAGAGATGCAAACTGTTGGAGGCACCACGAGCCTCGCCTTGGCGCTGACCACGTGATGTAGACTGATCGTGATGTAGCCTTTTTTTTGTCGAAGCTGCAGTACGTCACTATGATAGCAACTCGAGAACGTTGACGGTACTAGACGGACTATAAAATTATATAGTAGGCGCCTCTCACCCACTGACTTTGTGCGTAGCCCATGGGGAAAAGCGAAAGCTGATTGTGTTGTTCTTTTGAGACGATACAGCACATCAGCAAACTAGCATCTCTTCAGAGATCGTGGCCTTCCTGATATCCGCGGGATATCATGACCAGCTGTAATCTTAGGTGTCGAAGCTCTTAAGCCATCATATCGCCTCAAGAAGCCCATAATCCTTCTGACCTATTACTCAGATCGAGGTGCCTTTGCCCATAGTGTCCAACCAAGCCTTCAGCGTGCCCTTGTCTCTGCTGGAATACGAGGTCATATGGGGGCATATTGATATTTTGGTTGTTGCTGTTAGGAGTCTATCTAGGAGCGAGTGTTGGAAATAGGGGAGATGGTAATCTCCGCCTTCATAGGGCTGATAGGGCTGGGGCCTGCTAGTAGAGTTTTCACCTGCTCGCTCCTAGATAGACTCCCAACAGCAACAACCTACATGCCAAAATGCCCCATATGACCTCGTATACCAACAGCGAGTAGGTGAAAACTCTACTAGCGGGCCCCAGCCCTATCAGCCCTATGAAGGCGGAGATTACCATCTCCCCTATTTCCAACAGTCTCCCAGCCCGTCCTTTCCAGTAGCTGCTTTGCCTGCATTACTTCCTTGGCTTCCCTCTTGGCTTCTTTCTTGTCTGTCTTCCTAGCTCCCTTTGGCGGTTGGTTCTCCTTCGCCACTGCCTTTGGCTTTGGCTGCGGCATCTTGTCCCGGTCTTGCATGACATTGAGCATGATTGGAGCATTGGTGCCTTCTTCTTTACGAAATGAAGTTAGCACATCCTTTGTATTCTGCAGATCCTAGTAGTGTCTCCTAAGATGAAACCATAGAAGTGACTTACTTGCTTTCCCTTTACCCTGCTCGAACGCTTTGCCCATAGTGTCAAGCACTCCAAGGCTCCCGAAACCAAATGGCTGCGCATCGTTCTTGTAATGGTTGAGTAGTCCGTTCTGCATCTGTGCTTTGGCTTCGTCGTACATCGAAGTACGCTTTAGAGTCTTATGCAAAGTGGCAATTTGCTCAAGGGTGACATGAGCACCAAGCTGCATCGCAAGGGCACCGAGGTAGATCGAGCCGTGGTCCCACTTCGCAGCCTAAAAGTCGGTAAAAAGCTGATCCAGAATCCCATCATTGAGCTTATTGACGACTGCAACGCGGTCTTCGGGATGGAAGAGCTCGAATTCGGGGTCTTTCGTGAGCTTAGCAGCTTCGGAAGAAATGTCCTGGCAAAGATCAAGCTCTGCGTCAGATTGAAAGAGGCCATAACCCCAAGCACCCATATTTGTACAGTAACGATGGTAGTACTGAGAGGATTGGACTGACAACAATGGAAATTGTTACTGTGAGGTGAGCTATTCAGGAGATGCAGACTTTGCAAGGACATGCTGAGGGCGAGGTAAGACATTGTTCCATTTTGTGTGAGGTGGGATGATAATTATAAATGAAGAAAAATTGAAAACGTCATTTCAGGGCACCAGCGTATTCGGCAAATGATCGTCGCTTGATTTTCTTGCACCCCCATTATGCATTGACCTTTAAGCTGGAGGGCAGGTTTACTACGGGACGTTGACGGATTTAGGAAAGTTGTCAGTGGAAAAGATTTCAGATTTAAGCGTGCCGTGAAGAGTGACGCTGCCATCAATTGGTGAGTATGCTAAACTAGGTCAGCCGACTGGCCTCCCCAGCTCACCTTTAACCGAATCTGTAAAGCGTCTGCTTCTTGTTCTTTCCGCCCTTCTTCTTGGATGCCTCCGCCTCTACATTCACGTCCCCTTCTGCTTCGCTGGCGTCTTTACTAGCATCCCTGCTGCCTGATGCACTCCCCCAAGCAACGGGTGCTGCCCCGCTTCTCCCGTCATCCCACCGTACTGTGCCCCTGGTCAGACCGAAGATGGTGGTGTTCGGCTTCACTGCGGCGGGCAACGCGGGAAAAGCGTCCGAACCTACTCCATTCACCTTTCTCGGAGGGGGCGGTCTAGAAGTCGGCCTTGATGATGCTGGTGAAGGGCGAGCAGATGAGGACGCAATCCAAGGTGTGGCACCTATACGGCCTGCGCCGGCTCTGTTGGCGCTGACGGGCATAGCTGGGAAGGGAGCCGCGGAGGCAGCATTGCCCCAGCTACCGTGTCTGCTGACAGCAGAGCGCGAAGATTGGGCGGTCGAGCTCTTCAGCTTCAGAACACGATGACCACCGCTGCCGGCTGCACCAGCGGAAGAGCCGGGGAGGATCCCATTTGGGCCGGGAAGGGAGGGGTAGTCTTCATTAATAGCACGCCAGTCATTCCACGCTTTGAGTAGATCATTGCGTTTTGCTTCGTTTTCGTAAATGTCCGCAAGCTCCTTAATGAGCTTACCAAGGTCACCGGCGGGAACGTCAAAAAGTGAGAAGAAGGTGTCGATGAGTTGTGATGCCGAGAGGGCGGATGTTTGGTAAGAAGAGACGCTGCCACGGAAGTCCGAGAGCTTAGTTTGGTCGTTCTTGAGCATGGTTGATGCGCGGTCCATGACTGCATTATGCTGCAATCTCCGGGCCTGCTCTTGTGGTGTCAGGGCGGGAGCTAATGTGGGTGGCGTTGTCGAATTCAGGGTAGAAGCGATGTGGAGGCTATCGACAGCGGGGAGGGATGTGACTGGGGTGTTATGGCCACGAGGCGCTGTTACTGTTGGCTCTTGACCTCTGCTATTCGGCCTTGCGGCATATGCATCGGACGAGGTCAAAGAGCCGCCAAAGGTTCTGGTGCTTACTGACTGTGCACTTTGGATAGCCATTTGCCTCTGGAACGCGAGCTCATCCCTTCGCAATGGCTGGGCTGTTGAATGTGGTAGCGCTTCGGTATTCGGATCTCTCCCACGCCCCATTCCCCGTCCTTCGCGTTCCCTCCTTCCCCCTCGATTGTCCTGATGTGGGGTTCGATAATCAAATGCTGATATATCGACCCTCCTTGCGTCTTTCCGGGCATCTTTAGAAAGTCCGTTGGGATGTGATTCGAGTTGGTGTGCTTTGAGATCCATTTCCGACTCGAAAACTACAAACTTCTTGTCCAAGCACTCCTGATCCGCGCAGAGGAAGTGGCCCTTTCTAAAGTGTTGTTCTAGAGAGTCGTAGTTGACATAGTATTGCTGTTCTCTCCCATTGTTTCTCCGATCGCAGATATGACACTTCTCATGTTTGTCTCTGCAATGAGTGTACAGCTCGTCATCGCCATAAAACCGCTCTCGACAGAATCCACATTCTGGATGACCTTTGAAGCCACTTTGATCAACAGCTCCAGGATTGTCATCGCCGAATTTCTCGTGCTTCCGCAGCTCTTGTATCGTAAACAGCTCATGCTCGTGCGTAAAAACCTTCTTATTCCGAGTGCAGAGATCACATAGTATTTTGTGATGTACGTTCTTGACGTGTCTATGCAGGTCTGGCCATCCCCAACAAGCAATATCGCAAGCTGGATCTGGACAGTTGTATCGAAGAAGCAACAAAGTATCGTTGTGGATTTCTTTCTGTTCATACTTGATACCAAGCGTCTCATCTGTTTCGGCAAAATCCGCCTCGACAAAGTCTTCAAAACGCTTCGTAGCGTCATCAGTAAATATTACATACTTTGCCTCTGACTGTATAGCACATTAGTGTCACAATTCCAGTCTGGTAGGGAGTTTTAGGTTTACTCACCCGACAATGAGCACATGCTTTAGTCTTATACAATGCCCTCAACCTGAGAGCACAGATGTGACAGGTCCGATGATTACAGGGTGCAACTGAATTATGTACCACTGGTGAGGCACAGATAAAGCATACTTCTGCCTCGACATCGTCCTCGGTCCGGTCCTGCTCATTCGTCAGGACATCGCCCTCCTTTGTTTCGGCATCTTTGGTCAGGCGACCACCAAAGCTGCCTCCACCGCCAAGACCGGGTGGCGGAGGTATGGGGGGTGCTGGCTGATGTGTTGAATTGGAAGGTCGGTTCCTATTTAGATCTAAATTGCTATCTGCTCGGTTCCCACGGTTTCCCCCTCGGCCTCGTCGACCTCCTCTCGGGCCATTCCCCCTACCGTTCTGCTGGAACTCTCTTCCAGCTCTTCCACCCTTAGAGCCACCTCTAGAGCCATCATTTTGAGCTCCCAAGTTTGGAGGGCCCATGATTGGGACCTGAACAGCCGGTGCAGTTGGTCCTGAAGCAGATGCCATTATGGTTATTCTGTTTTCGTTTAATTTGTGGATGTATAGACTCTAAATTTGTTACTAGAGCTCCTGTGAGTTTTTTTGACCTCTTTATCAAGACTTGAAGTTACAGAGCAAATAATAGAATTGTGTCGATTGCAAGGAGTAGGTGTTAGCAATCAATCAATCAGTGACGCACCCTCGGCTAAACTCTGCGCTAGTCGAGGGCCAGTAATTAGCGTACCAATAGCCGCGATATTTAAAATTATCGCTATCTTGCTTAGCCCTGCAGTGTCTTAGGGCTTCCCTGTTTAGCTCCCAATTGCAACATCTAAGCCTCCCGCAGCAAGGCAACAACATTATGGCCTCTTCCCTTATATCTGTCAAGTACCCCATCCCGCCTTCCCACAGACGACATTCTTCAGCATCACTATGGCAGATACCTCACCAGCTCCGGCCGCTCCCACTCCCTCATCTCCCCAGATGACAGCTGCCGACTCGGAGACTGCTCCACTGCTCTCGCAAGACCCAGCACCCGCTGACGCAACTACTTCCAATGCTGATCCAGAAGCAAATGTACTTCCCAATGGCTCAGGACCCACGCCGACGAAGAAGCACATCCTCATCCTCACCTCCCTCTCCCTCGCCCTCTCCCTCATCTCCCTCATCTTCATAGCCGCAACATATATCCTCATTGCCGCTGCGCCATTCCGTATTTACTTAGGCTGGGATATTGAGGATAACGTCAGCGTAATTGTGCCCATAGTATGTCTCACCCCCTCCCCCCATGACTACCATCCTAGACTCGCTAACCCACCCGGCAGACCATCATAGCGGCCCTCCTCTCCCTCTCTAACTTGATCTGGCTTCGCTGGCGCAAAACTCTTCTACCCCTCATCGTCAACATCGTCCTCGACATCATAATCCCCGTTTACAGTATCACGGCCTCGTTCATCGCGCTTAACTTCCTCCGCCCCGGCTCTTGCACTTATGCAAGCGATCCGGACGAATGTGATTTGAGGGGCATGCAGGTGATGATATTGATGGGTATTGCAATGGGGGCGGCGCTCGGTGTGGGGATCGTCCACTTGGTCCTGTTCATTCTTCGTTGTATTCAAGCTTATCGCACTCGGTTCTGGCGGCCTGAACATCGCCCGTCCAGTTGGCGGTTCCCGACCGGGACCTTTACGGTTGAGTTTACGATCAAGCTTCTGAGGCAGGAAGAGGAGGGACGGATTAGGATCTAAGCCTGGACAAGCCGCTGTATTTAGAGAGACTGCTGGGGACTTATGAACGAGGCAGGTTGTGGAGTCTGTCAGAAGTTCGGATCAAAATAAACACCCGATGCTCGGTTACCTCATTTTCTCGTGACGTCAGTCCATTTCTAAATATGGCAAGGGGAGAGCGGAGAGAAGGGCGGGACAATGGGGCATGGCTCGACGGGTGGAGTGGAAGTTGGTAGAGATGCTTTTTGTGGAAATGGAGAGGCAGAGGATGGTATTCCCAAAGTCCGACGAAGAAAGTCGGTTCGCAGCAACAAAAAAACCCTCTCCCAAACGCCGAAATCCAATCCACCCACCCTATCTATAGTTTTGGGTATCAATCAATCATGAATAGACCATCGAAAATGAACACGAGACACAAGCCGTCTAATAACCCACCACGCGACTTCCCCACCACCATCCCCTTTCGCCCCTCCACGCCCACCAACCACCCTACCCCGACGACGACGCCTCCCTCCCTCCCTTCTCCTCTCCACTCGCGCCCGCCCCCGAACCCCCCACAACGCCCTTCCACCAACCCCTCTTCTCCTTCTCCCCCTTCCCCTCCCCCGTCTGCGCCTCGCCCGCTCTCACAATATTCGCCGCCCCCCCTATCCCACACACACGTCAGCCCACAATCAACCACAAAAACCACACACACCATCAACCCCAT
>JAABUL010001337.1_pt1 | contig 47646 bp, 44 predicted proteins | sample 5559151 | NCBI WGS metagenome assembly JAABUL01 (sample SAMN10711876, study PRJNA513368) | rock metagenome | isolation source: Antarctica rocks | place: Antarctica: Victoria Land, Pudding Butte sud
ACGCTGGCTTGCATACGGGCGAATGGAAGCGACTGGGTGGGTTTCAGTGATTCGATGCGTGACTTGACCTCAAAATCAATTCCAAGTTTATTGCATGTTCATGCTACTGCGAAGATGAGGTAGGAAGCTTGCTGCTGCATCACCTAGGTCAAGTGGCTTTGAGTTCGAAGAGAGCTCTTGGAGCTGTAGAAGGCGTGGATTTCACATGCACACAATGAACGAACGTGAAAACCAAAGAAAGGAAAGGATAAAGATCATGTGTAAACTCCTTTGTTAACGGTTCTGCAGAACGGTATTCTCGAAGTCATGATCAAGCGCTGAGCTCTCATGCATCGTACTGTATGTGATCATCCCATCTTCACAGCCGAAACGCCTCAATGCAGTCATTTCTCGTGCAGCTTATATGAAAGCGCTATGCAGCCCCCGCACATCCGTCGATATTCGTTGATGCCGAGCGGCGAAGATATGGCAGTCTATGAAGGTGCATTGCCGTAGATACCCCAAAAGTGCTCGGCGCCAAAGCTGCCAACGAAGTCGTTCTTCCAGGCGTCGTTGAATGCGCTGAAGAGAACGATGTTGCTCGAGAATGCACTCCTGAGGGAGTCGACAGCTGCCTTCTGGTTTGCTGGGCTTGGGACTGCAGATCCGTTGGGATCACCAGCTGATGGCCACCCTGATTCCGTGATCATAACATCCTTCCCACCGCAGGCTTTCTTGACACGCTGGGCTTCCTCGGCGACATATTTGCCAGCTCCGTCGGCAGTGATGTCGGCGTTGAAGAAGGCGTGGCAGTTGGCTGCAGCGAAGTCGGAGACCTCGCAGAGCTCTGGGTTGTCAATGATTGCGGTGAAGGTATCGACAGTAACAATCTTGCCGTTGTACCCAGCCGATTGGAGCATGCTGCGCGCAGTCTTTACTGCATTGACAACATCAGATGCGGATCCTCCGTTGTTTACGACTTCGTTGCCGATCGAGATGGTGTCGATGATATCCCAGTTGCTCTTGGCAGCATCGATGAGAATTTGTGTCTCGGGTCCAACTGAAGCAATGTCGTATACACCAGCGAAGACTTTCATGCCCTTAGAAGCGGCAGCCTTCAAGACACCAGGAACTTGTTCGCAGTCCGTACCGTAGATTCTGACCATACTGTATCCGCTGAAAGCACCGAAATCACTGTTGATCTGATCTGCGGTCTTGCAGGCACCGGTGCTGTCGTAGGGCGCGTAAGATATGGCGTAGCCGGAGGCGCCTGCACCAGCACCAGAGCCTCCAGAGGGTGCGGAGGCAGAAGGCGATGGTGGCGAAGAAGCAGATGAGTCGGGAGCCGAGTAAGATGGTGGTGCAGCTGACTTGGAGCTGGCCGGGGCTTCGGAGCTGACTGGTGCCTTTGAGCTCTCTGGAGTGGAAGAGCTCGGAGCAGCTGGTGGTGCGGAGCTTGTGGTCGGCTGGTGGTAGCCGTTGCCGCCGTTGCGCCAAGAAGTGTACTGAGGGGCACCAGCCTGGTTGACGTAGACCACGGCCACTGGCGTAGTCTGGGTCGCCACTTCAGTGACCACGTCAACAACCACATCGCGGCGATTAGCGTGTTGATGCTGGTGGCGACGGCCGTGCGGCACTGCCGCGACTGCCATGGAGAGCGCCACCGTGGAAATGATGCTGAGCTTCATGACGTTCGTGCTATGTGATGCTTCGTGTTGCTGTGTTTCTGCCGTCCAGCGGTGTTAGCGAATGTTTTGGGGTTGTTCGATATGTTGTTGTTTGGTGGCTTTCTTCGAGATCTGGGGAAACGATTGCTGACTCGACGGGGGAAGAGGTTCAGCTGCGACTCATTGTGCGCAACTTCATTGTCCTCGTGATAAGGAAAGTCGATATCGTCAAAGACGCCCGTGAATGCATGAACAGACTTACAGATCAGCTGTTGGAAAAGTCAAGCGACGTCTTGCGTCTGGGCACAACAGTTGTTGTTGCTGGTGCTGGAATGCTGAGGATGCTGGGCAATTGGCTCGTTTTCCTATCAAAGGAATGTAAGGTGGCTAGTGAAGGTAATGCACGGTGTGCTGTGCAGGCTGAAGATGTGGTAGAGAACGTGGCGATCGAGCGGTTGCTGCTTCCAGAGCGCAAGAAGTGAACGAAGTGGTTGAAGGAGACAAAAGGTTTCTCGAAGGTGGTGTCAGATGTTCTATATCGTCGGCCGTCGGTGGAGTCGTTCGCAAACTTTCGGGTGTGCCTGCCTTAGCGCCGTTTGAGACTGGCAAGAGCGATGCGCCCAAGAATTTAGCGTTTGCTGCGTTTGCTGATTCGTCAAGCCCAGCTCGACCCACGGTTATGCATCGCCTGAAACTCACAATGCTCGAGTAGGTTCCACATGGCCAAACGGATCGCTGGCCCGATGTTCGAGACGCAGTGATCGACCCCGTATCACACGCTGGGCGCGGTGAGAATTCGGACACTGACTCTGCGTATAAGCTGGGCGGAATTGGCGCTTCTTGGTCAAGAAGGGTTGAACGTCTGGGTACACAAAATCAAGGCAGTCTTGAATCATGCAAAGGCAAACAGGGCAAGGTTCAGGAGACCCTTATGCGTTGTCCCGTGTTCCTGCAGGAGAGCACGTTCTGAGCGACTGCGTTCGAAGAGCTGCAAGGATGCCACGTCAAAAGATACACACTTGACGCACCTAGATTTATCCGCATGAAGAGGACAACCCAGACTATGTGGCTTCCAGCTAACCTCCCCGATCCCAACGAACAGCTCGTCGACACGAAGAGGGTGGTAGACACTCCGCTGTCATAAAACCCATCACTTTTTCAGCGGTGGAGAGTCTCCAAAAAGCCTCGCCATCATCGCTGGTGGGTACCTATTTCCTTTGGACCCGCCCACGCTCTCAATGGCCTGCCGAATCTCGGACTCCTCTTCCTTGCTGAGCTTGACGTCTGTCGCTGCCACATTCTCCTCAAGATATTTTGTACGCTTGGTGCCAGGGATCGGGATGAAATCATCTCTGTACACAAAAGTTAGTATATGCAGGAGCTTTCCGTGTTGCAGAACTTACCCTTGCGCCAAAACCCATGCAATGGACAGTTGGCTGGGTGTGCAATTCTTCTTCACAGCGATATCTGCTAGAATCTGCACTAGCTTGAGATTCTCGCCGAAATGTTCTTCAGAGAATCGAGGATGGTTCAGGCGGTTATCACCTTCGTCGAAGTCCTCACGGCTCTTGATCGTGTTGGTCAGGAAGCCACGACCAAGGGGTGAGTAGGCAATGATTTTAACGCCGAGTTCTCTCGCTGTCCTCAGAAACTCCGTCTGCGAAGACTCGATCTCCAGTGCGAAGGGCGAGTACTCCATCTGGGCCGCTGCAATGGGATGTACAGCGTGTGCTCTTCGAAGCGTATCGGCTGAGCACTCAGACAAGCCCAAGTATCTGATCTTGCCCTCTTTCTTCAGCTCCGCCATTGCTTGTACTGTCTCCTCAATCGGTACCTTGTCGTCTACGCGGTGTTGATAGTACAGATCGATGACATCGGTGTTTAATCTCTCCAAGCTCGCCTGGCATGCCTCCTTGACATACTCCTTATCACCTCGTACAGCAGGTCGCCCGTCGATCCTCAGGTTGCCAAATTTGCTGCAAAGGAATATCTCTTTCCTTCGACCAGTCTCCTTGAACCATTTGCCAATAAGCTGTTCGTTTGTATGTGGCCCGTACACATCGGAAGTGTCCCAGAGTGTTACACCAAGATCTGCTGCGCGAGTGAGAACCTTGTACGATTGCTCGTTGTCAAAGCCGCCGAAGCTCGTGTATGAGAAGCTCATGCCCATGCATCCTAGCCCTTGTGCTGAAACAGGGTCGTCGCCAATCTTGCGTTGAGGGTACTTGGAAGCCATGGTGGAGTGTTTGTATGGAATCTAGCCAGTGGAAGTCAAGTAGAAAGTCAAACAGCGTTGTAATCTCAACCAAATACCTATCTGCTTTTATACCACGGCCAGAGACAACGGGACTCGAGCGGCCATAGCACTATCGCCGGTAGTTGACCATGACGTGCGAGTTCGTGCCCCGCTGGAGAGGTACGCTCTCCATTAAACACCGGCAATTGCGGCCATTCTTACGGAGTCTGACACGGATATGTCCATCAGAAGGAAGGCGAGCATGGAGAGCAAGAAGAAAAGACGAGTGAGGTCGACAATGACTTAAATGAGCCCGTTGACGGCGCGCATCCTGCGGACAGACCTTCGCTTCTTCTACGCTGCTGTTCTCACGGACCTGGGAGCCGATCACCGAAGGTGGTCAGAGAGTGATGGGAGGTACTGGTCGATTGAAAATGGAGGAAGAGTACAAACAGAAGAGAGGCATGATGGCAGTCGCGAGTGCTGCGGCGCCGCTTCATGTTCGGCAGAGCTTCGGCCGGGAATGCTCTTGATATATATTGCACCAGCAAAGTCCCACCATTTGACGGCGCGGTTGGGTTAATCAGCATTCACCTTGCCTTTTACCAGATGAATCCTTGGTCCACCGCACATCGCCGCATTATCAATCTTTGGCACACAACTGAGATGCTCTCAGCATTTCTTTTGCGGTTTGTTTTGCTCGTGAGAGATGCTTGAAGTTATTATCTTTTGGTCATTTGAACGGTTCGAGCTTGATCGAAAAAGCCTCCTGCCTAATGCGGCCAGCGAAGTGAGTGGGAGTGGAATCGTAAGGAACGAAAGCAACCTCTACGATCGAGACTTCACGTTTTGTACCAATGACATGCTGTTCGGCAAATTGTGGATGGATGGTATATCGAAAATCCAAAGCTGGTTCCCACTTGCGTCTATCAATGCAACGCTTCCCTTCCTTCCCATGCCATACCAATAACGCCACATTCGTACAGCCAGTAGCAACAACAATACCCTAGAATGGAAACCCTCCACCAGCCCCTCCACCGAACGGAAATCCTCCTCCTCCTCCTCCTCCTCCAGCCTGGAACTTGAAGCTCGGTCCTCCACCACCACCCCTCTGCTGAAAGAATACCGGCTGCCCACCCTGACTAAACCCAAATGGCGAGCCCTGGAACGGCTGCTGGCCTGACTGCGGATCGTTCGGGTCATCGCCGCTGTCATATCGAGCCCTCAGCTCCGAATCGCTGAGCACTTCGTGCGCTTCGTTGATCGCAGCCATCTTCTTCTGTGCTTCCTCTGCCGTGACGCCGTGAATGTGCGCTTTATCTGGATGGTTCTGGACAGTGAGTTTGCGATAGGCACGTTTGATGTCGCGCTCGTCTGCGTCTCGGGATACGCCGAGGACTTTGTAGTAGTCCTTTTGTTTGCTGCGTTTGAGGAGCGTATGTGCGTTCTGGAGGAGCTCGTTGACCTTGGCGTGTTGGGCGCCGTGGTGCTCTTTCGCTGTGTTTAAGGTGGCGATTGCTTGGTCGAAGTCATCTGCGTCTATTTGTCGTTGGGCTTTGTTGAGAAGCGCTGGAAGGCAGGTCGGGTTGTAAGTAAGAGCTTCATTGCAGTATTGGTTGGCTTTCTTAGCGTTGTTCATCTCGTAGTACGCTTCGCAGGTCCTCTCGATGAGGTTCCCGTAAAGCCCAGATGGGGCTTGAGGGTGGATGTAGCCTGCTTCGCGCCATGACTTGGTGTCACTTGAGACTTCCTGAAGAAGACCTGGAACTTCCTCTCCTTGCGGCACCAATAGCTTGACTGCGGATGCGAACTGTCGTTTCTCGAAGAACTGATTGAACTTCTTCATTGTACGATCGATCGCTTTCTGTGACTTCCGTAGCTCTGCGCAGGCTTTGTTGTCTGGATCGTTGTGCAGGCACTTGGCAATGGCTGTTAGGCCTTTGTCCGTCTCACCGAGTGAGTAGTATGTCATCGCTGCGATCTGAAGATGAGGCTCTGTCAAAGCAGCGTTGATGTGTGTTGCGTGGCTCAAGTCCGCGATACCCTCCATGACCTCTCCCTTCTCGAATCGACACCTCGATCTCCGTTGTCTTAGCTCCAGTGATGTGCCTGCGACAAGGATCGCGGTTCCAGCATGCATCACGCAGCCCTCCCAGTCGCTTGTCTTCTCAGCATCCGCCGCCAACTTCGCCGCACCCTCAGCCTCATCGAGTTGCGACAGCTCCTCGCCGTCCATCTTGCCTGCCGCTAAGTAGTCCTTCCGCGCACCGTCCCAGTCCGCGTTCCGACCCTTCAGCTTCGCCCTCTGCGTCAATGCACCCTCAAATCCCGGCTTCAATTGCAATACTTGGTCGAAGTCGCGACTCGCCTGCGAATTGCGGCCTAACGACAGGTACGTTGCGCCCCGCTTGAATATGGTCAAGTAGTTGCTCGGATCTCGTTGTACAGCAATGTCGAAGTATGTGAGTGCATCTTGGGCGTTGCCCTGAGCGAGGTTCGCATTGGCGTTGGCGATGAGTTGGGAGACTGGAGTGTCTGTCGGTATCTCGCTTGCGCTGAGTGCTGAGGCGAATGGGACAGACGAGAGGCAGAGAGCGCCGATGGCGAAGGCTGGTATCCGGATGATCATGTTGGATGTGCGGTGTGAAGAAGAAAGGAATCCGGACGAAGACAGAACAATGTCTACGTTTCCCTTTCAGTAGAGATACTTGTCCTCAGGACCCCGGATTCAGTTCAATGGCACGTGGCGTTGCTGTGGCGCCGCAAGCCTTGAATTGCAACTTCCGATGATGTCTCGTCACTGAAGGAAACAGAACGGAGAATTGGCTAAGAGGATTGCGAGTGTCGCGAGAGAGATCAACGCACAGCCGCGTTGGAACGACACAAGCAATTGGATCTGGGAGCGAGGGTCGCGTATCCCAAGAAACAGTCTGATCTTGCGACTCGTACGACAGACATGAAGTAGCCGCAGCAGCGTCTCGACACTTCACAAGCTCTCTCGAAAGCCGAACTTCCACTCGCATCTTCCACCATGGCCCCCTTCCGTCTACGCATCGATGGTGTGACCTTCCGCGACCCGCACAACCGAGAAGTAACACTCCGCGGCATCAACGTTGCTGGTGACACCAAGTATCCAGCGTACCCAGACGTACCGTCCCACGAACTCGAGCACTTCTTCGACGGCGATAAGGCTTCATTTGTGGATCGACCCTTTTCTGTTGCAGACGCACACACGCATTTCTCGCGGTTGCGGCGATGGGGCTTCAACACAATCCGTTATGTATATACCTGGGAGGCGCTCGAGCATGCAGGGCCTGGAAAGTACGATGAAGACTTCATAGATCACACGATTCAACTTTTGCGGATTGCGAAGGACTATGGGTTTTACATCTTCATGGACCCGCACCAAGATGTGTGGTCGAGATTTACTGGCGGTTCAGGAGCACCGATGTGGACACTTTATGCTTGTGGTTTCGATCCTAGGAAGCTGCACAACAATCAAGCAGCCATTGTACAAAATACTTGGGAGGAGCCAGTGAAATTTCCAAAGATGTGCTGGGCAACAAACTACCAGCGACTGGCATGTCAAACGATGATGACGCTTTTCTTCGCAGGAAAGGACTTTGCGCCGAAGTGCGTGATTGATGGGAAGAACATTCAGGATTGGTTACAAGACCATTTCATTGGTTCCACGAAGCATCTAGCGCAAAGGATACACGATGCAGGTGATCTGGAGCATGATGTGGTTATTGGCTATGAGAGCATCAACGAGCCCAATCGCGGATACGTCGGCCATGAAGACCTATCGAAGTTGCCTGAATGGCAGAAGTTACGGAAACTCACAACTCCAACTGCGTGGCAGGCCATGCTGACTGGCTCCGGAAGAACATGTGAAGTCGATACCTGGGCATTCGGATCTCTTGGACCGTATAAAAGCGGCACACAGCTTGTTGATCCTAAAGGTGAAAGCGCGTGGTTAGATCCAGCAGAATGGGACGACAGCACATACGGCTGGAAGCGAGCAGATTCTTGGAAACTTGGAGAGTGCATATGGGCTCAACATGGCGTTTGGGACCCCTCCACAGACGAGCTGAAACAGCCCAAGTACTTTACAAAGGATCCCAAGACAGGAGACGAACTGGACCAGGAGTACTGGACTGATCACTGGTTCATGCATTATTACCGCGCACATCGAACGGCAATTCGCTCCATTATGCCCGAAGCCATAATGTTCATGCAATCTGCGCCCTTCGAGATCCCTCCAACGATCAAAGGCACGAAGGACGATGACCCGAACATGGTGTTTGCGTCTCACTTTTACGACGGTATCACGTTGATCATGAAGAAGTGGAACCGGCTATGGAATGTGGATGTCCTTGGTATCCTTCGAGGACGCTACTCCTCGCCGGCCTTTGCCATCAAGATCGGCGAGACGGCGATACGTAATTGCTTCCGAGATCAGCTGGGAGAAATCATCAGGGAGGGGAAGGAGTATATGGGTGTGCACCCAACTATATACACAGAGATTGGCATTCCTTACGATATGGACGAGAAGAAGGCGTACGAGACTGGAGACTACAGCAGTCAGATCGCGGCTGTTGATGCAAACTTCTACGCTGTGGAAGGGAGCAAGGCTCAAGGGCTGACGTGGTGGGTATACACCGCAAGCAACACACACTTTTGGGGCGACAACTGGAACGGAGAGGACTTGAGCATCTACTGCAAGGAGGATCGAGCTTTGCCATCGTCCAGCTATAGCAGGCAGGCAATAGGTGGTGCTTCATCGAGCAAGCTGAGCCTCGACCCGAGCAGTCCAAGCTACTCCGAGAGCCAGAGCGAGCGAAGTGCACCCGTCAGTCCTGAAAACCTTCAGAAAACACTGTCGGTCAACGAGATGACGCAACCCGTCACACCATCAATGTCAGCTGCAGACGGCGCGCCAGGCTTCCGCGCTGCAGAAGCCTACGTCCGACCTTCGCCGGTATATTCCTTCGGCACAGTCTCCAACTACGGATTCGACCTCAAGAACTGTACATTCACGCTCTCCCTCACGTCACCATCATCCACGCCTCAGGATACGCCTACAGAGGTGTTCCTGCCAGCGTTCCACTTTCCGCAATCTGAGACAAAAGTCGAGGTCACCGGTGGCAAGTGGATGATCGAGGTATTGGAGGAGGCCGAGGGCGCGGAACAGCAGGTCTTCAAGTGGTGGCATGGCGAGGGCGAGCAGAGTGTGACTATCAAGGGTCTCAAGAGGAAGGGCGGTGCGGCGGAGGGCAAGGAGCAGGAGGAAGGGTATATGGATGCTTACTGGCAGATGGGGAGGAATTGCTCTGTTATGTGAGGTATCAGTTCCTTAGCGAGTTGTATACTAAGATGTGCATACGAGCAGTGTTTTGGCCATTCACGTGCAATAAGGTTGAAAACAAGGTTACGCCACCATGCCACTTCCCGAATCCGGACCTGCGACACGCATGTGACTCTCGATATTTGATCTTTAGCACTTTTTGCCCAATCCTCCCTCATTCACGGTTTCACCATTTGTTTGTCGAAGCCTCTGACTCAGAGGCGTCTTTCCATCATTATGACAGCTTGAATCTTCCAGTCCATTGCATCCTCTTCATCTATTCCTCATCCACTTCCTCCCTCCCTCCACGGACACGATGAACCAAGATGGCGCCTTCGACACGTATTGGCGCGAGCCTTCCTCCGACACGTCCCAGCTCGAAACGATCCAAAACGCCGTCCACGCCAACCTCAACCCACGCATATCGAACGATATCCGCCAACAAGCTCTCCAACACCTCGAAGCAGTGAAGCACCAGCCCGATGCGCCGCACTATGGCTTCATGCTCGCAGACGACTGGAAGCAGAGTGAGGCAGTGCGGTACTATGGCCTCCAGCTCATCGAGTATGCTATTCGGTACCGGTGGACGGAGTACAGCGCTGAACAGACGCTTCAATTACGGCAGTGGGTCAAGTTTCTGGCAGGCAGCATGAGGGAGCAGGATCCGCTGTTCATACGGAACAAGGTCGCGCAGTTGTGGGCGGAGGTGGCTAAGAGGTGTTGGGGCGATGAGTGGGTGGATATGGATGCTTTGCTGGTTACTTTGTGGGACAAGCCGATCAGTGAGAAGGGTGCGGCGAATAAGTTGCTGGTATTGACGGTGCTGGAGACTTTGAGCGAGGACATTATCAATGGCGAGGACGCCGTGGCTGGGTTAAGGCTGGATGTGCTGGGAGCATGTTTGAACGATATTATGGTACCTGAGGGCTTGCATAGAGAATTCTTGGTGCAGCAGCAACAACAGCAGAACGGACATGGGCACAACCGCACGGCTGATGGGATTAGGTGTGGGGAGGTGGGATGGTTGATGAGGACGTGTGATTTCTTCACCAACTGTGTGAAGCAGATGAGGGTGAGTGGAGATCCGGAGTTCGTCAGGACCATGAGCGCGAGTGCGGTGAAGACGTTGCAATCGTTACGACCGACGATGCAATGGATCAATCTCAAGGGCACGGTCGAGGCGAACGCGATCGACTGCTTGATGCTACCGTTTTACACCGACAACGTGGAGTTGCAGCTGGCCGCCACAGAAGTTCTTTACGTCCTTCTAGGCAGGCCGCATGGACAGCATTGGCACGATAGCTGGATCTCACAGATGCAGCAGATGTTACAGCAGGATCGTATCAACTTGCTTAGACAGACCTTCGAACGGGCCCAAATCCAACCTGGTGAAGACGAGCAGAAGTACACGCTGCAGAAGAAGCTGTCAGATGTGCTGTCGCTACTAGGAGACGCGGTTGCACAACATCCGGACCTCGTTCTGCAGACCAACAACGATGCTTCGGCCTTCTTTGATCTCCTACTCCTCGTTCTGCAGCACAAGAGCCTCCACGTCTCGATCCCTGTCTTGCACAGCTGGACGAAGCTCATGGCCGCACACAACAGTGCGATCGTCGATGTGGTCATCAAGGCTCTAGGTGTGTTGATCCAGACCTGCAGCACGAGAATGCTGCGGTACGAGTCCGTGTCTGAGGACTCTGAGGACGAGACTGTGCAGTTTCTATTCGATGACTTCGACACAATGCCGGAGAGACATGCGTTCCTTGGCAACTATCGCAGGTACTGTGTGACAGTTATCCAGACCATCGCGAGGACTCGGCCGCTGGAAGCGTTATCGCATGTGCTGGGTCAGATGCAGGAAATGCTGGAGACAGGACCTTACACTGGTGGGCGTGGCTTCGACTCTGCATCGTACACGAAGACCAGCTTGCCTACTCTGCAGTTCGAGGCGCAGTACCAGGTCGTGTACAACACTCTAAAAGGCTACTCAATGTGGCTAGCAGATGTATCTACGCTTGCGCCCGAGGATGAGGTACATGCGCGAGCCGAAGCTGAAAAGGTCAGCGCGACACAGTCGTTGCAACAATGGTGTTACAACGTGATCAACACGCATTCAGACGATCCTGAAGTCGCCGCGCAAGTTCTGCAGACTCTGGTCGCCACCCTTCGCACGATCAAACCCGCGCCAGACTTCGTACTGCACATCGTACAGCATCTGCTTACCATGCGTCTTTACGATGACCCAGCACACGCAACGTTCTCGGAAGCCGTGAAGCAGTTCGAAGGCCTGAGAGTGTTGGAGTTGCAAAAGCTTGCAATCACATTCGCTAACGAGCTGTTGGAAGTCTACAACGAGCTCGAGCCGCGCATTGGCGTGCTCTTACAGAAGCACAACGACGATTCGCGGTTGGTGTGGGGCTATAAGGCCTTCCTCTTCATGATCGTCCATCGGGCCGCCGGCGTCAACCACGATGTGCGCCTCGCTCGCTTACAGCAAATGCTCGAGCCTGTGTACGAGGCTTGGCAAGATCAGGCGTTCAGTGCATCACTGTCAAGCTTGCAGACATTCTGCGAGAGAGTCGACCTTGCCGGCTTAGAGCAGTTTTACAAAGCGCACGGCTTTGATCGGGTAGCTGACTGGACCTCGCAGCAGCTCGATGAGGCGGGTCAGGCGAGACAGGCCAGTATCAAGGCCAAGAGCGATGCCTTACCTCTCCGCATGACGAAGGCGATGCTTGCGGCGACCACTGAGAAGCTCAAGCCGGACTCGGACGAGTTCGACACCGCCTGCGCGTTATGGGGAGGTGTCATTCCAGTCATTTTGCCGAATCTGCTGCATCTCTTGCGGCACGCGCAGGCCTTCCACAACATGGAAAACTGGTCACAGCTGCCTGAGGAGATGCAGATGGTTGTCAGGCGAACACTACAAGATCGTTTCTGGCAGTCTGGCATCTCCAGTGAGAGTAAGGACGAGTTCTATGCTCGGATCAGCGGCTCGAAGAACTCGTACGAAGGCTTCGCATCGGTGGTGCGTGGCACGACGAGAGGTATTCGCGAGCAGGGGTACCACTTACTTTACTTCATGACAAGGTTTGAGGAGCAGTTCTACGGTATTCCTGACATCGCGCAGCCGTTGGCGGACGCATTGTTCACTGATGCTGGCTCGCTATCGGCCAACCATCTGCATTCTGTCATCAACCTTGCCACAGGACTGGTGTCGAAATGCCCGCCGCACTATCGTGGACGCTTCTTGCCACCAGTGCTGACACGATTCTTCAACGCGATGGATACGAAGATCAGCAGTGATTGGGAGGCTATCGGCCAGGCGCAACAGCAGAATGCGGAGGACGAGACGTTGGGCGACGAAATGAGGTTAGAAAGCGTACTGCGAGCGCTGACCTTCTCAATGGTGTCGTTTGTGCCCTTCCTGCTCGAGTTCGATTCTCACGCGCCGGCGACGAAACGCAACGGTGACCAGGTCAGCGACATTGTTCTGGCGGATCCGGCAGTACTCGAACCGCTGATGCTGTTCTGCACCCATGCACTACGGATGCGTGATACCCGATGCTGCACCACGATCTGTCGCACTTTCCGTTCACTCGTACCGATATTTCATTCCGACGCAGCACCGTCTCCGCAAGTACGAGAGTTTATCTCCACGGAGGTCTTGAAGGCTTGCATCACGTCCCTCAACGAGCCGTACTTCGCCGACATGCAGAAGGACCTAGCTGCGTTGATTGCACAGATCTTGCTCCTCTACGCGCCCAAGACGCCTACACCACGTGAGGTCCTGCTCAGTCTGCCCGATGTGTCGCAAGCAAAGGTCGACAAGACGCTGGGTCGGATTTGCAAGCAGCCTGTTCCCAGTGACAGGATGCTGCGCTCGCTAGTACTGGATCTGCTGGAAGGTGTGAGAGGGATCTCCATTCATGAGGCAGGGAAGATAGCGGCGCCGCCGGCGAAGAAGGCACCCAAGTCCACTGTGCAACAGCGGTACATGGAAGTGGAGCAGAGACCGGCGATCATGAACGGCGAAGAAGATGGCCTCGACGGTGTTGCTGGATTGTTCGGAGGCGGGTGAAGACGGTCTGGAATGCAGTACGGTAACACTTCGAAACGATGGCTCTGGCAGGCGTCGAACGATACGGAGCCATATGATCATGCATCGGCCCTTGTCATCTTGCTGCGCACACAAGCGCACCTTGCGGTCGAAGTCGGCGAGATAAACTTCTCAGTTCATCAAGGTCAACATCGTTTAGGATCGACGCTGGCGGGATCAATTTCCCCGTCTACGAGGATCCGGATGCTTTGAAATCGCGCACCAAGCCTCAAGTTTTGATCCTAAGGGAGCAACAGCCTGGCTTCAATCGAGGTCGGCAGATCAGAGCGAGAACCCTACGGGTCCTTGCGTAATGCAGGACGAACAGAGTTTCATATCGCGCGCAAGCGTGCAGGAGGAACCAGAATCAAGCATATGTTTGAACGCGGGCAGCACACTGGCGTTGGAGGTTAGGATGACTTGTTGATACCCCTACTGCTATGCTTTGTTGATCCCGTGGCTAATGTTATCGACCTTGCGTCTTGCATGAGGCTCAGTGTTTCATCTCGTGCTTCTGTTATTTCCTTTCGGAAAGTATTTTGTTTTGCGTCTGGAATTTCTTGTGCTAATTCGAGCCATGTAGATCAAATTCTATCGGGCCCACATGTGTTCACTCCACGTGAACTGCGCAACGTGTTAGGCCACGTTGAACGATACGGATTTGCAATTGAACGGTACATCCCACGTACGATGCACCCTGATTTTACTCACGCGACCGTATGTGACGCATGTTGATCCTCCTGTCGACAAGCACTCATCAGTACCTGCTTAGGCTCGTAGGCCTGGCCTCCACCACCCGTCGTTGTGTACGGAACACTGCTGAAGATCGACCCCTGTGAAGATCCGGTACAATATGCCTGAATCTGGGCACATAGTGCACGACGTCGGCACGGTAGGAAGCGGGAGATGCGCAGCGCACGCCACCATGCTATCCCGGCAAAATTACAGAGAAGTCGCACTCTTGCCTGCAACCAGGTCCCTGTCGTCGTTCACGTGCTTTGAACGATGGCTAAAGTCTAGGGAGCACCGACCGCAAGCAAAGCTTTGACATATGGGTAACCGTATTCGAGCTACCTGTGCGTAATGTATCCGTGCGATCGATTTCGTGATGAGAAGTCAGGTCAGGTCAGGTCAGGTGGAGTCTCGTGAAGCCATCAAGTCGCTGTATCGGCATCACCGCGGCAGTGTGAGAGGGATGAAACGCACTACGATGGGAAGGATGAGGTAGCCTAGTTGTTGACGGTTGGAGTCTTGGTCTAGTTGCGTGGGTGGTCTCTTTGGCGTGGGAAGAAAGTGGGAGTCGTTGGAGCATCGTGGTCACAGTGGGGTCCACAGTGCCGAGTAGGTCTCGAGACAAACTTTCGTCCCGTGTATGAAGCACGCGTTGGTACCGTCAGTCGAAACATTGACGTAGGGAAAGTGTAATTGCAACTTGATCATCAGCTGGGTTCCACGTGCTGCAACTACCAATCGAAAGGGGTTCATCAAAGTTCGACTTCTGTGCGATCTCGCAACTCCTGGTGATCGAAACCATGCCACGGTCCTGGTGTGCTGGGTGTAATAAGTGGCATTGGAGGATGGATCGACTTCTACTCCACATCCACACAGGCTCGACAGGTTCGACAAGCCTGCATGGTCCACAAAGCTTCAGTATCCGACGTTCCGGACTGCCTCGAGCCAAACACTTGCGGTGACGCTAAAGCTCGACACCACGGACCGCGATCCCAAGAGCGTGTCCAGACCATGAACGAGGGATGTTATTACTGGACAGCTTCACTTGCTGTGGAGGAAGTCGCCTGGTGATGCCTTGCGGTCACTCACACCGCCACCACTGCTGGCTTTTGCTGTACATGGAGGGTCCTCGATGATTCGAAACATCGTTCATTCAAGACATCGTTGCCAAGTTGCGTAACGTATCCAGAAGCGGCTTAATGTACGGTGATGCGCAGCCGGTTGATGCCATGCAGTCACAAAGTTGCGACTGCGGATCGATCGCAAAGATCTGCAACAGTGCGGATTGGCTCCGACTCAGAGTAATGTCAAGCTTCGACAGGGTTACGGCAAGCTGTTCGAGATCGTCAACGAGAATAGCACCGACGAAACGATGCTTTGGCAATCAAACGCGACTCACCCCTGCCCTTCGGCATCGTTGCCGAATCCTCATTGCGCATTGCCCTGCGTAACAACACCTCGAATTATCTAAGCAGCCTACCAAGCGTTTCAGGTCGACCAAGCTAGATGGTCATTTGCTGGTAGGTGGCAGAACAAGCCTTCGGCGCCTTTGCCGTGCTCCGCAAGCTTGACGTTCGCTGCGCTGTGGCTTTTATCTCGATCTTGGTAGTCACGTAGTATCGTTGACGGGAGAGGATTTCCTGCTATTCTTGTGCGCGCCTTCAATCAAACTGCAAGACGAAACATCTGGCATGGTTCATGGGAAGAGAGCAACCCAGGTAACTCCAACTATGGCGCCAAGGTTGCTGCGGCAGTTCATTACCCAGGGTGGAGGGTGGAGGCTATGCGACGAAAGCCGCAGCCCAGCCAGGCCGTCCCCTTTGATTGCGAGCATGATTGCAACATCTTCTAGAGTGGGGGAAGAGTACGCGACATAATACGGGCATCATAGGCCGCGGAGAGTTGCCGGTGCGAAAGGGCGAATATCTGCTCACCAGCCGTTGCTTTGGCTCGCACGCACGCACATGTCCACTTTTAGACAACGTGGAGAAGGCATGGTCTGTGTTCGATCGTCTTCGGAGGGACCCGGTGACGCAAAACGGGGATAGTGAAAGTGAAAGCCCGGAGGTTGCCCAGTCAGCTGTCCACAAGTTGCCGTTTACTCGTCTGTGAGCAACGGGAATATACCTACCTTACACACTCATCAACACTACCATCAGCTATCGAGAACCGGAAAGCTACGAAAGAGTATGATCTATTTTGCTCGTGATGATGGAAGTCCGGCGACCGTGACGACGGGACAAACATAGCAGCACCAATCTTCCTCAGGTGTTTAATTTTGGCACTGGTTTGTCGCATCTCTGCTTGTGAGATGAGATAGGGACTGAACCTTCTGGGTTTCTCCGCAAATGCGACGGCGAACATCTTGCCCTGAGTGCGAACGAACCAGAGAAGATATGCTACGCATGTGCGTGAGATGAAGGTTGCGAACGTTGACAAGATTTCGTGCGCCGCACAGTAGGAAAGCTTCTGCCTGGTCTGCAATTCTCCCCATGCAATTCCTGTAGCAGCCGCCACGCTAAGCGTGCATGAGCTCAGGCGGTTCGGCGGCTCATTCGGGGCCATAATAACTCAAAAGCTGACAGGGAAGCGGATCCTACAGCACGAGCTGCGCTAACGCACCGATCTATGCCCGGTTTGGCTGGCGCTGTGTTGGCTCCAAGTGATTTATAGTCATGGCTGCCAATGTACGGATACAGCCCTCCATGCTAGTAGTCGATCGAGGGTTACTAACGCACCCACTAGAAACTATGAAACACAACGAGCTCCCGTACATATCGTTGTTCGAGTCCCGCACGAACATCCACGACTTATTAAGTAAGGATTCCTCCCGGGCTGTGTTCGAACAGTTTCTGTCAAGGCGTCCATCATCGTGAACATGGACTCACCAATCTCCCAGACCTCGTCTCAACTCCAGCGGATGCGCACTCATAGCAACCTATCTCTGCACTCCACCGACAACCGAGGTGCCATACGGAAACGAACGCCGTCGTTCTCGCGCTCGGTATCAAACGCGCAAGTAGACCGGCTCTACCAATACGCCCTCGAACAGTCGAATGCGGCCGAAAGCTGTGGGGTGTCTCTAACGTCAGCTCCGCACTGGCTCACACCTCAGTCCTCTCCGCAACCCCAAGTCTTTCAGGACTCTCACGTCGAGCCCTTCCCGCAGTGGTCTGTCCCGACACCACCTCGATCCGATTCCGGGCTGCCAACAGTCTCGATCGATACCAATGAAGTCTCGGTAACCACAGGCATAAGTCCTCACTCAGACTTCATCTATCACCACCAGCCGACAGCTGCGGCAGAAATGAGGTGAGTCGGATAGTTTCTGGGTATATCACTGGTCACGCTAACGAGATCGCAGCTCGTTAGGGTTCTTGTTGCCTTCGCAATACGGTTCTGGCCCCATCGAAGCTGAACCTGGCAGTACGTTTCGTCACTCATTGATCCACTTTCTCCGTCTAACGTTCACAGGCTACAATATGGAACAAAACTACATTGCCCCACCACGCATGTCCCAACCTCCGGCCACGAGCGCGACGGCCGCGTACACACAAACCATTTCCTCGAGCCCTGCCCTCTACCAAAGCAGGTCGGCGCCTTCATCCCAGCCCAATTTTAGACGGTACTCCGACTTTCCTGAGGGCAACACACCCGAGCCGTCGTACGCCAACTCCTACCGACGACCGACCAACTCTCACGACTCCGGGTCGAGTATTGAATACTCGATGGCCCCTGGTCAATCAATCCCATCAATCAGCGGCCTAGTACAGAGCCCTCAACCTTCGCCGCATATTGGGTCGAACCATTCCGGCATGATGCCACAATACGGAGCCAACCCTTCGAGGTGAGTCTTCGCAAGATCGATAGTTGTAACAGTGCTGACTCCTCTAGATCACCCGGTATGTACGACTCAAGCATGTACGGACAGACATATTCTTCGGCACCGACATCAACACCCATATACGGACAAAGTCTCAGCTACCCCAGTCCATTCGTGGGCAGCAACGTGAATGAAGTCATGGCGAAACCGCTTGGAAGCGATGCATCAATACGAGTGCTCAACCAACGACCGAAGCCGCAGTGTTGGGAGCACGGCTGCAATGGACGACAGTTCTCGACCTTCAGTAACTTGCTTCGACACCAAAGGGAAAAGTCTGGCTCCGCGTCGAAGTCCTACTGTCCAAGGTGCGGCGCTGAATTCACAAGGACGACAGCGCGCAATGGACATCTCGCCCATGACAAGTGTACGCCTCGAAAAGCTTCAGAGTGATTTCTATATATCATGGGCAAAGACGCCCGTTCACAGAGAAGGCCACCTCAGTTGATCAGGTACCACGGTCAGAAGAGGCCAACACCCTGGTCTTCGGCGCAAATACCTTCTTTGACGCATCCCACAATGGGCTGGCATGAGCAAACATATTCCAACTATCGGAGAGACTTTTTGATCGACTGCAATATACCCCTCGTTTGGTACACTTCTGGGTTTGAGTTTTTGGGTCAAGGATCGGCAGTTCACACATGGGTGGAAATGGTTGACGATTCACGGATCGTCGGGGAGTCGCAGGAACACGTGTCGAAGATCTGCAATGGAGCTCCTGTATCAAGGCAACTGATTTCGGTGGATCCGAGACAGCGATGCGGCTGTAAGGTTCAGTCGCCTGGGGCGCTCCACGAGACGGTGGCTGAACTCTCCCATTCTGGGCAGCGCAGATCTGTGTAGTCATCAATCAATTAGACTTCCACAGAGTATCTTCGCTCCCGCACTTGGTTTTCCAAAAAGCATCAGGGTTGCATGCAGAGTGCAAACGAAGTTCGAAATAGTAGTGGGGGTCGCGTTGCATGCGATTTTGACCCACGCCAGAACGGCACAATCTGCTGCAGATCGCTCGCTCGCTCCAGCTTCGTACAAATCGACGTATTCTGTTAGCCCCAAGGTTGTAGACCGCTCCCGTTCCATTCGTGGACTTCTGCAGTTTGCGAGCTTGAGAAGCCCCTTCAGCACGCGTCAGGACCTCAGAAAGACACTCGAGCTCGCACTGGCAGCCCTAAGTCGGGCGAAGATGCATCTGCTTCGACCGCGACCTGCGGAAGCGCCGTTTCACAATAAGCCTTCTGGTTGGTTACTTCGCTATGGCGCATCCGGATCTGCATGGAAGCACGGAAAGCGGAAGGACGCGTTCCCGACGTCCTTCAACATCATACCTCTGGAACATCGTCGTGAGCTGAGTCAGGAAGGATTCACGATATGGAACGTTGGACGGAGATTTCCTCGTTACAAAAACAGTTCGACCTGGTCGACCATGGTCGATTGGAAAGAGTCCGACGGTAAGGCTTTCCTCCCCCGCTTTTTGTACGAGTCCGGGAATAGCTTGCGAATTCGACTTTCTCATCTCCCACTTGCTTGGCTGCAGATCATGGTCGGACGACGCGCTGGATTAACTCCGGGGCCAGAAATGCTCACAGCGCTAACTGCCAGTTGGTTCGGTATCGCATCTGCGAGATGGTGTTCGAGTCGCATTGCCTACCTCGTTGCAACACAATCTAAACGCCTAACAAAAATACCTCGTACGCCCTACTTGCCTTGAAAGGTCAATTTTGGGAAGCCCCAGAACTTCTCACCGCTTGTGGTCTGCTAGACCGAAGTTCTTGAGGTGGGCGTGGTGGGATGTGCTCGTAACGTTGCCCTACTTCAGACATCGACACTGGCTCCCAAACGACGGGATGACCGGTCACCCACGCACATGTCATCGGGCGGCCGTTCCGTGCGAAAGCGATGCGGAACATCGCGCGAATAGAATCTGACGGTTAATAACTACCTTCAAAAGCTGTCTCCCGTGTATCTCATTCCACCGGGTTGGTTCTGAAAACGACACTCGCCAAAATCCAGGCACGATCGCGCTCGGTCATCGTCGGTGATGGCTGGCTCTTCATATGCTCAGCCTCTTGCAGAATGCCACATAGATTGGGTAGAGCTTTCTGTTGACGCCTTCATCGAGTGCGGTCTCATCGGTCTGCGGAGATGCTATATGTCAGGCACGTTTTCGTGAGTCCATCGAGTAGACCAAAAAGGCCTTTTGACCAGAGGTCTAAACACATCGCGGCGTGGTGCTATGTCGTCCACCGTATCTCGGCTGTGTGTCCCGTCGCTGCTGTACTCGTTGATCAATTCGGAGGCCCCGTCTTGGTCACTGTCGTTAGAGGATAGGTACATGTTCATCTTGCCCGCGAGGGCCTCTCGTCAGCCTTGGCATCGGATAAACTTCGGCTTCCGAGCACGTTGACCTCACCTCACGTCTGTCATACACCTGAGCCACGACACCAACAGCAGTACCATCGATAACCCCAACGTACATCAAAATGCACAGCTCCACTACTGTCTGACGCAGAGGCGCCGAACACACGACAATACCTCATATCTCCATCAACGGCAGCAAAGATGTTCCAACGACTTACCACCCTGTTCCAGGTTCATCAGTCCCACACCAACACTCGATCTTTACGGAAGCAAAAAGCATTAAGAAAGGCAATAAAATGAAGGCCTGATGAGTCACGAATGCGATATCACGGCATCGGGAAGTTCTGTTCTGTACAAAGCTACTGTCGAGAGCATCCCAGTCTCAGAGTTGAAGACCGCGGCCAAACCGTGGGTACTCTGTCAACATGGCTTCCATCTTCACGTTCGAATCAGAGACGCCACGTGTAGCGTCTCCGTGGTTGCAGGACCGTACCGATGATGATGGCGAACAGTCTGTGCAGTTCCTCGATCCAGGAGTGCCGCTGTCCATCTCCGGATCTTCGACACCGCATAGTCAGAGGCTCCGTCTCCCAGCCGAACCTCAAGAGGGACCAGTGGAGTACAAACTTCACTTGCTGTTGCGTCCCAGGCGAAAGTTCAGATCTACAAGTACTGGGAGTCATGTTTCCGGATCTAAGCATTCCAACATTGGCGCTGCGCACAATGGCCGTAGCTTTTCTGAATCAGTCATGCGAGGTGAGCAGAAGCTAGGCGATGTGACTCCTCTCTCGACTTCCATGCAGCAGACTAGACAGCATCGGCTGGAACAGTTGACGACTCAATTGTTGTGGCGTCTGCAGCAGTCTTCTCCGCATCACAGTTCGTCTGCAACCAACATTATTCTACCTGCCTTACCCGAAGCTCTTCCGGAGCTCCACGCTCCGCAGCAGCCGGGCAAGCTGCTTCACGGGCTTGAAGAGAGCCAAGGCGCACTCTACGAAATTGGGGTGTCGGATGATGGCACGCTTGTCGGTCTTGCTGACGACGAGATGGAGGAGAGTCTGAATAATTTGCGAGCAATGGCTGCGTGCCTTGGCTGCGTTGTTGAGGTTCTCCGTAAAGAACACGTTGGCGATTGCGAATGGGTCGAAGACGCTGTGGACCGCGAGGCACGAAGGGTTCAGCGGACCGGGTTACTTTCTGTCGTCGAAGCCTTTGTCAAGCCTTACCTAAGGCCGGGTAGCTCATCGCCATCACCAGAAGCAATGCACGAACCCGGATCGGAGAAGTACACAACGTCGAGCGACCACCATCCCTCGCCAGCAACTGAACAGCTTCGGGTCACCATGACCGGCGCAACCATGTCAGGCAAGAGTACTCTGCTCGGGACTTTGACGACATCGACGCTTGACAATGGCAGAGGCAAAAGCCGTCTGAGCATGTTGAAGCACCGACACGAGATCACTTCGGGTGTGACGAGCTCGGTGACTCAAGAGCTAATTGGCTTCAGAGACACTAGCGACGGCAACCTAGAGGTACTGAATTACGCTGTGGAGAACACGGCGTCCTGGATCGATGTTCACGTTGCAGCACATGGTAACCGGTTGGTCTTTATCTCGGACTCAGCAGGTCACCCTCGTTACCGGCGAACCACGGTGAGAGGCTTGGTCGGTTGGGCACCGCACTGGACGTTACTCTGTATTCCAGCCGACGATGTGGAAGATACCGCTGGCAAGCTGGGGAGCACTCAGACCTCTCAGCTGAACATTGGCGCGATCGTGCCCGACATGGATCTCTCGGGCGCTCAGCTGGATTTGTGTTTGAGGTTGAATCTGCCTATGGTCATCGTGGTTACCAAGCTGGACCTTGCTTCTCGGTCCGGCCTCAAACAGAGTCTATCGAAAGTCTTGGATGCTGTGAAAGCTAGTGGCAAGCAGCCGGCCATCCTAAAGAACCTTGCCGTGGCCACGTCCGAATTCCGGCTCCAGACTGTTGACAGTTCTGCGATCGAAAATGCATATCATGCTGCCGTTCCACTCCTCAACGACCCACTCACATCGGTGCCGATCGTCCTAACGAGTGCTGTCCAGGGAACCGGCATTGACACCCTACAGGCACTTTTACACGAACTTCCGATCGTCGACGCTCGCCAGCAGCAAACAGCTCACACCTCTAGCTTCACTTTCCACGTTGAGGATCACTATAGCAAGCCAGCTGAAGCTGACAGCATCATTGTCTCCGGTCTACTAAGATCCGGTCAGATCTCTGTCGGCGATACTGGCACACTGGGACCATTCTCTGTGCATGACATGGAAGATTCGGAAGACTCGGAAGATCGACCAGTACGCAGAACTTCCGCCCACCTACCCACCTCCCGCTCCTTTCCCGGCGCTCTCCGTCACGCACGTTCGTCGCTCTCGTATTTCCAGCTTCCGAATCAGGAATGGAGACGATTCCGAGTGAAGAGTATCCGGAACCTGCGCCTTCCGGTTCATTCGCTGGTCGCCGACCAAGTCGGTACCTTGGCGATTGTACCGGAGGATGCAAACGGACGGATGGCATCTACCGGGGTGTTTGGCAGGATTCGCAAAGGCATGGTCCTGACTGCTGTGCAACCTCAGACCACCAGGTCGTTCGATGCCGAGTTTGCTCGGGAAGATTTAGCGGCTTTGGCCATTGGCAATCACGTTGTTGTTTATGTGTGCAGCGTCCGGGCATCAGCGAAGGTTGTCTCGGCCAGAGCTCCCGATCCACCTAGCGTCAGCCGCGATACCTGTTCGAATGGTCATGGCCCTTTCGACATGGAAGATGTCGCTATTGCACTTGCTGGTGCTGAGATTGATGGGCAGAACGAGAAAGTGGCCGGCATGGTCACTGCACCAAGCCTCATCGTCACATTCAGCTTCGACGCCTCGAAGGAGTACATTGAGCTGGGCGCAAAGGTGCTGGTCATGCCCGGCGGCGGACCAGGATTGTACGGTGGACATGGGAGAGGAGAGAAAGGGTTTGCAAGCCTTGACAGTTTCGTCGGGACCGTTGTAAATGTATACCCGTGACATATCACTAGTAGTAGATGCCAAATCGCATCTTGAAATAGAGATTGCTACTTGTATCATATGTTTGTAACAGCCAGCTTTCACCATCGCCACATCATGGACTTCCTTGCGGACAACATATTGCTTGGTGAGTGCACGCTGTTAGCCAACTCCCTCGGCCAACCTCACTTGCCTCTGCAGAGCAGCGAACGAAGTCGGGAAGGCCGAGGGTCCCTTACGCCCTTGCGGACTTGTCGTGGACTGGAGAGGCATTGATGTACCGCGTGTAATACTGAGCAAATCTCATTGACCTTGAGAATAAGCTCCACTTTGCCACACGGAAGGAGAAGGAGAAGGACAGCTGAGGGACAGGAAAGAATGAAAGGAAAGGGAGAAACATGGCGAATTGAGATCAAGCGTTGATGGGTATCTTCTCGCCTCGAACCCTGCACTAAGCCTGTCAGTGAGCGAAACCGACCCTTCTCGGCTTGGCACCTCCCGCCATGCCGTCGAGCATGCGGTCCATGCCACCCAGATCGAGCTCGCCAGCGTCTAACATCCGCTGGTCTTGCATCGTCGGTTGCTCAGCGACCTGCTGGAACAGACCACGGCTTGCTGTGGGCGAGGCTAGGTGCTGAAGAATGATGAAGCGACTCTCGGTCGACACCAGGAGATCTCGTGACACGTTCATCTGACCGAGTGTGCCGGTCATGGATTTTGAAGCGAATTGTGAGATCGAGGTGATGTTCTCGTTCATGAGATTGATGTCGGTGACGTGCGTGAGACCAGGTGTGTAGAGCGACCCAATGCCACCAGCGCTGTTTGATGTGCTGCGTTGCCAGAAGTTCTGCATGCTTGAGATGGAGTAGATCTCGTTGTTGTAATAGATGATGACACTCTCGTCGGTGGCGCCAGATCTGGTGCCGGTCGGTGAGACCGTGATGCAGCCAGAAGGCGCGACACCAGTCACCTTTTCCGGTCCGCTGAATAAGTTGTCAGACTTCGTCCTTCGCGTGTTAGGTGTCATGGGCGCTAGCTTCTTCTGCTTCCCAGATTCTGCTGACTCTGCTGGTGCTGAAGACCCGAGGTAGCCACGCAGTGCGAAGTCTTCCACGTTTTTCCCGGCCTGTGTTGCGCCTTGCATGTCCCATACACCCCACTCCCCGTCTTCCAGTAGGACAAGAATCGCACGGCCACTCAACACCCACGCTGTGGCCAGAACATTCTTTCGTCGGGCCGAAGTAGGGCTTGGGTGTGATGTGCGAAAGGGAGCGGAATACGACATGATCCATCTGCCAGCAACCTCGCCACCGACAGGGCCACTTGTCCCGGAGTCCTTGGAGGTCGGCCGGCCGTTCGTAGAGCTGGTCTGACTTGGGTCGAAAACGCGCACAGCACCTGAACGCTCTGACACTAATAGTCGATCTTGGCTTCTCGAGAACGGGAACGCTACTGCCGAGATCCAACCAGATTGACGACGAAGCTCGCGGGAGGAGAATTCATCCTGTCTACGGACATGCAGTTCCCATAGAGACAGACTTGCGCCACCAGTCGCAACCAGTAATTGACATCCGTGGGGGTACTCTTGGTTCGGTACAATCTTCAAGGCGAGACTGCGAGGGTTCGAGACACATTCTCCCAACCATTCGTGATAGAAAGATCTGCGATTGTGCTGCTTCTCGGTGGTGGTCGGTGGCTCCAGTGGGAGTGCTTTGACGGAGACTTCGCCGTTTGCGCACACCTGTGCAACTATGATATGATCACGTGCGTACTGCGATAGCTGAGCCGCTGCTGTCGGACTAATCGAGGGCACTGCAATGTGCAGAACAGGAGAATCATGGGGTATGTCCAGATCCTGGATGATGTGTGGATAGGCGCAGTCTGGGTCGTCTTCTTCGTTGAAGTCGTCGTATTCGTTACTGTCTTCCTGGTCATGGGCTCCATCTTGCCATTGTGGAATGTCATCTACATCATCGTCAATCACCCCATGGTCTGCACCGTTGCTCCTGGATCGTGCCGCCGATCGACCTGCAGACTCTTTGCGCCTATTGCCGCCTCTCCATAGTACTCTTAGTCCTCTGTCATGACCGTAGATGATGACCTCCGACCCGTTCGGCGCTGGTAGTGGGTAGATGGCGGAGCAGTGGATGCGGTTGGGCAGGTCATAGCTAAGGTGAAGCTTCTTCTCTCGTCTCGATATCCTCGGTTCGTTCATTATGGCGAGACGCAACGGTGCGAAGTATTGTGAGTGATTCGGAGACGTCGTTGGCAAGCTTGGACGCGTAGAAAGCGCGTCTCACAATTCAGGCGGGGCGAATCGCGATATGGCAACTTCACTTCACCACACCACGACCAGAATAACGGTATCACCACACAAATCGACCGCTTGACACGAAGATGGTGACCTTCTTCCGAGCCGATCTCCAGACTACATGGCGGAAATCATCTCACTTGGCGTTCATACGCCCACGGGTCTCCGTTACCTAATTGCTGAAGGGGAATTGCCTGGAGATCCGTCGAGCGAACTGTACAGTTGGGAAACGTATGTCTTCGACAATGGTGATGGCGATGTTGAAGAGGAAGTACTTGCTACGAAGTCCTGCGTGGTCTGGTCCCAGGGAGGATTCGTCCGCAATGTCTTCCGCTTCGAGCTCGAAGGGGAGGATGTCTCCCAGGCCCTACTGACGTCGTTCGCAATCAAGAGAGACACGATCAAGGAGTCCGGAGATGCTGTCGAATGGAACGGGACATCTAAATCCATTTCTAAATCCAGGTCTGGGGACAATGTAACGTCACACCATCAACAGAGCAAAGCAGGAGCCCGAAAAGGCAGTTCTGAACGAGCCTTGGTCGTCTGCTTGAAGTCTAAAGCGCATGTGTACTTCATACACGGCGCTAGTCACATTGTCGACCTGCCTTTCGAAGTCTCAAAAGTCTTCCCGGCGCCAAACGGCGTTGTTTTACAGAGGAAAGCAGCGCGGGCACCACATGTACCTCCGACTCCGCAAATCCCAGCAGTGCCACCGAATTCGTTCTTCTCGTCGCAGCTCCAGCCAACATCATCATATCTGCAATCACCAACTCTGGCAAAGAGCTTTGCCAATAAGCAGCCTAGTCGACCTAGCCCCTTGAGTGGCAAAGTACGGCTGAGCCCACTCTTCAAAAAAGATGCACTTGAGAGTGCCGAGCAAGATGCTGACGAGAATATCGCGGCTCTGTACTCACTGACAGACCCATTGTCTGATCTGGGCGTCGTGACATATTCAATTCAACACCCCAAACCGCGTCTGACCAACAAGAGCTCATCTGGCCTCAGTGTGGAGTTCGAAGCCATCGACAACGGAGAACAAGCTGTCTACATCTCGGCTGGTGACGAGCTCTCGGACTTTAACGACAGCCAGAGTGGTCCGCTTATGCTCATCGTGACCACCAATCATGACCTGCGCACACTCACTATCTGGCACGCGTGGTACGTTGAGGAGAGGACACTGGCGTCCCTACTCGAGCAACGAGCAGCACATAAAGCCGCAAAAGCAAGAAGACGAAGCTCCTTCTTGAGCTCGATAGGCACTGGTGCGACGACACCTGCAGTACGGCCACGAGAGGGGATGCGAGAGAGTTTGGTGGGTGTATCCTCGATCAGACTACCAGGCGAGCCAGGCACATCTCATACAGCGGCTGCAGCGTCTCGAAAGCCAACTCGGCAAGAGGAGGAGGATACAATGGCTTCTCAAATGGATCTCGACTATCAGCCTGGTGCTTCGCAGCAAGCGGCGAGAGAGAGCAGGAGAATCAGCTCACTTAACGCAGACATTCGACAGAGCCAGTACAACCCCAGCGCAAGTTTCGTAGCCCCTGGTGGGAAGCGGAATGCCTCATTCGGCGGACCTGGTGATCGGCGGAGCTTCGGACACAGGAAGAGTCGTGGCTCAACACCTGGTAGTGTCTTCAGCACAAGCTTGGCACCGGATGATGACCTGATGGAGCTGGATGCCGATGACGAGGAATCTGTTGGATCTATACTTCGTCACGTCAGAGCTACTTTTGATGCCGCTGGCGCCGAAAGTGTTCTAGGCGGAGCCGGGGACGAGATGAGAAGGGAGCTCGTTGTTCGCAAACTGCACTCGGTACCCTTAAGCGCCTCGAATTCCACAACTCAGCTATCTGCTGGTACCATCCGTATCGTAACTCATCGCGACGTCTCTTCACATGGGGGCAACGACGAATCTCGTCTGAACATCGTTATTCACCAACAACAATCAGGAGAAGTCATATCTGTCCAAGTGCTCGTAAAGCAACGTGCACTCTGGCCTGAGCTCTCCACCTCACCAATGGTCGCCATACCACTTGTTGCCGGCGAAATGAAGTTTGGCACATGCAGCAGTATTGTGGGACTTCGAAGCGGTAGAGAGCGCGCTGTTCTTCTCGCAAATCGTGGAGTCGTCCTAGCGACTGACGACAAGGCTCCTTGGCCTCTACCGGCGCAAGCACCGTACAAGATGTATAGCCATCAAGACCAACTCCGCTCGCTGGCGAACGCAAATATAGATGTTGGCAGGAACAGAACGCTGCCGGCGCCACCCCAGGATCTGTTGCGGCTCATTCATTCTGGCGCGAATGGTCATTTTGATGAGCTTGATCGAAATGGAGTTTACCACAGGCGTCAATTTCGCTTCACGCCCAACGACCACAATGTCGCTCGCATCCTGCAAGTCTGCGAGCTCCTCCTGCCATCTCAGCATGCTCAACGAATCCGGGGTATATGGTGTATCGCGCACGCTGAGCTTGTCGAGCGCCCAGAGAAGCTGGCAGGGACGACTTGTGACAAAGAATGGGTGGCTCTCACCACCGCTATATCCTCGTGCCTTATGCATTTGGTCAGCGAGAAGGCTCGCGCGGCTCTGACACTAGCGTACGTTGCAGCCGGGAAAGCAACGAAGCCTTCTAGTGCTCCGCTACGGCTAATGGAGCACCGGCGTTGCCTGGGCGCTAGCACAATAACAGCCTGGATGGACTCGAGTCGAGGTCCACCGAGGCTCGACAGTCCGCCTAATAGCGAGCGCGATAAGCTCATGGTACTCAGCGCTGCTCTGGCTAACGAGCTATCTCGATCTACCAGCGTACGAGGACTTTCTGGAACCCCACTGCAGCTGTCACCGGATGATGGGATCAAGCTACTGCTCGGCCTGCACGTACTTCGAGAAGAACAAAAGCTGTGCAAGTTGACATCCAGCAGCACAAGCTCACGCATAATTGCTGCTGTGATCGCTCAGATTGGCCACTGGCTGGGATTGCCCGCTTGGAGCTATCAGTCGGGGCATTACTACGAGCTTGAAGGCGCCACAGAGGAAGACTGGGCCTTTGTCAAATCGCAGACGCAGCACGTATCGCAGATGCCGCTCATGGACGAGCCGGTGGGAGTCTATCATTGGTTCGAGCATGCAATGAACGTGCAATCCAAGGAGCGCTACCCGACTCTCGAGGTGATTGCTATGCTCGACAGACCGATGTCGAAGCCAAAGCAAGAGGCCGCTGTACACATGACGGAACGGATCGCTGCATTATCTGATGTACTAGAAGCTACATCAGGGCTGACGGCTTCATCTGTCATTACCGTTGAGCTGATGGCAAGATATGGCATCGATAGTGCTATGGTTGAGACTCTTCCCGGGGCCATTGCAGCCCCGTTCAAGGATGCCATCATGAAGTGTGAGCGCGATCCTCCGACTTCCTGGTCGTCCTCTCTTTTGGCACTGGTGGGACGGGAGGACCTCATTTCTCATGCGAGCAATACCGTCAACTCTGGGAAGCATAACGTCGTGGCAATAAACTCTTCACGGGACGTGCAGACTATATGTCACGCTCTGGACCATCCACACCCGACTGGAAGAACGAAAGAGGCGAGTCGACATGCGGTCTCTCAGCTGATCTTCCACGATGATAAACGCTTGATAGAGGCAACAAGCTTGATGCACTACAACTCAACACAAATAGCAGAGTGCGCCAAACAACCGGATTGGACAGATGCATACCTCATTGGACAACAGCGTCTGAAGCTTCAATGGGTCACTATCCGTATGGTCGCCCTGCCTCCTGGTGACGCTATGATCCACTTCGACTGCCAGACTCCTCTGCTCACCGACAAGTTCCATCTTCCCGGCTTCAGCAACTCGTGCCTTATACAGCCGATGGGTAACACGATGACTACTGATCGGAGCGGACTCACAGAGGAGAAGGTGAGCTGGGCGTACTTTCACGCTGGAGCATCTGCTGGCTTAAGCATTTCGCGTCACGTTGCTGGCATCGACACTTCATGGATCGCTTTCAACAAGCCCAACGACCTTACAAATCGACATGCTGGTCTACTGCTAGCTCTAGGGCTCAACGGACATCTCCGACATGTTGCGAAATGGCTGTCGTTCAAGTATCTCACGCCTAAGCATACGATGACCTCCGTTGGTCTTCTGCTCGGCTTGTCAGCATCGTACATGGGCACTATGGACAGTCTTATCACTCGGATGTTGTCTGTACACATCACCAGGATGTTGCCTGCGGGAGCTGCAGAACTCAATGTCTCTGCTTTGACGCAGACCGCTGGCTTGATTGGCATCGGTCTGCTTTACTACAATACCCAGCATCGTCGCATGAGTGAGATCATGCTATCTGAAGTCGAACATATGGAGCTTGAGGACCCAGACAGTGGGCCTGATCCGCTTCGGGACGAGTGCTATCGCCTCGCCGCTGGCCTCGCGTTGGGCTATATCAACCTTGGCAAAGGCAAAGACTTGCGAGGTCTCCACGGCATGTATCTTCCAGAGCGTTTGCTCGCTATTGCAGTGGGCCCAAGGCCAGTCAGTGCCGTGCATGTGTTCGACAGAGCTACAGCAGGCGCTGTCGTCGCACTCGCGATGGTGTACATGAAGTCCGGCGACGTCTCCATCGCTCGTAAGGTTGACATACCTGACACGGAAGCCCAATTCGACCACGTGCGACCCGATGTACTCATGCTGCGCGTCATGGCGAAGCAGCTCATCATGTGGGATGGCAGTGAGCAACAGATCACGGATCCCAAGGGCTCTAGCTTCATCGGGACAAACCTGCCAGCATGTTATCGTCAGCGGTTCCAGAGCATATTTTCTGGTAAGCTCCAGCTGGAGAGTGCGGACGTTCCATACTTCAACATCGTGACCGGCCTTGCATGGGCCTTGAGCTTGATGTTCGCCGGCAGCGGCAACACCAAGGCTCGGGACGAGATATTAAAAGTCCTGCATCTTTTTTATGCTGTCAGAAGTGGTGCAGACGCGTATTACTACGACGCCAAACTCGCGCGCTCTACTGTCCGGCGTTGCATTGACATCCTTGCTCTCGCAGCTGCAACTGTCATGGCTGGCACTGGAGACCTGGAGACCTTCCGGTACCTGCGTCGGCTGCACGGTCGGACAGACCAAGAGACACAATACGGATCTCATCTGGCTGCGCATCTCGCGATCGGTGTGCTCTTCCTAGGGGGCGGCACATACACATTCGGCACATCGAATCTCGCCATTGCTTCCTTGATATGCGCATTCTATCCCTTGTTCCCAACCGATGTGCACGACAATCGCGTTCACCTGCAGGCGCTTCGGCATTTCTGGGTATTTGCAGCTGAACCTCGATGTCTTGTTGTTGAGGAGATCGATAGTCATCGTCCGATCAGCATGCCGGTCACTGTGACTTTGAGGGATGGCACCGTGAAGTCCCTCACTGCGCCTTGCTTGCTGCCCGAGCTGGACACTATCGCGATGATACGGACAGACGATCAAGCATATTGGCGAGTTACGCTTGACTTTGCTGGAAATGCAGAACATTTGGCAGCCTTCCGCCGGAATCAGCGCATTCTTGTTCGTCAGTGTCCAGCATCGGAAGCACACGACTCAGTCTTCTCGTCTACTCTTGGTGCACTGAACCCCAACCAACCAAACGTGGTGCAGATGCACGGCCAGCAGAAGTGGCAAGACATACTTATTGGTCTGCCAGTCTTTAGCGACCACGATAAAGCGGACGTGGAGCTCGTGTTGCCTCCGGACTGTAGCAGGGCTATGCAAACGGACGACAGAAGTTCTGTGATTGATGACAGGGTCTCTTTAAGCAGAAGTGTAGACGGGAGCGAGAGAGATGCTCTGTGGAATCTGCGTGTACTTTTTGCATGGGCGCAGAAGGCGCGAGATCACGAGGAGGGCGCTCTAAGGTGGCTAGGAGACGAAGTCGTTGAGGAATTGAGGGCGAAGGTGGAGGAGAGGATGAGGCATTTGTAGACTAGACGGGGGGAGGACAGGTTTTTGACACTTTAGCAAGGTGTTTGGAGTCATGGAGGTCGCTAGTACTACGAGTGCCACGATCCATGGCGATACAACTACGGATCTCTGCACCAAAAGTCTTTGGGCGAACCGTGCGCAGGTGAACGGGAGCTATTTTATAGCGTCGATATGGCCTTCAAAACATAATTAAAGGCGGTAGTTAACCCGGTTCAAAGCTAGGATGGTTGTCTAGTCAACTCCCTTAACATACAGCTGTCGAATTGATTAAGATCGGGAGCGCTAATATATAGCTACCGCCACTGCCGCCGCCCTGCGCGCATAGGCCACCCAAGGACTTTTGGTGCGGAGATCCGTACAGGGATACATGAAGAATCGAGTACACCAGAAGCAATACATTTTTGTCGTCTGGTCAGCCGTTAGCGCTCAACAACATGCGCTTGATCCTAGCCGTTTGTTAACATCTAATCGAGAGGTCCTCTATAACCTAATCTTATACTCTCAGCCTGCCAGAACCTCGCTCGTTGTTCGGGTCTGTCCCGATGGAAGCGTGATCCTCGCTTAAGCCAATAAGGAACCTTGCTCGACAACATTGTTTTTGAAGCATTTCGGATATCGCAATCCACACGAACAGACGCTTCCGAGTATCGAGATGGTACGACGGCTACGACACTACTGGGTATTCATCGGAGTCGCTGCGCTAATGATCGATACTGCTCGTTGCTCGGCGCAGAGTCCCTGACACGTACGCTTGTTGCGGATGAGATGTCCATTGCGCAGAACGAAGTCGACAGTCGTCTCCACAGATGCCACAAGTGCACCAAATGCTACCGCCGCCCTGAGCATTTGCAGCGCCATCTCTCGACCCACAGCGGTACCCGCCCACATCAATGCTGCCTTTGTGGCGCGAGCTTCCAGCGATCAGACGTGCTCAGACGACATGCAACTTCCTGCACGGGTGGTGGACAAGCCAGGAAGTCCTCCATAGCGAAGCGGGCCTGCGACAATTGTTCCCGAAGCAAGCGGCGATGTGATGGTGCGAGCCCCGTGTGCGCTGATTGTGCCAGAAGAGGCACTATTTGTAGCTACGACCTGGCCTACGGCAAGGTCACTGCGGCACAGGACGTGATCCAACCCGATATGCCTGTATTAGGAGACTCCAGCATGCAGACGCAGAGTTCGGATGCCAATCAGCTCGCAGCCGAAGATCCATGGATTGGCATGTCAGCTCAAGAGCTCTACGATTGTTTGAGTGACGAATTGTTCGACTTCAATGCTAGCGATTTAGGCCTACCACTGCACAGGACAGACACTGGCACCGAGAGGCTGTCGTTGCACTTCCTAGAGAGCTTTACTCGTGATAATGGCTTCGTCGCTTCGTTTGACTGCGGTACTGAGGAGCAAAGACTACTTGTCAAGTCAACATACGAGTCTAATCCGAAGCATGATGCTGATACAGAGGACTATCTTTTGGTCCTCAAAAGTGCCGAGATAGTAGCATTGGTCAAGGAGGTGACCGTTCTCAAGCCACGTAACAGCGCCGTTTCACTTTCCTGGAATTCGGATACCGCGAAGAGCTGCCTGGAGTTTTTTTCCACTCATCGACTTCGGTTCTATCTGGAGCTATACTGGGCGCTGTGGCATCCCAACGTGAACTACATGCACAAGCCTAGCTTCGACATCGGCATGTCGAAGCCAGGCTTGGTGGCTGCGATGGCTGTCATTGGGGCCTGCGTCTCTCCTGACGGCTATGACAAAGAGCAGGCAAGCATGTGGTTCAATTGTGTCGAGGAGGTTGTTTTCCAAGATGATGACTTCTGCTATGACACCGAAGATGACGGAGGCCAACGAGTATTTCCATCCAAGGCACGACTCCAATCTATTCAAGCTGCCTATATGGTCTGCTTGTATCAGAATTGGGAAGGCGCTAAGGCCAGCAGGCGGCGTATCAGACGGTTCAGGTACAGCACGCTGGTCGCGGTAAGGATGATCTCCATGGCCAACGAGCTCGCCACTAACTATCGAAGGTTGTGCGTGATATAGGTATTGGCCATGCACGCCATCCGGATTACAGCGTTCTTCCGTCCACCAGCTTCGCATGGCATGAGTATCTAGTAAGAGAGCAACTCATCAGGTAAGTCGCCTCTATGCACTCGTGACCAAGACTCATGTGGTATTCAGAACCTTTCTTTGGGTCTTTCTCCTCGATACAGCTTTTGTAATCTTCAACAATGTACCACCGAGAATGGCAATGAAGGAAATGAAGATGGGGTTTGCCAGTAGTGAGACGAACTTCCAAGCTGTAAACAAAGAGTCATGCTTCGAAGGCATCAGACACGACACGATGTTGAAGACCGGCTTGATCTCCTCAGTCGTTGAGAAGATGTGCAAGGCGGCCGTCAGTCTCGAAGAGCAATCGTCGCTCGCCGATCTTGGTCCACTAAACCTTTTCGTATTGACTTCAGGTTCGTAACATCGACGTGACACTTAGCGATGGCTAACTTTCTACAGCGCTCCACTCGATGATCTTTCAACACCAACAGACTTTTGCACCAGATGCCCACTTGATGCCCGTTCGTAACGCGCTGGAGAGCTGGTTCGCAACCTGGCAATTGTATCAGCAGGACCTGTCCGCCCCTCCACGCCATTGTCCGCTCCGTGAGGAAGCGATCACACCGCACAACATGTGGAAACGAATCGGCTTTGTGAGATACTGCTCAGAGTACTGGCTGCTGGCAAAGCTGATTACAGAGCGCATCTCCGCGGGTACATGGATGAGCGACGGCTTCAATCAAGCTGGCAATGAGCTGCACCGGCAAGGCGACTCGGTCACAGTCTTGGACAAATATGACGAGACTAGCATGCAGCAGGTCAATGACCTGATTTCACAATTCCAGCAAGTGATCATCTGAAGTTGTGTTCTGGGCGCGGTACTTCGGTACATCCCCGCTTGCTGTCGAACTTCTCCCACCACCACGCCGAAGCTGCAGGGCTCCCACCTCCGCCTCCGCCAGAGTTCCAAAGGTGACGACTGCGATTGGAGAGATCAATTCGGCAAGCATATTCGGAGACTGGCAATGCTACGATACGGACGTACTTAAGCCCTTGGGATGTCCTGCTTTGTTTGTCGTGATCTTGCATTCCAACACCGCCTTATCAACCAGCATCAAATCGGCTTGATGCAGAAAGAATGGCAGTGTCATACTATACAGCAATTGGTGGCGCGTTGTTACTGCTACTTGGCCTCTTACGGCTGTTAAGGGTAGGTCGTCGGCCCAAATACTACCCTCCGGGTCCACCGACCATGCCTGTACTCGGGAACATTCATCAGGTACTTGGCTCACAGCATGTTGGCATATCCTGAAGGCTGAATCACCTCGCAGATGCCGACAAGAGATGCGCATCTGCAGTTTGAGAAGTGGGCTCGCCAGTATGGTACGTCTACACGGGATAATGTAGGTGAGCACAGCAGTGTGCTGATAGTTTACAGGCGACGTCTATAGTCTCATCCTCGGCACGAAGACTTTGATCGTTCTATCCAGTGATGAAGCAGTGAAAGAGCTTCTCGACAGGAGGAGCGGGATCTACTCCTCAAGGCCGGAGTTGTTCATTGGCCAAGACTTGTGTTCTGATGGTTTGCGGCTGCTAATGATGGTATGATAATCGCTCCACCGTCAAAGATGCCTACTGCTGATGTATGCATAGCCGTACGGACCTGTCTGGCGAAGAGTACGTCCCACTTCACCTCACCGAGTCCACAAACGCTGATCTGATATTAGTTCCGCAAGATGATCCATCAACTTCTGAACGTTGGCGAATCAGGCAAATACGTACCGTACCAGATGTTGGAGAACAAGCAGATGCTTAACGACCTTCTCGATACTCCCGAGCGCTTCCTGCATCATATTCGTCGATACTCAAATGCTCTTACCACGTCTATGGTATTCGGATGGCGGACTCCTATGTACGAAGACGATGCTATGAAGCAGCTGTTCGACGGTTTCAGCGAGTTTTCCGACATCAATCAGACTGGCACGGCAGCTTTGATTGACTTCTTCCCTGTCCTGCGGCAGCTTCCAGACTTCATTCTTTCAACGCAGAAGAAGGCAAAAGATCTCCACAAACGTGAGAGGGAGCTGTATCTGCGCCACTGGCTTCGAGCGAAGAACGAGTGGAAGGACAGCAGCATCAGGCACTGCTTCTGCGTTGGCATGGCCGAAGCTCAAGAGAAGGAACAGTTCAGTGATCCACAGGCGGTATGCAGCAGTCGAGCAATTCGTGTAATGGCAGAAACAGCTGACATCCAATCCAGGCGTACATCTCGGGAACTCTGCTTGAAGCAGGATCGGATACGACCTCGAGCACCTTGTATGCTTTCGTCCAAGTCAGTGTCCACGCGTGGCAGACCTAGCGATGAGATCTAACGTTGTGACCTCACAGGCTATGCTGCTGTATCCCGAGACTCAGCGACTTGCGCAAGATCAGATCGACAAAGTCGTTGGAACAGATCGCATGCCAACGATGGAAGATCAGTCAAGTCTGCCATATATCCGGTGTCTCATGAAGGAGACGCTGCGTATGACGCCCGCGTGAGATACTGTTCTGAATGCAGCTGACAGGTCCGACAGGATGGATGCCAACCACGATCCTTGGTGCAGTGCCTCATGCTGTCACTCAAGACGATACATATCAAGGCTACCTCATTCCCAAAGGTGCCGGTGTGATGAATTGCGTCTGGGCCATCCACAACAGTCCGAACCGCTCCCCAGCTCCCCGTACCTTCAACCCTGATAGATGTAAGTTCATACGGCAAAATCCTATCTGGTGAACTCGTACTAACTCGAACTCTCATATAGACAAGAACGACCACCTCGGCCTCTACGACAGCGCTTCCAACCCGGACTGCACAAAACGTGACCAATTTACCTTCGGTGCAGGTCGCCGTATCTGTCCTGGCATGCACGTCGCAGAACGGAGCCTTTATCTAGGCATCGCTCGGCTGCTCTGGGCGTTCGACATCACTCCATCGAAGGACGACAATGGACAGCCCATTATTCCGGACCAGGAGAAGCTCACGCAGGGCTTTGTATGCATGCCGGAGGAGTTTCCAGCAACCATTACACCCCGTTCGAAGGAAAGAGCAGATCGTGTACGCAGAGAATGGAAGCAAGCTCAACAGGAGTCGCTTGACCCAGCCACGCAACAGTGGGTTTCTTCGCCGGTGTGATTTCAACCCCGGTACGAGTGCTGTTTAAAATTTGCAAGACGAGATTTCAGCTGGATAATGAGGATAGTATTGATATTCGATCTTGCTTCATAGTGTTCCACGACCACGCTAGCCTACACAACCTAACACTTCATCACCACCCCTCTCCTCTTTTCCGCCTCCCTAACCTCAAACATGACCTGCGCGCCCACAAACAAAGTACCGCACGCCGCCAGCAAGAACACCCTCCCACCCAAACTCCCCACAATACCATCAACCAGCCCTTGCAAACCGTCCAACCCGACCGCGAAGCCGACCAAATTCGCCGCCATCATCATCAAAATATTTCCGACAGCACCTATCCCACACAACCAGCGGTACACATCCGGCCGATTTTCGTATTGTTTCGCCGGGAACAAGTACGAAGCAATGAGTTCCGGCAGCACGAACAACACCACTAACCACCCCCAAGCCAGCAGGCGGAGGTTGATATCGTGCCATAATGCCACGAACGTGAAAACAGCGATGAAGTTCGCCACTGCTCTGCCTTTGCTGACTCGACTCCCACCAAGTGGCACGAAGATGTATCGTATAATCCACTGGTTGAAACTGCGATGCCACCCGCGCCAAAACGCAAGCGCGGAGTAATTGTCGCTCATACACCGGACCATATTCTCCGGCGGGTCTATCCCGTCGATCAGCGACCAGAGCCGGAAGAAGCGCCATGGAAGCAGGAGTTTGAGCCAGATGATGTGGAGGTTGAAGTAGCCCAGCATAGACAACTGAAAGGGAGTGTACGAAGTCCGCCAGTCTGGGTTAGATTTGGAGATGGCGACAGCGTAGAGGTAGTGTAGACAAAGCTCCATGGTTAGGAGGCAGAGCAGGAACCGGATGGCGTAAGGGATGATGTAACCACGAGTGAGGTTGCGGAGGGGGTATCGACATTGCGAGATGTAGTCGTTGAAGGTTATGATTGGGCCGGCGAGGTAGAGAGGGCTGTAGAGAGTGTAGGCGAGGTAGGTCGCGAGGCTGAAGTCGATGGGTGAGGCGCCGGATGAGACGCGTTCCTTTTCGGGGAGGTTGGCAGGATCGAGGTTCTTCTTCTGGGGACGTTAGCTGGTGTTAACAAGGGTGGCAGGAGAAGTGTACTTCGATGGGAGACGACTCTCGTCGGTCACGCATCCAGAGGTAGTCGAAGTTGAATGCGATCATGCGGAGGACCGTTATGTTGAACAAGACCTCCCATCGTGGCGTCAGGCCTCCGTACGAGTCGAGCCATACACCCCAATTCGCTTGTGTTGTTTGCGGAGTTTTGCCAGTAGCATTTGTTGTTTGGGCAGGCAGAAGTAGCGCGAAGATGTGTGCGAACTGATAGCCACGGCATAGCTCATTGGCGAACATGATGCCAATGTTGAACACCCAGGTGGCGATCCCAGCATATTGCTTTGGCAGTCTTGTCGGGATCTGATAGTTGAGGTAGACGATCAACAGGACCTTGATGGTCGATATCCCATGCAGCGCAGCCAGAAAGATCAAGGCGAAGACCAGATCGAAACGAACTCGTCCTTGTAGTCGGGAATTTGCTGTCTCCTTCGTAGATTCATTCTTTCCTCTCGCCACCGTAGACGCATTCGCTCGGCTACTGGATCCGTTCGTAGCGAACTGCAGGTACTCATACGTTCGTCGAGCTAATGGATGGAGAACTAGCAATAACGCGAGACAGAGGAGGTTGCTACGGAAGCCTCGATACTGTAAGTCCGAGTTATCGACCATTCGGCCTGGGATCCAGCCAGGAGACAGCAATGGAGCATATCTCGGATATTCGGGGTGAGTTGGCTGAGAGATATCGTAGACAGATTTGAACATCAGTGCTGGGATGGTAAGGAAGACGAGGCCATAGAGGTAATACTCGGGTGTGTTCCATCGTGACCGCTGAGCATTGGGTAGAGGCTGTGGTTGTCTCGGGCGGAAGCGGTTGTCAAGGACCTCAACCTTGAAGAGGTCGAGTGGGTTCATCATCGTGGCGGCATTGTTGGATGGAAAACAAGGTATATGTTGTCTCCTGAAGTGGTGTTCAGTTCTGGGTGACAGAAGTCGAAGCACGTGATCTCGACATTTTCCGTCGAGCGCCTGCTGTATTTTCGACTTCAACACGACCTCGAACATTCGCATTCGGCACAGAAATGGCCAGGTGATCACTTTGGACGCGATTCAAGGCGTGATTCTTGATCGCAAGGCCACCACAAACCTTTTCTCCTCTCCAATCTTCACCTCGACGCCATCATGGCGACCCTCCCTCCCACGCAAGCACCCGGGCCTGCCGAGTATGCTGGAGGTAAGATGATCTGCGCTTCTTACGAAGAACATGCGCTCACCTGACTTCTGCTCACAGATGATATCACCGCGCTCATTCTTGACTGCGGCAGCTACTCGACACGCGCTGGCTTCGCGGGCGAAGACACTCCCAAGTCTGTCGTGCCCACTCAATATGCCTTGCTTCCCTCTGGCGAGCCATTGTACGGCGAGAATGCTATCCACCTACCCCGCCCGGGCATCGAGATCAAGAACCCATATAACACCGACGGCATCGTGGAGGACTGGGACACAGCGGCGGAGTTATGGGAGTACGCCGTCACATCTCGCCTTACTGGCACGCGACAGACGCCTGCATCGCGGAACGGGTTGAACGATGACAAGGACCAGAACGGAGACGTCAACATGGAGCAGGAGATGGAGCAGCAGGCCGACGAGCAGGAGAGCCCACTGGCTGAGTACCCGCTGCTGATTAGCGAGCCGTCCTGGAATCCTGTCAAGGCGCGAGAAAAGACGATGGAGCTAGCCATGGAAGAGTGGGGTGTACCCGCCTTCTTTCTTTCCAAGAACGGGCAACTGGCGGCGTAGGTGAGGCCTGGATATGTGACTGTACGTGGACAGCATGCTCACGTATTTATGTGGTACAGGTATTCACAAGGAAAAGCGACCGCGCTCGTGGTCGACATTGGACATCAGAACACCTCGGTGACCGCATTATGGGAAGGCATGGTGATAAGGAAGAGTAAGTGCCTAACTCCACTCTCCTTGCTTGCATTTTATATGATGATATAACAAATATCTCACGACGGTCGACATAGCCTTTGGGCATTGATGAGATGGCCCCTGACCGGGCCCTACCTGATATATCACGAATTCCTTACAGCATCGTCACATACTATGCCGTACAGTATAGCTGATTCATTCTGCGCAGGTCTACATCACAGCCCACTCGCCGGAAACTGGCTCAACAATCAGATCCGCACCATGTTCGCCACCCAACAACCGCCGGTACCCTTAGTGCCACACTTCATGGTCAAGACAAAAAGCGCCGTCAATGCCAACGAGCCTGCTGTCGCCACCTATGCCGAGTTCTCCAAACCACCCACCGACTCCTTCCGCCGCCTCGAAGAAGATCGCGTCCTCACCTCCTTCAAAGAATCCGTCGTTCAAACCTGGCCTGGACCCGGCCGTCTCGAATCCTCCGCCGCTCCTGGTGCTCCTAACGGATACTCCAACATCGAGTACACACGCACACTACCTCCACGACCCTTCGAGATGCCCGACGGCTGGAACACAGTCTTCACCTCCGATCGCTATAAAGTCGTGGAAGGCCTCTTCGATTCTCGCGCCGCCTACACCTCTCCAGAGCAACCTGCGCCAAGACCCGAAGACGCGTTGCCTTCGCTTGTTAACCGCGCCATTAATGCTTGCGACGTAGATACCCGACCAACTCTACTCAACAATATCGTCCTCACCGGTGCCGGCTCGCTGATCGAGAAGCTGCCCGAACGGCTGCAAACGGATCTGCAGACCTTGTTCCCGAATCCAAAGGTGCGCGTGTTGGCGAACTCGAATCCGGTGGAGCGCAAGTTCGGGGCATGGATTGGCGGTAGTGTGTTGGGGAGCTTGGGCACGTTTCACCAAATGTGGGTGTCGAGGCAGGAGTATGAGGAGTTTGGGGCTGGGGTGGTCGAGAAGAGGTGCAAGTGAGGCGCAAAACATGGCGATTTCAAGGTGATGGCGTTTGGAGACGTCGGTCAGGCGTACAATGCGAGGGTTGGGACGAGGATTGGGACAATGCAAGTCGGAATACCGCCGTTTGGCTTGATTAAAGTTATGCTAAGATGCCGTCATGTAGCGACTCATCGTCGCGCATACCCAAAACTGAAGAACAATCCACCCGTCTATTGGCCTAACGTCGCATCAATGCAGCTTCGAAGAGCATATACCGTCTCGCTGCCCAACCTCTCTACTCGCACCCCTCACCCTCCTGATGCTCATGATACCGCTCACACATGCCCCGTCCACTCCACGGCTTACAGCCCCCCGTGTCCATCAACCCGCCCTTGCCACTCCCCTGCCCTTGCGCCTGCGCCTGCGCATCCCGCAAACACCGCCCGCAAAACACCTTCTCGCACCCGATACACCGCTCCCCCGTCCCGCCCGGCTGCACCACGGCTCTGCACCCCTCGCACGCACGCGTGGTGTCCCAGTCCCGCGGCTTCCACAGCACTAACTCGTGTCTAGCGATGGCTTCGGGGCCGGGGCGCTTGAGCTTCACGCAGAGGTCGCGGAGGAAGCGCGGGTGCCATTCGTCTTTGTGCGTTTCGAGAAGGCGGTCGGTCTTTTTGTAGGCGAAGAGGTCGAGGACCAAGGTGCGCAGGGGGGAGGTGTCGCGGATCGCGGTGTCGGAGTAGAGGATCCAGGTATCTGAGGGCGTGGGGACGGAGTTGGTGGATTCGCTTAGGCGGGCTATGGTTGTGAGGATGTGGTTTGAGAGTGGAGTGGTCAGGAGGCGGTCGGAGAGGGCGTAGAGGTCCAGGAGGAGGAAGTATTTGGGACTACCGTGGGTGTTGCGGAGGTCGCCGTCGGTGCGGATGTCGTGGGCTGTGAGGGTGGTGAGGTGGTGGTGTTGTTGGTGTGATATCAATGCGTGCGGCCCGCTGGACGGGTGGAGATGTGGCATTGTGGGTGGGAGGAGGCGGTCGCAGTGAGGGGTGGGAGTTTTGAGGGTGCCGGTGTAGAGCCATTGGAGGAACCATTCGAAGATCTCTGGTTTTTCTTCCGGGAGACGGACAGTTTGGTCGAGGCCTTCGGCGAAAGTGCCGTTGAGGGCCGCGGCGAAGAAGGGCGAGGCGGAGGTCAGGAGGTCTTTGTGGATGATGTATTTGGTTTCCGGGCGGGTTTTGTCGTTTGGTTCGCCTACGAGGACGGTCGCCATGTCGGTCATCGTGCGGAAGCCCATTCTGAGTGGGACGCGGGATGGTGTGCGTCGAACACGGTTGCGGCGCAGTGGCATAGGTTCGGGGAGGTCTGGTTGCGAAATGGTCGAGGAGTCGGAAGGTGTTGGTGATGGACTTTCCGGAGGTGGGATCGCGGGCACGAGGAACGAGGCGGCCATGCTGCGTGGTCTAGTTGGGGTTGTAGGGTTTGGTGGCAAGCGACGAAACCAAACTGGCGTCAGTAGTGAATCCAGATTGGCTGCGGCCGGTTTGTCTGTCTGTATGCACTGCCTGTCTGCGTCTTTGGAGATCTGGTGAAAGATGCGATGAGCAGATGGTGATAATGAAAGAGTACAAGACAAGCAGAAACGCGCATCTGAGATGATCTTGGGTATTGGCAAGCAATTGCATTGCCTTTGTCGCATGCGGCTTCGCATCCTCACACCTCAACCTGCCGAAAACGGAAGAATGACACATGTCTGAGGCGTACAATGAACAAAGCCGACGTCTTACCATTTTGCAGATCTCTGAGTCGTGCTGACCTATAGGCGGAGGATCAGTATGAACGTTCTTTATAATATGCGTCAAGCCAGGGACATGTCGCAACAGGAAGTTTAGGAAGGGAGAGAGTGGTGAAACATCGGTAGAGTTCAGTCTTCAATTGTGCAGATGCGGAAGTCTGCTTGCCTGGAATGTGACCTGGCAAACCTGCATACCTCGCATATGTACGTGCAACAGCCGAAAGCTATTCCCGTAGCTGGCTATTCCTCGCCCGCCAACCATTCCTCGAACGCCATTGTGATCGCCGAATCCACCCAGAATACCGAGAGCGGCGACTACATACGGATGCGGTCGCCTTTCGTAGCCTTCCACTCGTTCTGTGTGGTCTCTGCGCGAATCGATTAGCATAGTTTCTTGCACACCACCAACACGACCCTAGGGCCCGCTGATGGTCAGACATCGTGCATGTATCTTACAGTGAAAGGGCAAGGTGACTCCAGGAAAGAACAACCCTCCATCTATCTTGGCATAACACCGTTCGAGTTCTTACTGTTAGACTCACCAAGCCGGCTGTAAAGCATATAGAGCGCCATCTGATTGCACTCCTGCGTGCCCGTGACCGTAACAAGGCGCTCGTTGTTGTTGTCCTGTGGCTCGTTGATCTTAATAACGCTTCCGGAAAGTTGACGAATCTCGTTGATCTTGGCGCCGCCTTTGCCGATGATCGCACCGACCATGTCGTTCGGGATGAAGATCTGCTGCGTGATCGCTTGACCTGGCATGCCTTGCACAGGCTGCTGTGGTGGACCGGCGTGGCTGGGTTGTGGAGGGCCCTGGCCGTATGGCTGAGGCTGCTGAGGTCCAGCGCCAGCGTAAGGTGCGCGTGGAGAGCCTGCGCCGTATGGCATGCCGCCTTGAGGTTGCTGGTAGGGCTGTGGTGGTCCTTGTGGTTGTCCGCCGTACCGGTTATCCATACCGTATCGACCGTCCGGAGCACCTCGTGGTGGACCTGCACTCGCAGGGCCCCGATATTTGTCTCCTCCTCCACCCATCTGTCCTCCAGCGTGCTGTGGCACATATGGGACGACCTGCATGCCACCAGGAACAGCACCTTGCGGACCACCTTGACGGCCAGCGTATGCCGATGCTGCAACACTGCCGAAACGGTCTGTTAGCTGCTCGACCAGAGTGCTTCCAACGTAGTATGTAGCGATGTGAACGGCGTCAGCGACACCAAGGACGACGAGGGAGCGCTCGGTGGAGAGTGGAAGGCATTGCTCGGATGCGTTGAGACGAGCGCCGGATGCTTCTTGGATCTCGCGGATTCTCACACCTGCTTTGCCGATGATGGAACCGATGAGGATGTGCGGGATGAGGAGACGGAGTGGGTAGGTCTTGGAGTGAGGGTTGGAGGGTGTTTCGAGGGACTCTTGGTTGAGGGTTCGGATGATGAGGCCGAATGCTTTGGCAACTGCATCGACGTGGCCAGAGACAGTAAGAATGCGCTCGACTGCACCTCTGGTATACTCGCTGACAGTGCACTTGGCACCTGCCATCTTGCGGATCTGTGAGACATTCTCACCGCCCTTGCCAATCACTGTGGCCGCCTCTGCACTAGAGATGATGGACCGCACGTGAAGCCAGTTGCTGTTGTTTTCTTCGTGGTATGATGATGGAGCTTGGGAGCCGCCGCGAGCTGGAGATCCATTTGTCGTAGCAGTGGTGAGGATGGCGTTGGCCTGTGCGATGTGTGGAGCGACAGGAATCGCGTCTGGAACCACAGTATCGCCCTGCTTGTCGGTGATGTCGTCTGCGGGCTTGACTTCTTCTTCTTCACCAATCTCCGACTTGACGACTTCTTCGGTGCCTTCAGGCTTTACAGCATCATCGGTAGCAGCGACAGACTCTGCATTTGCTTCTTCCTTGAGCACTTTGTCGAGTGCTTGGCGCTTGGCGTCTGGCTGATCGTTCGGTCCGGAAGGAGAAGAAGGCTCTTCGAGGGGACGCTTCTGCGTAGCAACGGGCATCTCCTGTGGTGCTTCTGCTTCTGCCATGGTGTTGATGAAGTGGGATTTCGTGAAGTATCGAGTGGAAGTGGTCAGGAGCTACTCGAAACGGGGTTCAGAGGATGTTTGCTGGTGAAAGTGGTATCTTGATTGTTGGACTGCCTGCTTTACCTACGGGAGGTGCTTGTTGGTGCTGTAAGGGAAGCGTGCAGGTGCAGTGATCGGATGTCTGAGACGCGTCTTTGTGGTGGTGCAGTGCTGATGCGGTCTGGAGGAGCGTGCAGGAGGTATGTTGTGGGTGTCGAGATCTGAGACTGAATGTGCAGTGATGGTGAGGTAGAGGCAGTGCGGTGACTGGAAGTGATCGTAAGAAGTGCCTTGGAGGAGAGCAAGTGAGGGTGGATTGACGTCGGTCGGACTGGTAGTGAAGGTGTGACGTTAGGAGGTGCTGACAGAGGGTATGAGGATCAGGCCTGCCCCTTCTCCTTCTCTTGCGGTACCTAGCCTCAACTATGCTCCGTATCAGGAAGCTGTGTTCTTATACCGGTCGTTGTTGCCGTGGTGGTAGGTGTTCATGTCGTGGTGGAGGAAATGGAAGGACAGGAGCTCGAGGTCTTCAAGCCGGTACTAGCTTCGGCTCATGCCGCTCACGTGACCGAAGAGCATCAACCCAATTTGTGCGAGGGGCTGACCTCACCTTGTCACCCCACATCTCCCCACTGGGGAACACCCAATGGCTGCAGAGCGCCTTGTTCCATCGCACAACTAAGCTTCGAGGCTGCGTCAGCTCCTGAATCCATTCTCTGAAGATCACTTGTCAAGGCTGGCCTCGGAATCGGCTGCCTGGACAGCAATGTATCGCTTAACAAGTAGTCCTGCAAATGTATACACTGCCCAAAAAAGTCCATGCTAGCTTACGGTAGAGTGAGAGCAGTCCTTACACCTCCTCCCTATCGTTGGATGACCTTCAGCATACTCTTCTCATAGCCACATCCCAGACAGGAACTACCCAATGGCCGCCGCCTCAACAACCCCCAACCCGTCCCTCACATCTCTCCCGGGCATCACAGGCGCCACCACCCCTTCTACCTTCACAGCTACAACGACTGGACCGAGCTACAGCGTCGCAGCCATCCTCACCGAATCCGACACCACAGTAACAGCCTTCCAGGTCTCAGGAACAACAGGCCTCTTCCTCGTCGACAACACCACCCTAACCTACCATGGCGAACCCCTCACCCTCTCCGACGGGAACGTCATAAGCGCCGGCTTCAATGGGCTAAAGGACTCAACAACGACCGCCAACCTCGCTCCTATCACGGTAAACGCCTCAGTAAGCCATCCTACACCCCTCGACTGTAGCGCAGCCTACTAAACTTCTATATCCAGTCTTCATCAAGCATCTACACAATCGAAACAACCAACCCCTCCCTCTCCTCAACCGTCTCGCGTCTGACCGGAACTCACGGCACCGATCGCACAACCAACACCGGAGCCGGCGGTAGCGGGACCACCGCACCTCCCACTACCTCCGGTGGCAACGGCGGGACGGCAGGTGCACCAAGCAGCAGCAGTAGTAGCAGCAGCAGCAGCGCTGGTGTAGCGCCAACGCTTGGAGCCGGGAAAGCGATCGCTTTACTTGGGGCACTGGCGGGGATGGTTGCGTATGGTCTATGAACGAACCACGATCCGAGAATGAAGTGGCGGCTGCCGTGGTGGATGGGTTATTGAGTCTTCACTTCATGCCAAAGATATGTAGGTCGATAACGAATAATCCTACATCCCGAAGCCCAATTCACCACCCGAGGAAGACGCACGGAAAAACGGCAGCGGATATCATTCCCGTTCAATTCCATTCCATTCCGAGCAAGACATCGCTCATCAAATTCCCTTGCATCTTTCCCAGCCAACCGTACGCTCAAATTTCCCCATCAAAAGTGCCCAAGATGCCTTCGCCCAAAGAAACAACCGCAAGCACGTCCCTCGCTTCTCCGCCACCCATCGAGCAAAGACCCGAATTTCCTCCCCTCCATGAGCCGTGCATTTCACTGCTACAGCCGCCCATGCCTCGCCTTAAACACAGCAACCTTATCATCATAGAACAAAATCTCCCTCAACCGCAACCTCGCCGCCCCCCGTCCCCCAACCTCATCCTCCTCCCCTTCCTCATCCGTGTCCTCCTCCTCCTCATCCTCACTCTCCGTCTCCGCCTCCGCCGGCGCCTCCTCAGCAGCTTCCTCGTCATCCGGCGCGTCGTCCGCCGCCTCATCGTCGTCCTCCTCTGCGTCCGATCCCGCTGCACCGTCTTCGTCCTCGGCCACAGCGTGGAGACCGAGATGTGACTCCGGACGACCGCTGTCCCATAGTCCAGCAGCGCTAGGGCGGCGGTTCTCGAGGATCTCGAAACACTTGTTTGCGATGCCCATGTAGCAGACTTCGACTTCCGGGCGGAGGGCGACGATGTCGACGATCTGCAGCGCGAGTTCGCGGGGGTCGACGTTGGCGCCGTGCACGTGGTCGGCGAGGAAGGGGATGCTGAGGGAGCGGAGGTGGGGGATGGAGGGGAGGTGTTGGAGGAAGAAGTGCTAGCACGCTCATCATCAGCAAGTTCACACAATGTGTTTTGAGGTGACAGGGCCGACTTACCCAATCCCGATAATCAATCGCCATCCCCAGCTCTCTCAAGGCAGGCATCTTCCCACTACAGATAAACCCCAATATATCCCGCGACAACATCCACCTCCGCCATCGACTCGAGTTAGTCGGCACGCCGTCTGGCCCCTTCTCAGAGCTGTCGATGAGGAGTTTCTTCAGACTGCTGCGGTGTCTTCGGAGAGGACCTTTGAAGATCTGGTCGACGGAGACGGAGGAGTTGTAGATGCGCGCTTCTTGGAGGAAGAGGACTTGGAGGCTGTTAGGTGCGAGAGTTTCTTTGAGGAAGGAGATGAGTGCGGGGGAGACGGTGTTGGTGTGGATTTTCTTCAGGTTGAGGCTGTACTCGAGCTCGATGTCGCTGCCGCCGATGGAGATTTTGTTGCCTTTGCGGGGGGT
>JAABUL010001338.1_pt1 | contig 47596 bp, 84 predicted proteins | sample 5559151 | NCBI WGS metagenome assembly JAABUL01 (sample SAMN10711876, study PRJNA513368) | rock metagenome | isolation source: Antarctica rocks | place: Antarctica: Victoria Land, Pudding Butte sud
GTGCGCGCGGCAATTCACCATCTGTCACTGGGAAGGGTCGCAAGGTTACGGCACGTGCGCGCATGGTCGCCACTCCCGATCTGCACACGACTCGGCGCACTCCGCCGCACTCTGAGGCGCTTCCCTCCGGCCTCTTGAAGTGACTCCGACATGGCACGGAACGCCCGTGCACCAGACCCGTGCACCGAGAGGCGAGATCGACGAACTGCGGACTCAGCGCCCGCCCAGCGGACAGCGGCAGCCTCTATGAAAGCCGACGCGCGTCGCCGATTTTCGGCGCTTCGGAGGCACCACAGGCGACGCGGTGCGCTTTCGCACAAAGGCGCACGCGTGTCGCATATACGGGGACCGCGCATGAACTATAGGCTAAAGTACTGGCTAAGTACTGGGAGACTCTCGGTTCGTACTTTTATCGCTTCCGTGTAAGTGTCCTGGGGGCAATGATTAGCTTAGCAGTGAGGGGGTTCCAACCCCGTAGCTGGCACCCTTTTAGGGCTTGCGACATGGTGTAACATCTCTCTCTCTCTCTCTCTCGCGCGAGGCCACAAATATTGCAGCCCCACTGAAGTCGAGAACAGAGTTGCAAGCCACACTACTGCGTGGCTCTGCGCTTCTGTCCCCTGAAAATGGAAAATCGCCCACGGTCGAAAGGCAGCCCATCCATCCAGGCAGGAGAAACAGGGTTGCCCACAGTCAGCTCAGCATGCTGAGGAGGCGAAAGAGATGCAGAGGGTAGGGGCGTAGCTCTGGGTCGGGCGATCGGCGACGGGGCAGCAGGCTGTCCCGGCGCCGGTGCCGGCGCGGCTGAAGTCTTGCGCCGACTGTGGCGTCGGCGGGAGCGGCACACTGTGCGAGCTGCAGTGGCGACGTGCGAGGGGGCTGCCTGCGTCCCAGTGATCGGCACAAAGGTAGTGTTCACGAATTTGGCTGGAGTGATACGAGGCTTTTTGCAATGCATGCTTGGGTCTAGGTGCGGACTGCCGCTATCTGAAGACATGTAATGTACTGGCAGCAGAAACTCAGATGAAAGAAATAAGGAGCATGCAATGCAACAGCAACCCAGCACGCCGGACCTGTATGGTGAGCATGCAGCTTGCTGTTTGCGCTGGAAGTGATGCCTTGACTGGACCGCCGTCAAGATGCGTACCTTGCCAAAGCCAGACACAAATCGCACCCAGTGCCCCAACGTTCGGCGGACTGATACTTCTGCAAGCTGCAGATCGTACACACCCTGCAGCCGTACCTTGCACCGCAAACAGGGGCATGTGGCTGTCGAAAGGGTCCTAAAGGGTCCGCCAACTGATTGTATGAAGCAGGTTCTCGATTCGACATCTGAGTCTGCACTCGGCAAGACATTTGGCGGTGTCCAGCGCGCACAAGCAGAATGATGAGTTCTGCCGGTGCAAGCATTTTGCACCTCGAACTGGTGGTACAGGGCGTCGCTGTCCGCACATCAAATCCAATCTGCGCGAGAGCCACACAATGGGTCGTCGCTGGTGAATGCGAAGACAATTGAAGCTGCAGGGTTTTGTTGAGTTGTCCAATCGCGCATGTTGCCATGTGCAGTGTGAATGGATGACAACGAAAGAACAAATCGATGTCGCAGATTGCATGATGCGGCGGGAAGCGTTATGCTGACATGGGGATCCTGTCGTTCGAAGTGTGCTCACCTTCCTTGCAGACCTGGACTGCAGAATGCTTTTCAGCGTAGTTTTTGCGTCAGAGCGGGCAGCGGTTGTGAACGCACGGTCACCCAGCGTGGAGACGTCGATCAGCCAGACCTTGCCGCTCCGGATGGCGAGTTGAAGCAAGGTGAGCTTGCCATGCCTGCGCATTGGCGGGACAACGGCCTTTCAGGTTACAAAGTGAATTTTATCAACTTCTACGAAGAATTCTTCGAGTCAATTACATTGATTTTTATCTTGCTTTTATTTCCTTGGTACACAACGTTTACTAGTCTTAAGGGTTGCTGGGGTACTCCCCTCGGGGATGGAGCGATGTAGCTGTGCTGTGAGGCGCCTGATCTTCTTCGGTCGGCCTTCACCGGCGCTTGGCGGCTGCCCATCAGCTGTTCGCTTCGGCGCAATCAAAATGCGCCAAATGCGCCGTGCTGGCACCCGGCGACGTCCGCCACGGCGTCTGCAAGTTTCCTGCTGGGCGTGCGGTGACGACCACTCGACACCATCGTCATCCCGAAAGCATCCAGCGTGGAGCATCTGAAGGTGCGTTGGATCCTGCTCAACGACACATGGAAAAATATGAATTCCCCGGCTGCATCATCTTGTGTGGCGTGTGGCAGCCTGCATGACGTGCTGAGTGCAGACCTTCTTACACAAAAATGTTTTAGACAACCTGTCAGGGATGCTGTGTTGTTGCGCTGTGTACAGCAACTTGTCCATCGTGGAGTTCGAGCTGCCGCAGGAGGACGTTGAGACGCAAACGTCTTGAAACTACTGTTGAGAGGTAACCTGATAAGTTACGGCAACAGGGGCGTGTCTTGTGTCATGCAGAGCATTCTGTCCGTCGTGGAGGTCGAGCTGCCGCAGGAGGACTTTTACACTATTGAGGCTTTTCAAGCAACAGTCGCAGAGAGAAAACAAAATAAAATTTATGCCATGCAGAGCAATCTTTCCGTCGTGGAGTTCGAGCTGCCGCAGGAGGACTTTGAGGCGCTGTCGCAGCTGCAGCCGCAGCGCTGCATGGTCGATGGATCCATGTTTACAGGAGAAGACAAACCCTACAAGGTGTTTCCCTTGACTTGAAACCAGATTCGGCTGTAGCAATCTACGCCTGCTGTGTGTTATCCAATCTGCTACTGGATCAACTTCGTGTCCTGCGCGGTGCCTGGACCCTGTACCAAAATAGTGTTTCATGACTTCACTGGCTTAGGTCTTGCATGGCCAGGTACTAATGCTGACCTGTGACGCGGGTGCCTGTGCTGGGTGCAGGAGACAACGACATCTGGGATGAGTAGGGCAGAGGGCAAATGCAGGGCGTGGCTGTAATGTATGCGGGCCGCGCCAATGGGCGCGGCCTGCAGCATCGGATGTGGTGTGCAACAGCCTTGAAATGAGGTGTATTCCGACCCAACTCTGTCCTCCCGTCAACAGCCCGCAACAACTCTGTCGTTTCCTCAAATGCTCTGGTCAACTGATGGTTGTGAAAAATTGTTTGCTTTCGAAAGTACAGATATACAACAACACTTCCAGCACCAAAGCTGCAGCACCAATCACTGCATGTGGTGTCTGACACTGCCTGCCAGGCGGCCAGTCCCAGCCACAGCCTCCCCGATCGGACGAAGTTGAGCCATAGCCCTGCTGCCTGAAATCGGCATCATATGTCAATGCGCTCCTGCTGCGGAAGCTCCAGCCGGTGCGACAGGAACAGCTGCAGCCTGTCAGGGGCCAGCACGGACAGCAGCTGCTTCGCCGTGACGAATGCGTCCAACGATAGCTCCACAGGCAGCCATGCGCCACCGGCGTCAATCGGGCGCGCCAGGACGAAAGCGCAGCCCTGCAATTGAAGAACGTGTATCTGCAGTAATGGGGGATAGAAAAGCGCAAGGGATAAATGAAATAGTGAGGGAGTGAAATGTGCAAGGGATAACATGAACTCTTGCATGGTGGCCATGCGCTCGCCCCGGGCGGATGCCAGGACCTGCATCGTGCAAAGTACGCCAAGGCTTTCAGTGCACTATGTCACGCCGCCTTGCCGCACAGACGCAACTCTGCCGTCTGCGCAGTTGTTTTAACAGCGAGGCATTGGCCCCTAGCAGGTTTACTGTTGGCGCACCTCTGGCGGCATGCCCTGGATTGATGGCACCAGAGGCAATGTGCGAAAGAGGAGCAAATGTAAGGGACAAATTTGCTTTGTCATGAAAATCAGAGGCAGGGTGCACCTCTGGCGGGAGGTGCACGCCCATCGCCTGCAGCTGCTCCGCGTCTGGCCGCGCCACAGCAAAGCGGATGCTCTGCATGACCTGCATGATGCAAGCCGTCATTTCAGGTTTTCCAGCTTTCAATCCTGTAGACACGGCCTTGGGCGCAATGCGTCATGGTGTCGCAAGGCTGGTGTGCGATCTTCTGTCCTTCTCCAGATTGCAGTCAGGCGTCGCAATGGCTGTATGGAGTGTGATGCCAGAGCTGACACACAATATAGGTCCGTCTCACTGCGATGCAGCAGCCGACGCAGTCCTTGTCACTGCAGCCTAGTGCAGCGCCGTTGGCAGCTTTTGCGCACTGAAGGCACCTGTTTCGTCGCATTCTGGACCTCGCTAAATGTCCGGACGCTTTCCCTTGCCGTTTGCAGCGCCTCAGGGCTGCTGTCCACAAGCTCCCACTCCCTGCAGTTTGTTTCAGAGGAAATTGATGTATCAGCTTTGTAGTTATTCGACATCTGCAACATGCTATCTTTGTAGTCTCTTCGACATCGGCAACATGCTAGCTGCAAGCACTGGTCCCTCGCATTTTCACACGGAGCCTGGCTCTTGATGCATAGTCCACTTGGTCCCAGGATCAAGGCCACTGACAACGTGCGAGTTGCAGCAGCTGAACAGGGTTTCAGACGCGGGTGTCAGGTGCCCGTTGAACTTATTTGCAGGCAGCATGCCGGCAGCAGCACACCCTTCCGAGTCGAATGCTCCGGCGGCTGCGGCCGTGCGGCCGCTTGACAACAGCTGGCGCCGTGAGCGGCACACCCAGGACGAGATTGTCAGGGCCCAAGGCCCTAACAATTACGAAAAAACGAGGGCCTGCCAGCATTTGAATTGGCATCTGCTCACCCCTCATAGCCCAAATCGCTGGCGGTTGAGCGACGGGCAACGACAGCTGGCGCCGTGAGCGGCACGCCCAGGACCAGAACGGCGAGCGGCGGAGGCGGCGCCGGCTGCGCGCCCTGGGTCGCGAGGTCCCGCTGCTTCAGCAGCGGCACACCATGCTGTTTCGCAAGACGCGCCACCCACGCGCTGCACAGCAGGGTTTCAGGGGCTGGAGTTGTATGCATTTGTGTTTTTTTGAGAAGGGGGAATGTATGTGCACCCAGGGACCGCGGGGAAGCACACCGTGCGGGAGCTTCGCCGAGTGACCAATGACCAGCAGGCGCGCAGGCCACATTGCTTCCTATCGAGAGTGCAGCCCGCCATGGCAACTCTGCACCGATAATTGCAACGCCAGACGATTGACTCCCCTCCCATTGACGAGCTTGTGGCATGCGGCTGTGCACACCAGCGTAAACCTGACAGCCCTTGCTTGTGGACCACAAAATTTATTTCCGCAGGGTATGCCCAAGCATGGGAAAACTCACCTGTCATCGTCTGTCGCGTCGTTCAGCATCAGCCGTATTTGCGCCTGCGTGACCGGGCCGAGATGCCGCGGCAGCTGCTGTTGCGACGTGAAGGCATGCTGCCCATCACCATCTGCCCTTGCCGCCCGCAGCAGCTGTCTGCTCGCCAGCACCAGTGCAGGGACCACCTGCTGGCATGGGATACGGTGCATTTGGGGTTCGGGTTTATATTGCTTGGAATTTTTGTGCATCCCACCCAGAAGCAAAAGCAGCAGCAGAAGCCGGCAGTCCACATGCAGTCCTGGAGCGCGTGTTGCGGCTTGCAATCTTAAGACAGCACAGACACGAGGCATGGGCAGTAGAGTTTCTTGTGTAGACACAGAGGCTCTGCCTGTCGTCAGACAGGCAGGCGCTGGAATTGTGTCTGATGCCATAGCTGTCGTGCCGAGGGGCCTACAGAGAAAGGTTGCAGCCACTCACCAGACTCAATATGCAGAATGCCAGGAGCACCAGTCCGCCGGGGAACATCTTCGCAGCAGCAGCAAATGTTGGGTGCGTGCGCAGCGGCTCTGCAGCGGCAGCAGCCGCCTCGACCGCTGACCAAAAGGCTGCCGGTGCCCTGCGCACCAGCATTTGCATCAGAAGCTTACAGCTCAGATGCAAGCCTGCATGCGACATTGCCTCCCCCTCCAGTGGATTCCAGACATGTCAATGCTATGGCACGCCATTGCTGCCGTCAATAAGCCCATTTGAGGGTAAGCTCCTGGACTCAAGCCCTCACCGGAGAGCTAGGCACAGTTAGCTCGGGCCATCCTGGTGCTATGATAGCGGTGGCGGCTTAGCCTGCGACAGCGACCGGTGCGCCGCCACTGCTGTGGCAAGGAGCGTGCTCAAAGTACAAATGTCAAACCCATGCCGCTTGAGTTGACTGGGGTCGTCCACGTCTCGCAGGGGCGGCGGCGGCTGCGGCGGCTGTCGGGCGCCGTCATCACTACAGAAAAGTTTCTTCGCCTTTCGATTTCCTTTTCGTTCAGAAGTCTACCTGCGAGCCAGGTCCACGAAGAAGTTTAGGCCGTCCTCGTCCCGCAACAGCGGCGGCGGCTGCGGCAGCAATTGGACACCGTTACCCTGCAGGCAGCCCGCCGCCCACGCCGCCACGTCTGCCAGGGCGACTGCATCTATGTCGCCTCTGACGCTGCCCTCGTAGACGCAGTACCTGAGAGGGTGATGTGTACCCCTGCTGACATGATTTCTTACAGAGTTTTGTTAGAGGTGGAAAGCAAAACAACATGATTGATGAGTCACACAGCCACGTTGTACAGTTGGTCTGCACATAGCTTCTACACAGGCTCGCAGAGGCGCGCCTGTGCCGACGGCACCCTGCAGCGGACCGTGAGGTATTTTTGTGCACGTGAACGAGCAGACCATCCGCTGACCCCACACATCAACATTTGGCTTCAAATGCAGGCGTTGCTCCACGCACTTGTGGGGCTGAGCCAGGCGTCCTGCGCCGGGCTTGAAAGCAACCAGCCTGACGCCTCCGCCCCTGTCGTCCTCGCCGACCCGCCAGAGCGCCGCCGGCAGCGCGCTCAGCCAGCCGCCGCCGCAGACGCCGCCGCTGCCGCCCTCCGAGTCCCGCAGGTGCGCAGCGCAGAACTCGTGCTGGAAACCTGTGCGAATTGCTACGCACGTTGGCAAACCCGACTGCCAAGCTCCACAGCTACCTCTGCAGGAAGTCAGCTCCTGACAATTCTTTGGGAGTGCAGAGCCAGGGCGGTTCCGTGGCTCACGTTTGCCGATTTGATATGGGACAGAAACCAACGCCTCTCGTGAACGCGGGGGGTGCTGCCGCGGCAGCCGGGAGGTTGTAGCCGGGAGGTTGCATCGCCATGCTGCTGCATGCATGAGCGCCATAACAAGAGTGCCAGGATGCAACGGGGAAAGAAACGGAAGCAGGAACGCACGCACCGGCGTCCAGCCAGGTGATACGCAGCAGGCCCCTGCGAGCGGCGTCGGAGGCCGCCCTGTATTCCGACGGCGCACCCCGTTCCAGCAGCAGGGTGCGCAGGGCCGCCATCGCGCCGCGCCCCTCGTCCAGCTGCCGGCTGTGGCGTCCCATCTGCAGACAGACAAGTGGGTTTCGATTTCACAATGTCCGCAAAAGCAGCAGAGGGGGGTTGGCCAGGGACGGCCATTGCGCCGCGCCCCTCGTCCAGTTTTTGGCCCTGGCGCCCCTTCTGCCGGGGGTCAAAACCATCTGTCAACATGCGAAAGTTCATTTTTGCGTCATACAAATAAAGCGTAATTTGCAGCCGCAGGCAGACAAGGTCCGCCATCGCGCCTCGTCCACTTTCTGGCCGTGGCGCCCCACCTGCCGGTGCATCAACGTTCGCAGATAGTGTCAAAATACTGAAAGAATCGCATCCTGTACTGCCTTCCTCCAGCAGCAGAGCTTGCAGTCCTGTGGCAAACAGTAACGCGCAGAAGACATGCATGCTGTTCCCTGTGTCGTCGAAAGTGTGTACAGGCGTCTACTGAAAGGGATTAGAAGGTCGCACCAGGACGAGGCACAGTTGTGCGACGTCGGCACGGCGCCCCACCCCGCCCCAGGCGCAGCCCAGCTCCTTGGCGGTGCCGCGCCGCAGCGCCGGCACTACCTGCAGAGGAGAAAAGGATATTCTGTTGCCCATTGTTAGATGACCCTGTTGCAACACCTGGAGCCAGCACGTCATACCCACTAGGGCGGGTCCTGCGCCGCAATATCCCCCCTGCGCAGGTGCAGTTGTCAGGCGGTGCCTGCAGCCTTGCCCTTGACCAGAAATCACTGTCGAATACGCAGCACGATCATGCCCTGCAAGGACGAAACAGCGGCAGCGAGTTGCGCGCCTGGCGGGATGCGCAGAATGAGCTGCCACAACGTCCAGTTGACGGTGATACCCTCGACACTAACAAAATACTTCAGGTCCTCCTTGGCAGAAGTGGCCCTTGATGGCAAAGCAATGCACTCGGCGGGAATGCGCAGCAAATGCTGCCACAACGTCCAGCCAATGACAATTCCCTTTACTGTTTGCTAAGCAATTCTGGACTTGTGCATGAAGTCTTTCTGGTGAGCGACGGGCCTGGCGGGAGTGCGCAGCAAAGGCTGCCGCGACGTCCAGCTTGCCGCCGTGCGGCTGGTGCATGACCTCCGGCGGCGTGTTTGGCCCGTGCAGAAACACCTGCGGTGCCACGTGAGTAATCTTCGTGGTAGTCGGAACCATTGACGGGTGCGCCCCTTTTCCGAATTCGCGCTGCTCGTGTAAGATTCTCTGGTTCAGCTGAGGCTGTGCTGCAATTGCACCCACATCCATGCAACGGGTCAAACATGCCACCGTTCTGATCAGGCGCAAGGGCGCTGCAATCGACCTGACTGAAACTCAACATCTATAATTAGAGCTAATCACGAAACCTGTTGAACGTACCAGCGCTGGCGCCGATCGGATGCTGTAGCTGGAGCGCCAAAAGTCGCGGTCTTGGTCCACGTTCAGCACCAGGCGGCCCACATGCACCCTTGAGGACCGCGCCTGCGCCGCCAGGCGCAGTGGGATGGACGCCGGTCGTCCTGCTGAGCTGACCGCCAGCACGACCACCTGAACAGCAATATATTATATGAAACTGTCGTTACTGTTGTCAGAGTTATGAGTGATCATATATCTGTCGACAACACGCGAAGGGCGTGCAATTGGTGACCCTGCGCAACAGCTCTCCCTCCCTGCACAACAGCAAACCTTTGCTGCACTGACCATGCTCAGCATCTTGTCATCCGGTGCCGAGTCAAGGGTGCGACGGACAACAATAGGCTGGACAAGGCAGACGAAGACTAGGCTTCAAGAGCGCGGCAGATGAAGAACCATGCCTTGTGGGCAGGGGCAGCCGAAAGGAAGACGGGCAGCGACGTGCGGGTGACGACCGGGCCGGCCGGCAGCCGCAAAATGCGTTCTGCCAAAAACTGCAGCAGCTGCGGCTGCACTAGCAGCCCCCGGTACCTGCGCCCAATTGACGCAGCCGGGCGTCAGGCGTTGCGGAGTCACTGCCAGCTTTGTGAATGCATGAGGGACACTGGCTTGCAACACCACGCCCTTGAACAACGAGGTGAGCAGGAGGCAAAGCCCATGCAGTCCTCAGTGGCTTCCATCGTTGTAAGTCATGCTGCACCCATGCACTGCTGCATCACAAAGCGCACTTGATCAGGCAGCCGATCGAGTGGCAACCCGCCGGTCGACCCAGCACGACCTGCAGCCGCAAAATCCCACGACTCTTCTTGGATCCCGCCCAGGCGGAGTACCCATACATGTGGTGCTTCGTGCTGAACTACGCACATGGCTGGGCATCACATCGCATCAGCAGAGGATCGGAATACAGCAGAGGCGCGTGTCAACGCACTGGCAGGTCGTCCAAATTGATCGGCATGCCAAAGCCGGAAGCGAATCCTGTCCTGCCGCCCGCGATGACATGAATCTGCAGCCAGGCACGGCCGTGTCATCAGGTTTCTGCGGCGCGCCTTCGCAGTGTCATGCATCCAAACAGACTTCGGCACTCCCCTTGTCCCATCTCAAAGCCAAGACGACTCACCAGCTGCCGCTCGATGCCCCAATTGATGCGGCCAAAGTCCGCGTAAGGCCGCAGCTCTCGCGCCGCCGCCTCCCAGGCGGGCGCCGCGTTCATGCACGGCCCTGAAAGATCGTGGTACACCTGAACCGAAATGCGCATTGAAGTATGTCGAGATCAGCCTTCAGGATACCACACGAATTGCATCCAATCAGCAGCGTGGCTGTGCTCTTGCCGGCTCAATGTCTGCACCGTGGGTGTGAACAGCGAAGCAGATGACATGATTTTAATGTGCCACATGCAGTGGAATATGATACAGTCGCCTGTGTGCGAAGTATGACATGGCATCTCGCAAAGCCGGGAACTGCACCTGGATCAGCCATGGCCTGCTGGACGAGAACACTGTCTGGTCGAATGTCCAGCCCTGCAGCTCAGCGGTGTCTGACGGGATGTTTTGTCGCCAGCGCCGCTGCTGCCGCCCCGCCCCGAACCATGGATCCGTGCGCGGCTGGCGCTGCCATCCGGCCCTTGCCCTAGATGATTGTGCACATCATGAGCCTCGGTTGGTGATGCGGCGTCAGCGGCTGTAACCACAAAAGCTTATGGCGGCGTGATTTTGCTGATACTGACGATAGCAGTCGACACATTGCTGCACTTGGGAGATGCGGATCCCGGCATCGACAGCTGTAGAGCACAGCGCACCCATCAGACTCGTCCCCGTGCCTGTCGTACTTGCGGCGGGATTCAGCGTTCCCCAGTACGTCATATGCTGCCTGTGAATGGATGCAGGCAGCTTGTTTGTTTATTATGTGATGCCGCTAGCCTTTTGACACGAACTGCAATCATCACGTGCTCCATCAGGCATGCATCAGCTTCTGCACAGCAGCAACATGTGCATGACGGTATGCCGGCAGGCTCACTTGAATCCTCAGGAACTTCTCCTTTACTTTGGCACTGGGGTTCTGCGGACAAGAACACGCAATCTGTAGGGCTCGTCAGGCGAGCTCAGTCACGACACTCGTGGACCTTAAGTGATCAGGGAAAATGCATGGGCGGCGCAGCACCTTGTCCGGGTGATACTTCATTGCCAGGGCACGATATGCGGCCTGCGCAGCACAGATTGGAGGCGCAGTTGGGTCTCCAGCTCGGTACATGGTCGCCGCCTTGCACATACTCTACGGATAATGCGAATTCTGCGCAGTGCCTCGTGGGACCCACATGCCACGTGCCGGCAGAAAAATTGCCCTGCAGACAGCGACGTACTTTGACATGAGCGTCTGTGGCCGTTCTGCTGACTCCCAGGACCCTGTAGTGGTCGTGGCCCGCCTCGACAGCGACCAGCACAGCCAGCAGCAGCAGGAGAAGAGCCGCTGTCCTGCCGCCGCGGTCGAGGCAGCGCATGCCGACATACGTTCCAGCCAGCGCGGCAGTCTAGACCAGGAGCTTGAGATTGAGAAATTTATGTTGTCCGCTTTCAGTGCTGCCTGATTTGAAATGGCCTCCCAGGGTGTGGCAAGAGCAGGACGGTGATGTGCATCGGGTGCGACAGAGAGTCCGCACTGCTAAGAAAACGCCTCGCGTGGCGCTAAACCAGCCCAGTGCAACCTCGGCCCCGAAGAACTTCTTGTGCGAGCTGAAGCAGGGCTCAGCAGAGGTCATTGCTCGATTATTCCCGAAAGCTTTCGGAAATCATGAGTTGCGCAAGATCTGCACCAGTCCGAGCCGATGCACAGCGAGCGAGCCGTCATCAGCTGTAGATGCTGTGCTAGTAATCCGCACTCGTTGAGTGTTGTACCAAGCAGTCAAGAGTCCAAACTGCCTCACGAGGCCGTCCGGATCAATGCAACCTCACGTGCGGCCTTGAAATTCTTCGCTGCAATGACTGAGGCCAGGAATGTCGATGACACTTCAGAACAAATCGCACTACAGCCGACCCTCGCAGATACATTCAGCTGCATCGAGCAGCCCATCGGATATCAGATCACAACAGCGTCACCTAGTCACCTTCCCCTAACCCCCTCTCCCCATCCGGCAAAGTGCGCGGGCCTCACTTCAGAAACCCCACACAGAAGGACACGGACGCCATGACCTGCCTGCCGCCGTTGAAGTAGCTGATCAGCTGCAGGTCCACCACCTGCGCATGACAATTAGGCAGCTCAATCTCGAGCTGCCGCGCCACAGCGGACTGCACGGCAGATAGTGGGTCGAGTCAGGTCTTGGCAGCTTTCCGTTGGGCGACTGCATCAATGCGGACGGTGCTGAGGCGTGCGGGTAGAAGGTTGCGTCGCAAGTACCGCGACAGGTCGTAGCACCTGGCCATTGGGCGGCAGCTGGTCTAGCTCGATGGTTGCGTCTGCCAGCGGCCGGTCAGGCAGCAGCTTATACTTGTTCATCGCCTGCACCTGCGCACCCAATAGAATTCCTTACAACCTTTAGCTGTTCAAGGTTCTGCATGTGAGGAGCTGCGGCGTCAGCTCTAGCAGGGCAGCCCGTTTGGGCCCGCAGAACGGCCGCCATGCAAGACAGAAGGCGGTGCGCCCACCTTGAGGCTGGAACCGATGCCGGCCATCTGCAGAGGCTGAGGCCAGTCCACCTCGATACCAGGATCCTTGACTGCTGGCGTCTCCGCTGTGCCACCGCCGAGAGCGAATTTCAGGTATGGCCGCGATGGGCCCCTAAGACATGAGGAGGAGAATAATCAGTCAAGATGGTACTGGCAGCGTGTTGGTTTGAGAGCGCACTGGTACACGCACTGCCAAAATTGTATCAGCTGCGTTGCTGTCTATGCGCGTGACACGTGCGGCATATCAGATGGTATGGTGCAATGAATACGCGATGGAACTGTGCCTGAGGCTGCCAGTCGCCCTGCGCCGAGCTTTCCATACGACAGCTGCAAAGCCATGAATTCAACTAACTGTGGCTACACAAACTTGCTGCATAACATGTTTGAGCGTCGCGCCTGTGGTCTAGGTAGGAGTTGCCGCTGATCAGGCCGTTGCCACCGGCATAGGTTGTGGCCATCTGAGTGGCGACTGGCCACACATCCTGAGACGATCAATCACACTTGTGGGCAATCACAACAACCTCAGGCTGTAGCAAAGCTTACTGCAACGCTGCACATGGACGCGTGTGCGCCAGCAGGGCTTGATATTGCAGCAACGCCTCGAGGGACCAGCCATGATGGCGAACACATGCGTGTCAGTCCCGTCGTCAAAAGATAGATTCAAGACACAGAACACATCGACTCTGCACCTGTGAAAATGTTGCATGAATATTCGATAGCTCGATCGTCCCTGTTCTTGATGACATCTGCTGCAGTGTCTGCGCACACCGTCAGGCCCTGCTAAGAAGTCAGTAATATGAGGTGGTTGAGACCCCTGCTGACGGCAGCCTCCTGCGAGTGCTGCTGCACTAGCACGACAAACTTGTGCGACAATCGGCGCACAAAAGCGCAGGTGCAGCAGCGTTAGGCGTGGTATCAGGCTGAGGCCTCGAGACCGAAGAGGATAATGAGCTGCGGTGTTCCACTGTGGAGTGCAAGTGAAACTACTACCGCGTTATGAGCAGCTGCATCGTAGCCAGGCTGAGTTTACTGAGTGACATGGTGGCTGTATCAGACAGGAGTTACGCAACACCTGCGCCAGTCTGGGCCGATGCGAATCACGCCACAGACCTGCAAGCTGCATGTTGCTAGCAATCTGCACCCAGCGGGTGTTGCACCAAACAGTCCGCCTGACGCGGCAGCCTTGAGCGAGACACGCAAACCCACGAACAGCCTCGAAATTCTTCGCTGCTGCGTCTGAGGCCCCTGAAGACACTGCAGTGATGTTACTGAACAGGTCGCACAGCAGGTGGACCTTCACGTGGATTCAGTTGCCTACAGCAGCACACTGTCATCTCAGATCGCACAGGCACAGCCAACGTGTCGACGCGCAGGCAGCACGCCTTGTTGCCATTGATGCAGGCTGAGCACAGCAACCATGCCCTCGAGAGCTGACATGGAGCTACCGACAAAGGCTGGGCGCTTCCGGCTGATCGCCGCGTACTCGCACGCCGCCGCGCACCAGGCCATCCTTCTCCGCAGCTTGAAGGGTCTGCAGGTAGGACGGTCGGCAGAGGAGAACCGTTTGAACATCCACCTGACGACTGGGTCCAATCCGGTGTCCTGACTGATGGGTTAGCCGAAGAGGTATGCGCGGATCGTCCATACCCAGACGGAAGATGCCTCGCGTGCCTGCAGGATGCCGTCCCAATGACGGTGTTGCACCCGGTGGCCGAGAACAATGAATGGCGCTCCGTGGCGCGGCGGGATGAAGAGTTCCCAGAGTGCAGCACACTGGACTTCGAAGACGGCTTGGAGCGTTTCAGCTCGCTTCCAGCGCTCTGGGTGCGGGGGCGTTGACAGGCACCATCCTGACGCATCAGCAGCATGGCTGCTTTCTTGCCCTGCGTCGTACTGCAGAAGCTCTAGTGCTTTTTCCTGAACTGGTTAGACCGCTGAACCTGTGAGCTCAGGTACTCGACATGCATGCGCAGGACGAGGAGAGCCGCAAAATCAGTTCCTGCAGCGGCCTCTCCGTCATGTCCTGGCTCAACAGCTGGTCAGGCGAAGACGTCACCGATGCGGCCGCGCCCGACTACGAGCCGCAGCAGCTGCGGCTCCAGATCCGGCAGCAGTGCGAGGCGACCGGCCGTCATGTGGCAGACAACATGCAACGCTGCGGCGATGCTACCTCGCAGGTGTGGCCGTGCGCTTTGCTCAAAGCAGCAGCAATTGGCTTTGCATCATGGCTTTGCAAGTGCGCTCAACGGCTGCACCGTTGCGGTTCTCGTGCAACTCTGGCTTTCAAGCTGCTCATGGGTAATTTGAGACGCAATTCCAGTCTGCGACTGTCTTGTTGCCGCAGGGCGAGTATGCGACAACAGGCACGTCGCTGTTCAGGGCGCTTGACCAGCTGGACGCACAGCTTAGCACCCGCAGGTCTGTCGACTCCACGCTGCTGCTGCCGGCCTTCACTGCAATCATTCTAAGTTGGCGTCTTGCTCCATGCCCATCCAAGGACCAAGATTGTTTTATGTCAAAATTCAAAATGACCTCACATGATGCAGGTACCTGCTGGACAGCCACCAGGACGGCCAGGCGGTCCCCACGCTGGCGGACTGGCTGCTGTTGGCTGCTGCTGCTGTTGGCTGCTGATCCGGTTCGACGCCGTGGAGAATATCCTGTTCAAGGCGAACATACGGCGCATCAGCGACTACGCCCGCCTGCAGGTGCCGCTTGGGAATGTGAACCACCTGTAGTCACGGGTATGATCCGCGCACTTGCAAATAAACGAGGTTTCCAGGCATTCGCGCAGTTTGCGCAGCGGAATATTGAATTTCTGTAGCAGCTGCCGAAATCTTCGCTGGGTCACTTGCAGCCCATTTCTGCCCGAGTTCGGCGACGCTTTGAGCCAACATGTTGTAAACCATTCAATGCGTTGCAGCGGTCTGCACACACTGGGAGCGATCTGCGATTTTTTGGGCGACTTGATAATTCCTTTTGCATTTTTTGGACAGTTCCATTTTTTTAGCCATATGCACGATACATACCCGTGACTACGGTACAAGTCTTGCAAGTCAATATAGACTGATAATGCCACCAGATGTCACGTACGCGGCGTACATGCCGCATTAGACAAGTGCTGTGGCGTCCTGTGACTGTGAGTGAGCTGCACAGCTTACCCCTTACGTCTGCGTCCTCCTGACCATCATGCGCCTGCTCTGTCGGCATCTGTCCAGCACTGTGGACGTTCCTTGGTGTTGCTGCGCAGGCGTGGCTGGAGGATCTGTATGCGCAGCCGCGGGTGGCGGAGACGGTGGTGTGGAAGCACATACTGCACGGCGGCTGGCTGTCGCGGCCGGACCTGAACCCCAAGCTGCGGGTGCCCCTCGGCGGCGGCCCCTTCTCAGCGCAGGCACGCTGATCGGCTCTGCTGTTCATACGTTGACGGGCAGCGCTAGGTTTATGTCGCCAGAGCGCTTGAGCTGGTGGCCATGGGTCATGATTTTCGATACTGTCGCTGGCTGCAGGCGTCTTTCAAGTGGCGGCAGTTGGGCATCGTTGAGTTGGACACGCAGCACCCGTCAGGTAAGAAGAACATATCAGGCGCCAGCACCAGTGACGAATTGTCGCCCCGCGTTGCCGTCGCTGTGGAGGTCTCGGACTGGTTTTCTGGAGCGTTCTCTGAAGCGTTGTCAATGGCGTGCAGGCAGCAGCAAGGGCCCAGCCGGCGAGTTCGTGCGACCGGAATCCCGGCTGCGGTCTCAGGTCACAGCCGACGGCAGCGGCGAATTCCCTGCCGAGGCGGGGCGCTACCACCTGTTCATTGCGAACAACTGCCCTTGGTGCGGCTGATCCGGCCTTTCCCTCAATGGTGTCGGCTTATGCTTAGATACAGGCTGGAGCAGCAGGTCCAGCGGCTGGGTGCACTCTTTCTTTCGTTGGCGTTGCTGCCAGTCATGCTGCAGCTCTCCCTCATGCCAGACGTATCTAACAAAAGCGTTTGGAGTTGACTGTCGGACACGTGGCCGTGGCGCCGCTGCAGGTGTCACCACGTGGCGCTGACATGCGCCGTGCTGGGCCTGGAGCAAATTTTCAGCCTGGACACGCTGCTCTACCGCACCACATGTGTTTCGTTCCACTCCGCAACCACCACATGTTTTCTTTGTGGCGCTGCAGGTGCCGCCGCGTGGCGCTGACGCGCGCCGTAGCAGGCCTGGAGGATGTGGTCAGCCTGGACACGCTGTTCTACCACGGCACATTTATGTCCTTGTGCAGGACCGGGTGCCACCGCCTAGCGCTGACGCGCGCAGTACCAAGCCTGGAGCAAGTCAGCAGCCTGGACACGCTGTTCTGCCGCCGCATGTCGGTTTAGTTCGACTTCGAATTTCTAAATGAAATATGCCTTCCGTTGGGATCCAGGTGTCATCGCGTGGCGCTGACGCGCGCCGTGCTGGGCCTGGAACCAGTCATCAGCCTGGACACGCTGTTCTACCGGCGGGAGTCGGAGCGCGGCTGGCACTTCAAGCCGGACGAGCCGGGATGCACCGCGGACACCGCGGCAGGCGGCATCCCCTTCATCCGGGAGCTGTACGAGCGCACCGGCTCGGAAGAGAAGTCGGTGCGCCGCACTGTGGATTTTTAGTTGATTGATCAATGCAAACATTATGCATCAAATCCAAATATGCACCGAGGACTCCTCCGCAAGCAGCACCACCTTCATCAGGGAGCTGTACGAGCGCATCGGCTCGAAAGTGAAGCCGGTGCGCCGCAGTGTTCGAGCTCCCATGCAGGATTCGACAGCTGGGGAGGCAACGGCGGGCGGCCTTCTTCAGGCCTCTGAGGGCGTGCTCCAGAGGTGTCGGCATTTTTGGATCCTGGAATGCACATCGGCATGACGCTGTCGTGTGCAGGTGCCTGTGCTGTACGACAAGAAGACGCAGCGTCGCCCCTAAAGGTTCAACATGTTGCAGCTTTCAGATTCTCCATCGGCAAGCACATCCACGTCGGGTATTTGCTCTGCAGGTGCCGGTGCTGTTCGACAAGAAAACCCAGCGCATCGTGAACAATGAATCGGCGGACATCATGCGCATCTTTGCCACTGGCTTCAAGGTGCCCGGTGTGCCGCTGCATGCCGGCACGGACCTGTTCAGCACATATTCTAGTCCCAGCGTCCTGCTATGCATGTCATGCAACTCGGCTTGGAGTCTGAGGCAATCGAAATGCCAACGTAAGTGAACAGAACAGCGGAGCAAGACATATCTATGATCTGCAGGCATTCCACAGGGAAGGCGCGCCTGAGCTGCTGCCTCTGGCGCTGCTGCCCAGCATCGATGCAGCCAATGCGTGGGTGAGTTTGCGCACCCCTTCCGACAGGTGCATGCGCTTGGTGCTGCACGTTCCCCATTTTGCAAGTGGCTACGTGACAGCCAGACTGCAATACTCCGTGAGAAGGTACAGTCCTGCCCTAGACATTCATCCTCGATAGCAGCGAAGTGCTTGTTGTTCTGTGCACAGGTGTATGCGGACATCAATAACGGCGCCTACAAGGCGGGCTTCTCCGGCTCGCAGGCGGCGTACGAGGTCGCCTTCGAGCGCTTCTTTGCGGCGCTGGACCGCGCCGAGGCCATGCTGCAGAAGACCAGGTGTTGATTTGCTGATGCCAGGTTCTTAGTGCAGTTTCCGACAACCATTCTCGCGGCGCCGGAGCGCGCGGAGGCCATGCTGCAGAAGAACAGGCGTGGTCTAAGCGTCATGCTGTCGACGACTGGGTCGCATTTCGTACTGCTGCAAATATCTCACGATTTGAAAATATATACGTGGCGGCTCCCCAGGGGACGGCAGAATGACGCAGGCAAACCTGCGGGCTGTTGGCCTCGACACAGCTTCCAGTTCCTGCAAAGCACCTCCACAGATGGTCCTGAATCATGTGTGGCACACATGTCCCTGAATTGGGGATTCAGGGAACGGTCGAGATCCGATCCATCGAGATCCGATTGAATATCAGGTGGCTGGTGGGGGACGGCGGTATGACGGAGGCGGACCTGCGGCTGTTCCCATGCTCCCTTCATTTCACAGACATAATACACGGGTTGTGCAAATTCCAGCTCCTACAATCTGTGGCTTGCAGATGGCTGGTGGGGGACGGCGGTATGACGGAGGCGGACCTGCGCCTGTTCCCGACGCTGTTCCGATTCGACCCTGTGTACGTGGCGCGCTTCCTGCTCAGCCGCACCACCATCCGTGACTCCTGCCCTGCGCTCCAGGTGATGGCATGCTGGCCATGCTGGATCAGATCATCAATGTGGTTGGCACAATGCTGCTGGCGCCATGTGACCACAGCAACGTTCCAGCTTTCGCTGCACTTCAAGCACACTTCGTATGCGATGCAAGAGTCAGACTGCTGAGACTCTTCAAGCGACGGTTCCTCATTGCAGCGGTGGCTTGCGGATGTGTACTGCCAGCCGGGCGTGGCGGCCGCGAGCAACCTCGAGCACTGCAGGCGCGGCTACTTCGGGCGCACCGGGAACAACATCATCCCCCTTGGACCGGTGATGGTTCCGTGGCCGTGAGGCCGCTGCCAACACCCTGCTTGTGTTCCACGTTGGTTCCATCACATATAATTGGCAGGCGCACAGGAAACAACATCATCCCCCTGGGTCCGCTACTTGATCCATGGCTGTGAGAGGGCACCTTGCACTTGTGGAATTTGAGTCGTGTGCAACGCCCACCACATCGGACAGCGCATCAGGTTGTATCAGGCAAGAACAAGCCCTTCGGTCACAGTGCTTACTACGTCAACTGAAGAGTCCACTCTCGACCATTGTCGCCACTCGGAAAGTTCCGACGGTGACCATTCCGACCATGTCGCCATTCCAGATAGTGCCATAAGGCCCTCGAGAATGATCAATGCCTCAGAATTATTTGCAAAACTGCGTCCTGCGCCAGCCGCGGCATCACCGCCTCCAGTCGTGTGATTGTTCCTCCGAGAACGCATCCTCCCACCAGGTCGAGGTCTGCATTGCTCAGAAATACATTGTTCAGAAATTCGGGGCAATGCAGTATGCGCGTCAGACATGCCTGCACAGCTAGGCCAGATGTGCAGCCGTTGCTGTTGCATGGATGCCCCAAGCACTGCAGCATCAAGGTACGACACCAGATGGAGGCGCCAAGCAAACATTTAGTGTGGGAGCAGCACCTTGTATCCCCTCCTGAAAAACGCCATCGCCGAGCCCTGCGCACGCCATCACAATGATCAGCAAGATGACATGATGCACGATGCCACAGTGCACGCCGCAGCCACCGACAATAGGCATGAGATCCCAGCCGGTGTCATGCGGGATCGCCGCAGAGTCCCGCACCTCCTCCTCCGTATTTAGCCCCATGGAGATCATGAGCTCCTCCTTAAACTGCAGAAGCCAGAGGCACACAGATTATTTTGACGATCAGAACCAAGAGCAGCAACGGCATGACACAGCGCAAGCAACGGCGCGTCACGCACACAACTCTCACGAACCGGGACCCTCGCAGGAGGCCACTTGCACCTACGGGCGCAAGGCGGGCTGAGCACATGCAACGCATGCGTTTCCAAGGCAGAAGGGCAATAGGCAAGATGGATTGAAGGTGGATGTCGAAATGCACACCTCGCCGAGGTTGTAGCGCTGGCGGTCCTCGGCGACGCAGACGTAGGTGCCGGTGCCATCCTGCTGCCGCAGCATGACCTGCCAGGGGCCCGGGTACTCCCGGAACAGCGCCCCGCTGTAGTTGATGATGAACGGCGCCACGGACACGCTCTGCGTGCGCGGAGACACAGACAGATGAGCCGCAAAGTCCAGTAAGCAAAGGCCATGCAAGCCCTGTGCTGAGCTGTGGTTGATGATGTAGAGCGCGCCAGAAACACTGTGCGCGCGCAAGGTCACAGTTTGTACGGGCGGGTTTGATGACCCGCGAATTCGATGAGCAATGTCTGTAAAAAACTCTGTGCTCCGCTGTAGTTGATGGTGTACACCACCACGGAGGCACCCTGCAGCAAGCGCGATATTGCAGACATCGCTGGGAAGCCAGCATTGCCTGCTGCAGCCAGGCAGGAAGAAGGTGCAAAACCAGCCCGTTTTCTGTGCTGTGCCGGGCTCAACCTACCGTGTTCCGTACTCGGGGGCCATTGGCATGGCAGACACCACCAACACAGGCGGCCGCCCCTGGCGCTGCAGCCATGCCGACGCCTCACGCCGCTGCTGCGCCGCACCGGCATAGCCGTGGCGCACGACACCACAGCCTGCTCCTGGGCCACGGCAAAACAGGGCGACTAGATAACTCAAACCCCCACCTTGGAGTAGTCGCGCTGCCGGATGTAGAAGACGGGCTTGAAGCCCGCCAGGAAGCGGTACTGCAGGTCCTTTGACGGGAAGCCCAGCAGCCCTGCGCACATTCAGACCGCGCATGAGCAAGACGTCGCGCTCTGTCATCCGTCCTGCATTTCCTGCCTCCGCCACTGCAGCGGCTCTGCCTGGTCGCCGAGCGTCACAGCCTGTCGCGCCGCCACATCTTTGCCCGCCGAACTGCAGGTTGAGCATGCGCGGCAGCCATGCCTTCCATGCGCAACCAATGCCTCGACTGGAGAGCGCCAGGCGGCCGATGGGGTTGACTTTGATGTGAACATTGAATCGATTGACAAACCAGACTCAGAATGACTCACCCAGGTCTGCGCGCAGGGTGTCCAACTCCAGGTTCCACAGCACGATGGGCTTGCCGCGCACCACCTCGTTCACATAGTTCTCCAGATCCACCAGCTCCACCGTTGACGCATTGACCTGCGGAAAACAGCTGCAGCCTGAGCCAAGATGAGAAGGAGGAGTCAACAGACGATAACCCATGGACCCGTGTTGCATGTGCACATACTTCTACAGGTCCACCGTTGACCCAATCACCTGCGTTCCCAGGCCAGGATGATTTGCACATGGAAGGTGCCACGTGAGTGGGATTTGCAGGCGTGTACCTGCCATCCCAAGCCGGTTGGCGGCAGGCGGTGTGCGGCAGACACAAAACGCTGCTGCCGTTGTGCGATTGCCTGCGCAGCCTGCGTAACCCAGCATCCACAGCATGCACCCACGTTCAAAGCCAGCTGCACCAAAGGCGTCCGGTCAAGGGCAAGAAGGACGAGTTCAACGGGGCCAGCAGGCGGCTGGGCGCGAACTCACCGCCATGAAGACGTCTGCCTGCGCTGCCGCCTGCGTCTGCTGCGCATTGGCGCCAGAGCCGCCACCCCGCCCAAAGAGTGAGCCAAAGGCGCCCGCGAGATTCCGCTTGTCCTCTGTGAGGTAACCCATGGTGACGCCAGGCGACATGTCCAGCGCTGATTTCGACCTGCAGCGCAATGGCGCACATTCAGAATTCAGCGGCAAGGTGTCCCCGCCGCCCTACATGTGGCTTTGTCTGCAGAGCAAGCATAGGTCAACAGCTGGGAAGTGCACGTGGAAGTGCGCTACAGAGATGCAACTTGACTCACAGTTTGTAGGACCGCTTGAACTCCGTCGCGTCCGGCACCACAATGTGCACTGTTTTGCCGGATTTCCGGATCTGCATACAGCAACAGGGGTCTAACGCAGCCAAACATAGAGTGGCAGAGTCGGCAGCGCCGGCGTTCATGCGGGGTGTGACGCACACAGTCATCTCACCTGCCGCGCTGCTGCGATTGCCAGCTGAACGTTGGTGTCAATGTACATGTCTGACGCCCCCTTGTAGCCTGTGTGGATGACCACAAGATAGTCGACGCAGATGGACAATTCGATGTGTACGTCAGTACGTCTCAAAAGCAGGCACCGGCACGATGGTGTCAGGAGGGGACGCACTGTCGACGCCGACCGACGGCAGCTCCACTTCCATGCGCGTCAGGCCATCTTCCAGGCCCAGAAGCACGGCTGTCGACGCGTCGTCTATAAGCATCTGGAACGAGGCTGGCCTGTACGTCTCGCGGCCTGCCGACCGATCCTCCCGCTGTGGTTGCTGCTGCTGCTGCGCCACTGGAGGAATGGCTCTGCTCACGACTGCTGCATGTCGCCTGCCGCTCGATCTGCTTGCACTGGGATCATGCCTGAGTTTGGAAAGGCATGGCGATCTGCTCAACAAGCCCGCTGGGGTTCTTTGTATATGATACAGCCGAGCTCCTGCTGATATGCATTCGGTCTGGCAGTGACCCGCGAGCTGCATCTGCGTGAGTGCCATGGCCTGAGACGACATCAGAACATGCTTGTATGCCTAGCGCTGTGTGCACAAATTGGGTTCAAATTGGTTCGTGCAAACTCCAAAGTGGCAGGATGATGCAGCGTGGCTCACGCTGGACTGGGCCTCCGGCGGTCATCGGCGGCCAACATTGTGGGAACTTTCAGAATTCCACCAGTCACTTGCCCACACATGCGCGGAAACCAGAACCACTGTGCAGGCTGGGCGGAATGCATTCGGGCAGGCTTGGTCAGAATATCACAGAGCCGATTAATGTATCAGTTGCAAGTTTTGAAGAGGAAAGTGGGCTGACCGTGCGCAGCAGGGGTCAAGACTGCAGAATATTGTCGGGGGCAAGCTTTCACAGGACTGAGCGGTCAGGCAAAATGATGTGCACCTAACGGCCCCCCGAACGCTACTTGGTACCGCCATGCATACCTCAAGGCCGCCCCATTTGCAAGAGTTATGAGAAACTGGTCACAGTAATGTAGATATAAATGAGAACTGGATCAATGTTGACTATATACAGAGTTCTGACCAGTTTCTCATAACTCTTGCAACTGGGGCGGCCGGAGAGCACACACAGCATTCCCATTCCCTTCCGTAATTGTACAGATATATATATAGCTACTCGAATGAATATATAATTGTATATATGAGAACTGGATCAATGTTGACTACATACAGAGTGCTCATATATATCCACATGACTGTGATCAGTTTCTCATTGCAAATGGGGCGGTCGGAGAGCACACACAGCATTCCCTCCCGTGATCCGCGTTCTCCGTCCCAAGCACGTTCCTCGTCCGCCAAGCACAGCGACTCCTCAAGGCAGTGCAGGCGATCGTGGTGCAGCAGCACTACAGCAGCACGCAGCGACACGTCCAAGCAGAGTGGCGGGCAGTGGGGCTGCGGAACTCCACCAGTGCTGCTTCTCTCACGTTCAAGTGGCCGCTGCAGCTCGACCACGGTCTCGCTCATCCAACACACCTTGTCGATGAGCATTGGCATTCTTTACGCCAAGGCAATCGCTCATCGCAATCCAATCCACGCCGCAGCGGAACATCAGTGCCGCAATATAATAATGTTCTGCCTATGCTCAGGCTTCTGACTTTCGCGCACACACCACGTACATAGGGTCGCCTCCCCCGCCGAAGATGCCCTTGGCGCCAGGGCTGATGTCGACCGCCTTGGGCTCGGTGAAGCCCCCGGGCACAGAGTAGTGGAAGTATGCGCCGACGATGTAGGCATGCGTTCTGTCGTCCGTGGCAGTCCACACGGAGATGGCCTTCGTCGGGAAGCACCTGCAGAGTGGGCGACAGGAGGATTCGAACAGCCGAATATGTGCGTCGGCTTGTGGGGAGGTGTCTCCTGTCAGGTCCCCTGACGGATCGCAATACATCATGCACGTTTGCTGGCGAAGGAAGGACATGAGAGCTTGCACTGGGCAGCGTGCAGCGGCGCACCTGTTGCTGAACGACATGACGGCAAGGCCCCCCGGTTTCAGCACGCGGTGCATCTCCTTGAAGATCTCAAGCGGCCTGCTGAGGTAGTCGACGCTGACGACGTTCGTGATGACCTGCGCAATTTGTTGCAAACCTTCAGCTGGAGCCGACAGCTTGATGCTCTGTGGGTCGCGCTACCTTGCCAGAGGATTCTGATGTGCAGCAGGGCGCATGAAACAAGTTTGCAGTAGACGCACGTCGTAGCTGTTGTCCTCATACGGCAGATTTGGGTCCACATTGAGGTCCTGGAGGCAGCGACAGATGCCCAAATTGATGTCACTGTCATTCCATGTCACATTCTCTGGAAATAAGAAGGAAGTGTGTACAGTAACAACTGTGATACACGCTGATGCAGTATCCGCCAGCAGCACGAAGAATCCGTCAGCAGCGCGACGTTACCTTGACATCAAAGTCAGTGAGCACAGGATTCTTCACAAGCTCATCTCTGTTCATGCCCGCCCTGCGTGCCAGCATGTAAGCCGCTGAGGATTGCACGGCAGATGCGCTGCGCGTGGGCGGCTGTGCCCACTAGCAAGGTCTTGCGTGACTGCAACCCACAGCACAGCGTATTGTGCGTGCCAGATCGCCCTTGAAATCGGAACAGTCCAGCGTGACACACCCTGTGATCTTGCCCGCAGAGTAGCCCTTCGGGTAATGCGAGATCCATGACGAGCACATGTCAAGGATGGCCACATCCTTGTTGCCGGACGGCGGCAGCACCTTCTCATAGTACCTGCAGCAGCACACCTTGCTCTAGTGTACTGTAGTGTAGTACGTCAACTGCTGAAAGGACATCTGGTTCCAGAAGCCCACTTTGTCAGCGCGGCAATAGCGCCATCGTCAATGTGGGTCACGAAGCGCGGCTGGCCGTAAAAGAAAGTGTCGGGGCTCTCCTGTGGACACGGCACACTGCTGCGTTGACAGGATGCAATGAAGTGGACAACAAAGCTACGCATCCGGGCGGTAATGAGTGGTAGAAACAACGCGAAACTCATCAGCGACCTCACATCAAAGCGCTGGAAGTCCTCTGCTGTAAAAGGAAACTCCTCCGGCCACTGGACACCCTCCAGCACCTGACACAGGACAAAGATGTCATCAGCGGGATGCGTCGTCGCTCATTTGCGCAGTGCCGTCATGCCCCCATGCCACGCACTCCAAGCTTCTGTGGAGGCGCATTCCAGACAGCCCCCACCTGCTCCACTCTGCTGGCAGCCAGAGCGGTGCTACTCCTGCCAAACATGCTGGCGCCGATGATGCCGACCCCAAGAGCCTGCAACAATCGCCGGCGGTCGTCTGTGTACCAGCTCTGCAGCACCGCAGTGGCACCGCCGCGGCTGCGGCCGCCTGATGGACCAGGGAGCGCTGACGCAGCGCCTTGTGCCGAGCGGCCAGGCTGGCAGCTGCTGAAACACCGGTGTGCAGGCAAGCGGATGGGGGCTGCCAGCCGGGACGCGAGCATGTTTTGGGATTGCGAGTCGCCGATGACACCGTCGCCGCTTCGATTGAACACAGCCGATCGATCCTTTTTTGATACTTTGTTGATGTTGCTTAGTGCTGCAAATGCATTCGACTGCGGTTCGATGCATATGAACAAAATTGCTACGTAGGCGACACTTCCCTTGTTCTGCCGTAGATTTGTGTTCCCTTGTCCTAAATTCCCAAACCACGCAGGAGCCTGCTATCATACTGCACATCAACTCTGACTAGCCTCTGGGCCAGTCAGAGGATTTCGTGCGGCGCTGCGCCTGGTTCAATTTGCGCGGTTCCGGCACACACCCCTTCCCATCTTAGGGCAGGCTGGCGCTTAGGGCAGCCCGCAAAGAGCGTGTCTGCGCTCACGGCGTCACGTCCGGGTTGACTGATTTGAAGTATCGCACCATTGCGCAGCCGCACCCAGTTCCAGCTTGTTACGCTGCCAATTGTGTCGGGTACTGCTGGCTAACCGCAGTCGGAATTACTAGTGGCCGACCGCTGCAGCAGCAGGGAGCCCTGGCTGACCCCTCATAGCGCTTGCCGATCGCTGCCCGCGCACGAGGCGCAAGCTCAGGCACTCTGCGAAGCACTGGGGCCACGGTTACGACGACCGGCGCGCTTGCCGGATGAAGCGCGTCTTTGGGCACTGGACCCGTCTGCCGGGGCAGCTCGGCCACACTGTGCACAGCACGTCAGCCGCCGGGGCCGCAATTGAGTGCCCCAACTGCGGCACGCTCGCCCGCAGCGTCGACTGCAAGGCAAATGTGGCGGGCCGCGCCGGCGGCGCCGGCAGCGGCGGCAGCGGCGCCGCCGGCTCAGCACAAGGCGCCTCGCGCCAGCAACAGCAGCAGCGCTGCGCAAGCAGCTCAGACGTAACAGCCCTGCAGCGGCAAGAACGCCTGGTGTCCGCCAGCGGCGCCTCGCTGCATTCCGGCCACGGAGCAGCGGCAGGAGTCGGCGCGAAACCGTCTTTCAGCAATGTGCTCATGCTCGGCGGCTTTGGTGGCGGCTGCGTGGCCATTGGCTACGTGTGAGTCTCCGTCCTTGCACGCAGAACTTGTGTCTTCCCCAGACATGGGGCTGGTTTTGGGATGTGAAAATCGCTGCAGAGCACAACTTGACGTGTCGATCGCTTGTGCGCAGGTCAAATTCGTGGGGGCTGTCCCTCGATAGCCTGTCACTCAAAAGCCTGTCGTTGGGGCGGTCCTTCGAGAGCCTTGCAGAGGGCCTGTGGCCAGAGGGTGAGCCTGCACCCAGATCACAGCCGAGCACATCCACTCGCATCGACTCCCCGATCCCGCAGGTCTGCTCAAAGTCGACAAGGATGCAAAACGACACGAAACTGACCCCTCAGCGCTGTGTGTTTGGTTGTGCAGCGCCGGTGGTGGTGGGTATCCCCGGTGGACAGGTCAGCATCGGCCGCGCACATTCCGTGCCCGCGCCGCTGCTGTCACCCTACTTCATTGCCGATGCGGCGGCCAAGGTGTGCTACCGGTCGACTGCTGTTGTCTTATGCATTCATGCATCGCAACGTGTTTCAAGCCCAGTCGGAATCAATGTTGCAGGTTGCGCCAGCAGTCGTGAACATCACCATTCGCGACCCTCAGCGCCCTATGGACGATGCACAGCATGGCTCAGGTGGGATCTCTGCTGCATGAATGACGCAAACGCCTCATACACTGCGCCTGAGACAGCAATAGGACTGCTTTGGGCTCGCCTGGTGCATGCAACGCTTGCAAGCTGTGTGCCTGCTTGTCACTGATGCAATACGAGCTTGGCCTGTGGTGTGTCGAATTTGGTTGGATGAGTCGGTTGGTTTATTCCCGCAGGCTTCATCATCAGCGCCGGCGGCAAGATTGTGACGAACACGCACATCATTGCCGACGCAATTCCCGCGGCCGGCGGCCGCAGCAGCCGCACCATCGTGTGCACCCTGCAGGACGGGCGCAGCTTCCAGGCAGACCTCCTCAACTTCGACTGGTGCGCGCAGCATTTGCTGCAAGATTTGTTCTTGTCAGGCTGCTCCGTGTGCCGTTGTGCCTTCAAGTGTGCGTTGCAACCGTATCTGGATCGGGAATGTCGAGATGTGCGCTTCGGCAGTGTCCGAAATCGCTTGCGCCAGGGGTTTGCTGGCTGCAGGCGCCGAGCCCACTCGAGGACTCTTGAGTGTGCTCCCTCCTGTGACTCTCGCAGCACGTCGGACCTGGCTGCGCTGCGGACTCACGCTCGGCGGTTACCCCACTCGGCCTTCACACAACTCGTCGACTCATCCGTTCTTCGTCCCCCTGCCACTTGCAGGCAGTCGGACCTGGCGGTGCTGGAGATCCAGGCGCAGACGCAGCTGCCAGTGGCCAAGCTGGGCGCCTCTTCAGCGCTGCGCGTTGGCGAGTGGGTCATCGCCCTGGGCAGCCCACTGCACCTGAGCAACAGGTTCGCTCGTGTGGAAGGCGGGCAGTTCTTCTCCTGTGTGAACCGTGTGCCGGATTGTCTGCTCTGCGCCTTCATCTTATGCAGACGCCCCAAGATGTATAGTTGCACTGTTCGGCTGCCAGATCTTAATGGATCTGAAGGCTGACGTGTTCCATGCCTCGTCCACTTATCATTGCGCCGCAGCGTGTCGGCAGCTGGGGCTGGAGGGCGCGCCTGGGTGTGTTTCGAGCAGCCACCAATAGCTGAATTCAACAGCCCAGCAGCCACCGATAGCTGAATTCAACAGCCGATCCATTCCATATTTTCATTGCGCCGCAGCGTGTCCGCCGGCATTGTGTTGGCGGTGGGGCGCCAGGGCTCGGAGCTGGGGCTGGACTCCTCAACTTTGCATCTTCTCCTTCCTGCTTCTCATTGCCACACGCTTCGTCTTGGAGTGTCTCTGCGGGCACCATGTCGGCGGTGGAGCGCAAGGGCGCGGAGCTGGAGCTGGGCGGCGCGTCCGGATTGTTTGAGCAGATTATATCTTCTGGAAGCTGGCGCGATCGATATCTCATCCACATGTCATTGTGCCGCAGCGTGTCTGCGGGCATCGTTTTGGCAGTGGAGCGCAAGGGCGCGGAGGCTGGCCGGCGCGCCGCAGCGGTTTCTTTTCCTTCAAGACAAGTCAAGACTTACCCTCAAGAGCTGACGCGTTCCTTTGTTCACACCTTGCCGCAGCGTGTCCGCCGGCATCGTGTCGGCGGTGGAGCGCACGGGCGCGGAGCTAGGGTTGGACGGCGCGCCGACAGACTACATCCAGACAGACGCGGCAACCGCGGCCGGCAGCTCTGGTGGCCCCCTCGTCAACGTGCAGGCGCGTCCTGTTCCTTACATCTACTTCTGTCATCTTTTCTTGATCTCTCCATACCCCCGTCCGCCAGACCGGCTGGCGTTGCGATACTCGGAGTTCCCGATCGACTGCATTGCAACTACGTCATGCAAACCTTGTGCGCGGACAACAAGCAGCGATCACATAGAGATCAATGGTCAACTGCTGCTCCCGCACAGGGCGAGGTGATCGGCACCTATCTCGAGAAACCACCTTGCAAACTCAAAACACATCCCACAAGCCTGGAAGCGAGGGCTGTTGCTGCGCAGGGCGAGGTGATCGGCATCAGCAACCTGAAGGCGATCGCGGGCGACGGCGTCAGCTTTGCCATCCCCATCGACACTGCGAAGGACGTCATCAACCAGCTGCTGGCGCCGGGAGGCCGCGTGGCGCGCCCCTACATCGGCTGCAAGACGCTGGAGCTCAACTCCAGGTGCGGGTTGGGGGCCTTCGTAATCCCTGTTCTTGTGGCAGTGTCCTGACATGTGCAGTGTCTTGACGTGTGCGCCATGCAGCAGCCAACTCCCAATCATTTCCACGCCTGTGTTTGTGTTCTGCCGGCCGCCACAGCGCACAGCCCCTACAGCTGTTGGCATATTTGAGAGCATGGACAACGCGCATGCGCTGCCAACAACAGACTTGGTGCCCCGCTCATGACTGCACTTCTGTGTGGCCATGCTCGGAGCCAAGTCGCTGCAGCCTCACACACCTGCTGCCGTGTCCGCTGCAGCCTGACAGCAGAGCTTATGCATATGTGCCCTTGTGTGACCAGGCCCAGAGCCAAGTCGCTGCACCCCTCACACACTTGCTGCTGCATCCGCTGCAGCCTGACTGCCTGGCAGCGGAGCTCGTTCATATGTGCCCTCAAGTGACCATGCTCAGAGCCAAGCCACTACACCCTCATACACATGTTGCATGTCCACTGCAGCTCGGCAGCGGAGCTCATGCATATGGCTGACCATGCTCGGAGCAACTCACTCTACTCTGACACACCTGCTGCCTTGTCCACCGCAGCCTGGCAGCGGAGCTCAGAGCCAACTCGCCGTCATTCCCGGACGTGGCGGAAGGCATCTATGTGCCCTACGTGCACCCTGGCGGCCCCGCCGACCGTGCAGGGCTGCAACCGGGAGATGTCATCACAGGTGCGCCGCTGGGCCCGCGCCGGCCACCACCGCTCCCCTCGCAAGCCTCTACGCTGCAATAATCTCCGTCGCAAGCGCCTGCGTGCCAGCGTCTGTGCTGTAGCTGCGACGGCGCCTGTGCACATGCCATCAGAGCCGTGCCGTGTACCACAGCATGCTTGGGCATGGCGCCGCAGCCTAGCCTTGGTCGCAGGAACGAAGGGCAAAACGCTGGCTTTGGAGCGCTGGCTCTCACAGAGCGACACCGAACTTGGAAGGCAACGCTGGCTCTGCGGTCAAGGTGATCTCAATTTGTTCGCAGGCTTCCCGGGGCAGCCGCTCAGCGCCAAGGGCCTAACGCAGGCGCTGGCGCAGAGCATGGACGGCAAGCCGCTGCCGCTGTCGGTCACGCACGCCGATGGCCGCCGAGCCACAGTGCGAGTCGCAGCCACCGACGCGATGCAGCCGCGGCAATGACGCCGCCAGGCGGAGCTGTTTGGCGGGCGGCGACCCGAGAGGAGCAGCGAGAAGTGCGTGCCTCAGTGAGCCCGATGGCGCGCCGCATCACGTGAGCTGGCGGCGGAGCGGCGGCAGCGGCGGTCTTTCGGGCGGCAGTATAATGGGCAGGTTCTCGCAGGCTCACCGTCGTGGCGCTAGGTGTAACATTGGACTTAGGAGTTTGTATCAACGGGGTTGTTCAGTGGAGCAGCTTGGCAACACCAGACGAGAGACAAACGGGGTTGCTAGGGTCCCATGGCAGTGCCACGGAACTTGAAGGGGGCCAGGCTTGAATGATGCTGGGCGGCAGGAGGCGCACCCACAGTTTTGTGCGCATGCACGCGTCGACATCATATCGCACGAGTCACGCCGCAGCAGCAGTTTGGAAAAGCAATTTTGAAGGCGGACGCAGCCTTGATTGTGGGTGATTTGACGTGAGCGGCGGTCCCTCGCATCCGCCACAGTGGGCGGAGGGCAAAGGCCTCTGCGCCACAGATAATTTCCAAGGTTGTGCTACCTATGAGTCGCCTTCTCCTACTGCCGAGGCCTCTTCGTGCCTAGACGACCTCCTAGTCACACTCTTGCCCAAGCTGGACAAAAGCAGTCGCAGCAGATGGTAGACTCGCTGCCGCCACCTAAACCCTAAAGCTGCCCACCCAGTAGCACGTTCCCACTGAGAAGGTCAGAGCTCCCCGCAGCTGCACTTTGCTGCACTTTGCATACTGCCCACGAATCTGCAAAGCCACAAGTGAGGCGTGAGCAATACGCGGCGCCAAGCAACGGCGTGTGTTGCTGACATCTTCGCTGTGGCATCAAAACCTACTTTACATTTTGGTCCACCTAAAACACTCTTCTGGCTGGCCCTGCGGCCATCAGCTAAGATGCGAATCACGTTCATCGCATTGCTGATCGGCGCGCTGTCCGTGTGCAGCGCCAGCGATGTCCCAGCTGCAATGTTCGCCTGGGGCAGCAGCGAGTTTGTTGCACCTGGCCCTGCAGCCCGCCGCGTGTCCTACCAGGTAGACAGCTGCACGTTTGAGATGTCATCTGCAATGCAGTCACTGCTGCACCTACGCCGATATGCCGGTTTAGCACCATGTGCACCATGCCTGCCCGCGCACCGCTGAAAGCGTCGCAGCCAGCTTTATGACCATGGCCATACATGAACGCAGGCCGAATACACGAGTCTGCTGGAGTCGCTGGTGGGGGGTCTGCTGGGCGGTAGGGCCCTGACGCCATCTGCTGAGCAGTTTTTCCGCGCTGGCGCATCGAGGCCCGACGTCATTGTCCTCTTCCTCGGAAGCAAGGTGTGGGCAGTGCACGTTGCCATCAATAGAGTTCACGACAACTCGTGCTGCCAAATCGGTATCTACCTGACGAACATGGCATGATGGGTGCCTAGTGCGGCAACATGACGAGCTGTTCAATGGCGGTGCCTCTGTGCGTGCAGGTGGACGCCTCCAATGCCGCGGCCTTCAAGCATGTGCACGCAGCCGTGGAGGCGGCACCCGCATCAGTGTCTCTGCCCTTCATGCACCACGAGGTGCTTCATGACAACGCCTCTTGCCGCCCAGCCTCATGTTGTGCATGGTCCTCTTGCTGATGCAAGAGATGCGTGAACGTAGCATGTCCTTTGGGTCATTTTCGGTAGAACACACTGCAAAGCCTGAAACATGTCCCGTTGCACCTGCAGGGCGCCGGCAGCCTGCAGGCGAGGCTTGCGGCGGCCGCCGCGGCCGGCGAAGCGCCCGCCACGCTGCACCGCATTGGCCGCTGCGACGGCGCCGCGGCCGGCGCGCCGCTCAAGGGCCACCCGCTGCCGGACCTCGCCGCGCTGAACTCTTCTGCGGCGTTGCCGGCGGTGGTGCTGGTGTGCGCGACGTCAGAAGACGCCCTGGAGGACCAGGCTGCGGTGCTGAAGGCGCTGGGGGACGCGGTCGTGGCGGCGGAGGCGCGCCACCTCTTTGTCTACGCCTCAGAGCCCGTGGTGAGGAACAAGCGCATAGTTTGCAAGCCTTCGGGCCACCGCTTGTGCTGGCTGGTGGACCGTCAGGCTCAGTGAACAGCTTTCTAGTGTGCCTGGGGCTACTTGAGCTAGGGAGGTTAGTGTCACAATTTTGTCACCTGCAACTTGGGAGTGTGCAACACTCATACAGAGGCCAGCTGCCCGATGATAGTGGTTGCCACCACTCGTCAGCCTCGCATCTGCTCCACCATTGAGTCACCCACAGCCGGCTCCTAAGTATGCAGCACCGCTGCTACGCAGGGCCCGGCGGCCGCGGGCGGGCAGCGGACGCTGCTGGCGGAGACCGCAGAGCGCGGCGTGTTGGCACCGTCGCCTAAGCCGGCGCCTGGCAAGATGGTGTGCGACGCAAAGTGCAAAACGCAGGTGAGCCCTCGAGCACAGGCTGTAGGACTCTGTGAGAGTCGCAAAGCAGAGTAGTACGCCAAGCTGTCACCGGGATCTTGCACGGTCGTGTGCGACACGATGTGCAAGATGCAGGTGCGGCCTGCACTCTGCCGCGTCAGGACGCCGCACAGTACATTCGGTCGTGATGCCATGATCACCATGAAGAGGCCGGATTACTGAATGACAGCATGTGTCGAGACACCTCATAGTGCCCAAGCCCTGCATTTTGGTGCCATCGCAGGTCAACCAGCTGGAGGCGGGCATCCTGCTCATCGTCCTCATTGTGGCGCTGGCCATGGGAACCTACTGCATGGGCATCCTGGTTAGCGATCGTTTTCATTCCCCAGCCCATTGTATGTTTGTTTGTGCCTCTTGTTCGAACAAAAGTGAGCTATGCCACTGCGCGCCTGACCGGCTGCGGCATTATAGTATTATTGCTCACATGATTGACCATCCGCAAACCCACTCCAAGCTGACTTCAACGTGGCTGCAGGACACTCCCACGAGGTTCGAGTCAGTCAAGGATGAGAACCGGTGATGGCCGATGATGCGGCAGCCCCAAATAGAGAGGAATAACTCTCTGCCATTGCAGAAGTAACAGATGCTGCTGCTCGAGTTGGCAATTGCTATGCGGTGTGATTTTGATGGGCTCCTGGGAGGCACAGCGCTGCCTTTCGCTGCCTTTCGGCTTGTTTCGACCGATACTTTGTCGCTGTCTCCCAGTACGAATAATGTAAATGCTCTCCACATGTAGGTGTATCAAATCTCCACATGTACGTGTACATACAACAAGGATGCAATCCATTGCTCCTGACGCACCAGTGTCTACGTCCATCTGTACAGCAGGTCTAGCTACAATACACCGAGGTGCAGGTGCAAGTTCAGGCAAACGCTCGAGCTACCGCTACCGCTGGCTGCTCCGCAGCCACTGACTGCTCCGGCAGCTCGCCGCCCTGCGGCTGCTCAGGGGACGCCTCGCCCTTGGCCGTAAATGCGATGTTGCCAGCCGCCACCTCCCGCTGCACCCACTGCCGGAAGTCCAGCTGCAGGCCGGCCTGCGAGTCCACCGGTGGCGGAAGTGAATGACCATGGAGGCATTGGTCAAAGTAGAACTGCACAAAGCGTACATTACGCTTTGTGACAGATGGCACCGCAACATCGCCGATAGGTACCTGAGATGGCGTGAGGCGCAGTTTCTGGTCCAGCCACGCCACCAGCGGTGGCATCGCCAGCCGCATGACCTGTATGCGCCAGTCAAGTCAGTGACAAACACGGATAGCGGTGCGTTAAATTGCGGCTGCCTGCCTGTTGCAACAGCCAAGCAGCCAGTGTAAAGCAGCATGAACTGGATGGAAGCGATTGAAGCTACATGCCGACGTCTGCCGCTGGATGACGACATTGCTGCAATGTGTCGAGGTCGTCTGCTTCACTGTTGGCCTTGCGAGGTGTAGAGCGGCACCTCGTTGGGGCTACCGCTGCCGCCGGGGCACAGCAGCCGCAGCACGGGGTCCAGCAGGCGGCCCGCCGACAGGAACTGCGTGTGCCCACTGCGCTCTACGACGGCCTGCCAGCTGCCGGCTGCGGCGACCTCGAAGAAGGCCTGCGATGTCAGAAGAGCTCATTGGGCTGTTTGAATGACAATATTAGCCCTCACTATCTTCTTATTCAGATTTTGCACCTCTGACGCAGGACTGGGGTGCTTCCACATGCTCAGCCGCGCATCGCATGGCCGTCCCCTCCATGCTCATGGCATGTAGGCTTTGCATGCAATGGACGTGGCAGACACATCCACGGCATGCCGTTCTTGAGGAGAACCATCCGTGCCTGTCACCGCAGGACGTGCATGTGTCTGCTCAGGTGTTGGAGGAGACACAGAGTGCAAGGACACCTTGTAGTTGGCGCCCTCCGGATTGCACCTGCCGGTGTGCCCAGCACCCAGCATGCCAAAGGGGCGGCCCGCCGCCGCCAGCGCCCGGATGGCGCTGGGGTACCTCGAACCCTCTGGCGTTTGGTCTGGTGCACAGGGCAGCAATGGTTTGCCTTGCTTGCATGTATTCATGTGCCGCCACCAGTCGGAATCAATGCAAGGCACCAAGTGCCTATTTGCCTTGTGGTTGACAGGGGAACATGTACCATTGAGCCCCTTGCCACATCACGGTCAGTGGAGGGATGCACCGGAGCTCATGCAATGCAGTCGGCTGGCAGTCACAGCTTGCCTGTGTTGTCGACGGGATCGACCAGGAAGGCGGTGCTGATCTCTGGGCGCGCTGCAGGTGACATGGCGGAATCTTTGCCAGAGGCGCTTGCAAGAACCATGCGTGGCAGCGTCCGACTGCTGCTGTCAGGATGACCGACTCGAAGATCACTGAAATGCGCAAAGGCTGCATACGCTGCGAAATGCACCCGTGAGAAGCGCGAAATATGTGAAAACATGTGCGTCGGCATACCTGCAAAGAGCAGGCCGGCCAGTTTGCCGCCGCGGCTGTGGCCGGCCACCGCCAGCTTGCTGATGTCCAGCGAGCCATTCAGGAAGCCGCCAGGCGCCGCGTTCTGCTCCCGCAGCCAGGCTATGACCGTGTCGAAATACTGCAGCTGCAAACGACATGCACCAACTGCGTCGCCCTCGCGCCACCAGATGGGACGTGTTGCCAGCCTTGCAATCACAGACCGCCACCGCCGCCGCCATCAATGCACCATGCACATTGCGGGACGATTCTCCCGTCTGTGACATGACATGCTGAAGGACGGGCGCCCATCGGACGCACCTCTGTGGCGTCGTCGATAATTTTGAGCAGTGGGTCGTCATACTGCACGCAGACGAAGCCCCAGGACGCGAGGCGGTTGGCATACTGTCTGTACCAGGACGCCCGCATCTGCGCAAGCGCACGCCAACATTCAGGTGGAACATGGCATTGTCCTTCAGCGTCCCGTCCGGCGTTCAGTATCGGCTAGGTGTGGATATGATATCTGATGGGATACATATCTCGCCTGGAAACCATTCAGGAAGAGCATGACGGGGTACGGCGCCACCCGCGAGCTGTTGGCGCCGACGCCACCAGTCGGGAACGTCACGCTCGTGTGTATCGTGAAGCCACGCTGGGACTCGTCTGCTGGGCTGTTCGCCGCCGAGGTGTTGCCGTCCAGTCTGATATTGCGGCGACTGGAAATGCCGCATGGCCCAGCGGTGGCGTAAGACTGGTGAGTGGTGCTGCCATCGATAACTGTAGCCATTGCAGCTTCACGCCGGTTGAACGCAGACGCAAAGCACACAAATGACACAGTCCACAGAATCGTGATCAGGTGTTTCGCTCGCTGTTGCTCCAGTGGCATGGAGCCTCAAATGATTGCGCAAGGAAGGCGTCAAGCGGCGATCCGCTAATGAAGTCCTTGGGTTCACATTACCCGCCAGGAGTGCATTCAAAAGATTGTTTTGAGAGCGTGAAGTATGGACAGCAATGCCTCGGGAAAATTTATGTCGACGCATCCATCTCGCGGCAAGTTTTGCCTGATCGTGAGCAGATCACGGACCTGAAGCTGCCTCAGCTGCTCGCAATTGGTGGCCAATCCGCTGTTACAGCTGTTTGACTACCTCCGAAAATCTTGCTGTCTGATGGCGATGGTGACTCGCAGCCTGCTACACAACGGGCTGACATGCACAAGGCCGTCACCCATGCAGCAGGTCAGCACCTGCTCTAGCATGGCGCGCGGCCAGCTTCAACGACGTGTAGCAATGCAGAATCTGACGTGCAGTGCGACACGGCCAGAGGAGGACGGATGCAGCACGAGCACGCCGCTGCATCCGGCGGCGCTCAGAACCGGTGCGTGGCGGCATGCGGCATGCAGACAGATACATGCATACAGATGCTGCACTGCGCGTTGTAGGCAAAACTTGTACTATTGCAAGTATCATGGTGCAGGACTTGTGTTACTTGCAACAGTACAAGACTCGCAATCAAGCGGCGTCAGGAACGTGCCTGCGGGGGCCCGGGTGCTGAAGCGGTGCGTGTCATCCATGCAGGTATTCTCATGCCTGCTGCCAGCCAGCTGGCCACCGTCTCGCCGGCGCGCGCAGATGATTCAGTTGCAGCCGCTGGTGATGCCGCAGCGTCAGCAGCGGGGGCGGCAGCAGACACGGCAGTGGCGCCGGCGCCGTCTGGGGGCTTCCTGATCAACTTCACAAATGCGCTGCCGGATGATCCCGTCATCACCGTGCTCTTCTATACGGCCATCACCATCCTGTCCGTCGTCACATTGGGAGTGAGATGCCGTGACGTGCCTTGCACAGCTGAGATGTGTCCACAGGCAGTCTCAGCTTCGCATCATGGACAGGTCAGCTGGATCTGCACACCGATGCACGACGAGTGGTGCAAGGCGTTGCCGCTTGTTGACATCGCCACACAAAGTCAGATGTCTTTGGAAGCCAGGCATGTGTGTTGAGTCTGATGTTTGCTGTCCAGGTGGCGTACCTTGCGATCACCAGCTGGCTGGATGAGCGAGCGGAAAAGGAGGACAGGAAGAAGTTTGACGCTGCAGCGATGGCCAGGTGCGCAAACCGGATGAAATTTGAGCGGCAGTGTTTTCCGTGTTTTCCAGTGAAATGCCTGTCATGTTGCTCAGGCCCCAACCCTTTCCAAGCCCTAGCCCCTGCAGTGAAGCACAATTTCACTGCGAAGCATTGCACTCAGTTCGCTGCATCATCAAGGCAGCTACATGCAGCGGAAAGCAGCGACCGACAGCCTGTATTCTGCTGGTGCAGGGCTATTACGAAGGACCGGGAAAAGGCCGCGAGCCGGAAGGGGCCCGTGCGGCGAAAGTCTGCTGCAACCAGCAAGACGGGCGGCGGCAAGGGGTTCTCATGAAGCAGTGTGTGAGAGTTGGAGAAGGGCGACACTTTGATTCAGTGTACAGGGGCCGCAGAAATTCGGATAACTATAGTCAGCGGCCAGCAGTCAACGACACGGATGTGGTAAACACCTGACACAAACTGAATGTATCAATCCAATGGGACAGCCTTCCGCGCCGTCAGCAGATAGCCCGTGTGCCCTCGCGCCGCCATGCACGGCCTTGCCAGCGTCTGGCTGACGCTGTCTGCCGCGGGCGCCGCGCTGCCGTCCCCCTGCTGTTTCCGCTTCTTGGGGCCGCCGCCCGCCTTTTGCGACGCGCTCAGGTCCGTGGACATGCTGACCATCTGCACCTCGTACTGCCGCAGAATGCACTCAAAGGTGCGCAGCTTCACGCACCCCGCCGCGTGAATCGCTTCGCACGTGCGCTGGACCTGCGCAGAGACAATAGAGCTGTCATCAGGAAGGCCTCACAGTGCCGATTGTCGGCCCGTGACGCCGGCGCATTGCCAGACAACTGTAGCGCATATGCAGAGCAGCCTTAGGGAACACCCAAAATGTCTCCCAATCGCAGGGCAGCCTGGGCGCTGCAGAACGGGTGCACTACAGCACCAGGTTGAATGTGACAAGGGTCCTCTCACGAGGCTCGACACTCTCTTGGCGCTGCTCCTTTTGTCATCTAGTTTTGAATTCGTTCATGGGTGCACCTGCTCAATGCAGGGGCTGAAGGAGATGAACACGCCGTTGGGCGCCAGGCACTGGACGGCCGAGGCCGCCGCCTTCCATGGCGCCGGCAGGTCCAGAAACACGCCCTGCGCAGGATTTGCAACTGATCAAACACCTGCTTCACAACAGAGCTCTGGCAGGTTCAGAGCGAAGCCCCGCACCGCAATCTTTTGGAGCCACAGTTCGGCCGCCTGTTCCGTCCAGACCTGGGGATCCCGGGCAGTGGCTTGCGCGGCCATTCTTGAAAGCATTGATGAAGGCGGTTCCAAACGATGCTCGAGGTTGCTCTTCTGCTTGATGACCATACCACACAGATGATGAGTGACAGTACCTGCGCTGTGCCGTGGTGCTCCTCGGGGAAGCCCAGCCCCTCAATGTCGCGGTGCCCCACCGACACGATTTCGCTCAGGCCGTTCTGCTTAAACTCTGCCGCCGCTGCCTCTGCTCGTTCCTGCAGCACAACCAAGCAGCCAAGTGACGACGGGTCCCCTCTGACTGGGGCTCAGCCGTTGCTTGATGCTTCATTTCTCGAGGAAAGTGCTGGTGGACACGCTGCGTTGTGGGCGCTGCGCGGCACGCAGTGCTCGCAGTCAGTTATCGTTGCCGCCGCAGCAGCAGCAGCAGCAGAGAAAAGAACAGGTGCTTTCCCTGCCACACACTTCGGAGCCTCCGGGCATGCCCGAGAAGGCGCCGCCGCCATAGGTCAAAACACTGTCAAACTCCCTACAAACTGTTTCGGCACCTGGTGGTGTTTGGGTTGAAGGTGCTGCCGCTGCTACATGACATGCAGCCACTGTCACGGCGGTGGTGCTTCAAAACTGTTACGGCAGTGATGCTCGAAGGCGTGAACAAAGTGTTCCTGCAACCTGGTGGTGCTCGAAGGTGTGCACGCGGCCGGTCGGCCCCACCGCCCGTGCCAGCGCCGTCGTGAGCGAGCCGCTGCCGGTGCCGCTTTCGAGCCCGCTGTCACCAGGCACCAGCTCCATGAACGTGATGACCATGCTGATGTCCGCGACGTACAGGATCTGCAAGTCATACAGGAGCGCCACTTGCACATCGGGGGAGTGCATGCAGTCTCCCAGGGTGTGGCGCATGTGCGTTCCGGTGCCCTTCATCGGCCGGCACCAGCTCCAGGTTGACCACACTGATGTTTGCCACATAGAGGTTCTGCGCATTGACGTTGATGCTCCATGCTGCGGATCTGACCGTCAGGCTGCGAATCATGTCGAGTACTTCAGTCATCGCCCGGCGCCAGCTGCAACAACGTGATGACCATGCTGGCGCTGATGACTGTGACGGACAGAAATTGTCCGCATTGGCAGTGACGCTGGTTTTACCGGCTTTCTGACACGCACCGAGCAGCGCACAGGCGCCACATGCAACAGTCTTGCGACACAGACAACATGCAGGCAGGTCCGCAGGGCTGCCCACTGATACACATGGGAGAAACGCGGAACAAAAATGCATAAAGGTGAGGAGAGCGAGGGTGTAGGGCACCTGCGTGCGGTGGCGCAGCACCAGCGTCCACAGCTCCGGGGTGGGCGCTAGAAGGTACACCCAGCCGCCTGAGGCGCCCAGGGCCGTCACCCTGGACCCGAAAGGCTTCCCAATCCAGTCCTGCGGGTCAATGCGAGGGTTTACTCGAAAGTTGGACATGTCTCCTCGTAGCTTTTTCAGCCTCGATGCAGCACCAGCAGCTGCATCTGGCGGGCGCGGCGGCTTGCAGCCAACTTCTCAGCCGCGACATTGCCCCCAGTTGCTTGGTATTCCCACGACGCAGAGCTGCTTGCACCAAGGAAATGGCATGGATAACACGAAGCCGTGGCCGCCTGCGATGCGGGCACACCTTCACAGCGAAGGAGCCGTAGCGGTTGTCGTATCGCCCCTTTGGCGTGACTGTCACCGACTTCATGCAGTCGTAGCGCTCGTACACAATGACTAGGTCCCCCACCCGAATTGTGACGGGCTCAGCCAGCGCCACCTCAGAGTGCAGCATGGTGCCCATGGGCTGCGGCGGCAATGTGGTGCCGCTGCTGCCGGCAACCGTCGGCGAGCTGATGTGTTCTCGCAAACTGTGGACACTGAGTGCTATGTGTCTGATTGGTTAGGCAGGAAATGAAGTTCAGAAGCTGTGTTGTGCCAGCTGGAATGAAGAAAGCTCCACTCAACGTCCAACTTAGTGTCGTAAGTTGGTTTCAGCCGAATGGAAATTAACAGGCTATCAGCATGATCTGCTTAACTCACGCAGCGGCCTTGGATGTATTCGGGAAACGCTTCCGGGTGTCGACTGCATGCAAACGTGTGATGCCGCCAGCATGGCTTTTCTTTGCCCGCCATCACCGCCGTTGAAGACTCTGCGCCAAAGGGCAATAACGCTCTAACTTATCGGCGAATTTTTTCGGGCTCCGAGGCGCAGGAGCCTGTTGAGCGCGGCAGACTGCCAAATTTTTGAAAGCTGTGACCTCCAGACGGCGCCTGTGCAGCGACTTCGGACCGTCAAACACTGAGATCGCAAGTGGCGCCCGCAGTTGAGAAACTCTACACCACGCCTGCGCGTTCGCAGCGTAGGGCGGACAGCCTGTACGCATGCAGAAAGCGTTGCGGTAAGGGGAATCACACAGCTAGGATACTCGGCAGCGCCTGTCTGCGATTGTACATCAGCGAACGAGGTACGGATTGTCTCCTGTTCGAGCTCAATCTGACTCGTGCTAAACTGAAGGCTGCGTCGGCTGCAGCTTGAACCCGAGCTCTGATCGCATGTCCAGCGTCAGAATGTTTCACATGCAGGCTAGCCTCTGCGCGTTCGGAACGGCAGCAAAGAGAGCTTTCTGAGCTCTGCGAACGCGGCGGGCTGCAGGCGGCTAGTCGCAGCTGTCAGGATGCCAAAGACAGTACCCATCATCCAGGCCGCGCAGCAGAATGACTTGGCGGGCGTGAACAGGCTGCTCGCGGAGGTGAGCTGCATGCCCGCATGCCCGCAGTGCTGTCCCCAACCAGACAGCGCGCCGCCATGAGGACAGCTCCACAGCTGCTGACAGGCAGCAACCTGCAGCAGTAAACGTGTCGCCATTCCAGACCTCACATCCGAGAGATGCCAAAGCAGCGCCGCCTCGCTCTCATTCGTCTTGCTGGCCGCCAGTCCGTGATCGGCCTCTAAGAAAATTCAACCCGAGGTCTGTGTTGTCACAAAAGGGCGCGGACGCCGCTGCGCGCGACAGCGAGGGCCGCACCGCGCTGCACCACGCGGTCATGCGGGGCTACTTGGACGTGGTGGACGCGCTGACGGAGCACGCGGGGCCGGCGCTGCTGCTGCAGAAGGACATCCTGGGTTGCACGCCGGTGCACCTGGCAGCGGTGCAGAACCAGGTCACGCTCATCCTGAAGCTGGTCAACGCGCTGCTGAAGGACGAGCACGGGGCCACGCCGCTGCACGTCGTCGCCCGCCAGCGCTGCATGCAGGTGGGGGGCTGTGCTGTCGTCTAGTGCACGCGATGGGGACCTGGAGCGCTGCGCTTTTCTCCCCCTCCGCATTGCAGAGAGAGAGAGAGAGTGACGCTCAGATCTGCACTACTTCCATGCCCCTTGGATGCGCACTCATCCGCCTTGGACAGCTCGACAGAAGCTCCTGCTGATGTTGCCAAGAAGCGGGATGTATAGAACATGTATCCCGCTTGCAACGCTCCAGGACTTCATGGGCTTCCTGCACCTGGGTTGGGACGTGGCCACAAAGGAGGAGGGCGATGCCACCGTCGTGGCGGAGGAGTCGCCGGCGTGGGCGGCCGTCGCGGCGCGCGTCGACCTGAACCGCCGCGGGCTGTCTATCGTACGGCAGACGATGGCGTGGCACCCGCTGCATGTGGCGGCCATGAACGGCGATGTGGACCTCATAGAGGAGCTGGTGCAGGTGAGCCTGTGTTCAGATTACAACGAATTTGCGTCACTTCACTTGCCAGCTACATTCAGTCTGGACCTGCATCTCTCACCATGGAGGTGTTGCGCAGAGGAAAATGTACATCCTGGCAGATCGCTATCAGGACTTGGCGAATTGGATGTGCCACATTAGAAGCCGTTGCAAATTTAACTCGCAGGAGCACAAGTGCGAACTGCTGGCCCGCAGCGCCAATTCGTGGACGCCACTACACTATGCAGCAGCATACAACAAGGCGAGTCTCAGCTGTCTGCCTGCAGCGCTGCAGCCCGCCGGCCAGCCCACCTCTGCACGCTGATCCAGATATATACAGTCCGAGCCAGCAGTCGGGTACCGTCAAGGTTGGCGTGGCAGCCTCACATATATAAGCCCTCAATACAGGATCAAACCCTATCCCTGCAGGTGCCGGCGATCAGGGCGCTGGTGGCGCTGGGCTGCAGCGTGTCGGTCATGGACTCGGTGCTGTCGACGCCAATCCACGTCGCCGCGGGCGAGGGCCACAACGAGGCCGTGCTGGCCCTGCAGGAGCTGGTGCGCAAGCACAAAGGAGTCGACGTGCTGCTTTGTCCTGCACGCCTTGAGGCACGGCAGATCAACAGCAGATCGCCAACGGGCGCCAACTGTCTTCCACGTCTCTGCCCTGTCATCTCGTCATGCCTGCAGTGAGCGGCAAACTCGTCAGTGGGCAGAGAGCTGCCGCCCACGTGATCCAAGCCGTTGCGATGGTGCAGGGGTGCGATGCCTCGGCGCTGGACCGCGACGGCTGCACGCCGCTGTACTGCGCGGCGGCCTGGAACCGGCTGGACACTGTGCGCACGCTCGCGCGCGATCTGGGCTGCGACCCCAAGGTCAAGTCCGGGGAGGGGCGCACGCCGGTGCACGTCGCCGCGGAGCAGGTGGGAGAAATGTAATAAATCTGCTGCTGTAGCCGGAGGCGTCCTGACACACGAGGCTTTTTGTTGCTGAAACTGGCTGGAGGGGGACACAGACGTGTAGCGTGAGGCGCCTGCCGCCGCTGGTGGTTTTAAAGCCATAGCTTGAATCATTTAAGGGGGCGTGCGGCTCACGCGCATTAAGGGGGCGTTTGCTGCTGGTATTCATGGACAAGACGCAGAGCCAGCCAGCTGTGCTCTGCGGCTGACTCTGTGGCTGCAGCTCGTGCTGCTGCACGGGCAGGCACAGGGCCGGGGGGAGAAAGCTGATAAAGGTACGTGGGCAGGAGTATGCAGATTCAGAGACTAAGTAAGCGCCCATGCAAATGTTAATCTTGTGCAGGCGTGGGAGGAGCTGATAGAGCTGCTGGCGCAGGAGGCATCCGTGCGTTGCAAAACAGTCGAGCAACAACATGGTCAATGAAGAACCTGGGCCTGCACAGGGGTGGGAGGAGCTAATCAAGCTGCTGGTGCGGAAGACGTGCACATGCTACAAGGAATACGACAACAGAACACACCATCTTTCTTTTCCACCGGGGTGAAATGTCTGATCTTGCGTGCAGGGCTGGGAGGAGCTGATAGAGCTGCTGGTGCGGGAGCTGAAGTCCAAGGTGGACGCGCAGGACAGCTATCAGTTCACGCCGCTGCACGCCGCTGCCAACGGCGGCCATGTTCCCACCATCCTCCGCCTCATCCAGTACCAGCACGACGTCGACATGCACGACTACCTCGGTGCGCTTCAGAGCTTGCTGTTGCGACCAGGAAGAGGCATACGCCGATGCACGCCTTTGCTGGCGTCTTGTGACGTGGTGCGGATGGACGACGCTCCACTTCAAGGGGGCCGCTGTGGCGGAGGCGGCAGGACAGCATCGGGCGCCAACAGACCCCGGCATGCCACAGTCGCCGGAATCCTCAGCCGTAATCCATCGTTGCATGTTGCGCAGGGCGGACGCCGCTGCACTATGCGGCGATGCACGGGCGCGTGGACGCGATACAGGTGCTGGTGCAGCACGGCGCCAGTGTGCGCGCCGCCGACACGCGCGGCCACTTCACGCCGCTGCACCTGGCCGCGGACGCGGGGCAGTGCGAGGCTATCTCGACGCTGCTGGCTCTGCGCGCGGACATTGAGGCGCGCACCGTGAAGGGGTTCAGCCCCCTGGTGCTGGCCGTCATGAAGGTGCGCACCTGCTGCGAAAGCCCTACTCCGTGCTTTTTAGATTTGAATTTGGCGCGCAGCTGGCTCTGCGCGCGGACTTTGAGGCGCGCACTGTGAAGGGCTTCAGGCCCCTGGTGCTGGCGTTATGAAGGCGCATGCCTTCCTCTTATGATGGTTTTGAGGACTCACCTTTGTAATCCGGAGGTGTGCCACTCTTTGCACATGGTCTCAGCCCAGTCTGGCTGCGGCCTGCATGCTGTCAGGGAAACACAGAGCAGGCCGCAAGAGTGAAGTGTTTTGCAGGTTGCGACTGTGAGCTCCCTGGTGCAGGGCCCCGCAAACGTGGACGCCATCTGCACGCTCGTGGAGCACGAGGCGAACGTGAAGGCGGTTGCGGAGGCCAACAGCCTTGAGACGCCGCTGCACATCGCGGCGCGCTCCGGCCGCGTCGATATCGTGCAGCGCCTCATGCGCTGCAGCATCGACCTGCTGCCGCGCACCAAGGTGGATGCAGGCTGAAGAATCCTGCAGCGTGTGCACATGGAAGTTTGAAGGCATCCGTGCTTTGGCGCCCCATCCCACGCTTCGACAGGTATGAAATCCAAGGAAGGGGTTCTCACATTGAATGCTTGAACCTTGTGAGTTCTCGTCTCTCGACGACGTATCTGCCCCTCATGTGTGACAGGATGGCAGCACACCCCTGCACTATGCGGCGGCTTTTGGGCAGGCGGCGGTGGTGGAGGCGCTTGTGCGCGCGGGCTGCCCCGTGGACGTGCGGGACAAGGCCTCCAACACGCCCCTGCACCTTGCAGCGGGTGCGGCGGCTCACCCTCGTATGGAAGCTCCCGAGCCTTGTCGGGCTCGTTGAGCGATGGTGCCTTGTTGGGTTCCCTGCACTCTGTATCTGCAAGACAGATGCTGCATGTCCTCGTGTCTGTCCCTTTGCCATTGTTTGTTGCCCACGCTGCCGGCCCCCTTGTGACCTTGCTGGGGATCAACAAACTACAGGGTGCGGCTTTCTGGACGCCATTGACAAGCTGGTGCAGCTGGGTGCGGACCTGAACGCGCGGGACATCACCAGCTGCACGCCGCTGCAGAACGCCGCGCACGGCACCTACTCCGCGCTGGCCGCCATGCCGCCCGGGCAGGGCGCTGCCGGCGCTGGTGCCGGAGCCGGCGGCCGCGCCGGCGGCTCTGGCGCCGCTGCCAACGGCCACGGGCATGCGCATGGGCACCACGCCGGCGGCGGCGGGGCCAACGGTGCAGCGGGCGGCGGCGCCAACAGCGGCGGGCAGCAGCTGACGGCGAGCCAGCAGGCGGCGCAGGCGGCGATGACGAACACGGCGGCGCGCAGCGATGGCCTTGTGCCCGTCCGCACCGGCCTGGCCTGGGCTGCCCTGGGTGCGCTCCACCTGAGCCTCGTGGATCAAGTGTGCATGGCAACCACTGTCTGGCCATGCATCCTCTTGGGAACTCGGATTTGCTGCAGCAAAGGTCTTGAAGCTGCGGATGCTCCACAAGCTGACGGTGCACTATAGGCAGATGGGATGGTCATGGTATATGAGCCGCTGAGGACTGTCATCTTGCGCTGGCTCTGCAGCTGGCCAGAACGACGTGCTGGCGAACCTGTGCGGGTTGACGGCCCAGACGCCGGAGGGGACGCCGCCGCACGCCGCGGCCGCCGACTGGCGCGGCCTGGGCCTCATGCAGCTGCTGAAGCGCGCCACCAAGCGCCGCACCAGCGCGCTGCCCGGCACCGCGCTGGACCTCGTTGCGCCGGCGCCGCTCGCCTCAACCACCGGTGCGGCCCCACAGCCCATGTAAGGTTGATACTGTTGTTGGGTTGGCACATTGCTTGGCCGGCTTGTGGATGTTCTGGCACTTAGGGCCTCGACCTGTGGCTATATTGACACAAGTGCAGCAGAGGATGCTGCACTCGGCAGTAAAGAGGGGAGTACCTGCCGTGCGCCGGAAGCCACTGGCTGCTGTCGGTGCACAACGCAGGCTCTGCGAAGAACCAGGACTGGGAGTTTGGGCTGGAGGCGCTGCTGCGCAAGACGGAGGCGCTGCAGCTGTCGTCCATGGAGCAGGTGAGTTCTGAGCTCACGACGTCTGCCTTCAGCCAGCTGGCTCTGCCACTGCCCTCCCCTTGCTTAGCGCCAGTCTTCACAGGTCAGTCAGCTCGTGGCTCGGCACCCCTTCCCCACCTTCCACGCAGCAGCATGCTGCAGACACCGAGTGACCAGTCGTTCTGCCCCGTGTATGCAGGACCGGAGCCGGCTGCTGCCGGTGGCGGCGCGGCTGGTGGGGCTGGGGGCGGACCTGGACGCGACAGACGCGGAGGGGCGCACCGCGCTGCACCTCGCCGCCGGCTGCGGCGACCGCACCATGGTGCTGCAGCTGGTGGAGCTGGGCTCCGACGTCAACGCCCACGACTCCGTCGGCGGTGCGTTGGAGACCTTTGCATATTCAAGACCCTGCCGCACCGTCTCTGGCGCCCCCTTTTGGAATCCTCAGGGACAGCTGTGCACATCCAGTGCTCTCTGTGGAGGGCGGCCGGAAGCTGCTTTCGCTGTCCTTCTTCAATAGCAAGTGATAGAAGTCACTGGACGCCCCTGACAGGGGTTAAAATGAGAGAGGCTCTGCCTGTGGGGCGGCAGGCATCGAAACGGCGATGCACCATGCGGCAGTGGCGAACAAGCGGGAGACGGTGCTGAGATTCTGATATCTGCATCGCTTGTCCGCTGCAGGCACGGCGATGCACCATGCGGCGATGGCGAACAAGCGGGAAATGATGTTGACCCTGGCGCGTCTGGGGTGCGACTACCGCGCCAAGGCGGAGGGCATCGACGGCGCCACCGCCGCCTTCGTGCTGTGCGGCCAGCACGGCAAAACCACCCAGCAGCAGGTGATTGTCCCAACAGTTCACATTGTAAACACTGTGCCGCCCTTGGGGGCATCGACGGCGCCACCGCCGCCTTCGTGCTGTGCGGCCAGCACGGCAAAACCACCCAGCAGCAGGTGATTGTCCCAACAGTTCACATTGTAAACACTGTGCCGCCCTTGGGGGCATCGACGGCG